>JACCDJ011456337.1_pt1 | contig 35805 bp, 33 predicted proteins | sample 7444481 | NCBI WGS metagenome assembly JACCDJ01 (sample SAMN15323435, study PRJNA562643) | freshwater metagenome | isolation source: river surface water | place: USA:Blue River Watershed | collected 2017-08-15
GGTAGTTACTTAACCGATGCGTTTAGATGTAGAAGTGGAAGCAGAATTTATTTTGAGCCAAAGTTTAAAGGCAATTTTGTCGGTTTCCGATTGGCCAAAGATTTGTAAAGTTATCCTCTAATCCCTCTAATCCCTCTAATCACTCTAATCTTTCTTTTCTTTCCATTATCTTTGCCAAATGTTAAGAAAAATCTACTCCCTTGCGGTTCTTGGTTGCTTGGCAATTGCTTCGAACGCTCAAATTGAACCCTCTGATTCTACAATTCAAGTTGTTGGATATTGGAGCAAAGGTGAAAAACAAAATTATTCTGTTACCCAAAATAAAATTAAACTCAATAAGGCTGATACCGTCTCTAAAGAAACTATGACATTCAATGTTCAAGTGACAATTTTAGACTCTACAGATAAAAACTATAAAATTGAATGGCTCTACTCTAATTATAAAGCTACCGGTAACCAACAATCAAATCAGTTGCTGTCAGAATTAATTTCGCTTTATGACAATATGAAAATCATTATCCTCACAAACGAAATGGGAGAGTTTCAAAGTGTCGAAAATTGGAAGGATATTCAAACTGCAATGAAACAAGCCGTTGATGTCATTAAAAAGAAATATAAATCCCAAAAAGATTTGCTTGCAATTTTCGATAATGTTATGACCAATTTTCAAACAAAAGAAGGGATTGAAGCCTATGCCATCAACGATATCCTACAGTTTTATTCTTATCACGGATCTAAATATAAATTGGGAGAAACATTGTCTGGGGTGACTCAAATTGCGACAGCAATTAGCGATAAACCCATCGATACAAAATATGAACTTACCTTAGAAGAACTCAACTTCGAAGACAATAATGGGGTGCTCAGATTGATTCAAACCCAAGATGAAACTCAGTTGGCAGATTTTACCTACGCTTATTTAAAGAAAATGATGCCGAAAGTACCTTTCAAACGCAACGAAATGCCAAAAGTTTCAAGTGTAACAGAACTTGCATCACGAATTCACAACGCAGGTTGGGTGATTTATAGCGTAGAAACTAAAAATATCACTGCAATTGATGCAACAACCGTTGAAGAACGCGTCATTGAATTGCAATAAACTATCTAAACCTCATAAACATTTTATAAAAAATGATATGAAAGTTGTGTTTTTTGATAGCGTTTGTAATTTGTGCAACTACAGCGTTCGGTTTTTAAGGAAACACGATAAAAATAACGTTTTTCAAATACATTCGTTGCAGTCTGAATTTGCCGACAAATTGCTATCTCCACACTTTCCTCAACAATTGCCAGATTCAATTGTGTATCTAAATGATCAACAAGTGTTTATCCAATCCAATGCCGTCTTGATGATTCTCAAGGAATTGCCCTTGCCCTATAAACTGCTCTACGCTTTCAAATTGGTTCCAAAAGGACTCAGAGATTCTGTGTATCGATACATTGCTAAAAATAGGTATCGGTGGTTCGGGAAATGTCCAATTTAGGTTTATAGGCTTATAAGCTTATAGGAACTTGAACATGATTAAATCTATCAACTTTTTAAAGGAAGTCAAAATATCAAAAAAACTATTTTTTGTTTTAGGTATTAATTATTGAATTTTCCTATAATCCAATAAGCCTATAACCCTATAAGCCCCCTAATCTCTCTAATCCCTCTAATCCTCTAATCCTTCTTCACACGATCCCCATCAATCAAGGTTTTGGCAATGGCCATTGAAGGTTCAGAGATCACTTCATCGCCCGGCTTAAGTCCCTCAAGAACTTCAAAGTAATCAATATCTTGTATGCCCGTTTTTACCTTTACGGCCTTTGCAATGCCATTGTTGTAAAGAAACACCCATGTGGTGATGCCCGTTTCCTTTTTTGCAGGTTTGCTGCCTTCTTTTACAGGTTCTGGATTGCGCGTTGTTAACGATGAAATTGGAATCGACAATACATTTGTTTTTGTAACTGATTTAATATCAACCGATGCGGTCATGCCCGGGAAAAAGGGTTGGGGTTGTCGTTTTGTAATTAAATCGGCATAGCTGCTTGGAAGTAAGCGTACTTTCACCGTGTAATTTGTAACCTGTTCATTCATGTTGGTGGCAACATTGAATTTTGCTGAATTTGCGATTTCGGTCACAATTCCTTGAAAGACCCTATCGGAATAGGCATCCACTTTGATGTTTGCACTATCGCCTTTATGCACCCTTACAATGTCGTTTTCGTTAATGTTCACCTGAACTTCCATGATACCCAAGTTGCTAATTCTCATGATTTCAGTTCCTGCCATTTGCGCAGTTCCCACCACACGTTCTCCCTTTTCGCTATTGAGTTGGGTTACAATTCCCGATGCAGGTGCGTAAATGCTGGTTCTGCCAAGATTTTTGCTACCTTCATCAACCCTGGCCATCAGGCTTTTCACATTGAATTGCGCCGATAAAATATTTTTAGAAGCAATGGTGTAGTCGGCTTGACTGTTTTCGAATTGCAAACGTGCATTTTCAAACTCCTGATCGCTAATCACTTTTTGTTCGTGCAATTGCTTTTGGCGTTTGAAATTAATTTCAGATTGTGCCAAAGCCATTTTCGCCTTGATTTGTTGAGCTTCCGAACCTGCCAATCCCGCTTTCGCATTGTCTAAATTGGCTTTCAATTGACTCATTGTGGTTTGATATAACTCCGGATTGATGCGCAATAACAATTGTCCTTTTGTAACACTATCTCCCTCTTTGACAAACATTTCTGTGATTTCTCCAGATACGTCGGGACTAATTTTAACTTCAAATTCGGGTTGGATTTTTCCTGTTACGCTCACCACTTCAGTGATGGTGCGAGCGACTACTTTTTCGGTGGATACTTCAACAGGTTTTTGTTTGCCATTGACAACTTTTACAATGATAAAAATGGCCACGATTGCGGCAATACTAATCCAAATTGTTTTTTTCTTATTCATGCTTAATTCGATAAAGAGGCGAGTTGGTTGTTATAAAAATAGTCGAGTACTAATTTTCGAAAAACAAACTCATACTTCGCTGATATTAGATTTTGGTAGGCAGAATTTTCTGCATTTTCCGCGGTTTGAATTTCAAATTGCGATGCTTGCGCATTGGCAAATCGAATTTTTACAAACTCTGAATTCTTTCTTTGTGCTTCGTACGTTTCTTTGAGTGCGAAATATTTATCTGCACTATTTTCGAAACTGATGAAAGCATTGCTCACATCATTTCTCACTGTCATATAGCTTTTTTCGAGGGCAATTTGACTTCGAATGATGCCAATGTTCGCTTTATTCATTTGGGTTTGGGTTTGCAACTTGCCATAAATGGGTACAGAAAGCGTGGCCCCGAAACTTTGTCCGAAGTTGTCTTTAATCTGCTTACTAAAGTCAATGGTTTGGGTGGTGTATTCAAATTTTGGCGCTTCTACAATTTCTAAATTGCTTTTCACATAGCCAATTGGTTGACTACCAACGATGTTGTAACCGGTTACTGTTTTTGCGTTTCCTGAATAAACGGTGTTTAGATTTCCTCCAAGCGACAATGTTGGCAATAACGCACCTTTCGCAATTTTTGAGCTAAAAATGGCTGATTCATAACGCGCCCTTGCCGCTGCAACCTCTGGCCTGCGGAGTGTGGCACTGTCTATCAACGTGTTGAGATCTATAGGGTATTTGTTTTTTTGAGGGACATCGAAGGCGGCAACTTCCAACTCAAAATCTGACTTTAGATCGTATTGAATGAGGTTTCTCAAGTTTAGATACGCCGATTTTTTAGCGTTTTCTGCTTGGGTTAAATTTGAAATTTGATTTAAATATTGTGCTTTGGCCGACCACAGTGCACCTTCGTTGGTGGCACCTGCTTTGAGTAGTTTTTCCAAACGATCCAATTCAAGTTTTCCATTCGAAGCTATAGACTTTGCCGCCTGAACTTGCTCACTTGTTTGCAAACATTGTAAATAGGCGAGGGCCACACTGAGTGCAATGTTCTGTTTTGCTTGCTCTAAGTCTAAGTGACTGGCTTGTTTATCGCGCCTTAATTTTTGGATGTTGTATTGAAGTTGCCCACCTGCAAAAATGATCCAATTTGCTTGAACTTGAAAGTTGTTACTTCCAATGGTTGTTTGTACATATTGGTTTGTAAACCTATCGATACTTCTACCACTTTGGAAATATTGACCTGCAGAGCCTGAGATTTCGGGACTGAGGTTGTATTTGCTTTGTTGGTAATCGATGTTGGCAAGCGATTCTGAAATTGCGGCAAGTTGAACGTCGAAATTTTTGGTGAATGCCAGTTGAATACATTTTTCTAGAGTGATCTTTTCAACATTTTGGGCTGAGAGATTTGTCAATATCCCTCCAAAAAATAAGATCGTTATCCATCGCATAGTTACAAATATAAGGGGGGTTGAAGTATGTTTTTGAGATTGTCGATAGACCTCTATGATTATCGATGAATTCATTTTGTGGAAAACATGATATAGGGAATGTTAAACAAAATTTTATTTTTGTATCGGTGTTTAGGTTTTCAAAGAGTATTGGCTTACTCTGAGAAATGAAAAGGGAACATCGGTGTAAGACCGAGACTGTACCCGCAGCTGTAACCCCCATCTGAAAAGATGTAATTTTAGGCTTCTACGCCACTGTGTAAACGGGAAGGCGCCTAAAATGGGGAAGTCAGAAGACCTGCCTAAGGCATCAACTTAACTCGCTTTCGGGAATAAAGGCGCGGTGGTGATTTGCTTTTGGGCAATTTATCCCCCTGTTTATTTGCGTTTGCGATACCCAATTATGTTGTTGAACATTGGATATATCGCCTCTCTGTTTTGCGCCTTCGGCGACACCGTGCAAAATATGCCCGTTGATACCGTGTATATCCAAGCGCAAAGGGTAGAGTTTTGTCAGTTGGGACGCGTAAAACTCGAATTTCACAATTCAACATCCCCACAAACTTTACAAAATAACCTTGCCGCAAATGCAGTGTTTTTAAAACAGTATGGCATTTCAGGCTCGTCAACAATTTCAAGACGCGGTGCCGATGCCGCACAAACTCAAGTCCTTTGGAACGGTTTACCCGTAAACAATCCAATGCTGGGAATGACAGATTTTAACAATTTAACATCCTTCGGATTGCAAGAAGCGTTTCTCATTGAAGGCGGCAACGCTGCTTTATTTGGGTCTGGCAGTGTTGGAGGGACAGTCTTTCTCAGGAATAAGGTTAAATATGGGGAAGGATTTTCGGCCAATGTGGCTTCTCAATACGGTGAGTTTGGTAATTTGTCAGTTGGGTTTAACCTCGTTCAATCCCTTAGAATTCAATATCTTCAAATTACATTTGGCAAATTAAATTACCAAAATAAATTCACTTTTAAGGATGAAATAAGCCAAGAAAACAGGGTTGCGCAAAATGCAAATCTTTTCCAAACTATTGGAAGAGGGGTTTATGGTTTGAAACTTGGAAACCACGATTTTAAGTATGTTATAGAGATTTCGAGCAATGAGCGTGGGTTGGGACAAAAAATTGGGGGCAATCAATTGTACGGATTGCAAAAAGATTTCAATTTAAGAACTGTTTTAGAACATCAATATAGCCAAGGAAAGTGGTTGCTGGTGAATCGTTTAGGATATGTTCGTGACCAAATTAAATATTACGACGATATGGTTCACGCCGATTCGAGTGTTGCCAATACACCTTATTTTCAAACGGAAGTTTATAAAAATATTGGAGGGTTTAGATGGTTGTTAGGTTTCGATGCGCAACAACAGCGAGCGTTTTCAGTGAATTATATTCAGGTGAATCCCATTCGTTTTTATGCAGCATCGTTTGCATCTGTAACGTTTAAACTCAAGCAGGCCGAAATGAATGCCAATGTGCGTCATGAATTTTATGAAAACATTCCAACCTTTGGAATTTCATCGGTGATTCCTGTCAAACAGTGGTTTCAAATCAAAACGAACGTCCATACAACCTTCAGACGTCCAACTTTGAATGATCTAATTTGGAGAACCAATGCCACAGAGATTGCCAAATCAGAAAGAGGATGGGGCATGGAAATGGGTGTTTTGAAAAATCTTCAATCTAAATCATTCGATCTTAATTTAGAGGTCACTGCATATTACAGGGAACTCAAAAATCCAATCATTTGGATTCCCAACGGAAGTTCATGGATTGCCACGAATTTTCACAATGGGCAATACCAAGGAATTCAATTCAATGGAAAGTTTGCAAAGAAGTTTGAATCACAAAAGGTGGCCATCAACTTTGGGGGCGAATGGGTGAATACTTTGGTGAAGAAAGGACAAGAAATGCCAGGTTATGCTCAAATTTTCATTCCTGATTTTATGGGATATGTAGGTATGGCATTGGAAAGAAAGTTGATCGCATATAAGGTTGATATTCAGCATACTGGCAATAGGTATATTCAAACCGATAACTTGGCATGGTTGGCTGGATATCGCATTGTGAATTTCCAAGTGACCTTAAAGCAGGTGCAGTTACTGTCCCTCAAAAACAATCAAAAAATAAAATGTGAGGCGTCTGTTGAATGCAGAAATATGATGAATACCGTTTACCAAAATATGCCAAGTAGGCCAATGCCGGGAAGGTCGTTTTGGGTCAATTTGAACATTAAAATATAATCAAAAAATATGAAAAAAACAACAATTTTATTGGTGATTGCATTGATTTTTAGTGCAAAACTAAGCGCTCAAAAAGATCCATCGCCCATTAAAGAAGGGTTTGACCAGTTAAGTTTTATGGGTTTAGATTCGGGAACTGTACATACTGGACAAATTGGAATTCAAAGTTATGTGACCAATGGCGACATGCTGATGAATTTTGGATGGGACACCACTTACAAATATTGGTCTGGAAACTGGGCTTTATCTTACCGCCATTACAATAAAGTGGAGGAGAGCAACATGGACAAACATTTGTTTTCTGCGATTACGGGAGAAGGCGCGAAGTACAGCGAGAAAATTTTTGCGATTGGTCAAAACAATGCGAAAATATCGTCTGTAAATCCGAAGGTTTTGGGCGTTATGTCGTTAGAAATCACTAACTCTACTTACACTTATAACTCAATGAAATTTGGCGATGCATTTGCTAAGAAATTTAAAGCTGCAGATAAAGATAGTTTGATTTTGGTGATTTCGGGTTTCAGAAAAGGCGTGAAAGGAGAGGAGAAAAGAGTGGTTTTAGCTGATTTTAGATATCTCGATACAACCAAGAATTTTCTTTTAGATACTTGGCAAAAGGTTTATTTTACAGCAATGAGCGACAGTTTGACGTTTGAAATGTTCAGTTCCGACAATGGTACTTGGGGCATGAATACTCCTGCGTTTTTTGCAATGGATAACTTAGAAGTTTTGTATGCCGCAGGTGTTAAAATTACCCAGGTTGCGAAAATGAATGTATTTCCGAATCCGGTGAAAAATATTTTAAATTTCAATTCAAATAATTCATTGAGAAATATAGAAGTTTTTAATTTTGAAGGACAAAAAGTTTTGAGTCGAGAGTTTGATTTGGCACAAAAAAGTTTGGACGTTACAAACTTTAAATCAGGTTTCTACTCTGGCTTGGTGACAGACCAAACTGGAAAACAATTTTCAGTTAAATTCATCAAAGAATAATGAAATTTAAGGGACTTGTTCTGCTGCTCATTTTTGGAGCATTTGGTTTAACTTCTTGCATTAAAGAACCCAATTCGAATGGTGGTGATACATTGGAATACAGCAACAAAAGGGTTGGTGTTTTGTGTGAGGGAAATTATTTGTGGAACAATGCCCGTTTCGATGTGTATAGCATCGATTCAAATCAATATTACAGCAATATATTCGAAAGTGTCAATAAAATGCCCCTCGGCGATGTGCTTCAAAGTGGGTGTACCGACACAAATTATGTTTGGTTGAGCGTAAACAACAGCGGTAAAATTGTTGCACTCAATCGCAAAACTCTCAAACAACAAAAATCCCGAGGCGGTTTAAAATCGCCTCGGTATATTTTACCGGTCAAACAATATTTATTTGTGAGCGATCTCACGGCGAATGCGGTGCTCATGTTAGACAGTGCAACCTTGCAAACAGTTCACGAGTTTAAAGTTATGTCGGGCACATCGGGTTCAAACCGCTATGGCTGGACAGAGCAAATGGCACTTTGGAACAATGAAGTTGTGGTGTCTTGCTACGATGGATATTTAATGTTTATCAATCCCTCTACAAAAAACAGTTACAAATTTGAAGCCGACACGGGATGTCAGAATTTGGTTGTAGACAAAAACAATTCACTGTGGGTTTTATCGTCGGTGAATGGGCTTGCGTCGATTGTTTGTTACGGGTCTAATCAAAAAGAGTTGAAAAGATTTGCATTTCCCGCGGGCGATGGGGTGAGTCGTTTGTGTTTATCGCCCAATGGAACAGATCTATTGTACATTCACAAAAACAAAGTGATGAAATTGGGGGTAACTGCAAATAGTTTAGCCGATGCAAGTGTGGTTTACAGTGGCTTTCAAACCTGCTATGGACTTGGGATTGACCCACGCAATGGTTGGGTTTATATTGCCGATGCCAAGGATTATGTAAGTGAGGGAAAAGTATTTATTTTAAATGAAAATTACGAACTTGTAAAATCTTACAATTCGGGAATTATACCGGGTGGGTTTGTCTTTTTTTAGACCATTCAGCCTTTTGATGGAATAGACAAATGCCCAAAATTTGGGCTAAAAGTGGTATCTTTGCACTTGGATGAAATCTCCGTTCAAACTCAAGAAAATAGATGTGCTCGTATTGCGTTCCTTCATTGGACCGTTTTTAGTGACGTTTGTTTTGAGTTTGTTCTTGTTCTTGATGCAATTTCTTTGGAAATACATCGATGAACTCGTGGGCAAGGGAATTCCAGCCCTTGTGATGCTAAAATTGGTTTTTCTGTCGCTTGCCGACTTGGTGCCAATGGCGTTGCCTTTGACCATTATGGTTGCTGGTTTAATGACATTTGGAAACCTATCTGAGAGTTTTGAGTTGGTTGCAATGAAGGCCAATGGCATTTCACTGTTAAGAATTTTACGTCCCACTTTTGTGTTTATGGCATTTTTAATGGTCATGAATTTCTTGTTTTTGAATTACGTAATTCCTAAAGCAAACTTAGAATTCAAAGCAATGCTCATGGACATGCGGTCGAAAAAGCCAGCCTTTAATATCGATGCAGGCCAGTTCTATCAACAAATTGAAGGGGTTTCAATTCGAGTAGGTTCCAAAGAATCCGACAATGAAACCGTTCACGATGTGCTCATTCATGAGTATAAAAAAGACGATAGCAAGAGATTGAATGTGATCCATGCCAAATCGGGGAAAATGGTGATGTCTGCCGATAAAAGGCAATTGGATTTTACCCTGTACGATGGGGTGAGATATGAGGAAATGACCGCTGCACCAACTTATTTAAAGACCATGCCGTTTAATCAAATGTTCTTTGCAAAACAACATATGGTGATTGATTTGTCGAGCTTGGATTTCAAATTCACCGACCGCGAGGCAATGTCGTCCGATTTTCGTTTGTTGAATATTTCACAGTTACAATTGGAAATAGACACCTTCCACATGAAAATGAAGAAGGCATACATTGAAAACGAAAATTATGTGAGTCGATTTTTACATTATGTGAATTTATTTCCTCAAATGGAAAAACAAAGACTCATTCATAAACAAAATCAATATCAGAGTATTACCGATACAACAATTCTCAATAATTTTGATGCCAACAATCGTTCAGTCATTCGGGCCGTGGCTTTGAGCACTGCACGAGGCATGAAAGGAACTTTGGATGGTTATTCGGCAAATCAGGTGTTTTTAACCACGGATATTGCTTTGTATAGAACGGAGTATCACAAGAAATTCGCACATTCATTTTTGATTTTTATGCTCTTTTTAATTTCTGCGCCACTTGGTGCAATCATTAAAAAAGGTGGAATTGGATTGCCGTTGGTCATTTCGGTGATCTTATTTGTGTTGTTTTATGCCATCAATTTAACTGGTGAAAAAATGGGTAAAGAATTGGTGATGCCTGTTTGGACGGGCATGTGGATGAGTTCGATGTTCCTTTTTCCAATTGGATTATGGATTACCTTCAAAGCCATTCGCGACAGCAATGCCTTTACTTTTGGGGGTCTTGTTCCCTTTATTGGTAAATTATTTACACAATTATTTTCTTTACTCAAAAAGAAAAAAGCATGAATATTCTCATTTTAGGAAATCGCTTTCCTTGGCCACTTCACGATGGTGGTGCCATTGCAACCTTCCAAATGATGAAGGCTTTGGCTTTTGAGGGACATGTAATTTCTTATTTTTCATACAATACAAAAAAGCATTTTGTGGATGAAAAGACCCTTTTGGAGCGCTTTTCTTTTTGCAAATATTATCCGCAGGAATTAGATGCATCGGTGACACCCTTAGGTGCTCTAAAAAACCTATTTTCGAAAAGAAGTTTTCATTTGCAACGTTATGAAAACGAACAAGCCAATGAAAATTTGGCAAAATTGTTAAAATCGGAAAGTTTTGATATTGTGCATATTGAGGGACTTTATTCGGCTGGATTTCTAAAGACCGTAAGGAAGTATTTCAACGGCCATGTGAGTTACAGATCGCATAATATTGAATCTCAGATTTGGGAACGATTGGCTGATGAAACTTCAAATGGGGTCAAGAAATTTTATTTGAAACTTCAGTCAAAGCGATTAAAACGAGAAGAAGAATTTTTTTGGCAGCAGGTTGATTCAATCATACCAATTGCCCCAGATGATGCCAAGGCGATATCCCTCAAAGTGAATAAACCGATGTTTACATACTTGCCTGGAATTCAAATTGGACTCATTGAAGAAGTGCAACTGCAACCATTTCAATTGTTTCACATTGGAAGTATGGAGTGGATGGCAAATGTTCAAGGCATTGAGTGGTTTTTACAAAAAGTTTGGCCATTGGTAAAATCAAAGGTTCCGCAAATTGAATTTCACATTGCGGGGAAAGGTTTAGACCCTTTCGATCCTCGGATTTTTCAAAGTGGAGTTTACAATCATGGAGAGGTTGAAAATGCAAAAACATTTATGTTGAATCACGGAATTTGTGTTGTTCCCGTGGTTGCTGGAAGTGGCATTCGAATGAAATTGATTGAAGCAATGAGTATGGGAATTCCTTGTGTATCCACCAAAATTGGGGTCCAAGGAATTGCTGCTGAGAATCATGTGCATTTAGAAATTGCAGAAACTGCGGTTGAAATGGCGCAAGCCATTGTGAATATGGTAGAGAAATGGAAAGATACTGTGAAAATGGGCCAACGGGCACAAAAATTGATGTTACTGCATCATAATTTGCAAAAAAATACCCAAGAATTATTGGCGTTTTATGCAAATCTTAAAACAATAAAAAATTAGATGAAACGATTGTGGATATACTTGAAACCCCAAGGGAACTTGGTGTTTTGGGCTTTGTTTTTGGCTACGATAAGCCAAGTTTTTAGTATGTTAGATCCGTGGGTGGGTCGAAATTTATTTGATAAATATTTAACGCAATTCACTCATTATAAAGAACATGAATATTTGAAAGGCGTCATGACATGGCTTTCAATTGGAATTGGTGTTGCCATGGTGAGTCGTATTGCAAAGAATTTGCAAGACTATTTTGTGAATGTAGCCATTCAAAAAGCGGGCGCTAAAATTTTCACCGATGGCATCAAGCACACTTTAGATTTGCCTTTTGCCACGTTTGAAGATCATAGAAGTGGTGAAACCCTCAATATTTTACAAAAGGTTAGAACCGATTCTGAGAGGTTAATTACGTTAACGGTGAACTTATTATTCACATCCATTGTGGGCGTAGTATTTGTCTTTGTGGCTTCTTTTTCGGTGCATTGGCTCATTGCTCCCGCATTTTTAACAGCAATGGCTGTGGTGGGTGTGAGCAGCTCAATGTTAAGCAAACAAATTAAAACCATCCAAAAAGAAATCATGCAAGAAACTTCAGTTTTAGCGGGTACCACCACTGAAAGTTTGAGGAACATTGAACTGGTTAAAAGTTTGGGCTTGGTGAAACAAGAAATGCAGCGAATTAGTTTAAATACCCTGAAAATTTTAGGGTTGGAACTTAAAAAAGTCAAGAAAATTAGAACTTTAGGATTTGTACAAGGAACCACAGTGAATTTCATGAGAAATGCTTTGTTGTTGTTTTTAAGCTGGATGGTGTTTACTCAGCGCATTACTCCAGGTATGTATATTCAATTTTTGTTTTATACCTTTTTTATATTCAATCCATTGCAAGAATTGGGTACATTCATTCAAGCGTGGAGGGAAGCAGAAGTGTCGTTGAATAAATTTGATCAATTGCTTAAGAATCCTAAGGAAGAAATTCCAGAAAATGCGAAACCAATTGGAAATATTCAGAAGATTGAATTCAAAGGCGTGTCGTTCAAGCATCAAACTGCCACTCGAAATGCATTGACGGATGTGAGTTTCACGTTGGATCAGGGACAAACAATTGCGTTTGTTGGTCCATCGGGAAGTGGCAAAAGTACATTGGTTAAAATGTTGGTAGGTTTGTATTTACCCATTGAAGGAGATGTGTTGTTTAATGGATATGGGGTGAATGAAATCAACAGAATTGAAATTCGCACACAGCTTGGTTTGGTTTCACAAGAATCGCAATTGTTTTCTGGCAGCATCCGCGAAAATCTATTGTTTGTTTGTCCTACTGCAACTGAAGCAGAAATGAAAATTGCCTTACAAAAGGCAGCCACTGATTCGTTGATGAGTCGCGCAGAGAAAGGATTAGACACTCAAATAGGAGAGGGAGGCATTAAAGTTTCGGGAGGAGAAAAGCAGCGATTATCGATAGCCCGTGCGTTATTACGTCAACCACACTTATTGATTTTTGATGAGGCAACATCGGCATTGGATTCAATTACAGAGCAAGAGATTACGAAAACGTTGAAGGAGATTTCTGGCCAAAAAAATAGAATCAATGTGATGATTGCACACAGGTTGAGTACCATTATGCATGCCGACTGTATTTATGTTTTGGAAAAGGGGAAAATTATAGAAAAAGGTAAACACGATGATTTATTGGATACCAAAGGGTTGTATTATGCTATGTGGCGTCAACAAATTGGAGAAAATTCTGAAAATTAAAACTTTGGCATGGATTTTGTTTAAATATCATCAAACAACCAAATAAGAAAAAAATTATGAAAAAAATTACTTTATTCTCAATGGTACTTTCAATCGCAGGATTTGTAAGTGCACAGTCTGTAAGTCCTAGTGATTTTGTAACTAACATTGCCAATTACAACGGAACAACTGTAACAATTTCAGGCGTTACTGGATCAATTAAAACAACAACGACTACCAACACTGCTGCAACAGGGTCTTCAAAAGCTCCAGCATCTGTAGGCGGTTCTATTAGTGGTGGTCCAACAGCTAAAGCTGCAAGCCCAATCAATTCTAGTGCAAATCAAACACCATCATCTGGTACACCAACAACAACTACTGCAAAAACTACAGTAAATCAAAATACTTCTGGCGGTTGCAATGCAATCACAGGTTATAAACTTGTGAATTTCACTTTTGCAGGTGCAAGTAGTGTTGGATGTTTCTTACTTCCTTCAAATTTGGTTAGCTTATTTAACCAAGTGAAAGCATCTGGAAAGAAAATGAACGTAGTGGTAACAGTTGATACAACTACAAAGCTTCACAAAATCAAAAGCATTTTGCAACAATAATCATATTTAGTTTAGTCGTTTAGTTTAAAGAAGGGCGTCGATTTATCGACGCCTTTTTTTATGGATTTAAAATCATTTTAAAATGAGGGATATTGGCTTCGTAGAACCTTTCTCCAACAGCAGAAAATCCAAACTTTTCATAGAATTTCATGGCATGTTCCTGAGAATGCAAATACACTTTTTTGTGAGTGTCTTGAATTTTTTGTAAACAATTTTCAACAAGCGCGGCGCCTATTTTTTTGCCTCTAAATTGTTCTAAGACAGCAAATCGTTCTAATTTTATTCCTTCACTCGTTTCTCTGATTCTGCATGTACCTGCCTGAATTCCTTGGTATTTTGCTAAGAAATGACGGCAAATTTTTTCATATTCATCGTATTCTTCATCGGGCGCACACTGCTGTCCAATTACAAAAACAATGCGTCGTATTTCAAAGGCTTGCTCCATTTCTTGAGCACTTTGTATTTCAAATATCTGAATCATCAACAAAAATGGTTATTTTTGCTTCAAAATAACAACAAAAATTTAAAAAATGGCTCAAACAAATGTTCAATCTTTATTAGGAGACCAGGCTGAATACCTGTTGAATCACACATGTAACACAATTTCTAAGAACGATATTCACCTACCAGGTTCTGATTTCGTTGATAGAGTGTTCGCTCAAACCAACCGTAACACTCAGGTGTTAAAGAGTTTGCAAAATCTTTACGGCAACGGAAGATTGGCTAACACTGGTTATTTAAGCATTTTACCTGTGGATCAAGGAATTGAACATAGCGCCGGTGCATCTTTTGCGCCAAACCCAGCGTATTTTGATCCAGAGAATATTATCAAATTGGCTATTGAAGGTGGTTGTAACGCGGTTGCTTCTACTTATGGTGTTTTGGCAATGAACTCTAGAAAGTATGCACACAAAATTCCTTTCATCGTGAAAATCAATCACAATGAATTTCTTTCTTACCCAAATAAATTCGATCAAATTATGTTTGGTTCAATTAAAGAAGCATGGAATTTAGGTGCGACAGCAGTTGGTGCAACAATTTATTTTGGTAGCCCAGAAAGTGCACGTCAAATTGTTGAAGTTGCGAAAGCATTTGAAATGGCACATGAATTGGGTATGTCAACCATTTTATGGTGCTATACCCGTAACAATGGTTTTAAAGTTGATGGTGTTGATTATCACGCAAGTGCTGATTTAACAGGTCAAGCAAATCATTTGGGTGTAACCATTCAAGCCGATATCATCAAGCAAAAATTACCAACCAACAATGGTGGTTATTTGGCTACAAAACATGGTAAAACACATTCAAAAGTATATTCTGAATTAACTACTGATCACCCAATTGATTTAACCCGTTACCAAGTGGCTAATTGCTATATGGGTAGAGCTGGTTTGATTAATAGTGGTGGTGAAAGTAAAGGACAAGGAGATATCGAAGAAGCAATCACAACCGCAGTTGTAAACAAAAGAGCTGGTGGAACTGGTTTGATTCTTGGTAGAAAAGCTTTCCAAAAACCTTTGAATGATGGAATTCAATTGTTGAATTCTGTTCAAGATGTATAATGAGACAAGTGCATCACAATTGCTTAATTAAAAACAAAAAAAACAGTGGCGAATTCAGATTTCGAAGAAGAATATGAGTTAGATGGTGGCGATTCTAAATGGTATCGCAGAACCCTCTCTGGTATTCTTACCAAAACGAAAGACAAAAAACCAACTCCCGATGGACTTTGGGAGAAATGTGGTCGTTGTAAAGAAGTTCACCCAACGAAAGATTGGATGAACAACCATTACGTTTGTCCTTCATGTTCTTATCACGATAGAATTGGTTCTAAAGAGTATTTTGAGATCTTATTCGATGACAATAAATTCACCGAATTAGATGCCAATTTGAGCAGTGGCGACCCATTGTCGTTCACCGATACAGCACCATACGTTGATCGTATTGTTGTTGCTCAGAAAAAAACAAGCCTCAAAGATGCTGTTAGAACTGGATACGGAGAAATCAATGGTTATCCTTTGTGTGTTGCTTGTATGGATTTCAATTTTATTGGAGGTTCGATGGGTTCAGTTGTTGGAGAGAAAATTTCTAGGGCAATTGATCATTCTATCAAAACAAAAACTCCATTTTTAATGATTTCTAAATCTGGTGGTGCAAGAATGATGGAAGCGGCATTTTCGTTGATGCAAATGGCAAAAACGAGTGCAAAACTTGCATTGTTGAATAAAGCTGGGGTTCCATATATTTCATTGATGACAAATCCTACCACCGGAGGTGTAACTGCTTCATTTGCAATGTTAGGCGATTTTAACATTGCCGAGCCTGAAGCGCTCATTGGATTTGCTGGTCCGCGTGTGATTAAAGAAACCATTGGACGTGATTTGCCAAAAGGATTCCAAAGTAGTGAATTCTTGGTAGAGCATGGATTTTTGGACTTCATTGTGAAGCGCACTGAATTAAAAGAAAAATTGACAACTTTGTTGTCTATCATTTGGCGAAAAAACGAAAAAAACTAAGTAAAATTGAATATGAATTTTCCAGAAAATTTAAAATATACCAAAGATCACGAGTGGATTTTGGTTGAAGGAAACACAGCAACAGTAGGAATTACTGATTTTGCTCAAGGTGAATTGGGTGACATTGTATTTGTTGACATCACAACTGAAGGTGAAACTTTAGATGCTCATGCAATGTTTGGAAGTGTTGAAGCTGTTAAAACTGTAAGTGAATTGTTCATGCCAGTTAGCGGTGAAATCACTGAAGTAAATGCAGGTTTAGACAATAGTCCTGAATCTGTAAATTCTGATCCTTATGGAGATGGTTGGATGGTTAAAATTAACCTTTCTAATCCTTCAGAAGTTGACGGTTTATTGAGTGCTGCTGATTACAAAGCCTTGATTGGTGCGTAATTTGTTTTTTAATGTTCAAAAACAATAAGACAATCCCCACAGTTTTGTGGGGATTTTTTATTTTATACTTAACCCTAAGACCAAAGTCTGGTTCTCCATCGGTATTACCTGATTGGATTGTGCGGTTGCATCCAGATAAAATTGCTCATTTTGTATTTTGGGCAATTTGGATGGTGATTTTTCAAATCACTTACCTTCGAAAAAAGTATCCGTTTTCAAAATCTGTTCAATTTAGTCAAAAAGATTTGCATCTTTCGCAACTCAAATTTGCGATTTGCGCCATTTTCATCGGTGCGGCTATAGAATTGTTGCAATTGTATTTAAACTGGGGTAGAAGCGCTGAGTGGCTCGATTTGTTGGCCGATAGTCTTGGAGTGGTGGTGGTGTGGCTCGCTAGGCTCGCCTATCCTGGGGGTGGGAGCATCAATTCAAAAGAAACTCAACTACGTTGAGTTTTCATAAACGAAAAACGCCCCAAAATTGGGGCGTTTCTTTTGAATTGAGGTCGGAAGCGGATTCGAACCGCTGTAAAGGGTTTTGCAGACCCGTGCCTAGCCGCTCGGCCATCCGACCTTTTCAGGGCTGCAAATATAATTAAAATCTTCGCAAAATCAAAAAATAATTAAATTTTATTGAATGAAATCAATGTCCTCCGGTAATGATTTCACCATCAGCCATTTCAATGATTCGATCAGTTTTTGAGGCGAAATCTGGGTCATGTGTCACAATCAATAACGATGTGTTAAAAGTTGTCGTTAACTCTTTGAAAATATCAAAAACCATCCCCGCATTTTTGGAATCTAAATTGCCTGTTGGTTCGTCGCCCATAATAATACTCGGATTATTTATCAGTGCTCGGGCAATAGCCACTCGCTGTTTTTGTCCCCCAGAAATTTGAGAAGCCATTTTAAGTGCTTGATCATCAATATCCAATAATTTCAACTTTTCCATGGCATCGTGCTCTATTTCTGCTTCACTTTTTTTACCAAGTTTCAATGCTGGCATCATCACGTTTTTAAGTACCGAAAACTCGGGTAACAAGTAATGAAATTGAAAAACAAAACCAATATGTTCATTTCGAACCACGGCCAACTGATTGGGCGTTAAACCGCTGAGCAATTCGCTGTTGAGGTAGATTTCACCAGTATAATCGGTGTCCATGGTGCTCAAAATATACAACAAGGTACTCTTTCCACAGCCAGATTTCCCCATGATGGAAACAAATTCACCTTGATTCATGGTGAGCGAAATATTCTTTAATACTTGAATATCAACGGGGTCGTGAAAATACTTATTGACGTTCTTAACTTGAATGAGTGGTTCCATGGTTATTGTCCTCTAATAATTTCAACAGGATCAATTTTACTGGCTTTTCTTGCTGGTAAATAACCTGCAAAAAATGTGGTAATGAGTGCAAAAATGGAACCTATTAGGTAATACAATGGGTTAAAATTCACCGGAAATGTTTTGATGGTTGGAATTGCTTGTGTTTCGAATGGCGAAATACTGATGAGATAAGAAACGCCCAAGCCCATCAAAAGGCCAAGCGCACCGCCAACAATTCCAATTAAAAGGGCTTCATAAATGAAAATACGTTTGACATCATTTCCTGAAAATCCAGTGGCTTTTAATATGGCAATATCCGCCATTTTTTCATAGATCATCATGTTTAAAATGTTATAAATTCCAAAACCAGCCACAATTAATAGTGTGATTGAAACAGCGTAAGTGATGATATTTCGGATGCTCGTGCCCGTTTCGAATTGTGCATTTGCTGTTTTAATATCAACGGCGTTGATATTATTGTTATGTACAAGTTCATCGGTCATAGATTTTGCCAATTCAATATCAAATAACTTTACACTAATATCTGTGACATAATTGCTTGATTCTCCAGCAGCTTTTTGTGCAGTTTTGATGTTACAGTAACTTTGTAATTTATCTATATCTGCCAAGCCACTTTGGAAAAATCCTACAATTTTAAGTCGTACCGTAGATCCATTTTGCGTCACCATTTGAACATAATCTCCAACTTTTAAAGAAAGTTTCTCAGCAACGCCAATCCCTAAAATCACACCATTGTCGTTACTTTCTAAATCTTGAGGCGTTCCATTGACAATGTATTGTTGGAAATTGTACAACCGGGTTTCCTCAAGAACATTGATGCCAATTAAATTTCCATTTAATAAGATACTTCCCGATTGATAAAAGATCCTTGTAGAAACTTGTGGAGTAACACCTTTAACCCTTTTGTCTATTTTCAAGGCATTCATAATGCCTTGATTGTTTAAAATACTTGCTTGAGAGTTTTTTGGCTTGATGGAATGAACCACGTTCATTTTATTTTTATAGAAATCATCGAGTTCTACAGGTTGATTTTTACTTTGTTTGATTTCGTTGTAAATGCGAATATGTGGAGTTCTGTTTAAAATTAATCCATCCAATAAACCATTCAACCCGGTCATAAAACTCACCAAGATAATGAATGTTCCAATTCCAAACGTAACACCCAATGCAGCAATGGCCGATTGTTTTTTTCTAGCCCATAAATGGGTTTTGGCGATATCAAATAAGACAGATTTGGCCATTATGGTTGAATCAAAACTGTGTTTGCATCAATTCCAGATAATATTTCAACATGTGTAAAATTCCGCAGTCCAGTTTTTACCTCTATTTTGCCGTCTTTTGTTTTAACGTATTTATTGTCAATTAAATATGTGAGAGGAATAACGTTTGCCTTGTTCTTTGTATTTGTAATGATATTGGCTTCAGCCGTTAAACCGGGATAAAGCGTGGGCGTTGTGCCTTCAAAAATTGCTTCTATTTTAAAGGATTGTGTTTTGGGGTCTAATGATGGATAAATTTTGGAAATTTTTGCCTTTAACGTTTGAGTGTAAGCTTCTAGTTTTACAATCACGGTTTGTCCTAATTTGATTTTAGAAATATCGGCTTCATCAATTTCCATTTCCAACAAATATTTATTTGCATCTCCAATAACTGCAAACTCTTGCTGTGGGACAACCATTTCGCCAATTTTATAAGGCAGTGCATAGATTTTTCCATCAATAAAACTATTTACTGTAAAATCTTTAGCATTTTTTCGTGCAATTTCGATGTTGTTTTGAGCTTGAGATTTTGAATGTTTGAGAATTGAGGTTTGCGATTTTAATTTTTCGTTAAGAGAAGCAACTGAGTTTTTGGATGTTTCAAACTTAAGTTTAAATGATTCTAATTGATTTAATGTTCCAATGTTGTTTGCATAGAGTCGTTGCTGACGGATGTAATTAATTGAATCGAGGTTATTAACTCTCTGTGCTGTTTGAAATTGTAATTTAATGTCCCTCAAAAGTGATTCATTGTCCTTCGAAATTTGGAAGGCCATTTCTGCATTTTGAAGGCTCAATTCCGGCGTTGTATTTTCCAATTGCGCAATTGGTTGTCCTGCCTTCACAAAATCGCCCTCTGTTACAAAATAATTTAACAACTTCCCTCCAACTGAAAAACGTTGGCTATACTGATTGAACGATTTAATTTTTGCACTTGCATAAACAGATTCTACGATGTCGGTTTGCGACATTTTTATCGTTTCCTGATTGTTTTTACAAGAAAAAACAAGGGTTGCTAAAATAGAGAATAAAGCAATTGATTTCATTTGTTGCAAATTACGGATGATTGGGGTTGAATGAATATGATAATTGTCACATTTCCCAAACCAATTGACCATTGATGTAAGTTTTTAAAATTTTTGCTTTTTGAAGGACATTTGGTTCTGCCTCCAATAGATCAGTATCTATTTCAATAAAGTCGGCAAATTTACCCACTTGAATACTTCCTTTTAAAGTTTCTTCAAAGTTTGAGTAGGCTGCCCAAAGTGTCATTCCCAACAATGTTTCTTTTCTGGTTAAGGCTTGAGATGGAATAAAAGGGGTTTTTAATTGACCTCCAATGTCTTTGCGTTGCGTTGCGGCATAAAAAGTAGCCAGCGTAGAAATATTTTCAACAGGGAAGTCTGTCCCCAATGCTAAAATATTAGACTGTTTGAGCAGTGTTTTATAGGCGTACGCGCCGCTAATTGGATTGTAAAGATTTCTATTTTGTTTTAAAAGGGCTGAATCAACGCAAATTCTTGATAATGCCCAAGGAGCATCGGAAGTTGCATGCGTTGGTTGTATGCTTGGAATGATGCTTCTTTCAGATAAAGTTTTCATATCTTTTGGCGAAACAATTTGTGCATGTTCAATTCGCCATCTTAGATTTTGATCATATGGAATGAGTTTCTTAAAGCTTTTGATGACCAATGAATTGGCACTGTCGCCAATAGCATGAACACAAACTTGGTAGTTTTTTTGACGCAGTTGAGTGCACCAAAGTTCAAATTCATTCATGGTTAGCAGTTGCAATCCATGATGTCCATGTCGATCGCAATAATCATTTTTCAATAGAGCTCCGCGTGACCCTAACGCCCCATCCAAATAGAATTTCATGCTACGAACATTGAGCATGTTGTTTTCATAGTAAGGGTTGTTGGGGGACATCACTAATTTCTGAATATTTTCGAGGTTGTAGCTCATCATGGCATAAACTCGAAGATTCATTTTTCCTGAGGTTTGAAGTTTATTGATGTATTGAATATCGCTGTATTCAAGGCCTGCTTCATCAATTGTTGTTAAACCATTGGAATACACCTGTTTGAGTCCTTTTTTAACGGCCTCATTCATTGTTTCTTCATCGAGTTTTGGGATTTTGGAGGTAATCCAATCGGCGGCGTTATCGATAAAAATTCCAGTTGGTTTTCCAAATTGATCTTTTACAATTTCACCACCAGCAATGGTGGTATCGAGATTCAAATTCAATGTTTCTATTGCTTTTGAATTGACCCAAACGGCATGTCCATCAACACGACTTAAACAAACGGGTCTGTTAGGAACAGTTTTGTCTAAGATTGCTTTTGAGGGAAATTCGTTCGATGACCAAATATTTTGATCCCATCCTCGGCCTACGATCCATAAGCGTTTAGTTTTTTTTGCAAACTTCTTTGCCATTTTTGCAATTTTGGCAGGATTTGTAACGCCAAAAACATTTAATTCTTTAGTGCCGCGGCAATATGCAAGGAAATGGCAGTGTGCGTCAATAAACCCTGGATACAAAATGCCTTTGTGATTGATGGTTTTGGCATTTTTAAATTTGTTTTTTGCATCTGATAAATTTCCAGTAAAAAGAATGGTGCCACCATGAATCACGAAAGATTCAATTGTTGACATTTGAGTATCAGCAACATATATCTTTTTAGCCGTGTGGATTTCAATTTGAGATTGTGAAAAAGTGATGTTTGTTGCACAAAATGCAAATAATAACAAAAAAAACTTTGGCAATAAATTGGTATAATTTTTGTTCTTGAGATAGAAGTGTTGAACTTTGTAAAACATAGAATACAAATTTCACAAAATATTTGACTTATTTATCGATTATGAAAAAAATTATATTTGCTGTTTTAGCTTTGGTTGTGGTATCAGGGGCAATTGGATATTATTTATGGACAAAACCATCTGAATTTGTGAGTGATGGAGATGCAGATTTCAAACAAACGATACCTGCTTTAATCAAAGAATCTCAAGAAATCCAGGATTCAGTTTTTAGTTCTAAGTACAACGGAAAATCTGTTGAATTTGATGCGGAGGTTGAAAGTATCACTGAAAATGGCAGAGGCAAAACATTGGTTTTGAAAAGTGGAGTTGAAGATTTTATCATCAATGCCAATTTTCATGAATCGAATATTGAAAAACTACAAAAGATTGTAGCGGGAGATAAAGTGAAGTTACAATGTGAATGTAGCGGTGTGACAAAGCCTGAGTCTGAAGATGATTTATTGTCGGAAGTAGTTTTGAATTTTACACGTTGTGATTTAAAAGAAAAATAAAATTTAAAAATATGAAAAAAATAATTTTAGCCGTTGTTTCGGTATTTGCAATTTCGGTAAATGCCCAAGTTTTCAATACCTCTACAGGTAATGTAAATTTTGTAAGTAAAACAAAATTCGAAGAGTTTTCGGCAACCAATAGTCAAGTTTCTGCGGCTATTTCTGCAGATAAAGGCGTTATTCAATTTAAAGTTCCTGTGAATTCTTTCCAATTTGAAAAAGCATTGATGCAAACTCATTTTCAAGAGAATTACATGGAGTCTTCAACTTTCCCAACAAGTACATTCAAAGGAAAAATTAAAGATTTAACTTCTGTGAAATTCAATGTAGACGGAGTTTACGATGTTGTTGCTGAAGGTTCATTTGAAATGCATGGCGTAACTAAAGAAATTTCAGTGCCAGGTAAAATTACAGTCAAAGGATCTTCATTGAAATTGAATGCAGATTTTTCAATTTTGTGTTCAGATTACGATGTTAAAATCCCTAAAAACAATGTGAGTCAAATTTCAAATTCAATCAACATTTCTGTAGATTGTAACTTGTTGCCTAAAAAGAAAAAATAATGATGAAATCGAGAACTTTCTATGGAACATTGTTGCTTGGAGGGGTTTTAGTGTCATCTTTTTTCTTAGGTTCTTGCAAGCATGAGAATTTGGAAACAATAAACGGGGATAGTATTTGTTTTGAGCGTGATATTTTGCCAATTTTTGTTTCAAATTGCGCAATGTCTGGGTGCCATGATGTAAATACCAAGGCAGATAAATATGATTTGTCGAATTACACAGCAATTTTATCTAAAGGGATTACACCTGGAAATCCTGATAATTCTGAAATTTGGGAAGTCATTCAAGAAAATGAAATGCCTCCGAATGGAGCATTGACAAGAGAACAAAAATCATATATCAAGTCATGGATTGCAGCGGGTGCTAAAAATGGTACCAATTGTGTGGTTCAATGTGATTCAAATGTATTTACCTACAGCAGCGCGGTGTCTAAAATAATGAGTCAATGTACCGGTTGTCATTCAGGAAATAATGCAAGCGCCCAGGTTGATTTATCTAACCACTCAGGTGTTCAAACAGTTGCACTCAATGGCCGATTAATGGGTTCTTTATTGGGTCATACTGGATATGCTTCGATGCCTCCTTATGGATCGCCGCGTTTAACAAGTTGCCAAATTGCTCAACTGAATAAATGGATTGGAAATGGTTGTAAAAATGATTAAACCTTTGTTTTTGGGATTTGCAATTGTTTTTGGAATTTCAGCTTGCTATTACGACAAAGGTGATGAACTTTATGGAAATACCCAATGTGTCACAACCAATATGACATATACCAAGGATATTTCAGTCATCGTCAATCAATCTTGTGTCAATTGTCATGGTTCAATTTCTCCATCTGCCGGGATTTCACTTCATGATTATGCTTCAGTAGTTGAGAATGTGAAAAATGGGAAATTTGTTGGCAGTGTAAAACAAGATGGAACAGCTTCAAATATGCCAAAAGGCGGAGGGAAATGGAGCAATTGCAACATTTCTAAATTAGATGCCTGGATTCAAGGAGGGTATAAACAATGAGGTTCAAATTATGCATCGTTGTATTTTTCGGATGGACTTTCAGTTTAAATGCACAAATAAGTTCAGAAAGCAGTCAAAAAGAAACAATTTTACTGCTAGAAGCAGAACCCAATTTTCAATTACCACTTGAAGAACTGCCGATACAATCTAAATCATTGAGAATTGTAAACTTACATGCTCCAACGGTCTTGCCAAAAGGTTCTTTTGAAATTGCAATTCAACATCGTTTTGGTGCAATAGAAGGGGGAATAGATAAGCTTTGGGGAATAGACAATATGAACAGCATGCGATTGGGTTTTGATTATGGCTTGACCAATCGATTGACAGCTGGAATAGGCAGAAGTAGTTTAAAGAAAACTTTTAATGGATTTGTAAAATACAACTTCATTGGAAAACAGAATTCTAGATTTAATCTCACCTATTTGGCAGATATGGCCGTCGACGGAAGGGCAGAGTCAGATTGGGGCATGAATCCTTTTTATCAGACACACCGATTTTATTATACCCATTCTTTGTTAATGAGCTTTAAAGTGATTGATAAATTTGTGATTGGATTTAATCCAACAATTGTTCACTTTAATTTTGTTCAATCAAGTGAAATGAGTAACGATATTCCAGTTTTTGCTGGATATGCAAGATTTGGAGTGAATAAACATTTGAATTTCACGGTGGAAACAAGTCAAATTGTATCTTTTGGATTGAATGTCCCTCAAAAAGAAAATCCTTCTGTAGGAATTGGTGTGGAGTATTTTACCCCTAAACATGCGTTTCAAATTAGTTTATCAAACTCAAGAAGTTTGAATGAGCCGTATTTTATGGTAGAAGATAGTCCATCGAATTCAATGAGTCAGTTTTGTTTAGGTTTTAATATTGTAAGAAGATGGTAATCAATAAAATAAAATTTACGGTTGTTTGCTTATTCATCTTGTTTGCACAACCAATTTTAGCACAAGATGATGATTTGCTAGGAGACGACGCGAATAACGCTGGACCTGAATATGTTGATTTTGCTTTCAAAACCACAAAAGTTGTGAATCTTCAGAGCATCGAAATGTTGGGTGCAGGAGTGTTTGATTTTAAGATGAATCACAGATTTGGTTCAATTAACAACGGAGCAATCAATGCGTTTGGATTGGATTATGCCACCATTCGATTTGGTGGAGAATATGGAATCAATCAGAATTTAATGGCTGGAATTGGTCGAAGCAATTTGAGCGATTTAAAAAATGTTGATGCTTATTTAAAATACCGAATTTTGCGCCAACAAAAAGGAAATCACCGGCCCGTAACTGCCATGGTTTTTTATGGGATTGAAAATAAAATTGGCCCTGATTATGATCTTTTAGAGTATAATTACCGATTAACCCATACAGCGCAATTGATTGTAGGTAAGAAAGTTTCTGACGGATTTAGCTTTCAACTATCGCCAACTGTTGTTTGGGGAAATAAGTTCGGAGTTACCTATTCAAATATTGCTTTAGGTATTGGAATGCGCCAAAAATTAACCAAAAGAACAACCATGAATTTGGAATATATTCCTGTTTTAACCAACAATGACTATATCAACAATAGTTTTTCGGTTGGGTTTGACATCGAAACAGGTGGTCACGTTTTTCAAATCCATTTTACAAATAGTAAAGGGTTGAATGAGGCTCAATTTATTGCAAATACAAGAGAAACTTGGGATACTTACGGAATTCGTTTCGGATTTAATTTGTCTCGCGTATTTACGATTGTAAAACCGAAGAATAATACAGAACAATCTAATCCAGCTGGGAAAATCAATAAAAATGAAATCAAAACGTACTAAGAATTAATTTATTCCATATTGATATGGATTCCCATGGAATCGGTAGATGCTGATAGGTATATTTTTAATTGTTTTGTTCTTGGTTTCAACAGTGATTCTTAAGTCTGTTTGGGAATTCCAATTTGGAATATCAGAGAGTTTAAGGACATGGAATGCTGCACTGAATCCTTCATTCCAGAAATCGGAACACTGAGTATACCTAAAGTCTATTTGATCTTGTGTTTCTTGGTTTGAAAAGATACTTTTCTTTTTGTTGATAAGGGCTGTTACAATTTTCGCATCATTGTACCTTTGATTGTTTTCGATTTTTATCACCAATAAATCATTCGGTTGAATTTCTTTTTCAATAAAGTTCATTTGGTCCACTATATACTTTCCAAAATGATCACTTGAAAATGAAAATGTATAATTCAAATTTGCCGGAATTGAAGTTTGATTGGCTAATGTTAATGGAAATGCGTTGACAAAGTCTTTGTTGAACTTTTGAAGATAATTTGTATCGGCCAATGGAGAAAGATTGAATTCGTCGATTTGACCGCCAATATATTGCGAATGTATTTTTGAATTTGGAAAATAATAATAGAGCAGCGGTCTGAGTTCTGGTTTGCTGCCAGCGTTTGAGAAAAAGAATAAATTTGATTTGCCCTTCAAAGATTTTAGTTGTCTTTGAAACACTTTAAATGTAAAGTCATGTGCAGAAATATTCCACAATGACCTGTGATTTAATAAATTTAAACGTGAGTTGATTTTATTCTGATGAAATTGAAAAACATCAATTGGTCCATCTATAAAATTGAAATTTCTGGAATTTAAGGAATCATTCAATGTTTTTATTTGACATGCATATATGTCATTGATTTCAACATCAAAACGATGTTTTAACTTGAAAATTTGTATAACTGAAACACTACCAACGAAAATTATTGAGAATGCAAACAAATATTTTGGAATGCGTTGATAAAAATAACTCAGTCCAACAATCAACATGGGCGCAGTAAAAAACAAGACATTGTTTTGTAAAACAGGTTTTGAATAGATTGAATATGCATAGCCAATGATGATAGGTAGAATCCACAAAGTGAACATGAGAGTTGCAATGTTGAAATTCTGACTTGACTTGAGTTTTTGGATGAAATATATTCCAACTGCAACAAAAATAAGAATCGCGAAAAATAGCGATTCAGATTGGTTGAAATTGTATAATAAATGATTGTAGAAGAAATTAAGGTTTGGTTTTCCTAACCAATCTAAACCGCCAACTTTTAATTGATGAAGAACAATCGACATTTGAGGAATGGCCATCAGGAAAAACAACCCAGCAGATTTAAGCAATTGAATGCGTTTTGAAGGATGTAGAATGAAAATGGAAAGACATAATAAACCTACACTTAAGAATGCAAAATAATGGATGTAGAAGGCTGCAGAAATATATATACTGAGTAAAATCCATTCAGAACCGGACAATGGAGTATCTTTTTTTTCCAAATTCAAAACATTTAAACTGAGCAATGTGAACAATTGACCGAAAATATATGGTCTGACCCACAGCGATAAATCTACTTGCCACCAGAGGGTTGCCATGCAAACCATTGCAAAAAGTGCAGATTTTTGATTGAAAAGTTTTCTTGAAATTGCAAAAACTAAAACAACGTTGATAAGTCCAATGATTGCCGTGAAAACTTTTAATGGCAAGGGGTTATTCGAGAAGAGTTTGATCCAAAACCAAAGCAATGTTTGAACTCCAGCGGGATGTCCATCGATTAAAATCCCATTTTGAATATGTTGATTCCAAGTGTGAGCATTTTGGGCTCTAAAAATTGCACTTAACTCATCGGAATCAAATTGAAACTGTTCAATTTTATAAAATCGCAAGAAAAAAGCCAACCCTAAAATTAAGCAAAAGGGAAGTGCATGAATGATCTTTTCCTTGGAAAATGGCATTAGGTTTTTTGCTTGTTTTTTTGTGCTGAAGGGAATAATATGTTATTCAGAATCAATCTGTATCCAGGACTATTGGGATGCAAATTTAAATCTGTTGCTTGTTCGCCAACCAAATGTTGGTAATCTTCTGGGTCGTGTCCACCAAAAAACGTCCATGTGCCTTTTCCCATGCTTCCATGGATGTAGCGAGCTTCATTAATGAGGGCATTTTCACCCATCACCAAAACATCACTTTTTACCACATCCTTTTTGAATGCAGTTGTTTGTCCCATGAAACCTTTGATTGTTCTCGTGTGATTTTGACATAAAATGCTTGGAATTAAATCCCATTTTGCAGAATAGTCAAAGAGCGTAAATAGGTCCGTTTCTTCGGTTACACCTCTGCCCATTGGATTAACATCGATATTGCTAAATTCATAAACATATGGATCGCTTTCTAAAATGAAATTTTTAAAAGCAAAACATTGAGCGTAATCTAATTTTTGTTGGGCATTTTGATCGGCGGGATCTCCATCGAACATCGATTCACAGATATCGGTATTTTGTGCTGCAAGGGAAATATCGTAAGTGTCTGTTGCACTGCACATTGCAAATAAAAATCCACCACCTAAACAAAAGTCCCTAATTTTTAAAACCACATTCTTTTTAAGTTCTCGAACTGATTTATAGCCGTGTTTGCGAGCCATGTTTTCACCTTCTTTAACTTCCGCTTGGTACCATGGCGCTGTAGAATAAGAAGAGAAAAATTTACCAAATTGACCAGTGAAATCTTCATGGTGCAAGTGTAACCAGTCATAGTCAACAAGTTTACCCTCAAGCACTTCATCGTCGAAAACAACCGTATATGGAATTTCTGCGTATGTAAGAACCATGGTAACTGCATCATCCCAAGGTTGCTTGGTTTTGGGAGAGTAAACTGCAATTTTTGGTGCATTTAAAAGCTTCACCATGTTCATATTTACCGATGGGTCAGCAATGGTGTTTTCAATGCCGTTTGCTTCGGAATTTGAAATGACTTCAAAGCTAATCCCTCTGGTTTTGCATTCAGTTTCAAGGTTTGTGGTGTAAGGCGACATAAAGCTGCCTCCTCTATAATTGAGGAGCCAAGTAACTTCTGTTTTTTGTTTGTCGAGCAACCAAAAAGCAATGCCGTATGATTTTAAATGATTCTTTTGTGATTCATCCATAGGAATGAGAATTTGATTTGCTTTGGCGAGCAAAAACATCCCTCCGAATAAAAATAAGAAAAGAAATCGTTTCAATTTGAATTGTGGTTTAAAAATCATTTGTAAGAGCGAAAATAAGCTTCGTTCTCGTATTTTTGCTAAGTGTTTGTAGAAATAACTGATATAATCGACGAATCACCGAGGGTAAAACGTTTTGTATTGAGCACTTTAGATGGGTGTATCATTGATTTTATACCGGGACAATTTGTTTCGATTTACAATCGGAATTTGCCTGAATTTGCCAATACGCGCAGTTATTCTATTGCATCCAGGAACTGCAGTTCCCACTCAATTGAACTGTGTATCGCATTGAATGAAAAGGGAATTTTCACCCCGTGGCTTTTCAAATTGAAAATAGGGGAGCAGTTGGAAATTTCAGAACCTCAAGGACAATTTATTTACAAACCAGAATTTGCGGAATTGCCCAATGTTTTTATCTGCACGGGAACAGGAGTTGCGCCTTTTATGAGTATGATTGACAATGCTTTAACAATGGGGACGTCGCACGTTTATTTGGTTTTTGGGAATCGCAAATTACACGATATTTTGTATCGATCACACTTTGAGAACCTTGCTCAAAAGCATCCAAACTTTCACTTTGTCCCTGTGTTGAGCCAAGAGGTTTCATTTGAAAACACAGGATATGTGCATGGATTTTACGAATCGATTTTGAGGGACATTGGAGGCGATGCAAGAATTTTTGTTTGTGGCTGGAAACAAATGTGCATGGAGGCGAGAGAGCAATTAAAGTTGATGGGATATAATCGGAGGCAGTATTTCTTTGAGCAGTACGACTAATAGAGGTTTAGAAAGATTAGAAAGATTAGAGGGATTAGAGGGATTAGAAGATTCGGGGGAAAGAATTGCAAAAATCGCAAATAATTTTGTGATATGTGATTAAACTCTTATTATTGCATTCGAATTGAGGAGTGTAGGGGTTTTCTCTAAGGCTTTTTTCCCATCTAAGGAATTTACTTAATCAAATAAACCACAAAATTATTTTTTTCGTTATCACAAGATATGGCAAATACACCGGATCTCGGTAAAATGAGTGTTGCAGACCTGCGTACATTGGCAACTGCATTAGAAGTACAGGGCATTGAAAAATTGAAAAAGCCTGAATTGATTTCAGCAATTGAAAAAATTGCAAACAGTGATGGTCAATCGAATACCACTGAAAATTCAGCAATTCAAGAAGTTGCGGTAGAGGAAACTCCAAAGCGCAAAAGAGTGCCTGTTTCTGAAAATTTGCCAGTTCAAGAATCTGAATCAAAATTAAATGGTGTTGATGATGTAGCCAAAGCACTAAAATCGGAAAATCAAGTCATTGAAAATGCTGCTGATAACAATGGCGAAAAAGAAAAGAGAAATTTCAGAGAGCGTAAGAATAAAAATAAAAACAGTGCTCAGAATGAAAATGTAGCTGAAATAAAACCAGCGGTTTCAAATGAAGTTCCAAAAGCTGAATCAAAAGATTCTAAGCCCAATGAGAACAGAAATCCGAGACAACCTAATCCAAATCAGAATCCGAATCAAAACCCTAACAATCGTCAACCAAATCATCCAAGGAACGAGAATAGGAACAACAATAACAATAACAACAGACCTCCGCAAAGGAATAATCCTGCGGAAAATTCAGAATCTGTTGTTGAGCCAATTGAAAAACCACAACCGCCTAAAGAAACTGAAGATGAAAAACGCAAACGCGAAATTTTAGCTCAGTTGATGGAGATGGAAGGAGTGGTGTATACCCAAGGAGTTTTAGAAACAGTGCCTGATGGTTACGGTTTTTTAAGATCTCCAGACTACAACTATATGGCTTCGCCAGATGATGTTTATGTTCCTGGGTACATGATCAAACAAAACGGACTTAAAGTTGGCGATACAATCAGAGGAAGTATACGTCCCCCAAAAGACAACGAAAAGTACTTCTGTTTGGTGAAAATAGAATCTGTGAATGGTAAAACACCAGAGGAAGTTAGAGATAGGGTTGCTTTTGAACATCTAACGCCATTGTTTCCAGATGAAAAATTAAATCTTTGCGACAATTCGAAAAATTATCCGAATAGAATTATTGACTTGGTTTCACCAATTGGTAAGGGACAAAGGGGATTAATTGTAGCTCAACCCAAAACGGGTAAAACTTGGTTATTGAAAGGAATTGCAAATGCAATTGCCGCGAACCACCCTGAAGTTTACATGATTATCTTGTTAATTGATGAGCGTCCTGAGGAGGTTACAGACATGGCGAGAAGTGTGAGAGCGGAAGTTGTGGCCAGCACATTCGATGAACCTGCCGATAAACATGTGAAGTTAACCAACATGGTTTTGGAAAAGGCGAAAAGATTGGTTGAATGTGGACACGATGTGGTAATCTTGTTAGATTCAATTACAAGATTGGCGAGAGCCTATAATACAGTTCAACCTGCGTCGGGCAAAATATTATCTGGTGGTGTAGATGCAAATGCGCTGCACAAGCCAAAGAGATTTTTTGGTGCAGCGAGAAATATTGAAAACGGTGGTTCTTTAACAATCATTGCAACTGCGTTAACAGATACTGGTTCAAAAATGGACGAAGTCATTTTCGAAGAATTCAAAGGAACGGGTAATATGGAATTACAATTGGATCGTAAATTGGCCAATAAACGAATTTTCCCTTCAATTGATATTTTAGCAAGTAGCACACGAAGAGAAGATCTATTGATCGATAAAGTTTCATTGCAAAGAATGTGGGTTTTGAGAAATCATTTATCGGATATGAATCCAGAAGAAGCCATGAATACTTTCTTGAAATACATGCAAAATACTAAGGATAACAACGAATTCTTGGTGAGTATGAACGGATAATATTTTTATTTTAACGAGGTTTTGCACATTTCAATGTCGCTCTATTGCTGAAATTTACGTGTGATTATTTATAAATCAGTCATTTAATATCAATTGCACACAATAGAATACTCGTTTGAAAAATGTGAATAAACCACTCCCCACAGACAAGAAAGCAATGTTAATTTTACCATCGAATTTAAGTTTATGGATAAATTAAAAGTTGTTACGGATTATTCTAAATTGACTCCCGAATTATTGGAGCTTTTTAACGAGACATACCCACAAGGAATTGCTGGGAAGACCATTCGTTTCCCAAATTCAAAAGGAGAAATAGTAACTGCAGTGAGGTTGGAAACAGAGGATAGGATTTATTTGGTAAAATTAAGCGCAAAGGCTAAAGAGATTTTAACCGAAGAAGATTTAGATGAAATGATTCGTCCGTTAGGTAAAGACGCAGAAGCAGAGGTTGAAGAGGAAGAGGAAGAAAAAGAAGATGCTCCGTCTAGAGACGAAAGTGACGAAGATTAATGAATCGTTTGGAAATTGGTACAGAATGTGTCAATTTTGAAATATGAATAAACCAGTTGCCGTAATTACCGGCGCTTCTCGTGGAATTGGGTATGCCATTGCACAAAAATTTGCTTCTGAAGGATTTAATTTGTTTATCGGTGGAACAAAACTTGAGACAATATCAAAGGTTTCAGCTCAATTTGAATTAGATTATGGAATAAAATGCAGCTTTTTTGCTGCTGATTTATCAATTGCAGAAAATTGCAAATCGTTTTGCGCATCTGTATTAGAATCGTATCCTCAAATAAACGTTCTCGTAAATAACGCCGGATTGTTCTTAGGAGGTAAAATGATGGAAGAAGATGAGGGACAACTTTTGAAAATGATGAATACAAATTTGTTTTCAGCTTACCATGTTACAAAGAATTTGTGGGATTTTTTTGCAAAAAACGCAAAATCTCATGTGTTTAATTTGTGCTCAATTGCTAGTTTTACCGCTTATCCTGCTGGTGGAAGTTACTCCATAACAAAATTTGCATTGCATGGATTTACAAAATCTTTAAGACTTGAAGGGATGGAAAAAGGCATCTGTGTTTCTTCGGTAATGCCAGGCGCAACCCTAACAGATTCTTGGGCTGGCGTTGATATTCCTGAGTCTCGATTTATGAAACCTGATGATGTTTCTGAGGTAATTTTTACGGCTTGGAAAATCAATAATTCCACCGTTATGGAAGAAATTATATTGAGGCCAATCTTAGGCGATTTGTAATTTGTCATTTTATTGTCACTCAAAAATTTGTCGTGATACAATTTGGTGGTATCTTCTTGGAAATTTGTATATTTGCGTATAGATAAACATTCAAAAGGATATAGAAATGAAAAAATTACTATTTTTTGGTTTAACAGTTTTAGCAGCAGTATCTGCAGACGCTCAAACTTTAAACACAGGTAAAATTCATGCAGAAGACATGAATCCAGGAGTGAGAGCCCAAGACATGCGTAAAGTAAGGGTGAATACCACACGTCGAGGTCAAGAAACCGGTGGTGGCAATTACAATTACCTACAAGCATATGGTGACGAATTAATGTTAGGAGATCCAAAAACTTATGTGCGTTGGATTATGCCTGATACAAATGCAGCGATTGTATATAGCGGTGGTGAAAAAGATCACGTTTCTATGTGCGTAGTTGGAAGTATTTTTGATCCGAAAGACTCAACTTTTGGCTCTGCAGGTTTGCCAATTTTAACTAAATTCAATCCTTATATTGTTGATACAATCAGATGGGTTCAATATTATGTTCGTAATGTAGATTCTATTGATGTTGCAGGAACAAAAACAAATGTTGTAGATACTCTTTATTTACAGTATTTTGATATTTCAGGTATCGATTTTCGTGGATTTTCGTTCCAAAACAAAAGACATTTGAACGCTGCACCAAAAGTATCTACTTATACTCCTTCTACTTTGTTGAACACCGCTGCATTAAAAACAGATACTTTCTTCCTTGATAAAACTTGGGCTGATAGTTTTTCAGTTGAAGGTGGTCAATTGTTTGGTAGAATCAATGGAACAACTCCAGGTATTGTTTCTCAATCTACCAATGGTACTACAATTACAAACAACATCATGGCTTTCTCTTTATCATTCAAACCAATGATTAAAGCAAAATTAGGTGATACAATTATCAACTGGGCTAAAACTGGCTACACTCCAAAAGTGAATACACTTGGTCTTCGTATGGGTTATTTCACCAACACAATGCATGAGATTGTTTCTCCATATCGTTACAATAACTCTTTCTGGACACCTTTTGATTTGGCTGGTGGTCAAACAATCAATGGTTGGAAATCATACTACCCAACTTCTGCATACAACACAACTTCTTTCTGGGCGTATAACGTAGATATTAAGTCAGAAAACTTAAGCACCAAAGAAATGAATAAAGGTATTTCTGGAACAAAAGTTTATCCAAACCCAACTTCAGGTTCTTCAGATGCAGTTGCTGTATTTAACTTAAACAAAGCTTCTTCAGTAAGTGCACAAATCGTTGATTTGAACGGTAGAGTTGTACGTAGCATCAACGCGCGTCAATTCAATGCTGGAATGAATCAATTAGGTTTGTCTACAAAAGATTTAACTGCTGGTATTTACACAGTTGTATTGCAAAGTGCAACTGGTACTGAATCATCTAAATTAGTGGTTCAATAATTAAACGTATCAATTTATTAAAAAGAAGAGCCACCCATGGGTGGCTCTTCTTTTTTTGGTTAAATTTGTTTCAATATTAAAATAGCCATGAAAAAAATCACCCTTTTCTTATTGATTTTCGTAGCTCAGAACCTTGTGTTTTCACAAACGTTTTTTGGACTTCAAAATAGCAACTATTCTGGAGCCCACATGATTTACACCAATCCTGCAGCTTTAGCAACAATGCCATTTAAAAGAAATGTGAATTTTTCTTCAATTGGATTTAATTTAAACAATAACTATTTTTCTCTTGAAACGCCGTTTACATTTTGGCAACTCATCAGCAACAATGTAGATCCACAATATTGTGATGAAAAAGGCAATATCGACTGGCAATCAAATTGGTTAAAAGAGAACCAAGGCGTTAATAAAATTTGGTCGAATATTGAACTGGAATATAGAGGCCCTGCATACGCAACTAGATATGGTGATCGATTGGTGTGGGCCACTGCCACTAGAACAAGAAATAGTGTCAATATCTCAAACTTATCTCCTCAAATAGTTCAGTGGGGTAAATCTTTATTAGATACAAATACAAAATTGAATTTACTAGATGTTGCAAACCAATCTTTTAATGTTCGCTCAAATTCATATCAAGAATTTTCAGGGTCTTTATCATACCTCGCAGTCAATAACAAAAATCTTAAATTGAGCTTTGGTACTACGGCGAAAGTTTTATTAGGGTTGGGTAGTTTTAATGTGTATAATAATGGCAGTCAATTCAGTGCCTATGGACATGATTCAATTAGAGTAGATTATGCAGATATTAAAGTTTCGTATACCGATTTTGATTTTTTAAGCCAAATTATGAAAGGTGTTTTGCTTGGAAGTTTACCTAAGTTAAATAATATATCGGGACTTGGTTATGGATTTGATTTTGGGTTTTCTATTGAATCGGGAAATACAGGACATTCTGAGGCACTTTCTAAAGTTGTATCAAACAAACATTATCGATGGAAATTGTCGGGTGCAGTCTTGGACCTAGGCCATATTAATTATGCTTCTAAAGCAACCGGATATACAATTAAAACAGATAAGCCGGTAACTATGAATTTAATGACACCTGAGTTTATAACAGCAGCGGCAAATGGAAGTTCA
>JACCDJ010125664.1_pt1 | contig 35586 bp, 40 predicted proteins | sample 7444481 | NCBI WGS metagenome assembly JACCDJ01 (sample SAMN15323435, study PRJNA562643) | freshwater metagenome | isolation source: river surface water | place: USA:Blue River Watershed | collected 2017-08-15
ATCACCTCACCAAAGCATTCATATCCAAAATCGGCATCATGACCGCCAGGACGATGGTGAGTACGATCGCTCCCATCACAAGAATCATGAATGGCTCAAGGATGCTGGTGGTTAAAAGTGCCCTACGCTCGGCCTGAGCAGTTGCCACGACGGCGGCCTGATCAAGCATTTTGTCAAGATCCCCAGTGGCCTCGCCGCTTGCGATCAGGTGTTTAAGTAGCGGCGGAAAACCAGGGGCATCGGCAAGGGCCTTCGACAAACTCATGCCCTCTCGCACACGTTCGAGCGCAAGCATCACCGCCTCACGCATCACAAGATTGCCTACCGTACTTGCCGCAGCCACTAATGCCTGCATCAAGGGCACCCCTGAGGCCACGAGCATGGCCAGTGTTGAAGCAAAACGCGCCGTATTCCAATCGACGATCAATCGACCTAGCACTGGCATGCTGATCAAGCGCCGATGGACAAGACGCCGAAACCCTTTGCCTTGCATCGCCCGATAAAAGAGCAAACCCGCTACAAAGCCGGCTGCTGCTGCATAAAGGCCATAAGCCAGGATTGCATCAGAAACAGTGATCAGGGCCTGAGTGAGCCAGGGTAGGGTTTGTCGGGTACTTGCAAAAACCTGGACCACTTGCGGCACCACAGTACTCATCAATGCGATCACGACCGCCATCGCAACCAAGCTCACAATCGCAGGGTAGACCATGGCAAGCCCAATCTTCTGGCTTAGTTGTCCCGCCCGTTCTAAATCCGAGGCCAGTCGCAAAAGAACAGGTGCCAAATCACCCGATTGCTCACCCGCTGCAATCACCGCACGGTACGTTTCAGGGAAATCACGCGGATAAGCGGCTAGCGCTTGTGCCAGGGACTGACCGGCAACCACTTCACTGCGTACCGCCGAAATCAGATCACGTAAGCGCTTTTCCTCGGCTTGTTCCACCACGGCAAGCAATGCCCGCTCAAGCGGCAGTCTTGCGGCAACAAGACTTGCTAGCTGTCGGGTTGCGTTTGCAAGGGAGCTCGCTTTGACTTTTCCTGATAACCAAGCGATATCACGACTTTGAGCCTTTTGCTGTTCCGAACGGTCTAATTGCAAACACAATAAGCCACGCTCGCGCAGGATTGAACGCGCATGACGCATCGACTCCGCATCAAGATAACCGCTCTCGCGCTTACCATCGCCGCGTAAAGCTTCAAAGCGAAAGGCAGCCATATGCGTCTAGGCGTCGCGGGTCACACGGACCACTTCGTCGACACTTGTTGATCCGGCTTGAAGCCAACGCTGCGCATCTTCGCGCATGTTCTTAAAACCATTGCGCTGAGCCAGCTCACGCATGCGAGCCTCAGAGGCAGCTTCGTGAATCAAGGCCTGCATGGCTTGATCGACCTCTAAGAGCTCACAAATGGCGGCCCGGCCGCGAAATCCGCTTTGCGCACAGACTGGGCAGCCAACCGCTCGCCAGGCACCGGGGTATAGCGGGTCAGGCACCTTGCATGCTTCACAAAGCAGTCGAATCAAACGCTGCGATAAAACGCCTAATAAGCTTGAGGATAATAAGAACGGTTCGATACCCATATCGACAAGCCTTGTCACAGCCGCGATCGCATCATTCGTATGCAGGGTTGCAAGCACCAAGTGACCAGTCAGCGAAGCCTGTACCGCGATCTGAGCGGTCTCCAAATCGCGAATTTCACCGATCATGACCACATCAGGGTCTTGTCGCAAAATTGCGCGAAGCGCTCTTGCAAAATCCATATCAATTCGGGCATTGACCTGAGTCTGGCCTACACCCTCTAAATCGTATTCAATCGGATCCTCAACCGTAAGAATATTTGTTACGGTGCTATCGAGCTGACCGAGTGCCGCGTAAAGCGTGGTGGTCTTGCCCGAACCGGTTGGACCGGTCACTAAAACAATCCCATGGGGCTGACGCACGAGCTTACTCAAGGCGACACGGGTATCGTCTGCCAATCCCAGCGCTTTCAAGTCGAGCCGGCCAGCTTGCTTATCAAGCAAGCGAAGCACCGCGCGCTCACCATGCCCGGTTGGAAGCGTCGATACCCTCACATCGACCGCCTTGCCTGCAACCCTTAAAGCCATCCTGCCATCTTGCGGCAGACGCTTTTCTGCAATATCGAGAGAGGCCAAAATCTTGATACGCGAAAGCAAGGCAGCGTGTAACTCGCGCCTTGGTCTGGCCACATCCCTCAAGCTGCCATCGATACGAAAACGTACCAGCGAAAAATGCTCAAAGGCCTCGATATGAATATCAGACGCACCATCGCGCACCGCTTGGGTAAGCAAAGCATTAATCATCCGAATAATTGGTGCATCGTCTTGAGCGTCGAGCAAATCTTCAACTCTTGGCACGTCTTGCATCAATTGACTCAGATCGAGATCGCTCTCAACTGCGTCGACCACAGCTGCTGCAGAACCGTCTTGTTTTGCATAGGCCTGGGCAATATCGCGCTCCAATTGATCTTGAGGCAGACGTTGAAAGACCAACTCTTGATCGAGGACCCTGTAGAGCTCATTCACACCAGCGCTGCTGCTTGCCTCACATTGCAAGACCAACAAACGCCCTGCGTCTTCAGCCTTAACGAGTAATCGATGGCTTCGAGCAAAGCTATAAGGAACAAAACGAGCTGGGGACACAGGTACCCAAGTCGAATCGTCGATAGTCATCGAGGCACCTCGGGAAGCACGGGGGCCTCCTGCTTGGGCATCAACACAGCCCCAGGAAGGGTTTGCTCTTGCTGAACAGCTCGCATAAATTCATAACGATCTTGCGTGAGGGCATTAGCCGCCTCTGCGCTTCGAAGTACACGGGGTCGGAGAAAAACCAAAAGGTTGGTTTTGTTTCGCGAGCGCGCATCGTAACGGAAAAGCTGTCCTGCAATCGGAATGTCGCCAAGGATTGGCACGGACTGCGTGTCACCACTGCTTCGGTCCTCAATCAGACCGCCGAGAACAATAATTTGACCGTCATCAACCAGCACATTCGATTCGATCGCACGCCGGTTGGTGATGAGGCCAGCACTTAGCGTTTTGTCCTGAATACTAGAAACTTCTTGATAGATTGCAAGCTTCACCGTGCCACCCTCTGACACTTGCGGTCGCACACGCAAGGTCGTTCCGACATCGCGTCGCTCAACCGTTTGAAATGGATTAACAACACCACCGCCTGCGCCGGTATTGACATAAGAGCCGGTTACAAAGGGAACGTTCTGCCCGATGATGATCCGGGCCTCTTCGTTATCAAGCGTGAGTAAATTAGGCGTTGCAAGCACATTACCGTTGGCGCGCGATTGCAAGGCATTGGCAAGCACACCCAAATTGATTAAGCCCGCGGTGTTTGATCCTGCACCCGGAAGCGGCGTGTTTCGGATGACACCGATGTTAAGCCCCTGGGCTGCGCCAAGCACATTCGTGGTGAGATCGAGAATATTCGTACCCTCACCGCGAGCAGATAAGTTGGTACCGCCAATCGCACGCGATGCACCTGAAACCGTACCGTTTAAGAATTGCCACTGAAATCCAAGCTCAGCAGCTTTATCGGCATTGACTTCAACAATCAATGATTCGATATAAACCTGAGCACGACGCACATCGAGCTTATCGATCACCGCACGAATATCGCGAAAAACCGGCTCAGAAGCGGTGATGATTAGCGAGTTGGTGGCCGCATCTGCTGCAATCACAACAGCCCCTAAGCGGTTAATACTGCTTGCCGGGCCGCTTGCACCCGCAACACCAAGCTGCCCCGACTGCGAAGCACCCATGGCCATATTTTGTCCACCGAGCCCAAGCGCACCGCCACCCTGCGGAGTTGCTCCAAATCCTGTGCCAGCAAAGCCAGCAGCCCCTCCCATGGCGTTGGGCCCCATCGATGAAGATCCAAGACCTTGTTGAGCCGCAGCTCCGGCATGGGTCAGACCACCAGAGCCACCACCGAGGCCTTGATTCATCATAGCCCCGGAGGCACCAAAGCCTGATGCCCCAGCAAGCGAGCCGCCAAGACTTGTACCCTCGCCACTCAAAATGCCTCGAAGCGTTTGCGCCAAGCGGGTCGCTTCAGCGTTTTTTAGATAAACCACATGGATATTGCCGGGCTTGCCCGATGGCTGATCGACTTGATCGATCAGTTGCCTGACCTGCTCGATGCGCGCAGGCGATGCCGATCGTACCAGCAAGGCATTGCTTCGAGGCTCAGGAACAAGACTCACCTTAAGTCGGGCATCGTTAGCACCCACCTCGCTCGCCTCGAGCAGTCGTGATACCAGCAAAGCCACCTCGCTTGCCGAGGCGTGTTTGATTGCTATCGAAACAAACTCAGCCTTGACTGGTGCATCAAGCTCTTCGATCAATTGTGCAATACGTTCTAAATTGCTCGAGTAATCAGTCACCACCAGACTGTTATTGCTTGCCATCGCTGAAATCGTATTATTGGGTGGTACAAGCGGACGAATGATCGGCAAAATATTGTTCGCCAACTCATAGCGCAAGCGAAAAACTCTCGTAATGACTTCCTCTCCGCTGCGGGCTAAACTCGCCTGTTGCTGCACAGGACCGCCATGCAATTTTGCATCAACTTCTGGTACGACTCGCAGGCTATCGCCGACGTGAACCATCGCAAAAAGCTGCATACGGAGCGCACTCTGAAACAAGGCAAGCGCTTGATCCTTAGTCAAGGGCCTGCTCGATTCCAAGCTCATACGGCCCTTCACACGTGCGTCAACCAGGATTTGGCGACCCAATAAATGGGAAAAAGCCGCGGCCACGGTATCGATGTCGGCATCTCTAAAATTCAACTGCAGGCGATCACCGCCAACACGCTGAATCGAGCCCTTGCTTTGCGAGGGGGCAGCGCTCGGTATCGCTGACGGGAGCGTAGCAGGCGCAGGAGATAAAGCTGAGGGCTGAGACTGCGAGTCGGGCGACGCCCGCGACTGCGCGTCTGGCGATAGTCGAGGCTGGGTGTCTGTCGATGGCGGGCTCGCTGCTTGGCTTGAGTTTGTAGTGCCAGCGCTTATCGCTTGAGCTGACGGGTTTGCGGGCAATAAGGCAGCAGGCTGCTGAGCATAGGATGCTTGAATAAAGGGCAGCAACAGAAGTACTACCGATAGCTTGCGATTTGCGATACGTCGAGCAGCCATGCGAAGTCTCTGCGACTGCACGACTTTTCCGTTATTCGTTCTATATGCTTGATTCATTGACATCCTTTATAGCGGAGAGATGGCGATTGCTTTAGGGCAACAATCGCATCACCGTCGCGTCGGCCTCCCGAGTCCCCATCAATGACAAAAGCGGCCTAAGCCTTGCTTCTTCCGCAGGCAGGGGACGCGCTTCAATACGAATACCCCTTCCTGCTTCTGGCGCAGCTCGCAGATCCAGCACACCGTCAAGTGTACGCATGGTCCATTGCTTGCCGTTACCAAGATCAAAAGCCCAGTCGTAACTTCCAAGCGGTTGAACCGGTGAAATGCGTGCAGCGAGATCGCTTATCACCAGGTTAACCCGTCCTACCGAAGGCTTAGCCGGATCAGCATGCGTCGCAATCAAAAGCTCGCTCCAGCGAAATTGCAAGCGTGCGCTGGGTTGCAAGCTATTCCAGGGCGATCCCAGTGCTGCAAAATCAAGTCTTGGCAAATCTAGCTGTCCTGCGGGCACTTGAAGCGTTTGATCGCGCCAGGCCAAGCGCAAAGGTCGATCAAGGCCTTGCATGCTCACTTCGAGCGCAGGACCGCCCGCGAGTAGCGCAAAGGGATTGATACGCCATCTCAAGGGCTCGGGTAGGACAAGGCCCTTAACCTGATCGCGTGCACGCGCCTGTTCACCCCCTTCATCGCGACCACCTGACCCACTAGTTGCGGAGGCGCTCGTTGCTTGGCCTGATTGTTTGACGCTGACAAGCAAATACGCTTGTCCACGCCAAATCGTGCCGCTTGCCTGAGCCAGGCGAATTCGGCCAGCAGTGGTATTTGCGGCAGCTTCGTCGAGCCAGGTTGCCGGCGCATGCAAGACCGCAGCAACGACCATGATCAACAAAACAACAATAATCTTCATGTGCGTCCAGCCGCTTCAACGAAGCGAATCCGGATCTTTAAGCGGTCACTTTGCGCAGCCCGCTCGATGCGAAATTCTGACCATTGAGTTTGTGTTTCGCGTCTCACCTCAACAAGCCAAGCCATAAACGGCATTCGCGGTACCGCTGCTGCCTCAAGCAAAACAGATCCTTGATCGAGAACTTTTACTGAAACGCCGTCGAGATCGGCTCTTGCCTTCAGGCTTGCTAGAATTCTGGATTCTAGATCTTGCCGCTTTGCCTGCGGAAGCTGTTGATCCAGACTTCGCCATTCTTGGGCTAAGGCTTGCATCCGCCCCCGCTCACGCTCAAGCCGATCCAAGCGTTCATGTAAGACCTGCCTCGATGCGAGCATGGGTTCCACCCAAGCCAAAAGTAAGACTGCAGGAACTAGCACACAGAGGGTGAAGCCAATCAGACGACGCTCGCGTTGTTTAAGCGATTGGAACCAGTGGGCAAGCCCTTGCAGCTGACTAGGAACCATAACCCTGCCTTGATCGTGCCTGCCATTGCATCAAACCTTCCTGAGCCGCACCCCATTGCACCGACCAACCTGCTTTCGATGCAAGATCTTGAACAATTGGCCGCAGACTTTGTTGATCGACTGCCGAAGCGTTGTAGCGCAGGCTCAAGATCGCTCCCGATGGGCCGGTACGCCACTCGATCATTTGGACGGCGTCGGCGGCGCTTGCGCCCGCTGCACGCGAAAGCGCCCGCTGCATAAGAAGCATGCCCGCTATAGGATCCATATCCGTGGCTTGGCCAGATCCGACAAAGGGTGACTGCCGGCGCTGATCAAGGGCACGCTGCAGCTGCAACACTGGATCAACCATGACCGTCTGATTGGGCATCGTCTCTTTGAACAAGCGACCAAGTTCTGCTTCAGCTTCCTCGACTCGGCTTTGCAGGGTCCAAGTGTCGATTTGCAATCCAATGCCCGCTACAGCCATGCATGCCAGGCCAAGCGTCATCGGTCGCCGCAAGCTGCCTTTTGGTGAATGGCTCAAGGCCCAGCGGACTTGTGCAACAAGTAGTGCAAATCTTCGACCTATACCCACTGAGTCAGCTGAAGTCGCAGCCCAGGCATTTTTCTCATCACCTAATACCAAGGCCTCAAGTAAATTCAAACCTTGTTCATGTTTTTTTAATGCCTTGTCAGGCCATTGACGGATGCGCGTTGATGCCTCGACTTGCCCTCGAGCTGGCGGCCAGAGGACATCGAGGTTGCTATGTTCCCAGGCTTCCGATGGCTTGTCGGTTTGCGCTATCTCTGCGAAGTCAAACAAACATTGGGCAGGCCAAACACCCTCAAGCTTTAAACCAAGCGATCGAGCTTCGATCGCTAAAGCTTCGATCCATGATTTATCACTTAATGCCGCATACCACTGATCGCGCTCGAATCGACATGCCAGAACCAATCGATCTAAATCCTCAAGCAATGACCCCTCAAGCTGACTCTTAAGGGCGTTGACTCGTTCGACACCAACAAGCGGCAAAGGCTTAAATCCCAGCAAACGCGCATCTCTTGGATGAAGGTAGAGCTTGATCCCCTGAGCACCAGTCCCTAATGCCAGCGAGCCTGAGCCTGCTATGGCCTCATTACTTGCTGCTTCGAGCGAAAGCAGCAAGGCCTTTTGGGCCCGCCCCGCAACCGAAGTCCGGGAGGGCAAAAAGCAAGACCTGGATTGAGGCCTTAGCGCCAAGAAATGGTTTCCTTCATAATGGGTATGAAAAACATGGAGTTTGAGCAGCAGGACCGGATGATTCAGACCTTATATGACAGATTTAATACAAGCCCAAGACAGGCATAAGCTTTCAAAAAATAAACCGCTTTTCGTCAAACCGAGTGCGACCATCGCCAGCCTTAAAGTGTTTCTCGCCAGACGACGCTGACTGCCTCACCGTCCAGACCACTTTGAGGATTTCGGTCATAGAGTATGCGAGCACGTGAACTCACCCGCCCATAGCCTATCACCCCCTCCATAAAGAAGAAACGCGAAAGGACAGTGAAGCGATCGCCTGCAAGCTCCTCGCTCAACGATAGGCTTGCCTTAAGCGCTGCCAAATCCATGAAGGCTCGCTCTTCGCGACGCTTTACCAAAATTTGGGCAGAAGCCAAGTCAAGGCCTGGAAGATAAGCATGTAACAACTCGGGGCTTGCCGTATTAATGTTCAAGGATGAACGCTGAGGCAGAACAATCATGTACCGCTCTAATCGTTGATAAATCGGCTGATCCATACCAGGAACCAACAGAAGATCTGCAGCGCGGCCAAAGCCAGGCGACACAGCATAGGCAGCAATCAACTCTGCAAGGCTTGCGTCAAGCCCTATAGCAGCAAGTAATTTTCTCAGGGCTTGGAGGTCTGGCGCTGAAGGCTTGGGCGTTTGCGGAAGTGGATCCGAGGCTGTGCGATCGCCTGTCTGCAGCAAATTGCGAAGATTAAATCGGGCTTGAGCGTCCTGGATTTGACCCGAAAGCACCGCCTTTGCGTCCTTAGTACCTGCACGCGCACCCCCATAAACCGTCGGATCAAGCTCGGTTTGTTGTATGGCCATGGCCCAGGGTTCGCCTAAATGGTCGATGGTGGTGGTTCGGGCATCCAGACGAAGCACAAGCCGAGCCCAATCACTTGCTGCTCGCTCGATCCATCGAATCTGAGACGCATCCATGCGGTTTTCGATGGTACGCACGGCTAGTTGCTGACGCTCAAAGACTTGTGCTGCAAGGCTTGCTGCAATAGCAACAACCAGCATCGCAGCCAGGACGGCCGCGCCTTCAGCCTTGCGCCTCATGATTCTGGCCATCAATCAATCGCGCATCGAAAGCACACGGCGAAGCCGTTGCCCGTTTTGCATCACGATCAAAACCTCCAAACCCGACCACCGCTCAGGGGGAGATCTTGGATCTTGCGCAAGTGCCAGGCCAATGGGGCGCAATTCCATGCCACGCAAACCACTAAGCAAGGCTTGACTTTGACCAAGCTCTGAAAGACTGCGCGTTAGGACGCCATCACGAACCTCCCACCGTACCCAGCGGGGCGCCCTGGTAGGTAGCTGTTCGCTCATGGCACGTTGCAATAGCAACCAAGAGGACTCAGCACCCTCTGCAATTGGAAAGCTCATCATTTGCAAGGCAAACTGTCCGCTCTGTCTCAATTGGGCAGCTTCCATCAAATCCAGTTCAAGCTGACTCATCACTTGATTAAGGCGTTGGCTGCGATCGGTACTTGCAACAAGCTGTTGGCTGCTTCGTGCAACATGATCGAGACCACGCCAGGCAATTACGGCAAGGATCGCACTTAAAAGCACAGCGATCAATATTTCAACAAGGGTTAGGCCACGCTGCAAACGAAGTGGCATCGACGCAACCTGACCGGCATACGAACCAATATCACCATCAACATGAGCATCAGCATCCGCATGATCATCAACATCAGCATCAACATCATCACGTGCGCCATTGCTAGTCATGGTGCCTCCACCTAGTCAAGGTCAGCGAACCACTGTAGCGAAGCCAACCAATCGGGCCACCTGTCGCTGGCCTGCATCGAAAACCTGTAACTCAACCCTTCTAAAGCCAGCGTTAGGCGTTGCGATAACTTTTTGCGAACAGCTCAGAACGGTATCGAGTTGAGAACAATCAAATCGCTCCTCACCAATATTCGGCCACTCGCGCTTTAGCCGAATTTCCATGAGGCGGTTTTCAGCGCTCCATTGGGCTAGCATGCGTACATGCGCAATTTGTGCAGTTTGCGTACCCACCCCCAGGCTTCGAAAGACCGCAAGCATGGCAATTGATAGCAGCATCAACGCAACCAGGACTTCGACCAAGGAGAAGCCATAAATCTTTTTAATAAAACTCATAGCGTTCTGTACTTAATCGGACCAATGCCATCGCTTTGTAAGCTTACGCCTTGGCCCGCCCTCCACAGCACAAGCGACCAGGGCGAACCGATAGGCTCTGCACCGATCGCAAGAAAGAATGAAGGGCTTACGACCGCGCCTTTGGCCACATCGACGCCACCAGGATGCTGACGCAAGGCAATGCTGTCGGTGCGCCATTCGGTAAAGGCTTCCCAGGCCCGTGGCTTGAGCAGTTCATCGCCTTCAATTAATTGCCAGCGGCCAAGCTGATTGCGATAAAACCGATAACCTCGGTCGTCAAGTTCCAATCGAATCGCTTGCGCCAGCAGCCTTGCTTCGTCCTGAGCTGCATGAATTCGCGCGCCAAGCCGCTCAGCCTCGAGCGTGAGGCCTCTGCTTTGTAGGCCTTGAAGCGATAGCGTCGAAATCACGATCACGCTTGCCAACACAACAAGCACCACCAAGACCTCGATGAGGCTAAAGCCCTTATCCGCACGAAGCCTTAATCGCGACCTCATGCTCGAGTCATCAACAAGGCAAAGCCTAGAGGGTCCAGTTTCCCACATCAGCATCGACACCACTGCCCCCGGGTTTGCCATCAGCGCCCCAACTGAAGACATCGATTTCACCTTTAAGCCCTGGATTTAAATACTGATAAGGCCGCCCCCAAGGGTCAACGGGTAGCTTATCGAGGTAGGATTTCCATTGACTTGGCTCAGGGGGGACACTCGGGCGGGTGACCAGTGCCGCAAGACCTTGTTCCGCGGTCGGGTATGTCTGGTTGTCAAGCCGATAAAGCTTCAAGGCCTGCATGATCGAAGCAAGGTCTTGCTTGGCTGCCACCGCTCTTGCCTCGTCAGGTCGGGTCATCACCCTTGGCACAATGAGCGCTGCGAGCACGCCGATAATGACGATGACCACCATAATTTCGATCAAGGTCAGCCCGGCCTGACCTCGAATCCCGCCCACCTTACGTCGGCTTAGGCCAGCACTGTCGTGAATCAGACCCAGCCCAGCTCGAAAGCCTTGGGTCAATGGCTTGTTGACGCTATCAGTTCGGTTCATAGTACTCGCGTGTAGGTGGAAAGCAAAGGCGCTGATTCTCCGCGCTGAGGCTGATTGCCTGCCTTGCAGCTATCATAACAACCCAAGATGACACCGAATCAAGCACGCCTTCCAATCTGGTCACGAGCACTTAGTGCGGTTCTTGCCATCGCACTCGCTTACTTGATTGCGTACTGGCTAAGCAAGTGGGTTGCGCCAAAGCCCCTGTCTGCACCGACAGCCTCGCTTGCTCCGGCGCTTGAGCTTAGTGGTAATGCCTCAAAGCAAGCTGCTGAAGCACTTGGTTTGCTCTTTAGCAAACCCGCTGAGCAAGCCCTTGACATGGCCCCACCCGACATCAAGCTTCATGGCATTGTGTTTGCAGGTACAGACAGCAGTATCGTGGCCAATGCAGCAGGCGAGAAGCCTCAGGTGTATCGGGCGGGTGAACCTATCGGCGCTTACCGTATCCGATCAATTCAACAGGATGCGGCCATACTTGAGCCTTTACCAGGCCTGTCAAAAGGTGCTTTGGGTCAAACGCTGCGCATCGAATTGCCCAAACGTGAGAGCTTGCTTCGCTAACCTGGGATCAATCGGCTGAGATATTGCGCACAGCCTTGAGGCGATAAAGACTTTGCCCTTTGCCCCAGACTGCAAAGAACACGTCCCAGTGATGAAACATACCGCTATAAATCGGAGCACCGGCATGATGCGCGCGATGGTGTCCAGGTAGGACAATCAATCGGGCGATCCATAGGTCCATCCCCCAATCAGAGCCTGCATGCAGCCAAATTGCGTACGCACGACGACAGGCCATTGCCAAAAGCATGGCCGGCCAGGGTATGGTTCCAAAAAATACATCAAGCATCAGGGCTAGTAAGACCACCTCGCAAAAAAAGGCGATGATCCGCGAACATGGATGATGGCGATGAGTTTGCAACCAATCGCTGGCATCGACCGTGTGATGCCATGCATGGATAGGCCACAAGTAGCGCGTGTGCTCAAGTCGATGCCGAAGGGTGGCTATGCCGTCACCAAGCCATAAAGCAAGTAAAAAGGAGAGCATAAAGCTCAGGGTTTGCTCGCTTAAACCATCGATCTGAGTCGATGCCAGTTGGTGTTGGCCAACACCCAAACCAAAAAAGCTAAAAAGCCAGAGCACCGGCCCAAGCGCTAAGGCTTCAAAAAGCCAAAAACCAAGATTAAGCGCCCTAGCTTCACGATCCTTCGGATCATGGAACGATGCTTCGCGACCCGCGCAAAGACTGACAGTAAGCGGCAAGGCAAGCCAAAGCGCAGCAGACCATAGCAAGGCTTGTAGATAACCTGTCGAAAGATCTAGCATTCATAACTCCTTAAGCACATCGCTCACTTGCAAAAGTGCAGGCCCGAGTAGCACGACAAAGAGCGCAGGCAACATACACAGCACTAAGGGCACAACGAGCTTGACAGCGATCTGTCCTGCGCGCTCTTCAGCGTCAAATTCGCGCTGTTGACGCATGCTTTGGGCTAGGGCCTTTGCCGCGTCGATCATCGGGGTCCCAAGACGTTCAGCCTGAGCAACCAAGGACGCAAGACTTTCCAGCGACTTAGCATTACAACGCCAGGCCATATCAGCTAGCGCTTCAGCGCGACCAAGGCCCGAACGCAATGCGAGGCTTAAGGCTAAAAATTCATCACCAAGTAGTCGTGAACGCGCTGGCAGGTCGATCGCAATTCGGTGCAAACTCGCATCAAGGCTAAGCCCAGCGTCCATGGCAAGCGTGAGCAAATCGATCGCATCAGGTAACTCTGACTCAAACTTTGCAGTTCGACGCTTAGCACGAACATGGACCACAGCATCAATCGCACAAGTGATGATGACTCCAAAGGCGAACACCATGGTTTGAGCCGTCGATTGCAAAAACAAGATCGCAAATCCGATCAGCCCAGTACCAGATACGATAGCGAGCCATCGAAGCATTTGAAGTGCGCGCATGGGTATAGGGTGTCGCAAACCCATGTGAACCATTGAATATTGAAATCGCTTATCGAAACGTTCTACAAACGCTGCTTTAAGCTTTCTACCAACACGATCGGCCAAGACTTGCTTAGGGCGATTGGCGCTTGTGCTTGTCACCATACTAGTCCTCATGTCGATCAACATGTCGCACCATGGATCGCATCCATAGGGCTCCGCAAAGACTTAAACCTAGCGCGGCCAAACTCAGCACCTGGCCGCGTGGGTCATGCCACAGCACAGCCATATGTTCGGGACGCCACACACTCAAACCGCTTGCGATCGCAAGCGGGAGCAAACCCAAAAACCATCCTGACCATCGCGCCTCAGCAGAAAGCGCCTTCACTCGAGCTCGTAACCTGAGCCTCGCGCGACTATTTGCCGCCAACTGATCAAGCAGATCTGGAAGCGGCCCACCGAGATCCTGGGCAATACGAAGTCCGAGAACGAGCATGCGAAGTTCGGCAAGCGGAAAACGTGCAGCCAGGTCATCGAGAGCGTCCTGCAAGCGCATACCCGCATGTAATTGCGTTCGAACACGTGAAAATGCCTCGCCCAAGGGCCCGGGGAAACTTTCGCCCGCCCAAAGAACGGCTGTCGGTAGCGAATGCCCGGCACGAATCGCTCGTGCAAGAAAGCTCAAGAGCTCAGGCGTAGCAGACTCGATCGCGCTCAGCTTGCGGCGGATACGCCATCGCCTCTCACCAGGCTTCACTGCTGCATCAGCCCGTGACCATGCAAGCGAATCGTGATGCCACTGACGCCACTGACGTAACGTACCAAGGCTGTCACTGAACGCAGAACGATATGATGTCCAGATCGCCCAGATCATCGCACCAACACCGAGCATCAGCAAGATCGCAAAGCTATAAATCATAAGCTTTCATCGCCTACTCGTCTTTAAGCCAGATGGCCTGAGCGCCCGAACGTTTTGCAATACCATAACGATAGTCACTGGCTTCATGGATCTCTGTGTTGATGCTTTCTTGATCAGCCTTGTTCACTTGCTGCGCCTTTGCCCTTAATTGCGTAGATAGCTCGCGTTGATCTTCTTGGAGCAGCAGCGTATTGATTGCATAGCCCATACCGAGCACGATCAATGGAACAAGGACCGATAAACCAAGCGCCGATTCGAGTGCGATACTCCCCTGCTGACAATGACTGGGATGCTTAGCGTTCATAGCGATCTCAGTACCTTAAAGTCCAGCTGCTTTGGTGACGGCTTGGGCCAAGCAGCCCTCGAGCAGCTGTGTATAGCTCGATTTGCAGGCGGTCCTTGTCGATGCGAGCGCACTGGCTCACTTCAAATGCTGGCAGCGATTGCTGCAGGATTTGTATTAAGCGCTGACATCGCATGCTGATTTGCTCATCAATCAAGGTCTGACTAATCTGGGAAGATGGCTCGATATCACTGACATAGCGGACGGCCATGTTTGTGGTTTCTGCCATTTGCCAACTGCGGTGCAAGAATAGACCTGCGTAAGTCATGGCTATGGTCATCGGTATCAAGAGGCTGAGCATTAGCGCGAGTTCAACCGTACTCAATCCAGCCTGCTTAGCAAGACCTTGGTAGCCATGAGGGATAGATTTAGTGCCTTGGGCTATCGATCTAGCGCCTTGGGCTATAGATGTAGTACCTTGCGTTATCGATTTATCGCTTTGAATTATAAATCTTGAACCTAAAGAGATCTCGATAACTTTTGAAGCTTTACACATCGTGAATCCACTCAATTTAAGGCTTGACGCAGGTAAAGCTTGCGACCTATTGCGGGTGTTGCAGTTTCAAAGGCCTGTGCGCCTTGCCTTGTTGAGACTAAGCAAGGGCTTCCTAACTTCGAAGCCGGTCCCCACCATCGGATCTGCTGATCCAGTTCGTCAACACAATGCCAGTCAGCGTTTGCAAGCTCAATGGCGCCTTGCTGTTCACAATGGATAAGGGGAGCCAATCCAAGCCTGGGAACTAATGTGCCATTCGAGTCGGGCTTTGAGTTTATCCCCGATGGCTCTTGGAATCCAACAATCATTGCGCGCTGGCCCTCGAGCTCACAGCGATTATTTTCATAACGTATCGATCGAAGATTTGACATGGCGATTGCTTCCCCCTGCTGCTCGGGCCGAACGCAAATAGCCACCTCAAGCGCACAGCTTGTGGGATGCAGCTTTGTGACCGAATAGGCCTGAGCAGGCTCTTGAGCACTTGCTGGCATTTGACTGCCAAAAAGGAGGCTCGTGCTGATAATAGGCGGCTTGCCGCAAGCCACCGCCTGCTCCGAATGCTCATCGATCGCTTGATCACCTGCCAGGGATTGCTGCTGAATACAATCGGCCGCATCATGACCCGCTTTCATCCGAGCTAATGGCAAGGCAAAACCATCGATGAGCGCAAGCACAAGCGAAAGCCATAAGCTTAATAACGGTATAAGGAGACTGATCATGGCAAATACTCTTTATGCAGCCTGAGCCCTTCAATCACCTCCACGCAAGACTGAGTGGCGGGTTCGCGCCTCTCAAGAGGCTGGGCCTGAGGAGGACTTGCGGGCTTTGAGAACCTTTCAGCCGCTGTCGCTTTTTCAAATGCTCCGAGAGGCTTTGTTGTATCGGTACGGGAAGCCCTTTTGCTAAGTTGGTCGTTAGACCAAAGACTCGCTGAACTTTGCCCTGAACTTTGCAACAAATGACTATCACCGTCAGCGCGAAGGCTCAAGCTCACCGCACCAATCTGGCGTGCGTGTTCGAAGCGCTCCTGATCTTCGGCCTTAATTTCCAGGGTAACGACGGAGCTTGCTCTGGGTCGCCCCTGATCACTTTGTGCCTCACGATCCACGGCAAGCACAAGCACATCTTGAATCAGACTTCGTGTTTTTGCGGGACTATGGGCACTCAGACCCGCAAGACCCGCGGAAGCCGAGCCAGGGAGGTAAGCGATCACATCGACGCGATGGCCTGGCTGCACAAAGCCGTTGACGCCACTAGCTTCGCTCACCTTAAGGCTGATCGCCCGATGGCCAAGGCTAATACGCTGCACCAAGCCTGTTGCGGCTCCCACGGGAGCAAGCTTGCCAAGCAATATCGGTTCACCAGCTTGCAAGCTTGCGTTGAGCACTCGCCCTTCGACTCCTGCGGAATCAAGCACTGCGCCTTCGGGTAATGCATCGGAGGGCCAAGCGCTCATCCTGAAGTCAAAGGGACCCAGCGCCTCGCCCTGGTTTAAGGCTCGCAAGGCGACCAGCACAGGGGTACTCGAACGTTGACGCTCAGCTTCGAGCGCATATTGATGCCAGCGACTCATGCCGAAGGCACCGCCAAGCGCTAGGCAAAGGCCAAGCGCACCCACCCAAAAGGCCTTGCCTTGCATAGCGCTTCTAGATGCCTAAGCCAACACCAAGTTGATCGAGCTTGAGCTTTAATGCCCCACCAAGTGTTGTAATCGTGCCAACAATGACCAGCGCGATCAATGCTGCGATGAGGCCATACTCAATCGCGCTTGCACCGAGCTGCTTGGACTGCTTGGCAAAACGCGAAACACCACGCATGCGATGCCCAAGACTTTTAGCAGCTGCTTGCGGGGGTACTGGATGAGACTGGGCAGCCAGGGACTGCGATGGCTTTGGACTGAAAAATGGGAGGCTAGCTTGCGATGTTTGATTGAGATCTTGCTTAGACACAGTCTTCATAAAAGTTCCTCGAAAGATTGAAAAACAAGGATCCGGCATATCGGATCAAACCTTTGTGTGCCGCAAATGCTTGCGAGCAATCACAAAGTCATGAGTTTTTCAATCAGTCTTACGACCGATGCTAAGCCCATGGAGGCAGTCAGCATCATCGAGGATCCAAAACCTGAGCAAGCAAGCGCCGAACCGGCGCCGGGGCTCGCTCGGTGGCCGCGCCAAACCTCTGAGGAATGAATAGCAGTTACAGCAAAGGGCTTTTGAAGATCCCTTGGAAAATCGTAGTGTTTTCGAAGCCGAGCTCGAACATTGGCAAGCAAGGCATCTTGCGTGGTGAAGGCTAAATCCTGCGCCTTTAATAAGAGCGGATCAACACGTCCCCCAGCGGCTCCACAAACCACCACTGGCGTAGCGCGTCTGTGCAAATGCGCAATAAGCGCAGCCTTGACTGAAACCTGATCGATCGCATCGATTAAGCCATCGAAGGAGAAGTCGAGTCTTTGCTCCAAATTATCGAGCGTTAGAAAATCATCAATCAACTGAACATCCAAATCGGGGCGGATGTCTCGAAGTCGATCTGCCATGATTTCGATTTTCGACGCACCTAGTGTGGAATGCAGGGCATGGACTTGGCGGTTAATATTCGATACCGCAATATGATCCATATCAATAAGGCTGATGCGGCCAATACCCGATCGCACCAAAGCTTCGGCAGCCCAGGAGCCCACGCCACCAATGCCTGCAACCACCACATGGCTTGCCTGCAAACGCGCAAGACCGCGTTCACCGTAAAGCTGAAGGATGCCGGAAAATTGGCGGGTGTCGCAAGACCTGGGTTGCTCGAGCCCTTGCATCCCGCCGCCTATTTCCTGAAAACCTGGACGGCGTGAGCGCCCTCCGGAAATCGTATCGATCAAGGTAATAGAATAGTCGACCCAGTTGTCTTGCGCGACTCTAGATCACGATGCGACTGAGCTGCGTCTTTCAACGCGTAGCGCTGGTCGATCTCGATCTTTACCTTACCCGATTTCACCATGTCGAATAAGCGCGCTGACATAGCTTCGAGGGTTGACCGGGTTGCAGTATGAGCCATCAACGAAGGGCGGCACATATAAAGATTGCCTTTGAGCGCGGTAAGGGGCACGGGTGGTACAGGCCCTGATGCATTACCGAAGCTGACAAACATCCCAAAAGGCGAGAGCGAATCGATCGACCCTTGGAAAGTATCCTTACCAATCGAGTCATAAACCACCGGGACACCCTTGCCGTTTGTAATTTCCATAACTTTTTGCTGAAAATTTTCGCGGGTGTAAACAATCGGGTAGTCGCATCCGTGTTTTTTTGCAAGTTCTGCCTTTTCATCGGAGCCGACCGTACCGATGACGGTTAAGCCCAAAGCCTTGGCCCATTGCATGGCGATCAAACCAACACCGCCTGCGGCAGCGTGAAAAAGAATGGTCTGGCCAGCTTGCACTTGGAATGTACGATGAAATAAATACTCAACCGTCATGCCTTTTAGCATCATAGCGGCTGCTGTATCTAGACCTATGCCGTCTGGCACTTTCACCACAGACTTTGCAGGCATGTTGCGCATTTGAGCATAAGAGCCAGGCGGACGATCGCAGTAAGCAACCCGATCACCAGGCTTAAAGTCAACACCTTCTCCAGCTGCAGTCACCACACCTGCCCCCTCTAAGCCAAGCCCAGCGGGGAGCGGCACGGGGTAAAGCCCTGTCCTAAAATACACATCGATATAATTAAGGCCAATCGCTTCATGACGCACCTGGATTTCGCCTGCTGCGGGCGCACCTAACTCGACGTCAACATAGGTCATGACTTCGGGACCCCCTGTTGAAGTCATCCGAATCGCTTTTGTTGTTTGCATGGTCATACTTGTTCTCCGTTAAATAATTCAGTCTGAGCCTTGGCTGTAATCAAAAGGTTCCGGGATATGCGCCGCCATCGATCAGGAAATTCTGCCCTGTGACATAAGAGGCTTGTGCGCTACACAAATAAGCACATGCCTGCCCAAATTCATGGGCATTGCCAAAGCGACCAGCGGGCACACCAGCCATACGACGCTTTGCCGCCTCGTCCTCTGAAACACCCATTTGGGCTGCCGCAGCCTTGATCGTGCCACGGAGACGATCCGTGTCAAACATGCCAGGTAACAAGTTGTTGATCGTTACGTTGTGAAGAGCTGTTTTGCGCGAAAGACCCGCTATGAAACCGGTTAAGCCGCTTCTTGCGCCGTTTGACAGCGCTAGGACGTCAATGGGTGCTTTTACCGCTGAGGAGGTGATGTTGACCACACGCCCGAACTTTCGGGCGATCATCCCATCGACAGTTGCTTTGATGAGTTCGATCGGTGTCAGCATATTGGCATCAACAGCCTTAATCCAATCATCACGAGAAAAGTTACGAAAATCACCGGGTGGGGGACCGCCAGCGTTATTAATCAGGATATCGATTTGCGGCGCTGCTGCGAGTGCTTTCTGGCGAATCGCCTCGGTGGTGATATCACCCGCCACTGCGTGGACCGTGACACCATACTCGGCAGCCAGGCGTTTTGCCTCCTCGTTGAGCAGGGGCTCACTGCGCGCGTTCATCACAAGATTCACGCCTTCGGCCGCAAGCGATGCGGCGCACCCCAAACCGAGGCCTTTGCTTGACGCACAAACCAAGGCCCAACGACCCTTAATCCCTAAATCCATGTGGTTCTCCTAAATATGGGCTTTGCAAGCTTTTCATTGACTGACCGCGCGATGCTAGCAGCCCTGGATCGCATACCCCTTCCGAAGCACTCGTGTTTCTAGGGAATGCGAGCATCGAGTCCAGGATAATCGGTACGTTTTAATGCATCAGGCCACCCTATTACATCAGATAGGTTTTAGTGCATCAGGTCCGTCAAGGACTGCTTACCAGGAAATGCCATGAGGAAATGCCCGTGAGCGTAGGCGCAGAAAACAGCAGACAAGGCAGCATCAAGCCTAGCTCACGCCCTTATCGGCGAAGCCTTGTGATACTGCGCCGCGACTTGCGTATCGACGATCATCAGGCGCTTGCCCATGCCTGTCATTTATCTGAATCGGTGCAATTGCTTTTTGTGTTTGATCGGGCGATTTTGGATGCACTGCCCGATCGCGCCGATCGGCGTGTAGAGTTTATTTGGGAAAGTCTACGAAGCCTTGAGAGCGGTGCTGCGCTGGCAGGCAGTTTAATCACCGTTCATGCACATGCCCAGGACGCTTTGCCAGAACTAGTCAAAGCGCTTGCCGTGGACGCGGTATTTTTTAATCACGATGATGATCCCTATGCGCTTTGTCGTGATGGCCACCTCACGCAAGCGCTTAGGGCCATGCAAATTGGTTGTTTTTCGTATAAAGATCATGTTGTTTTTGAGCGCAGCGAGATACTGACGCAGGCGTCTAAACCTTATAGTGTTTTCACACCCTATAAGCAGTCGTGGCTTAAGCGACTTGCGGCACAGCAAGAAGCTATCGCTGAAGCCAAGGTTGATCAGCGCCGATTAATGGCGCCTGATCCAGCGCAACAATCAGCCTGTCGCGCCCTTGCACACTCAAGAGACTGGGGCTTGTGGTTTGGGACCCCGCCTAGTCTCGAGGCGATTGGTTTTCGTAGCACTAACTTAAGCCAACTTCGCGTGCCAGTCGGAGCAAACGGCGCGAGGGCTCTTTTGAAGGATTTTGCTGGCAGGATTGATCGCTACGATAAGGCACGTGATTTCCCTGCACTCAAAGGACCGTCTTATTTATCGGTACATTTAAGGTTTGGAACGATCAGCATTCGAGAACTCACCCGACTGGCTCTGCAAGCCGCAAGCTCGGGCGCTCAGACCTGGCTGAGCGAATTGATTTGGCGTGATTTTTACATGCAAATTCTGTATCACTTTCCACATGTTGTGCGCCAATCCTTTAAGCCCGAATATGACCTCATCGCTTGGGAGGATGGGTCGAAAGCGTCAGCGGACTTTCAGGCCTGGTGTCATGGGCAAACCGGATATCCACTTGTCGATGCAGCCATGAGGCAACTCTTGCAAAGCGGCTATATGCACAATCGCCTTCGCATGGTAACCGCATCGTTTTTGTGCAAAGACTTAGGGCTTGATTGGCGCTGGGGTGAAGCATGGTTTGCCCAGCACCTGCTTGATTTTGATCTTGCTGCCAATAATGGTGGTTGGCAGTGGGCGGCATCTAGCGGCTGCGACGCTCAACCCTACTTTCGTATTTTCAACCCCGTGAGCCAGAGTGAAAAATTTGATCGGGAGGCGCGCTTTATCCGCCGCTACCTTCCTGAGATCGCACAACTCTCAGACAAGCAAATTCACGCCCCCTGGGAAATGGGAGGACTCGATGCTCAGGCAATTGGATTCAAACTTGGCAGCGACTACCCCTTGCCGATCGTTAATCACGATCAAGCCCGAAAGAAAACCTTAGAACGTTATCAAGTCGTCAAGCGAGCAAAGCTTTAACGCGAAACGAGCAATGCTTCAAAGCATGCTCACGGAAGCATGTCCACATAGCTAAAAAGAATGGTTTAGCTTCGGGAAAATTAGTTTGGCGTCGAGATAATCGTTTAAGTCAAAGCCTGGTCCTGCAACTCAGATTTCAACCATTTCAAAGTCTTCTTTTCTCGCGCCACACTCCGGGCAAGTCCAATTGATGGGAACATCCTCCCAGCGAGTTCCCGCGGCAATACCCTCTTCAGGCAAGCCGGCGGCTTCATCGTAAATCCAGCCGCAGATCAAACACATCCAAGTCTTATTCGCTTGCTCAGTCATCAAATCACCCTTATGCGTGGCTTAGCTTGTTAGGCTTGCAAGAGCCAGCGCGCAAGCATGCTGGTGATGACACCAGCACTCGCCAATAAACCGAGGTAAGTAAGCAAGGACATACCCTCGGTCACTTTCGATCCTCGTGAAACATCCAAACCACGTCGAACGACCGGCCTTTCGTTCTCTTTCATAACAAGGCTCCCTTGTACTTCAGCAAGCGACGGTCGCTTTATTCAAGACGATCCGATCACCTGACCGTAAAAAAAGAAGTGCAGATAGCCTGCGCTTACATGACCTTCTTGAGTAAAGCTGCCATTTCAGAGGGATTTTTAGTGGTGCGAATACCGCAAGCTTCCAGGATATCCAGCTTAGCTTGTGCGGTGTCATCGCCGCCCGATATCAAGGCACCTGCATGCCCCATGCGCTTGCCTGGTGGCGCTGTGACCCCTGCAATAAAACCAACAACAGGTTTTTTCATATGCTCTTTAGCCCAACGTGCAGCGTTGACTTCGTCGGGACCACCGATCTCGCCGATCATGATGACCGCATCAGTATCTGGATCATCGTTAAACATTTTAAGCACATCAATGTGTTTCAGACCATTGATTGGATCACCACCAATACCGACAGCCGACGATTGCCCCAATCCTAACTCAGTGACTTGGCCAACCGCTTCATAAGTCAAGGTTCCAGAACGCGATACGATCCCGATGCGGCCTTTTCGGTGAATATGCCCTGGCATGATGCCTATCTTGATTTCTTCAGGCGTGATCAAACCTGGGCAATTTGGACCAAGCAATAGGGTTCGCTTGTTTTCCCGCTTCATGCGGTTGCGAACCTCCAGCATATCGCGAACGGGGATGCCCTCGGTAATGCAAATAGCCAAATCGAGATCAGCCTCAACTGCCTCCCAAATCGCTGCCGCAGCACCTGCTGGCGGAACATAGATCACCGAGACCGTTGCACCAGTCGACGCCTTTGCGTCCTTAACTGAGGCATAAATGGGGATACCTTCAAAATCCTCACCGGCTTTCTTTGGATTCACGCCTGCAACAAAACAGGCTTTGCCGTTTGCATAGTCGCGGCACATCCTTGTATGGAACTGACCCGTCTTGCCAGTGATTCCCTGGGTGATGACCTTGGTGTCTTTATTAATCAGAATGCTCATCGGATAGACCCCGAATGGTTAATCAGTGGCCCTTGGCCGCAGCAACAACCTTCTCGGCTGCTTCGGCCATGGTGTCGGCAGAAATGATTGGTAAGCCCGAATCTCTGAGGATTTGCTTGCCCAAGTCTTCGTTGGTGCCCTTCATACGAACCACAAGCGGCACCGAGAGGCTCACAGCTTTACAAGCTTCCACAACACCTTGCGCGATCACATCGCAACGCATAATGCCGCCGAAAATATTGACCAGGATTGCCTTAAGCTTCGGGTTGTCAAGCATGATCTTGAAGGCTTCGGTGACTTTCTCGGTGGTTGCACCACCCCCTACGTCGAGAAAGTTTGCAGGCTCACCGCCGAAGAGCTTAATCGTATCCATCGTGGCCATCGCCAAACCAGCGCCGTTCACCAGGCAACCGATATTGCCATCGAGCTGTATGTAGGCAAGATCAAACTGACTGGCACGAATCTCGGCAGGATCTTCTTCATCAAGATCACGGAAAGCAACAATCTCAGGATGCCGAAACAAGGCGTTGCTATCAAAGTTGAACTTCGCATCGAGCGCACGAACATCGCCAGAACCGGTCAGGATGAGCGGATTGATTTCGGCCAAGGATGCATCGGTATCGAAGTAGGCTTGATACAGCTTCTTGAGCACATCCACAGCCTGCGGCACTGAGGCATCGGGGATCCCAATCCCCTTTGCAAGGGCTGCAGCCTCTGCATCAGCAAGACCTTCGGAGGGCTCAACAAAGGCCTTTAGAATCTTTTCGGGCGTCTCATGGGCAACTTTTTCAATTTCCATGCCCCCTTCAGATGAAGCCATCACGCATATCTTTTGGGTGATTCGATCGGTCACGATACCCACATAGAACTCTTTACGGATATCAGCGCCTTCCTCGATCAGCAAGCGCCTTACTTTTTGGCCAGCTGCACCGGTCTGGTGGGTGATGAGTTGCATCCCAAGGATCTCTGAGGCTAGCTTGCGCACCTCATCAATTGATCGAGCAAGTTTGACCCCACCACCTTTGCCGCGCCCACCCGCATGGATTTGCGCTTTGACAACCCAGACCGGACCGCCTAGTTCTTGAGCGATTTCAACCGCTTCATCAACCGTGAACGCGGGCTTGCCTTTGGGAACAGGTACATGGAACTGACGCAGCAGCTCCTTGCCTTGATATTCGTGAATTTTCATGCGGATTACCCCTAGCAGACGGTGTTCTTCGAGCCTGCGCCTGAGGCCCAGGCACCGTGTGCGGTGATGGTATCACGGGGGTTGCTACGGTGTTGCGACAGCCTTGTTAATCCTGACGGACGATACGGCGGATCACATCGTGAGAAAAACCTCGCGAGGCTAAAAAGCGCATTTGCCGCAAGCGTTCTTTGGGATCGAGTGCCACCTCGCCAAAGCGTCGCTCCCAAAGTTGTCTCGCACGCGACTCTTCGCTGGCTTGCAAATCGGTAGTCACCGTTGCAATGAGTTCGGCTGGCAGTTGATGCTGTTTAAGACTTTGCTTAATAAAGGATGTGCCCTTACGCGCTGCCTGCCGCCTAATAAACGATTCGGCGAAACGCTCCTCTGAAAGGTAGCCACGATCTTTCAGCGCTTTAAGAGCTTCTTCAAGCGCTTCGTCGGACGCCGCATGGGCTGCCAATTTACGCTTAAGTTCGGCAGCGGAATACTCGCGGCGCGCAAGCGCCGCGAGACCACGCTGAATCAGCGACGAATCTTTCAGTTGGCCTCCGGCGCGCTAAGGCCACGTTGAGCTACACCGTGATGCGCACGAAGCTTGTTTTCGATTTCTAGAGCGAGCGCAGGCCGTTCACGGAGATACTCACGAGCGTTGTCCTTACCCTGGCCGATGCGATCGCCACTATAGGAATACCAGGCACCGCTCTTATCGATGATGCTCGCTTCAGAGCCTAAATCGAGAATCTCGCCCTCACGTGAAATGCCTTCACCATACAAAATGTCGAAGTCGGCCTGACGGAATGGTGGCGCCACCTTATTTTTCACAACCTTAACCTTGGTCTCGCTACCAATGACTTCATCGCCTTTTTTGATCGATCCGGTGCGGCGAATATCGAGCCGCACCGACGCGTAAAACTTCAGTGCGTTACCCCCTGTCGTGGTTTCAGGATTACCAAACATCACCCCGATTTTCATGCGAATCTGGTTGATAAAGATCACCAGGGTGTTGGTTCGCTTGATCGTGCCTGTAAGCTTGCGAAGCGCTTGACTCATCAACCGAGCCTGTAGGCCGGGAAGTGAGTCGCCCATTTCGCCTTCGATCTCGGCTTTTGGCGTTAGGGCTGCAACCGAGTCGATTACGATCAAATCAACCGAACCCGATCGAACCAGCGCGTCAGCGATCTCTAAGGCCTGCTCACCGGTGTCAGGTTGTGAAATAAGTAAATCAGCCAGATTTACCCCGAGCTTTTGTGCGTATTGGGCATCAAGCGCATGTTCGGCGTCGATGAAAGCGCAAGTACCCCCGAGCTTTTGCATCTCGGCAATCACCTGCAAGGTGAGCGTCGTTTTGCCGGAGGATTCCGGGCCGTAAATTTCAACAACGCGGCCTCTAGGTAATCCACCAACACCCAGTGCTAAATCAAGACCCAGTGAGCCAGTGGATACCACTTCAAGGTCGTTTTCAATCTCTTTGTCGGTCATGCGCATGACCGAGCCTTTTCCGAATTGTTTTTCGATTTGCGATAAGGCTGCCGACAAAGCCTTGGCACGCTCGAGCTTTTGCTTGCTGTCTTCCATACGAAATCCTCTGTTTTGAGTGGACGGGATAAAGCGCCCGCTATTATTCTACAAGAATACTGTATAAAAAATCAGTCAAAAGACCGATTCTTCGCTTGATGGATTGATTTTCGATTGATCGATCGATTCACGCGGCTGCCTGTAGCAGGACTAGCGATTGCCTTAAGGCAAAATGTGCGGTGGCAAGTCGAACGTCTGCCCGCTCACCGGGATAGTGGCGACGCATGACGCGGTGGCTCATGGGCTCGCCCTCTCCGCTCCCACGCCAAGCAAAGCCATGGACAACGGTGCCAACGGGCTTATCGGTTGATCCTCCACTCGGACCAGCAATACCCGTAACTGAGACTGAAAACTGAATCCGCGGGCTCGCAGACAGTGCGCCTAAGGCCATGGCTAAAGCAACTTCCTCGGAGACCGCACCGTGTTGTTCGATCAGCTCTGCAGGCACAGCCAGCAAATCAGACTTGGCAAGATTGGAGTAACTCACCATGCCTCGTTCAAACCAGGCGCTTGACCCAGCCACTTCGGTGAGTGCCATGGCGATCATGCCCCCGGTACACGATTCGGCTGTTGCGATCATCATCCCGCGTTGAGCGAGTGCCAACCCGAGTTCCTGGGCTGCAAGAATAAGAGGTGAATGATCCATCGCGTTAAACCTCCGGCAGCAATCGCGCAAGAACAGCCAAACAGAAAAGGCTGAGTCCTGCCGCAATCAAATCATCGAACATGACCCCGAATGCTCCCTTAAAACGTCGATCGGCCCAAGCAACCGGACCAGGTTTAAGGACATCAAAGAATCGAAACAAAAAGAAGGCAAGCACTTCCTGCAGCAATGAACCCTTCAATACCCACAAAAGCAGCCAAAACGCGAGGATCTCGTCCCACACGATCGAAGAAGGATCTTGCTGTTGGAGCAACTCGGTCGTGCGACGGATCGCCCAAAGACCTAGAAAAAAACCAATAACCAAAATCGTTGCCCACAGCCAGTCGGGTGTCACTGGCTGCAACACATTAAAGCTTAGCCAGGCCCAAGCGGTAGCCACCGTGCCGGGCGCATAGGGCGATAAGCCCGTGCCAAAGCCAAAAGCGATGAGTAGCGAGGGCGAAAACAATCCCGATCCAAGCATCTTCATGGTGCGAAATGTTCGTAGCCGCGAAAGTCCATATCCAGAGCCAAACCACGCGCATCAAGCAGCTGGCGTCTGTTATCGGCTGTGATCTCGCCAATGCAACGAAGCGACAATCCGAAGCGATCGGCGAGCCCTTCGATCTGCGGCCGGGCTTGAGCCCTTGCCGTAAATAGCAGTTCGTAATCGTCACCGCCTTGCAAGGCGAGACTTAAGCGCTCTGATTCACTGCAGGAGACAAGCGCTGGATGCAAAGGGATCTGATCGGCAAACAACACCACCCCAACCCGTGACCGTTCCAAGATATGGCATATATCGCCGAGCAAACCATCGCTCAAATCCATCGCACAAGCGCTGATGCCACGAAGCGCCATGCCAAGTTCAAGCCTTGGCTCAGGCCAGTGCAAACGCTCCTCAGCCTGTACACACTGACCTGGATACTTCAAGGCGAATGCTGCACCGCCGAGCTCGCCACTCACCCAGACTTGGTCCCCGGGTTGTGCAGCATCGCGCCGGAGCGCTAGCTCAAAGGGAACCTCACCGATCACCGTGAAGCTTAAGCATAAGGGACCTGCTGTTGTATCGCCGCCGATCAATTCGCAAGCATGGGAGTTGGCAAGCGAAAATAGACCCCGTGAAAAGGCTTCGAGCCAAGCTTCATCCTGCTGGGTGTCGAGCGCAATCGATAAACTAAATGCGCGTGCTTGCGCACCCATAGCCGCGAGGTCTGACAAGTTCACAGCCAGCGCTTTGTGACCGATCGACTCTGGATCGGCGTCGCGATGAAAGTGGCGCCCAGCAATCAGCATGTCGCTCGATACAGCAAGCGATTGCCCAATCAGCGCACAATCATCGCCAATACCTAGAAAAGCAGCCGATCCACCAAGGCGCTTGCGTTGCTCGCTTGCAGGCCTTGCAAAGTAGCGCGCAATTCGGTCGAATTCACCCATCGCGGCTGGAACTTGCCTGGACTTCGACCGCGCGAACGCTTAGGGCAAGTTTATCCAATACGCCGTTAACAAATTTATAGCCATCAGTCCCGCCAAAGCTCTTGGTGAGTTCGACCGCTTCATTAATGACAACACGATAGGGGATCTCGAGATGATGCAATAATTCATACGTACTTAAAAGTAGCACGGCTCGCTCAACAGGGCTCAGCTCGTCGACCTTGCGGTCAAGACAGGGCGCAAACAGGGTTTCCAAATCAGTTGAGCTTTGGCTCACACCTTCCAACAATCCCATAAAGTGGGTTTCGTCGGCCTTACGATACTCGGGGTGTTGCATCAGGTGCGCACGAATCAACCGCGGGCTTTCTCTTGTCAGCAACCACTGATACAGCCCCTGGAGCGCATAAACCCGCGCACGTCGACGCGCGGTAATAGTCTTCGATCCCTCTTTAGGGTCAGTCATTAGCTGCCTCATCGCTGGCATCCGCATCGGGATCAAGCTGATCGATCACCGCATAAAGCTCAGCCATTTCCACTGCAACACGGGCAGCATCGGCACCTTTTTCGACCGCACGAGCCATGGCTTGTTCGTCGGTATCGGTTGTTAGGACTGCATTTGCAATAGGAATATCGAATTCAAGGGCAACTTGTCTGATGCCGGCGGCACTCTCGTTTGACACCACCTCAAAGTGATAAGTTTCACCGCGGATGACAGCGCCAATTGCAATCAGCGCATCAAATTGCATACTTTGAGCTAATTTCGATAACACACCTGGTATCTCTAATGCTCCCGGCACGGTCATCACCACGACATCATCGTCCGAAACACCCAAATCAGCCAGCGTATCCAAGCATGATTGACGCAAGGCCTCACAAACAGGCGCATTAAAACGCGCCTGCACAAGGCCAATTCGCATGCCGGTTCCGTCGACAATTGCCTCAAAGACTTCTGCTTCCACGCGATTCTCCTCAAGCATGAGTGATAAAGCCGAGCACTTCCAGGTCAAAGCCTGACATGCTGGGCATTTTTCGAGGGTTTGATAACAGGCGCATCTTTCGCACGCCAAGATCGCGCAAAATCTGTGCGCCGATCCCATAGGTGCGAAGATCGGTCTTCGCGCCTCGTCGCATCGCCTGCAAAGTTGCGGTATCACCTCGATCAGCGGCAAGACATGCGTCGAAGCGCTTGAATACTGCCTCAGCATCTTGGGCAACGTTTAATAAAACAACCACGCCGGGGCCATCAAAGGCAGCTATGGTCTCAAGCGCTTTATGCAAGGCCCAGGAATGACTTGGCGCCGAAGCGTCGAGCAAATCGAGCACATTTAAGGGTTCGTGAACCCGCACCAATGTTTCCTGCTCGGCTGTGGGTCGCCCATGCACAATAGCAAGGTGGGGCGCTTGCGCCGCTTCGTCGCGGAACAAAATTAATTGGAAATCACCCTGCGCAAGACTGATCGATCGTTCGCCAACTTTAGAAACAAGTTTTTCATTTTCGTTTCGATAATGAATTAAACTTTCGATCGTTCCAATTTTAATGTTATGTTGTTTGGCAAATTCAATCAGATCAGGCAGGCGAGCCATTGTGCCGTCATCCTTCAGAATCTCGCAAATGACAGCCGCTGGCTCGCAACCCGCCATCGCAGCCAAATCGCAACCCGCCTCCGTATGGCCCGCGCGGATCAACACCCCACCGGGTTGGGCCATCAAAGGGAAAATATGACCCGGCTGCACAAGGTCCGAGGCACGAGCGTGACGGGCTACAGCCGCTTGCACGGTACGGGCACGGTCCGCTGCCGAAATACCGGTCGTCACACCCTCGGCAGCCTCGATTGACACCGTGAAATTAGTGCCATGCGGTGAGCCGTTGTGGCTCACCATCAGCGGCAAGTTCAAGCGCTCACAACGCTCTTTAGTGAGCGTGAGGCATATCAAACCACGACCAAATCGCGCCATGAAATTGATCGCTTCAGCACTCACATGCTCTGCAGCCATGACCAGGTCGCCCTCGTTTTCACGATCTTCTTCGTCGATAAGAACAACCATCCGCCCTGCACGAAGCTCGGCGACAATCTCTGGAACCGATGCGATGGCGGCGTGGCTAACCGCTTGGGAATGAATGGTGCTTAGGCTTGGTGTGCTTTTCATGCTAGGGCTCACTGGCAAGACTGCCTGGAATCGGCTCGATTGTAGGCTTGAACTGCAGCAAACGCTCGCAGTAGCGGGCGATTAAGTCCACTTCCAAATTCACGGCCGACCCAACGCCCAACGTGGCGAGGGTGGTCTGTTGCAAGGTGTGAGGAATGAGATTGATGTGAATGCGGCAGGCCTGCTCAAGATCCTCGACCCGATTAACCGTCAGGCTCACGCCCTGTACGGTTACCGAACCCTTGTAAGCAAAAAACCGAGCAAGATCAAGTGGCGCATCAATGGCTAAGTGCCAGGACTCGCCGACTGCTTCAAACTTGGCCACATGGCCATGGCCATCGACATGTCCGCTGACTAAATGTCCACCAAGCACCTGCGAAAGTGTCAGCGCTTTTTCAAGATTGACCGGGCCAGGCTCACTAAGGCCTACTGTTCTCAAAAGGCTTTCACGCGATACGTCGATATCAAAATGCGATGCATCCTTGGCAACGACTGTCATACAAGCCCCATTAATTGCGATGGAATCGCCAAGCGCAACGTCGCTCAAGTCCAAAGGACCGGCATCGATTCTGAGGCGCAGACCGTAGTTTTCAGCAAGTGGACTGATTGTCACGATACGGCCAACAGCCGCTACGATCCCTGTAAACATCTCATTATCCTTTATTAGAACGTTCGGAGATCTGACTGATCATTTGAAGTGACGCGCTCTTTCGCATGCGTAATCGCAGATCAGGCCCTAAGCGCTCAGTCTCCAAGAACTCCCAGGCTGTTTGGTCAGGGATGCGCTCTAAGGCGGGCAAGTCGAACATCTCCATCCCAGGCCCCAACAAACGGGGCGCCAGATAAATCAATAATTCATCGACACACTGCTCACGCAATAAGGAGCCATTGAGTTTATAGCCCGCTTCGATGTGCAGCTCATTAACACCGTCTTGGGCTAGCCATTGCATCATGGCCGCAAGGTCGACCTTGCCTTGGGCGTTGGGTAGTGACACGATGCGATGGCCTGCATCGATCAATTGCTGCCAAGTGCTTGGCTTTGCCATGTTTTCATCAAGCGCGGTCACAATCGCAACGCCGGGATCGGCAAGCATGCGCGCAGCAGGGGATATGTCCAATCGGGAATCCACCAACACTTTGTTCGGCTGTCGGCTGGTATCGACATAGCGCACATTCAGCAAGGGGTCATCATCTTTTACCGTGCCAATTCCAGTCAGTAGCGCCGACGCTCTTGCACGCCAGCGATGACCGTCAGCTCGCGCCGCTTCGGCGGTTATCCATTGACTTTGTCGGTTCTGCAAGGCGGTCTTGCCGTCGATCGAAGCAGCAAGCTTCATGCGCACCCATGGGCGCTTGCGCTTGATACGCGAAAGAAAACCGAGGTTTAACTCGATAGCCTCCTCAGCTAGAAGACCGACGTCAACCTCAATCCCTGCAGCGCGAAGGCGGTCGACACCTTTCCCGTTAACCAAGGGATTGGGGTCTTGAAGGGCCAGCACAACCCGCGAGACGCCAGCGCGAATCAGCGCATCCGTGCACGGCGGGGTCCGACCGACATGGGAGCAGGGTTCGAGGGTCACATAAACAGTCGCCTGCTGGGCCAACTCGCCCGCCTCGGCTAGCGCGTGTACCTCAGCATGTGCGTGACCCGCCCTCTCATGCCAACCCTTGCCAACGACGCTTTGCCCCTTCACGATCACGCAGCCGACACGCGGGTTAGGGTCGGTGGTGAAAAGACCTCGAGCGGCCAAACTAAGGGCCTGGCGCATGAATTCAGTATCAGATGAACTAAACATGAGCGTATTCTATGGTGCTCGCCGATGTTCACCTCAGTGCCTAGTCTGATTCATATCGTGCGAGCGGACTGTTTCCCTAGCATTTGTACAAAGTCTGATCTTGACCCAGGCCCAAGTTTCATTATTTACCCGATGACAAGTACCCGATTGGCTTATGAATACTCCAGCAACGAACACCGTTCCAGCAACGAACACCAACCCATCACTTCACCCATCATCACGTATCGGCGGACATCTGGTTGCGGATGCTCTTGCAGTTCAAGGGGTTGACACAATCTTTGGCGTCCCGGGTGAGAGTTATCTCCCCGTACTCGATGGCTTATACCGCCACCCAGACATTCGCTTTGTGATTTGCAGACAAGAGGGCGGTGCAGCCTTTATGGCTGATGCTTATGCCAAACTCACAGGCAAGCCCGGCGTTTTAATGGTCACACGCGGCCCCGGCGCTACCAATGCATCGATCGGCATCCATACCGCGCATCAGGATTCATCGCCAATGGTAGTGCTCGTTGGTCAGGTCGGTAATGACATGATGGATCGAGAAGCCTTTCAAGAAATCGACTATCGACGCATGTTCGGACCGATGGTTAAATGGGTCGCACAGGTCGATCAGGTTCAACGCATACCGGAATATTTTGCGCACGCCTTTCAGCTAGCCTCAAGCGGGCGCAAGGGTCCAGTTGTTCTGGCTTTACCAGAAGATGTTCTTTCAGCGAGCGCTAGCGTGAGCGACAGCCTGCCAAGCCAAGCGACACAGGCCTATCCGCAACCCTCCGATGTAGACTCCTTGTTGCGTGCCGTCGTACAGTCGAAGCAGCCTATCATCATCGCTGGGGGCAGTGGCTGGACAGAGCAATCCTGCGAGCAATTGATCGCTTTTTCTGAACGTTATGCAATCCCAGTTTCGTGTGCGTTTAGGTTTCAAGATCTTTTTAATAATCATCATCCCAACTATATCGGCGATGTAGGTATCGGTATCAACCCCGAGCTTGCCGCTCGTATTAAGCGTGCTGACCTTATTCTTGCCCTGGGCCCAAGACTAGGTGAAATGACAACCGGTGGGTACACTCTTTTTGAAGTACCCACGCCCAAGCAGGCTATCGCTCATGTTCATCCAGGCAATGATGAACTCGGTCGCGTTTATCAGACCCGTTGGATGATCAATGCGTCCATGCCATCGTTCATGGATGCATTGATCAAGCTAAGCAGCACGGTTTCAATGGATGACGCGACAAAACTCGAGCGACAGGCATCCATAAGCGAAGCGCGCAAGCACTACGAGCAATGGCAACACCAACCCCCAGCGTCGAAGAAAGCCCAAGAGGCCGGAAGTATCGATCCATGGCTGGTAGTTCAAGCGCTCCGAGAGCTTGCCCCCACCGATACGATCCTCACCAATGGTGCCGGCAATTTTGCAACCTGGGCTCACCGCTTTTGGCGCTACGGACCGATGCGAACGCAGCTTGCACCAACCTCGGGCGCGATGGGCTACGGCATCCCTGCAGCAGTTGCAGCGTCGATTTGCCACCCCGATCGAACGGTTGTCTGTTTTGCTGGCGATGGGGACTTTTTGATGACAGCCCAGGAATTTGCAACGGCCGTGCAATATCAAGCAGGTTTTGTAGCGATTATTTTTAATAACAGTATGTACGGCACCATTCGCATGCATCAGGAGCGAGATTATCCAGCAAGAGTTTATGGCACGAGCCTATCCAATCCTGACTTTTCGCTTTATGCAAAAGCCTTTGGTGGTTGGGGTTGCGTAGTGAACCAAAACTCGGAAATCAGGACTACGCTGGAGAAGGCGCTAACATTTGCGAGAACCGAGCGCAAACCCGCGGTCGTTGAGTTAAGGGTGAGCCAGCAAACAATCACACCAAATCTCACGATTGATCAGCTCCGAACCAAGGGATGAGCCACGTAATGAACGGCCCGCATAGCGATATTTTATTTAGATCGAACGATCGTCCGCTTACTTTGCAGCATTTCGATGTTTCGCTCGCCGGTTAGTGTACTTGCGTAATGCTTTTCGATCATTTCCACGCTCGTTCGAGCATTGCGGGCCAAGGTAAGTATGTCGATGCCTTTACCGTAGAGCAGCCGCAAAGTGATTGCTGTATGTCTTAGGGAGTAGAGCGTTCTAGGATTGCCATGCGGCCCATCACGCAGGCCAAGCGGTTCGAGTACTTGGCGAAACATCCAGCCAAGAACCGATAGGGCGTAGGCCCGGTTTTTTTCCTGGGGCAAAAATAAATAGTCATCGGGGCCTGCGAGCCCTTTTGGCCCCCAAAACGCTGACAGTTGCTGATACACACGAATTGCTGGTCTTAGGGTAACGATGGGTTTGTCGTGCGCCTTGGTTTCGGGCAGTGTTAGGCGAAGGTAATGATGGTCGCCACGAACCACTTCAACATGCCGATGCTTTAATGTCTTGAGATCGCTAGGTCTGATGAAGCTGTGTACCATAAACGCAATGACCCAGGGCAAATCGGGTGGCATGTCCCAGTACCGAGGCATGATCCAGAACCGCTCGGACTCCTTTGACACCATTGCGCTATGCTCGCCCAATTGCTGCAATCGATGGGCTGATGCTTGCAACGGCGTGTAGATACGTGTTCCAAGCCTTGACCTTGCAGCGCGCAAGATTCGCACATACTCGGTTGGTGTAAATGCGCCCCGCGACTTTTTCCGAATTCTGACTTTCGGAAATATCGGCAATGCATCGATTAAGCCTAAATTTAGCGCGTAACGCATCAGCTTTCTCAAGCTCATCAAGTGAAGTGACAGGCTCGTACTTGAAAGTTCCTCTGCCTCGAGACTCAGTAGGAATGCTTCGATATCTCGAGGGTTGATGGATGCAATTCGATACGCGGCGAAAAAGGGAATCACCCGACGTTCGAGCCGAATACGATCGGCCTTGTGGCTAAGCCAAGCAAGTTCGCCGCGCTCACAACGCGCAGCTTCTCTGAGCAAAAGCTGCCTTGCAATCGCTTCGAAACCCTCCTCGACAACAACGGGTGATGAAACTGTCTGCGCAGCCACCTGCCCTGTACCCAGTCGATAAGACGGCGGTATATGACCAGCATCGAGGTCGAGATAAAAGCGTCTTGCGAAATCCTCGGCCAACTCGAGCTTTTCGACGCGTGTACTCCGAATAATCAAGCGCCCGCCGAAGAAAACCCGTACCTGCCAAAAGCGACTTGCAGGGATCTTATATAGGCAAAGACTTTCCGGGAATCCTGGGATTCGATGGAAGGTCCTGGCAATGGGCAGATTTCTTGAGAAAGCGCAACGAAAATTTAAGTCGTTGGCGGCAGCGCGCAAGGTCATAACCCAACGCTAAAGCTAAAACAAGCACAGCCCGAAAAGCTTGGCTGGCGGGCAGGGCAAAAACAACAAAATTTGACGAAGGTGTGCCACACAGGAGAGACTGCTCGGTTTGTCTGCAATCTACAAAGTGTGGCAAAAAACTTACTATTATATGTATTTGATTACTACTGACAGTAAGTCAACGTAAGAAAAAGCCCTGATTTAGGTTAAAAATTATTTCTGATTGATTGAAACAACAATACCCCTACCAAGCATGCTTGCAGAGGTTTTGCTGGAGGTCGATGCGACCGACCTCCATCGGCTGTCTACAAATTAGAACGCGTGGTTGATACCAACCGCGAACTGACTGCGCTCGCGAGTGGGGCTACCGGCTTTCTTAAGTTCGTCTTGACCATAGGTTGCGTAAAGACGGGTGCGCTTACTCAGGCTGTTGGCTATACCAACGTTGAAGCCTTCAAAGTCACCGACAGCACCGTCTCCGGAACCGACGCTACCGAAGGCAAGCAAGGTTGGGCTGACATTGAACCGGGCGCCAACTTGGGTACCTTTATAGGTGTCGACACTGCCCGTCTTGAGGTCGCCATGTTGAACTTGAATGCTCAACTGCTTGTTGACCATGTAAGAGCCGCCAATAATCATCTCCTCACGCTTGACTGATGCTGTCGCGCTTGAGAAGGCTTTTTGATTATTGAAGGCGACACCAAGCATTAGAGGACCAGCGTTGTAAACGACCGATCCACCTGTTGACTCGACATCACCGCTGGTATTCGGGTCGGAAGAGCGGTTTGTTACCGCAATCTTTGCTGTCAATCCACCCATTGTCGGAAGGGTGTACATGATTTG
>JACCDJ010549776.1_pt1 | contig 35526 bp, 32 predicted proteins | sample 7444481 | NCBI WGS metagenome assembly JACCDJ01 (sample SAMN15323435, study PRJNA562643) | freshwater metagenome | isolation source: river surface water | place: USA:Blue River Watershed | collected 2017-08-15
ACTGGATGTCCGATTGAGTCGAGGTGCACGCGAATTTGATGAGTGCGACCGGTTTCTAATTGGCATTCAACGAGCGAACACGGCTGAGGCTGTTCAAACTTTTTCAGAACGTCGTACTGCGTTCGCGCAAACTTCCCGTCAATGACTACTGCCATTTTCGTAGGGTCCCTTTGATCGCGACCGATAGGAGCATCAATGAGTCCAGTCGCAACTTCAGGATGTCCCCACACCAGCGCTACATACACTCGGGTCACATCGCGGCGCGTAAGAGCATCAACCAGTGAGTCGTATGCAACTTGTGATCGAGCCACCACCATCAATCCACTCGTGCCAGCATCAAGTCGGTGCACCACTCCGGGGCGTAACTGATCTCCTACTGAGGCAACCTCTGGGTACAGCGCCAAAATTCCGTTCACCAGCGTTCCATTCGGATTACCAGCACCTGGGTGCACCACAATTCCAGGTGCTTTGTTCACCACAATCACGTCATCATCGGCATAGACAATGTCCAACACCACTGACGCATCGGCTTGAGGCAACTCTTTTTCCGGAATCATCGAGGTATTGATGGTTACCTCTTGACCCTCTTTCACTTTCACTTTGCCGGCAACTCCAGCAACACCGTCAAGCGTGACTCCGCCTAACTCAATGAGCGTTGCAGTACTAGCGCGACTGATGTCTGCAATGAGCGCAACAACGCGATCAAGTCGCTGATCGTGAAGTGCTGCAGGGATGGTTTCAATAAGCACTATTCGGATCCTTCTGATGTTTCTGGCTTTGCGGTGATCATGTTGTAGGCCAAAGCGATTGCGCCACACACAATTCCAATATCTGCCACATTGAATACTGGCCACCACCGGAGATCTATGAAATCGACAACAGCACCACTCATGAATCCGCTGCCTCTGAACACACGATCAAGAACGTTCCCCGTCGCCCCACCGATAATGCAGCCAGTAGCAACGAGCGTAAACAGACTGTTCTGCTTACGCATGGTGAAAAACAAAATACCAATCACCACGATTGCAAGCATTCCAATAAATGGGCCTACGTCTGTGCCCGTAGAAAATGCCATGCCTTCGTTGTGAATCAACGCAAAATGCAGAGTCCAAATGATGTGGATGTCATCTCCGTCGGACAATGCAGACACCGCCCAACCTTTGGTGAGAATGTCAAGAACGAGAACCGCTACTGCGGCACCTGCGCCAATCCAACTCGTGCGCACTCGCGCAAATGTTGTGGTCATCGACGACCGATGCCGCCAACCCGCTCCAACACCGATTCAGTTGTCCATGGAATCGCCTTCAAGCGCTCACGCGGAATTGGCAATCCGCTATGCACGGAATATCCATAGTCGCCACTAGCTATACGAGCAAGCGCAGCATCGATCTCTTCCACTTCCTGGCGAGCCTGTGCCGACAACATGAGGTCGCGTTCACGCTCCACCACCATGGTGTCGCCTTCGCCGCCCTCTTCGTCAAACTGCACATCACCCATTTCCACGTCTTCGATCATGGCGTTGGCTTCATCTTCTAGACGCACTGCTTGCTTGGTAAGCAAAGCACGCTTTTCCAGCAAAGCTTCGCGCTGACCAGTAAGAAACTTCAGGTCAAACTCCTTCGTTGCCTGAATGCCGTCAACAAACTCTGTCTTGACAATGACCGGACGAGGAGGTGGCTCTGGCTTGCGCTTTGCACGCAATGCCGCTTCACGAGCAGCTTCCTTTTCTGCAAGGGCTGCTAAACGCGCTGCTTCTTTAGCTTCGCGTTGTGCCTGCTTTTCTTTCTCTTGTGCTTCACGCTGCGCTTGCTTTTCGGCTGCAAGCCTGGCTTTCTCTTTAGCCTTTTCCTTGTCGGCAATAGCTTTGGCTTTTGCTTTCTCGGCGAGTTCTTTCTTTTTTGCTGCTGCGAGACGCTTCTTTTCTATTTCGCGCTCGCGCATTTGCTTTTTACGCAAAGCCTCAGCAGCCTTTTTCGCATCGGCTTTCTTCTTCGCTTCTGCTTTCTTTTGTGCTTCGATCTTCTTCTTTAGCGCAGCCTTCTTGGCGAGCTCAGCCTTCTTGCGGTCGGCGGCCTTCTTTTCTTCAATCTTCTTCTTCAGCGCAGCCTTCTTGGCGAGCTCAGCCTTTTTCCGATCGGCGGCCTTCTTCGCCTCGATCTTCTTCTTCAGTGCAATCTTTTTGGCCAGTTCAGCCTTTTTCTTCGCTGCAGCAGCCTTGCTGTTCACAGGCTTCTTGGCAGCTGGCTTCTTCTTCGCTGCCGCAGCCTTGTTCTTTGCTGCCGCAGACTTGTTCTTGGCTGCCGGCTTTTTAGGAGCAGACTTTTTCTTGGCAGCTGGTTTCTTGGAAACTGGCTTCTTCTTGGTTGGTTTTGATGGCATAACTACCTCCCTGACTTGGCGCTTCACCGTAGTCGTTCCACGGCAACATAAATGGGAGTCCCATCCAAGTCCGTGGTTCGCGGCGCGTCCGTATTGTAGGACAAGCGCTCCGCAAGGGTTTCTGCACAGATGTAGTCAGAAAAAGGAGCTACCTGCTGGGCTACATCTTCGGGCAGGCCGAGTATCAAATGAATTCGATCGGACACCCCAAGGTCGGCCTCACGGCGTGTTTGCTGAACAATTCGCACGATGTCGCGAGCAGTTCCTTCCGCCAGCAATTCCGGTGTGAGCACAATGTCAAGCAACACCACTCCCTTGCCGTCTGGCAAAGCCGAACTTGCGGTCGCTTCCGCGTCGCCCACTGCAGCCAACAATTTCAATTGATATTCATGAGGCTGAAGTTCATAACCGCCAGCAACCACCACATCACCCTGTTGTTTCCAGTCGCCCTTCTTCACTGCAACGATCACTTTCTGAGTGTCGCTACCAAGTCGAGGCCCAAGCGCTGCTGGAACAACCTGCAATTCATGTCGCGCAACTCCAGCAACATCTGCAGTCAACTTCACTTCGCGTACGTTTACTTCTTCAGTGATGATGGATACGAAAGGTTGCAGCCCAAGCGCCAACGGCGACGCAACGGTAAGGCTGGCAAGCGGCAGACGAACACGGCGAGAATGCGACTTTCGAAGCGACAAGGTAGTTGAACAAACATCGCGAACCTGATCCATCACGATTACTAATTCGTTGTTAACAGGAATGTCTGCCGCAACCGGCCACTCGGTGAGGTGCACACTGCGGTTACCCGTAAGTCCGATGTACACCTGTTCCGTAATCAACGGCAACAGCGGTGCTGCAACTCGCGTCAAGACATCGAGAACAGTATGCAATGTGTCAATCGCCTGCTGATCTCCAGACCAAAAGCGATTGCGACTGCGGCGAATGTACCAATTAGTGAGTACATCAAGGAACGTGCGAACTTGCTGACACGCGTTAAACAAGTCGTACGCGTCCATGCTCACCGTGGTGTCATTGACCAAGTGGTGCAGTTTCGAAAAAATATAGGTGTCCAGAACATTGTCGGACGAGAAGTCAACCTTGCCTGACTTGCCTTCAGCATTGGCGTACAACGACAAGAAATACCAACTGTTCCACAGTGGCAACATCACTTGACGAACCGTGTCGCGAATGCCCTCTTCGGTTACTGCAAAGTCTGAACCACGTAAAATTGATGACGAAAGCAGATACCAACGCATCGCATCTGCGCCGTAGTTATCAAATACGCCCATTGGGTCTGGGTAGTTACGAAGACTCTTCGACATCTTTTGACCATCAGCACCCAAAACAATGCCGTGACTTACACATGTTGAGAATGCCGGACGATCAAATAGCGCTGTAGCCAACACATGCAAGGTGTAGAACCAGCCTCGTGTTTGACCAATGTATTCAACGATGAAGTCACCAGGATTGTGCTGTTCGAACCACTCTTGATTTTCAAATGGGTAATGAACCTGCGCAAACGGCATTGACCCGCTTTCGAACCAGCAGTCCAACACCTCTGGCACGCGGCGCATCATGGACTTACCCGATGGGTCATCGGGGTTAGGTCGCACCAGGTCATCAACTACCGGGCGATGCAATTCAGTTACCTTCACTCCGAAGTCGCGCTCAAGTTCCGCAACGCTTCCGTATACATCAATACGTGGAAACTCAGGATTGTCACTTCGCCATACCGGAATTGGTGAGCCCCAGAAACGATTGCGACTGATGTTCCAATCACGTGCGTTTTCGAGCCACTTTCCAAAGCTTCCGTCTTTAAGGTGTTCTGGCACCCAACGAATTTCTTGGTTCAACGCCACCATGCGATCTTTCACCGCAGTCACATTGACGAACCATGAACTCAATGCCATGTAGATGAGCGGCTTACCCGTGCGCCAGCAATGCGGGTACGAGTGATCGTAGGTTTCGTGCCTCAGCACTACCCCACGCTCTTTGAGCGCACGAATAATAAGTGGGTTCGCTTCAAACACCTGAAGACCTGCGTAGTCGGGAACTTCTTGAGTGAATTCGCCTCGGCTATTTACTGGTACTACGAGTTCAATGCCGTTCTCTTTGCACACCTGATAGTCGTCTTCACCGAAACCCGGTGCCATGTGCACGACGCCAGTTCCATCTTCAGTGGTTACAAATTCGCCACCAAACACACGGAAAGCACCAGGTCGCCCAGCGAAATACGGAAAGAGCGGCGTGTAACTCTGGCCAACAAGTTGTGATCCACGAACGGTCCCCAACACCTCTGCTTCGTCGAGTTCTTTTGCATAGGCAGACAAACGCGCTTCAGCCAACACAAACACTTTGTCGTTGTGCCGCACACGCACGTAGTCAACATCTGGTGCAACTGCCAATGCAAGATTGCTCGGCAATGTCCACGGGGTGGTCGTCCAGGCCAACAGATTGTCGCCAGACTCCAGAACAAAGGCAACAGTGAGCGCTGGGTCTTGCACCATTTTGTATGCGTCGTCCATGCGCGTTTCGGTATTGGAAAGCGGAGTTTCCAGAGCCCATGAATACGGCAACACGCGAAAGCCTTCGTAGATCAGACCCTTGTCCCATAGCGCCTTGAACGCCCACATCACACTTTCCATGTACGGCGTGTCAAGAGTTTTATAGTCGTTGGTGAAGTCGACCCAACGAGCTTGACGCGTGACGTATCGCTCCCAATCAGCTGTGTATTGCAACACCGAAACCTTGCAATACTCATTGAACTTGTCAATGCCGTAGTCGGTAATAGCTTGAGTTCCAGAAATACCTAGCTGTCGTTCTGCTTCAGCCTCTGCTGGCAAACCGTGACAGTCCCATCCGAAGCGGCGCTCTACTCGCTTTCCTCGCATGGTCTGATATCGCGGAACAGCATCTTTAACGAAGCCAGTAAGCAGGTGTCCGTAGTGCGGAAGGCCATTTGCAAACGGCGGCCCATCGTAAAACACGAATTCGTTTGACGCATCGCCGGTTGCGGCGTGTTGCTCAACCGAGGCAGCAAAGGTGTTGTCCTGCTGCCAAAACTTCAACGTTTCGGTTTCAATTGCCGGAAAGTTTGGCTGCGGATCAACTTGTGGATACGTCACGGTGCGTAAGTGTACGACTTCGTTACTCTCTAGACATTTCTGTCAGCAAATGATGCTTCGCAGAATCGAAAGTCCGATCACCACAACGATCGGCGACAAATCAAGCGGCCCCACAAGAGGAAGTGCACGCTGGACCGGCAGCATCACCGGATCGGTGATTTGGTAGATGATTCGCGCAATCTGCCCGAATGCACCATTTGGGTTTGCTGGAAACCACGACAAGATAACGCGCGCATACACCATGAAGATGAATATCCCGAGTGCACCGCAGATGATGGACACGTCAGCCGCGCGGTGAACTTGCGCCGAATGGCTTAATGAGGAATACGCCTGGAGACACCTTTTCCATGGTGCCTTGCATTCCATAAATCAAACCGCTGGTGAAATCGAGCAAGCGTCGTGCTACTTCGCTATCAGCCGAACCGATGTTCAACAACACTGAGTTGCCGTTCTTAAACAAGTCTGCAACTTCTTTTGCTTGGTCATAACGAGTTGGTCGTACTTCAACCGGTTGTGCAGAGTTTGCAGAGAGCGGACGAACTGTTGGCTGTGCACGAAGTCCGCTCGTTGATGGACGCACTTGCACGCTGGAGTCATCACGCTGCTGTGGAGCACGTGTGTTCACGCCACGCGGTGCGCGTGGGCTGCGAACATCTGCACGCTGATCGACCATGTCGTCTTCGTACTCTTCGTAGTCGTCGTACTCTTCTTCTTGACGGATCATGCGTCCCCGCGGTTCTGGGCGACGGCGAGGCAGCGGGCGCTCAACAGCAACCGAAGCGTCGTAGTCGTCGTATGCGTCATCTGGACCAAGACCCAGGTAATCCATGGCTCGTCTAAACATTGACATCAGCCAAAGGTTACAACAAGTTACCTAGGCGGTGATGGACGGTTGCCAAAAAGGGCCGATCCCACGCGAACCATGGTGCTTCCCTCTTCGATTGCAATTTCAAGATCGCCAGTCATGCCCATGCTGCAGTGTTGCAATCCATGTTCATTGACTAATGAGCGAAGCGTGCGAAATGTGATGCGGGTCACGATGGGGTCTTCATTTGTCGGGCCAACTGTCATGAGTCCCACAACGTCAATTCCCAAATCCCGCGCAGCTGTGGACAGTTCCCCAACTTCTGCCGGCAAACAGCCGCCTTTACCCTCTTCACCGGTCACGTTTACTTGAAGAAATACCTGTGCCGATTGCGGTGATCGCTTAGCTATTTCTGCAAGGAGCGAAAGTCGGTCAACCGACTGCCAAACATCGACAATTCCCGCTAATTGCTTGATTTTGTTCGACTGCAGTTGCCCGATGAAATGCACCGGTAAACGGTCGACCGATGCCACCTCAGCAGCTTTCGCGACGACCTCTTGTGCATAGTTTTCGCCAATCGCATCACAGCCAGCAACTTTGGCAAATCGCCATGCTTCAGACCCAAACGTTTTTGTCACCCCAACGAGTGATACATCTACCCCACCCGCGTTGGCTATTCGTTTGCGTAGCGAAGCAACCGCTTCGCTAACACTGCGTTGGTCCAACGTGAGAGTTACTTCAAGAACGAAGGAACGTCAAGACCGTCATCGTCGTCGCGCAGTGGGTCTTCCCCAGCACCGAACAACTCTTTCAAACGGCTTCCACGCTGTTCTGGAATACGACCCGTATCAACCGCACGTGGCTCACGCTGACGCGAGCTGGTGTTGTCCACGCGATCAAAGCCGGCTGCAATCACCGTGATTTTCACTTCATCATCGAGTTCGTCATCAATTACTGAGCCGAAGATGATGTTTGCATCAGGATGTGCAACTGCATGAATGATTTCAGAAGCCGTGTTTACTTCAAACAATCCGAGGTCTGAAGGACCAGCAATGTTCAACAGAATTCCACGAGCACCTTCAACCGACGATTCAAGCAACGGCGAGTTGATAGCAGCATTCGCTGCGACTGTTGCACGATTGTCTCCAGTTCCTCGACCGATTCCCATCAGCGAAGTTCCTGCATTCTTCAGAATCATTTTCACGTCAGCAAAGTCGGTGTTAATGAGACCAGGAGTCATGATGAGTCCGGTGATTCCAACAACTCCGTCCAACAGCACTTGGTCTGCTGATGCAAATGCTGCCAACAAGCTGGTCTTGTCACTTGAAATGGCGAGCAAGCGCTCGTTTGGAATAACAATCAATGTGTCAACCTTTTCGCGAAGCTTTGAAATTCCTGCTTCTGCTTGCAACGCACGACGACGACCTTCAAAATTGAAAGGACGTGTCACGATGCCAACAGTGAGTGCTCCTGCTGCGCGCGAAATTTCTGCGATAACTGGGGCTGCACCAGTTCCGGTTCCGCCACCTTCACCCGCGGTGATGAATACCATGTCAGCGCCTGCAACGAGTTCTTCAATCTCTGCACGACTTGACTCTGCTGCTTCACGACCAACTTCAGGATCGCTACCAGCTCCAAGACCACGAGTGAACTCGCGACCAATATCGATCTTCACTTCTGCGTCGCTCATCATGAGCGCCTGTGCATCAGTGTTTATGGCAATGAACTCAACACCTTTCATTCCAGAGTCGATCATGCGCTGCACAGCATTAATGCCGCCGCCACCCACGCCAATCACCTTGATCACTGCAAGAAAGTTGTGCGGTGCTCCAGCCATATTGTTCATGCCTCCGTTAACGAGTACTCGATATATGAGAAACGCCTGTAATGACGTCGCTCACGAGGCTAGTTGACCAACAAGGCCTGCATTGGAAGCCTCGCATATTGGGTTGCAACTACGGCGAAGACACCACAGGGGTTCCAGAGGACACATCAATCCCTGCAATCTGGTTGATGTCCTGGCGGCGCAGAATAACCACAACATTGACGAGCTTGTTCCGCAGGTCCACAGGTTCGCCAAACTTCACTACCGCCCCAGTCAACAGGGTCATCGTCACCTGATTCGGACCATTAACGCCCATGTTCTTGACCACTGGGCGAATCTCATCAGGCAGCGACATCGCTAACTGTGCGGCGGCTTTATACGACTCAGAGGCCATCGCCCCAGCAATCAGATTTGGCCCAATGCCATCGATGAGCATGTATTCGGTAGGACGACCATTGACCACCGCAAGCACGCGGCCGTCTTGATCGATCACTCTTCCTTGGTTATCTACACCCAAGAACCACGCAACTGGTACGCGCTCATTGATCTCAATTACTGCTCGACTTGGAAGATAGGTCTTGATGCGGACTGACTCAATCCATGGATCAGTTTCAAGAAGTTTTTGAGCTGCATTCGTATCCACAGTGAGCACCGACTTGCCGCGCAGACTCTTTGAGACAGTTTCAATCAATGTTGAGTTTGCGTACTTTGCGCCTTCAACATCTATGTTGCGCACTGCCACTAACGGTGATGCCAACACGATGAGCACCAGAACGATAGATGCCACGAGCGAACCACCAACCACCAACAATTGTTTACGACGATTCACTCCGCGCATGGCAAACAACTGCTTCGTGCCGTTGATTACTCGACGGGTAAACGAGAGCTCAGTCCACGCGGTTCCATCAATAATGACAGCACCATCGGCACTGTCATCAACGCTTTCCGACAACGATTCATCATCAAAAATTGCTACGCGAGTAGAAGTTGGCGCACGATGCACACTCTGGGACATCGTGTCGGCAGGAAAATCATCGTCGGTAACGATTCTGAGGTCGTCATCAACAATCACCACTCGCTCTGCAGGTTGAGCTGGCTTGTCACTTGGCACCAATGTTGGCGACGTCTGATTACCCGTAGCGCTGGTAATTGGAACGATGGTTGCGTCACGCGTAGCACCACTTGTGACATCGCGAGTGATGTCGCGTGTTGCATCACGACCAAAGGCATCTCTCAGTTCTTCCAGCACTTCATCCGACACATCGGAATCGATGATTCGAACCACTTCTCCATTGAGCACAGAAACCGGAATGGTTCCATCAGTGGTCTCATTGGCCGTGCTTGATGTATCAAAGACTTGTTCAAGCCGAATAGTTGAAACCCCAACTTCGGAGTCTTTATTAATGAGATCCACAATTGCTGGATCAGTTTCGTCTTCGAATCCAACGAGCCGAATCTCGCTACGCAAAACGTATCCACGTTCGTCGCGCACACGACGGCGCACCTCTGCCATCAGCGCCACAACATCCTGTGCACTTCCGTCAACATCAGCCTGTATGAAATTGGCATGCTTTTCTGAAACCTGAGCAGAACCAATGCGCATTCCACGCATACCAAGTTCATCAATTACTGCACCGGCTGAAACCTTGCCAGGCTCAGGATTGACAAATACCGAACCCGCGTTTTGTCCACCTGGTTGGTTCTCTCGGCGCCAACGAACTACTTCTTGCAGTTCTGCTTCCGAAGCCTCGGGCGACTTCGACCATTCGAGGTCAATAGTTGCGCTGAGAACGACATGGTGATCATCCAATGCCGAACCGCGGAATCGCAGCCCGAGATCGACTGCATTTACATGGGCTTCACGTCCTTTACGCAAGTGGAACATACGCACTGAAGTCAACGAAGATGCCATGTCCGAACCATGTCCACCTGCATTCATTCGCACTGCTCCGCCCACCGAACCTGGAACACCTACTCCCCACTCAAAACCAGTGAGTCCACGCGCAACGCTTTGACGTGCTGCAACCGGCAGCGCTACCGAGCCACCAAATAAAGCAATCGGTTCCACATCTGGGTCTTCGTCGCGATTCGGCAAGTCGACGTAGTCAGCAAGTCCGCTCATGGTTATGGCCAAACCTTTAAACCCTGAATCGGAGATCAGCAAATTACTTCCACGCCCAATCACCAGAATTGGCAATTCAACCTCAGCAAGGACGGCGCTCACCAAGTACAAATCGTCAACTGATGAGACCGTCATGTGGAGTGCGGCAGTGCCACCAACTTTGTAGGTCGTGAATTGAGACAAATCGACGTTCCGCTTGGCTCGCGAATTGAACAGGCCGAAAGCATGTTCAATGGCTTCCGAAGTTGCTGGGCGACGAAGTTGATGAGGAGTGCTCACGAATTTCCCCGCAATGCGTGTCGCGCGGCAATCACTTCATCGGGCAATGTTTCGATATCGCCACAACCCATGGAAATACAGAGGTCACCTGAGCGCAATTCAGTCGCAAGATGCTGGATCAATTCGGCACGCGTCGGCTTCCACGCAATTGAAGTATCGGGATGAGCACGAGCAATGGCATCAACCACCAGTTTGCCAGTTACCCCTGCAATCGGCGTTGTACCAGAGGAATAGATATCAGTAATGACCACATGGTCTGCCGCAGCAAAACAATCTGCATATGCATCTGACATGTGCTGCATGCGATTGAATCGGTTCGGCTGAAAAACTGCGACTACCCGTGTCCAGGGATCTGTTTCATCAGTGCAACTTGAGAGCACTGCCGAAATCTCCATCGGCAAATGTGCATAGTCATCCACAAACGACACGCCATCGTCGTTTCCGCGCGGGTCGAACCTACGTGATACACCTGAAAATACAGCAAGTGCATTTGCGATCACATCGAACCCAACTCCGAGTGCCATCGCCATAGCAATTGCTCCCAATGCATTTGCGACGTTATGTTCACCACGTAACCGCAAAGTGACACGACCAAGTGATTGTCCGTTGTCGCCTGGTGTTTCGTGGCGCAATACATCAAAGGTCGAACCACCATCGTGAAACTGCACATTGCGCACCGTGAACTTTGCGGGCGAATGAATTGCGTAGGTGGTGACATTTTGCTTGAGCGCGATAGCCGAAAGCGATGCATTGTCGGAACAAATCACCTTTGGGCCATCAACTGCTTGAATAAATCGCTCAAAGCTTTCAACCATGTTGTCAAAAGTTGAAAAGTGGTCAAGATGATCGATATCGATATTGGTAACAATGACTGCAGCTAATGGAAGCTGTTCGTGAGTTCCATCGCTTTCATCAGCTTCAACCACCAAGTGGTCGCCATCATCCCACGACGCTCCGCTACCCACTCCCCGAACCTCGCCTCCAATAATGAAACTTGGACGCAACTGGGCTGCTCGAAGAACCGTCATCAGCATTGAAGATGTGGTGGTCTTGCCATGCGTGCCAGCAACACCTATTGAACGTTTTTGTCCACAAATCAAAGCCAACATCTGCGCCCTACTCAGTACCGCAATTCCGGCTTCACGTGCCTCTACTAACTCAATGTTTTGCTTCGGAATTGCCGATGACGCTGTTACTGCATCGCAATGATGAACGGCGGCGACTTCATGACCAATATTGATGGTCACACCAATTTCACGCAGTCTTTGCACCGTCTCAGATTCTTTAATGTCGCTACCCGAAACCGCATGGCCCATCTCAATTAATACCTGCGCAATAGCGCTCATTCCGGGCCCACCCACACCAACAACGTGAATCCGTTTTTTCGTTGATAGGTCAAGTAACACGTTTGCCGATTTCACAATTGCGCCTTTGCTACGCCTTCAATAACGCTTGCAATCAAACTCTGGCGATGCACAGCGCCTAACACTCGCGCACGACTTGCGATTGTTGCCCTGCGGTCATCATCCCGAAGCAGTTCAGTAATCAAAAATGAAAATGCGTGATCGGTCAGGTTGCCCTCTTCAAGGAGCACTGCTCCTCCACGATCAGTTAACCACTGCGCATTTACCAGTTGGTGGTTCTCGGCCGCATCTTTCCACGGAACAACGACAGCGCAGACGCCTACCGTCGACACTTCAGCAATGGTGCTCGCCCCCGCCCTACACACCACAACATCAGCGGCTGAATACAAGGTGACCATGTCGTGCGAATATGCAATGCGCGAATACGCCAACGTTCCGTTGTTGTGGTGCATCGTGACTGGAAGTTTCACCGCGTCCATGAAACGTTCACCTGCAATGTGGATGACGCAGGTGTGTTCGGTGCTACGCAGACTTTGCACCAAATGCTCTGTTGCAGAATTCAACACCGCCGATCCAAGTGATCCGCCCATTACCACCACCACTCGAGCGTTAGCGGAAATTCCCAACGTCTCGCGTGCACCATTTCGCAATGTCTGCACATCGGCCGTACGCAAGTTGCGCCGCACGGGAGCTCCGGTCTCAACTGCATTTCGCAGTTTGCTTGGCACATAAGCCACAGCAGTAACCGCTGCGTATCGCGACTGCAGTTTGGTAGCCAAACCTGGCCGACGATCGTACGAACACGTAACGACAGGAACGCCCAAACTTCGAGCGGCTCGACACATGGGAATACTCGCATAGCCCCCAACAGAGATGACTACCTGTGGCTTCAACTGCTTGAGCAAACTTTTTGCGCTAGCGAGAGCACGCATCATTGTGGGCACCATCAGCACATTGCGCTTGAGTTTGGACAACGAAAATCCGCGCTGCAAACCATCAACAGTAAGAAAAGTATGAGCCAATCCAAGCTGAGGAATCATGCTCACTTCTGCCCCACGAGTTGAACCCACATAGTGCATCGAAGACAAACTATGGCCAGCATCTACGAGAAGTTCTGCAATCGCGATTGCAGGAACAACGTGCCCGCTAGTTCCGCCCCCAGTAATTACGGCAAACGTGGTTGAAGCGGGTACGACCATGACCTACTTCATATTACGTGCAACGTTCAGCAACAGACCAACAGCCGCCATTGTCATAAACAGTGATGATCCACCGTATGACAAGAGTGGCAAAGTGAGCCCTGTTACTGGCATCGCGCCGATAACGCCTCCAATATTGATGAGTGCTTGAACGCATAACCATGTTGTGATTCCACCAGCGAGAAGTGCGCCATAGTGATCGCGTGCTCCTCGTGCTGCCTGCATACCAAGTGAAAGCAACACCATGAATCCACCAATGACACCAACGGTTCCGATGAGTCCGAACTCTTCAGCAATGATCGCAAAAATGAAGTCGCTGTGCGCAAGTGGAACGTAGCCCCACTTTCCTGTTCCCTGGCCTACTCCAACACCAGTGATTCCACCATTGGCAATACTCAACACGGATTGCCACACTTGATATGCCCAGTGACCTTTGTTTCCTTCAAGATCGGCAAATGCGAAGAATCGATTTTGCAGTCGCGAGCTTGTGGCAATCAAACCAATCGACACCAAAGTGAACGCACCAGTCATCGTTGCCATCCATCGAATTGGCGCACCTGCAATAAACAGTGTTGCCATAACAATGCACGTAAACACAATCGCTGCACCAAGATCTTTTTGGAAGATAATGCACATCGACACCGTGATCGCCCATGCAGTCATGACGGGCTTCAGCGTTCGCTCCACTATCGCGATATCTGCCCGCCTACGCGACAACACACTGGCGCAATACAACAACATGGTGACCTTCAAAACCTCGGAGGGCTGAAACCGGATCGGGCCTAACGCCACCCATGCACGTGCGCCGTTGATTTCCAATCCAATACCTGGAACCAACGGAAGAACCATGAGTCCATACGATGCCCAGAGCGCATACTTCGCAATGCCATGCCACTGGTGATACGGCATGCGGTAGGTAGTGATTCCCGCGAACAAACCAAAGATTGACCACATGAATTGCTTCTGAAACATCGCCCACGGCGAGCCGCCACGGTTTACGGCTTCAATGGACGTTGCCGACAACACCATCATCAAACCAAACACCGTGAGCAATGATGTGACCGCAAGAATTCCCCAAAAAACCTTGTTTGGCGCAGCGGTCGTTAGTCGACGTGAAGTTCCGACACCCTTTTTGTCGAGAACTGCACGGCGACGCTGAGCCGGTGTAAGCGAAGTTGAAACGTTTGTTGCCACGGTGTCCTCCTAGCGATGGTTTCCTGATAGTTCTCGAACGCATTTCATGAAATCGTCGCCCCGTTCACCGTAGTTTGAGTACCAGTCGTAACTGGTGCATCCCGGCGACAGAACCACAACATCTCCAGTTCGTGCAAGTTCTCGTGCCTGAGCAACTGCACCACTCATGCTGTCTGCCTTAACAACAGTGCACACACCACTGAAAGCGCGCGCAATATCGTCCGCCGAGGCGCCGATGGCAACAACTGCTCTCATGCGCTGTGGTTCGCAGGCCATTTGCGAAAGGTCAAGATTTTTGTTCTTACCCCCGGCAATCAACACAATGCTGTCGAATGCGCGCAAAGCCACGCTTGCAGCATGCGGACTTGTTGCCTTTGAGTCGTTATACCAACGCACTCCATCTATTTCCGAAACAAACTGAATTCGGTGAGGAGCATTTTCAAAATGCTCCAAGGCCTGCGCCACATGTTCTGCACTCGCAAGACCACTCTCGATGCACACTGCGGCTGCAGCAAGTGCATTGGTGATGTCATGAGGCAATGAGCGCTTCATTCGTGAAACACTGGTGATCGGGCCAAACGGTCCACACAATTCACTACCAACAACGCGATAGTCACCCTCGGTTGCTCCAAAAGTAACCGTGCGAGCAGTACTCGCGCGCGCAACAGCCAAAATGTTCACATCATCAACGGGCGCAACCGCCACATCAGTCGGCAGGCAGTTAGCCCACATCTTTGCTTTCGCATCAAAATACTGTTGATACGTGCCGTGCCAATCCAGATGGTCCGGCGCAATGTTCAACCAAGCCGAAGCTTGAGCCCGAAATTGCTCGGTGTGTTCCAAACGAAAACTTGAACACTCGACTGCAAAAGCCTGCGCATCGGTATCAAGTGATTCAATGAGCGGCACTTCGGTGTTGCCGACTGCTTCGGTGCGTAGCCCTGCCGCACGAAGAATCGCAGTAACTAAAAATGTAGTTGTCGTCTTGCCATCGGTTCCCGTGACTGCAACTAATGGGCGCGGTCCACCGCTACGCAGTTGTTCCATACGATAAGCAATTTCGATTTCCGTCTGAATAGAAACTCCATGTTCACGAGCACTTCGAATAACCGCGTGGTGTACAGGAACTCCTGGTGCAGGAGAAAGCACATTCACCGCACGCATCGCTCGCTGCAATTCCCCATCTTGGGAGATGTTCACAATCTGGGCACCAATGGACTGAGCAAACAAACGATGCTCATCCGTCAAATTGTCATCACCAAGCACGACATCTATGCCGCGCTTTCGCAACGAAGAAGCAACCGCGCGCCCCGCTACCGCCAACCCAAAAACAAAGGTTGCGTCGCGGCCCTGGGTCATCGGGACACTTGATTGGTGAAGTCTGCAATGAAGATTGCGACTGCGGTTGCAACACAAATTCCAGAGATGATCCAGAACCGAATGATGACCGTTGTTTCTGGCCAACCACTGAGTTCAAAGTGGTGATGGATTGGCGACATCTTAAACAGGCGCTTCTTTCGACCGGAAGCCTTGAACACGCCCATTTGTACTGCAACCGAACCGGCCTCAATCACGTTGATGCCACAAATGATTGGCAACATCAAATGAGTATTCGTTGTGACAGCAAGTGTTCCGAGAGCTGCTCCTAAACCAAGTGCACCAACATCACCCATGAAAATTTGTGCCGGTGCCGCATTCCACCAGAGAAAGCCACCACATGCGCCAGCAAGTGCCGCAGAAAGCACCGCAAGGTCGAGAGGGTTGACCATGTCGTAAATGCGCGGATTGCGAAATGCCCAGTACGCGATGATGGTGAACGCCAAGAAACCGAATAATGCTGAACCTGCAGCAAGACCGTCTAAACCGTCTGTCACGTTTACTGCATTGGTCGTGCTCCAAACCATCACTGCTGTCCACACAATGAACAGCGGTCCAGATAATTCCCAGCCTGGGCTGAGTGCACGAGTAAATGAAATGGTTTGAGCAACGCCGGTAGTGGAAGCCAAAATGAACATCAACACCGCTGTGATGCCGAAGGTGATCCAACCTTTTTTCTTCCAGAAAATTCCGCGATTGTGCTGGCGCTTCACCTTGAGGTAGTCATCGAGAAATCCAATCGCGGCCAGCACAAATACCGTGAGCCAAATGATTGCTGCTTGGTCAGAGAATGGAAGTCCATCGCGCAAGTGAGCGACGAGCCAGCCGATGAATCCCGCAATCAAAATAGCGATGCCACCCATTGTTGGCGTTCCCTGTTTTGCCATCTGATGCGCTGGACCATGGTCTTCTGCACCGAGAATTGGCTGACCCTTACCGAGTCGTTGAAAAAAAGAAATGAGCGCTCGAGTGCCGGCAAGCGAAACCAACATTCCAACCGCACCAGCAATTAAAACGGCAATCATGATTGAGCTCCTAGAAGTTCACGAGCGACTTGCGCATCGTTAAACGGAAAAGTTTCAGTTCCAATGGTTTGAGTGTTTTCGTGACCCTTTCCCGCAATCACAACAACATCTCCATGATGAGCAATGGAAAACGCCCTACCAATTGCGGCACGACGATCTAATTCAGTGCACAGCACTTTATGCGAATCAGATGCCGCAACTCCAGCATTGATTTGCGCTGCAATATCAGCACCTGATTCAGAGCGAGGATTATCTGAAGTAATAATCACCACATCTGACTTAGCAGCAGCGATTTCCCCCATTGGCGCACGCTTTTCAGCATCGCGATCTCCACCGCAGCCAAAAACCACTACTAACTTTCCGGATTCACTCATCAGCGATCGCGCTGTGTCAAGAACACGTTCAAGAGCATCTGGCGTGTGTGCGTAATCGACAATTACATCGAAGTCCTGCCCTGCATCGATGGACTCAAATCGACCCGGCACAGCAGCGGCACGACTCATACCCTCTGCAATCTTTGCGAGTGGGACATCAAGGGCTCGTGCTGCAGATACTGCAGCAAGCGAGTTCATCACGTTGAACTGACCACCCAAATGTGCACGCATCTGCACGCCTTCGATCTCGTATTCAATGTGTCGTGCATCCATACGAACCTGAGTAATGTCGTTCAATCCAAACGACTTCGCCTCAATAGTCATAGTGTCGAGCAGAAGTTGGCCGTACACATCATCGCGGTTGATAATGCCGCATGCCGAATACTCTTTTGTGAAGAGTTTTGCCTTAGCGGCAAAGTACCTCTCCATGGTGAGGTGGAAGTCCAAGTGATCCTGCGACAAATTCGTAAACACCGCAGCTTCAAACGTCGTGCCTGTTACGCGATGAAGTTCCAACGCATGCGAGGTCACTTCCATCACTACCGCTTCAACACCGTCGCGTTCCCAAGCACTCAACATGCGTTGCAAATCTGTTGATTCTGGTGTCGTTCGTGTGCCAGTCAATGTTCCGATGACTTCAGTTTTCCAACCATGTGTTCGCAAGATCTCTGCGAGCAGATGCGCCGTCGTAGTTTTTCCGTTTGTGCCGGTTACACCAACAACGTGTATCCGTGTACTCGGGAATTCGCGCAGAGCGGCAGCCAGCAAACCCATTGACTTACGAACATCACGGACCACTACTTGAGGCACATCGATATCCATTACGCGTCCAACTAGCAAAGCTGACGCCCCAGCGTCAACCGCCAATTGCGCAAAATCATGACCGTCTGCTTGCGTTCCATCGACACAGCAGAACAAGGTGCCAGCACTCACCCGACGTGAGTCATGCGAGACATCTGTGATTTCGGAGTCCTTGCCAATGATTTCAACAAGCAAACCGTGCGTGCCAAGTTGCGCTGTGTCCACCAGATGACGCAAAGACATCTGGCCGGTCGGTGCCGGCGACGCACTCATAATTAGTGCTTTGGTCCGAGCTCTGCTGGACGCTCTTTTGGACAGCCAAGATCGGCTGCATCTGGACGAATATCAAGTTCGCTGATCAACACCTGCGCAATGTTGGCAAACACTGGCGCTGCTGCAGTTCCACCAAAGCGGTCCAACGAGGCTGCATTCGGTTCATCAATCGAGACCAACACCGTGAAACGTGGCTGCTGCGCAGGAATGAACCCTACAAAACTTGCAAAGTATGAACGTGAACCGTCGTCAGCGGCGTACGTTCCGTTCTCTTGACGCTTGTATGCAGTTCCCGTTTTTCCAGCAACCGTAATTCCTGGCACTTTTCCAAGAGTTGCCGTTCCGAAACAGACGACGTCTGACATCAATGATCGCATTACAGCGGCAGTCTCTGGCGTGATTACAGCGTGCTGTTCTTTTGCTGGAATCGATTCATTTACACCGTCCTTCGTGACCGTTGCCGTCACCAATCGAGGTGCAACATAATTTCCATTGTTTGCTACCACGTTTACACCAGCAATCAGCTGCAAGGCCGTTGTTGAATATCCATAGCCATACGAGGTGGTGAATTTCTTTGCACCCTGCCACTTATTGGCTGACTGGAGGATTCCTTTAGTTTCTCCTGGAAAGGCAACTTCGGTCTTCGCACCAAAACCGAAGGACTTCAAGTAGTCATACAGCTTGTCCGGTCCAATAGTTTGCCCGATCATCAATGTTCCAACGTTTGATGAATCAACAATGATTTTTCTAACAGACATATCTTCGAGCCCGTGCGGATAGGCATCGTTAATTGGCTGCTCCCACTTCGTGCCTTTGTTTGCAATAAATGTCGGAGGAACGTTGAACATGGTCGTTGCGTCAACTTTGCCTTCGTTGATTGCAGCGGCAATGCTGAACACCTTTGCAACCGAGCCAGGCTCATTAGCTTCAACCGCTGCAATGTTTCCCGAGTCGGCCGAATATGTACCGTCTTCATTCAAACGCAACGTTGACATCGCATAAATCTCGCCAGTGGCAGAATCCATCACGATTGCGGTACCACTTCGTGCTTGAAGGCGCGCAATCTGCTGGGTCAAAATGCCATCAACTTGGAACTGAATGTTGCGATCAATAGTGGTCACCAAAGTCTTGCCAGGAATTGCCGCAACGCTTTCATCCTGAGTTGCCGGGATTGATTGACCTTTCGCGCTTACTTCGCGAACCTGTCGGCCATTGACACCTGCGAGCAACATGTCGAATTGCATTTCAAGTCCGGAGGTACCAAGTCCATCAGGATCTGTGCGTCCAACCAACGCACGTAATCCGTCGCTTGTTAGTTCGCGACCAGATTCCCTATACGACGACACACCAGGAAGTTGCAACGCAATAAGTGAGTCAGCTACTTCTTGTGAAACCTGACGTGCAACGTAAGTGAAGCTCGCAGTCTTGTTTTGCAACCTTTCTGCAAGAGCAAGTTCAGCTTCTGGAGACATAGCCAGCGTTGCTGCGATTGCTCGGGCTGTTCCAACCGGATCAATCACTTCACGAGGGTCAGCAAAAACTGTACGAAGCGAAATTGGTATAGCGAGTTCAAGGCCATTTCGGTCGAGAATTGATCCGCGCTCTGCCTTTACAACGTTCACTCGAGTGCGCTGTGAAATGCTTGCGTCGCGGTATTGGCTTGCTCCAACTGTTTGCAAGTATCCCGTGCGAAACAACATTGCACAAAGCAGCAACGACACAAAAATGCGCACGTACGCCAGTCGGTGTGAGATTTTTCCAGGTTTGAGGTCTTCGGTCAGCGTCCGAACGGTTTGTCGCGCAGCAGCCCGTGCAAGGTCACTTGCGCGCTGAGGTTCATGACGTCGGCCGCGTGATCCTGCAGCAATGCTCATGGCTGTGTCCCCTCATTCTGTGCAACGCCCAAGTTTGCAAGCGGATTAAGAGACGTGATGTTCGATGGATTCGCAAACGCTGGATCCATCTTCCCTGTTGAGATCACAACCGATGCCACAACATCTTGCGGGACTTCAACAAACTTCGAACCAAGACCTGGCGTCATCATCAGGGCTTTCGCCTGTTCGCGAAGGTATTCCGGAGCCAACAAGGTAACTCGCTGTTGGCGAAGCTCATCGTGGTACTGACGTGCCAGCGAAATTTCGCTCGTAAGACGATCGAGTTTCAATTGCTGTCCGGCAATGTACGCCTGCAACCCAATCACCGACGACACCACCACAAACAAACCGAGCACCATGGTGCTGAAAAACAAAATCGTTCGTTTTGACGTTCCAGGGATGACTGTGAGATGGCGTTCAGGGGGTATCGATTGTCCACCACGTGGTTGCCGTTGCGGCACCCGTTCTGTGTTGATCGCTAACGCCATCTCAGCAGCCGACCTTTTCAATAACCCTGAGTCGCGCGGATGATGCGCGAGGGTTGCGTTCAATTTCTTCTGCAGATGCATGCTCAGCGACACGCACCTTTTTCACCAACTTGCCCGAAGATAAATGGTGTTGGTACGGAGAAGCGATTGCGGTCGCTCCTGGACGCGTTTCTGCATCACGAAACGCCTGCTTCACAATGCGATCTTCACCTGAGTGGTACGACAACACAGCAATTCGCCCACCCACTTCCGTGGCAGCGATCGCTTCCGAAATGGCCTTCGGCAAAATTTCGAGTTCCTTGTTTACTTCAATACGAATTGCTTGGAACGTGCGCTTTGCTGGATGCCCACCAGTGCGACGAGCTGGAGCAGGAATTGCGCTCGCAACAATCTCTGCAAGCGCTGCTGTCGTCATGACTGGACGTGCTGCAACAATTGCTTTTGCAATACGGAAGGCAAATCGCTCATCTGCGTTTTCGCGCAATACGTCGGCAAGCTGCTGAACTTCATAGCCATTCACAACATCAAGGGCACTGAACTCTTGCGTGGTGTTCATACGCATGTCGAGTGGTCCGTCATTGCGATATGAAAAACCACGATCTGCTTCGTCGAACTGTGGCGAAGAAACCCCTAAATCAAAAAGTGCACCAGAGATTTTTGATACGTGATGCAACTGCAAGAATTCACCAATGCCGTCAAAGCGGCCTTGGTGAAACATCAGTCGACCTTCAAATTGTGGTGACACCTTGCGCGCGTGTTCAATGGCCATCGGGTCTTGATCAATCCCGAAAACGCTCATCCACGAATACGTCGAGAGCAGTCGCATTGCGTGGCCAGCGCCACCCAACGTCGCATCCACTACTACGCCGTGAGGAACCGAACCGAAAAGTTCTGTAATTTCATTGGCCATTACTGGCTCGTGATTAAAGGTTGAGTGAGTTGCTGGTGAGTTCATAAGAAGTTTTCGACTCTTCGTTGCGTGTTCTCGCTCGTGAAGTGCCTCGCTGTACTGCAGCCCCCCGGCCGGCGTTGTCGTCGGGATGTCTCCCCGATTCGACGAAATGGAAGCGGGCGGAGTTGGGGCTGTCCATCTTGCTGACCGAAGGACTGCAGTACAGCGAAACGCTCATATGTGGAGCGCTCGCAAATAGTGGTGTGGTCGATGCGCTCCTTTCCTGCTACTCGCCTGATCCAGCGATTTGCTCGATACCCATGAGGACTACGCGCTCGTGGCGCTCCGGGTCCCAAATTTCAACGCGGTTGTAGTTACCGCTAACAAGCACGCGTGAATTCAGTGTGAGGCCGGCGTATTCGCGCAACTTTTCTTCGATGTTGATTCGACCCTGGGCATCTATGGCCACTTCGAAGGTGTTGCTCGCCTGAGCACGCTGCTGGTTGAGCGACATCTCGCCCTTACGAACCTTTTCCATGGATTCCCGAGCGAACTCTTCAAAGCTGTCGGCAGTTAAGACATCCACGCACTTGTCGCGTCCAATGGAGAGGAAGCAACGGGGTTCCAAACGGGGGCGAAACGATGCAGGCAAAGCCAAGCGACCCTTGGGGTCCAGCTGCCGATCGTGCACTCCTACGAACAATGTGTCCTCCGCTACCCTCGCAAACCCTTGTGGGGCTTGCTTTCCCATGTATTGCTGCCGTTGAAGGGAGTCCGCACTCCGGATCAACAGGAAATACGATATCCCCACTTTCCCCCACTTTGGTGTCTTTTCTCACCACTTTTCCCCACTAATTCCCAAACGCAGAAATACCAAAAAGAGGTTGATTTCATTGGTGAATTGAGCAAAATGCGGCCTCAACGGCCGAATTGCCGAAAAAAAACTTTTGCTAGAGGGGCAGATGTGACACGAAAGTGTCGACGATCGCCTGCTGGCTTACCTGAACCGCTGCGACTCGATGCGCAATTTCACTCAGGTTGCCTGGCGTATTCACTACGTACATCTCCACGTCATGTGGATTCCACTTCGTATATATGGTGCATTGAAAGCGCGCATAATCACGTGTGCGACGCTGGCTAATACCTACGAACTTGCTCAGCGTCTCGGCACTTTGTCGTACTACTTCACCCGGCCCAACTCCTGCGAAACATAACAAGTCACCCCAAGCATCGCTACTCAGTGATTCGCGATGAACCAAAACATTGTTTTCGCCAAGTGCGTTCAGTGTTTTCACCCAAACATCACCCAACCACCAAGAAGCTTTCGCAACGTCATTGTCCCACAACGCATCACCTCGTGGAACAACAACATCAATCCACACATGCTCACCCGGTGCAAGAAACACAATTCCACCACCGCTGCGACGATGCACTATTTCAATTTCGTCGCGATTGCACTGCTCACCGTTTAACAGTGATTCATCTTGGCGTGAGCCAAGCACAATTGCTTTTCGCGATATACGAACGTCCCAAACCGCGCGCTCTACAGCAAGATCACGACCATGTTGTTCATCCGCAGAAACATGTTCGGTGTACAACTTCCATGACGAGCTAGGAAGCGTAGGCAAGGTATTGCTTCCACGCATCGGGCACTCGCCCAACAGAAACAGAAATCCATGCAAGCTCGCGTGGCGCATGCGGTTCGCTTGCAAGTCTCATGCCCGCTTCTTCCGGAGTGCGATCACGCTTGCGCAAATTGCACGGTCTGCATGCGGCAGTTACGTTTTCCCACACATTCATACCTCCACGTGAACGCGGCATGACGTGATCAATGGAGTCTGCAACTCCTCCGCAATATTGACAACGATGATCATCTCGAGCAAACACTGCACGACGCGAAAGCGCAGTTCGACGGTGATACGGAACCTTCACAACATAACGAAGCCGAATGACCAATGGTCCTGGCATCGAGAAATTCTCTGCGTGCACTTGCGTTCCATCGTCTTCAACGATGTCTGCTTTGTCCGAGAGCACCAAACAAACGGCGCGTCTCGCAGACACGACACTCAGCGGCTCGTACGTTGCATTGAGAACGAGCGCGCTACGCATGGTTAGCCTCGCCGCCCTCGGCGACTCAACCTGGTCGTACTCTGCCAATCGCGCGACCATTCGAGATAGTCAATAATGTCGTGTATCTCCGGATCACGCTTCGCTCCGCCGTACTGAGTTGTGGTGCGAAACTCAACATACGCAGGCGTAGGTAATGGCAAGAAGGGCGGTTGCTTCCACCAGCCTTTTGGCGCCAATCGAACTGCCTGTCGAACCGCGGTAGTCCACAGCCAAGGGCGCACCAATAACGCCGCAATCAGTTTGGCAAGAGTGGAAAAGTTCATCATGACGTTGCGCTCAGACTAATTGGGCTTTGGTTCCTTTGGTAGACCAAGCACCATTTCTCCAATGATGTTCCGCTGCACCTGCGAAGAGCCTGCATAAATCGTTCCAGCGCGTGCATTGAGGAATGTTGTCGTCCAGCTCATGGAGTCATTAGGAGCGCCAGCATCATCGGTTTGAAATGCACTTGACGGCTTACGACCCGATGGCACCAATGCGTCCAAGCCCATGATGTCCACTCCAAGTTCTGTGACCACCTTGTGATACTCACTCCAATACAACTTGAAGATTGCACCGTCTGGTCCTGGATGATGCCCTGCCAAGAATTGCGTCAACGTGCGCATACCGAGGTAGCGCATTACTTGAACAACCGAATAGCACTTTGCGAGTCGCTGACGAATGCGTGGGTCGGATGCAACACCCTTCTCACGAGCAAGATCCATCAAGCGATCAATCTCAGCCTGAAAGCGAATTGGTGCAGTTGCCGCTGCTTCACCACGCTCGAAACCAAGCAGACCCATGGCTACTGCCCAACCGTTGTTTACGCCACCAACAACATTTTCTTTCGGCACGCGAACGTCTGTGTAAAACACTTCGTTGAATTCGCTCTCACCTGAAATCATCTTGATTGGGCGAACTTCAATACCTGGTTGACGCATGTCAACAAGCAAGAACGAAATGCCCTTGTGCTTTGGAGCATCAGAGTCGGTGCGCGCAAGCGTGAAGATATGGTCGGCCAAGTGACCTGCCGATGTCCAAATCTTTTGTCCATTCAAAATCCATTCGTCACCATCGAGCACAGCCTTCAACCCCACATTGCTTAAGTCGCTGCCCGCGTTAGGTTCGCTGTAACCCTGACACCACACGTCATCACCTGAAATAATGCGCGGCAAGTAATGCTGCTTTTGCTCCTCGGTTCCAAACAACAACAAGGTGTTACCCAACATTTGAATACTGAACACGTCGTTTGGACCACCTGTTGGTACTCCGGCACGTTCAAACTCTTCCGCCGCAATCACTTGCTCAAGAGCCGACAATCCTCCACCGCCGTACTGCTTTGGCCAACCCATCGCAAGGAATCCACCCTTAGCCAGTACTTGGCGCCAATGCGCTACAAACTCTTCGAGTGGCTTGCCTTCAAGAGTTCCAATTCCTTTCCAATCACTTGGAAGGTTGTCCTTCAAGAATGCTTGAACTTTTTGACGGTACGCCTCGGCTTCTGGCGTGTACGAAGGTTTCATGGGCTAGACGCTAGTCGGCACGTAGAAAAGCGAAATAACCGAACGCCCTGGAATTACTGGTGACTAATCGCGGAACATGGAGCGCGCCCGAAAGCCGCCCACTTTGGCAGCCGAGCGCAAGGTGTCGGCCACGTCTTTCATGCCTGCCTTGCTCATCGCCCGCAACTGATGTTCGATCACCAGAACACATGCAAGCATGCCCAGGAAACCAAGGAACGCGACCAAAAAATGCACTTGCAGCGTGGCAACGGTGAAGACCAAAGATGCGACAACTCCCAACGCAGCCCAACGCACTTTGCGAATGGCATGGCTATACAAACCTGACGATGAAACCGCCTGCGCAAATTTCTTGTCAGTGTGGAGTTGCTCTTCGAGCTGGCTCAGAATCCGTTGTTCGTCTTCAGAAAGTGGCACGTCCTCATTGTTCCACGAAATCGGCTCAGACTCAACGCAGGGAGATTTATTCCTCTGAACTCAGCGTTTCCCCACTGTCGTTAGGCCCCCATTTGGATGCCCCGGGCTTTCGCCCAGACCGCAAGGTGCTGGCAGGACGGATCGCCGAGTCACCAAAGCGACTTCGAATATCGTCAATCGCCCTCGTTGCGGGAGCCCATACCTCATCCAATGCCGCAATGTCGGTAGTCAGTGACCCATCGTCAAACAGACTCAACTGAGGTTCGTGCTCTTCAAAATTGCGTGTGCTCAGACCAATCAGACGCACGCCTCGAGAAACATCGAGCCCATTGAGAAGAGGCTCAATCATTTGCACCATGGCTTGCGCCGATGTCACTGACGTAGCCTGCGTGTTCGAGCGCGTGATGGTTTGAAAATCTGAGAACTTCACTTTTAGCGTCACGGTTCGAGGCACTAACTGATCTTCCCTGCATCGCCGTGCAACTGCGTCTGCAAGACGAACAAGATGCGTTCGCAACACAGTTTTGTCAAAGAGGTCATGAGAAAACGTCTCTTCATGCCCGATTGATTTTGTTTCACGATCAGAAACCACCGGTGATCGATCTATTCCATTTGCCAATTGCACCAAATGCACGGCGTGTGCTTCACCAATTGAATGTTTCAACGCAGAAACCTCTGCAACGGCGAGATCCGCCACTTTGCTAATTCCGATTCGTTCAAGTTTTTCCAACGTTGCTGGGCCAACACCCCACAACGACTTCACATGCATCGGCCGGATGAAGTCCAATTCCGAACCACTTGGCACTTCAACAACTCCAAGACCTGGAGTTACACCTTTTTCATCTGCTATTGGTTTGGCTCGTTTTGATGCCAACTTGGCAATGAATTTGCTCGGCCCAATACCAACGCTGCACACAAGCCCTACTTCATCAAGCACGCGTGAACGAATTGATTGGGCAATTGACACTGCGCTACCAAACAAACGCAGTGCGCCTGTCACATCGAGAAACGCTTCATCGAGCGACAGACCTTCAACGAGTGGTGTGTAGTCGCGAAAAATGTCAAAAACCTGCGAACTCACTTCCACATAGGAACTCATGTCACCAGGCAGAAAGATGGCATGTGGGCACAACCGTTTTGCCCGTGATGAAGGCATGGCAGAGAACACGCCAAAACGCCGAGCTTCATATGACGCAGCTGCCACTACCCCACGATTTCCATCGCCACCAACCACCACCGGCTTACCAATTAATTCGGGGCGCCGCAGCAGTTCTACAGCCACGAAAAACATGTCCATATCCACATGCGCAATGGTGCGCGTTGATTCACCAGCCTGCGTCTCCACTATGTGCATAACGATACGACAACTACGCTGTTGCCGTGTCCACTACTCCTGGTTCAGATCGCCCTCTTTCAGCATTGCCATCCATTCGTGCCCGAGCAATTGCATTCGCCGGCATCCTCATTTCCGGAATTGCAGGCGCCGCGATGGGATACCTCATGGTGGATGTGCAATGTTCAGGATCGTGCGCTGTTCCAACCGGAATTGGAATGTTCACTGGATCGTTAATTGGCGCATCGGGCATGAGTGTTGTTGCAGTACTTGCCTTGCGTGCAATTGGAGAATGGCGAGAGCTTGCAGATAAGGAAACCCGCACTTCGTGACTCTCGCCAACGATTTACTTCTCGTTGCACGTGATCTCGCTCGTTCAGCGGGCGACATGGCACTCGCAGGCCGCAAGGCTGGCCTGCAGAATGTGCAGACAAAATCAACAGCCACCGACATGGTCACCGAGTTTGATCGCGCCTCAGAAAAACTCATCGTGGAGGGTTTACGCGAACGGCGTCCACTCGATGCCATTGTTGGCGAAGAAGGCGCATCAGTCGCCGGAACGAGCGGCATCACCTGGTACATCGACCCAATTGACGGCACCACAAACTTTCTGTACGACCTGCCCGCCTGGGCGGTGTCAATCGGCGCAGAAGACAGCAACGGTCCAATCGCCGGTGTCGTATATATACCTGCACTCGGCGAAATGTTTTCTGCGACACGTGGTGGTGGTGCGTTCTTAAACGACTCGCCAATTCGTTCAAACAACATCACTGACGTTGCTCAAGCATTGGTCTGTACCGGGTTTAGTTACGCAGCAGAGCAACGCACTATGCAGGCACAACGAGTTTCCAAGTTCATCCACCAGATTCGCGATATTCGTCGCGCAGGTGCTGCCGCAATTGACCTGTGCTTTGTTGCGTGCGGTCGCATCGATGCATATTTTGAGGAAAACCTCCACCAGTGGGATATTGCAGCCGGCATTCTGATTGCCCATGAAGCAGGCTGCCGAAGTGGCGATTTCGCAGGCAACGCCCCACGACCTGCCGAAATACTCACCACTGCCCCAGCCATATTTGACCAGCTCTCAGGACTGATCATGGCTGCAAGCGCAAAGAGGGAGTAAACATTGTGACTGTGGGTATTCGCGTATTAGCCGTAGAAGACGACGAGCGAATTCGCGCATCTGTCAAGCTCGCACTTGAAGACGAAGGTTGGATAGTTGACGAAGCTGCAAGCGGCGAAGACGCAATTGCCATCTTCTCGAAACACCCAGCCGATGTTGTACTGATCGACATCATGCTTCCAGGCATTGACGGCTTTGAATTGTGTCGCAACATTCGTAAGTCAAGCGATGTTCCAATCGTCATGGTGACTGCGCGCGCAGATACACACGACGTTGTTGCTGGTCTTGAAGCCGGCGCAGACGATTACCTCACCAAGCCATTTGCGCCAAAGGAACTTGCCGCTCGTATTCGTGCTCTACTTCGACGCGTGCGACCCTCCAAACCGGGACACTCCAAGTTGGTATTTGGCAATTTGGAAATCATCCCCGATGAAGGGAAAGTGCTGCTTGATAACTCAGAAGTCGAGCTGACAAAAACCGAATTCCGATTGCTATGCGAACTTGCCAACGATCCGGGCGGAGTGTTTAGTCGCGAGTTATTGCTCGACAAAGTATGGGGATACGGATACTTCGGCGACGGGCGCTTGGTAGACGTGCATATTCGGCGACTGCGCATGAAGGTAGAGACCGATCCAGCCAACCCCACACATGTGGTGACGGTTCGCGGGCTTGGCTATCGCTTGCAATCGTGACCGACATTTTTTCTGACGAACCCAGCACCCGGTACCGCCTTAACCGCACGCGCAAACTTATTCGCACATCAGTGCACCGATTACGGCCACGAAGAATTGGTTTGCGAAATCGAATATTGCTCATCTTCGTTATTGGAGCACTACTTCTCTCAAGCGTTCTTGCGTTGGTGACATATTCATTTACTCGGTCGAACCTTGTAGAACAGCGAGTAGCAGCAGAAACCAATCAAGCCATCACCAATGCTCGCCGAACACAAAATGACCTGCTTCGCTCTTCTACAGAGGTGCTGTTAGCCCTTGATCAGGGCGGAGCCGCACATCGCATGATCTACTTCGAAAACAAGTGGACAAGTAGTAGCCCTTTGTTTTCTCCGCAGATGATTCCTCCTGCCCTCTTGCAGCGGGTACAACGCGATCAAAAAGCAGCAACCATGATTGTGGACAGCCTGAAAGGCCAGGCGCTCGTTGTCGGAATTCCACTACCTCGCATTAATGCCATGTATTTCGAGTACGACAATTTGCGAGAGGTTCGTGATGCTCTGCAGAGCGTTCGATTAGCACTTGCTCTTGCCGCCTTCACCACCACGTTCGTTGGTATTGCTCTTGGCGTTTTTGCTTCGCGACGCGCAGTGCGACCACTTGCAAATGCCGCGCAAGCTGCTCGCGCGATAGCCGATGGTCGATTAGAGACACGTCTTGAGCCCACCGACGACCCTGACATGCAAGCCCTCACCTCGGCATTCAACGACATGGTGGCAACACTGCAAGAGCGGGTTGAACGAGATGCCCGATTTACTTCAGATGTCAGCCACGAATTGCGAAGCCCTCTCATGACTTTGGCTGCTTCCGTGCAAGTACTTGAATCACGTCGCGACGATCTTCCAGAGCGGTCGCAGGCTGCACTCGACCTGTTGTCCAGCGATGTTGTTCGATTCCAAGGCCTTGTCGAGGACTTGCTTGAAATTTCACGGTTCGATGCGGGTGCTATTCGACTAGTACTCGAGCCACTGTCACTCTTTGAATTCATCAAGCAAGCGGTGTCAGTCAGCAGTCTCCCCCGAACTGAAATTCGCTGTGATGATATTGCCGCCCTTGTTGCTATTCAAGGAGATAAACGACGATTAGCGCGAGTTATCGCAAACCTCATCGACAATGCGCGAATTCACAGCAGTGGTAAACCCAAGATTGTCATTCAACTCGCCGACGAAGAACCACCTGCGACCAATGTGTGGATCATCGTTGAAGACGATGGCGACGGCTTAATTGAAGGAGAGTTCAGCAAAATTTTTGAACGCTTCTCACGAGGTGGCGCTGCCGGTAGGCGCACTGGAACCGAAGGTGCTGGTCTTGGGCTTGCTCTAGCCAGAGAACACGTGACGCTGCACCGTGGCAGAATCTGGGCGGAGAACCGTACGGATGGAATTCGAGGCGCACGCTTTATTGTTGAATTACCAATTGACACAACACCAACAAGTGATGAACACACTCATGAATAACAATTCAAGACGATTTCAAACCATGTTGCTCATTGTACTTGTCGCTGCACTTCCGTTGCTTGGCTCGTGCGCCATTCCTACCGACGATCAACCCCGCGATATCGACCCATCACAACAGAGCAACCTGAACAAACCATGAGTAACTCCGCTGTCGTCATTGCAATTGATGCAGGCACCACCGGAATTCGATCACGAGCCGTCTTTGCAGATGGCAGGCCATCGGTTTCGGCATACCAAGAGTTCACTCAGTACTTTCCAAAACCGGGCTGGGTAGAACACGACGCAATCGAAATTTGGAACGCTGTCCATGCAACATTGAGCACCGTCATCGCTCAAGTGAATGCGCCAATCTCAGCCATTGGAATTACCAATCAGCGTGAAACCGTTCTTGCTTGGGACAAGACAACAGGAAAGCCATACGGGAAAGCGATCGTGTGGCAAGACCGACGCACCGCAGATCGCTGTGGCGAACTGGCCTCAGAGCTTCCACATGTGCGGGCAAAAACCGGCCTCGTTCTTGATCCGTATTTTTCTGGGTCAAAAATGGAATGGCTGCTGGTGCACGGGAATGTTCCTGTTTCACCAAACCTTGCACTTGGCACTATCGATAGTTGGATTATTTGGAATCTCACACAAGGCGCTTCGTTTGTTACCGATGCTTCAAATGCAAGCCGCACCATGTTGTTTGATATCACCACCATGCAATGGAGCACAGAACTCTGTTCGATGTTCGGTGTTCCGATGCATGCATTACCAACAGTTGTTCCCTCAAGTGGTCGCGCAGGCGTAACCGCCAACGCGTCTGGCATTCCCGCAGGAATTCCAATTGCAGGAATTGCTGGCGACCAACAAGCCGCCCTTTTCGGTCAGGCATGCTTCGAAACGGGAAGCAGCAAGAACACCTACGGCACAGGAAGTTTTGTGCTCATGAACGTAGGAACCACTTGCCCACCGCCTACTGAAGGAATGCTCACCACGGTGGCATGGGATTTGGGCACTGGAGAAACAACATATGCACTTGAGGGCGCAATCTTCGTAACCGGTAGCGCTATTCAATGGCTTCGCGATGGCATCAACATCATTGATCACGCTTCACAAATAGGACCGCTTGCAGAATCTGTCCCCAACACTGGCGGAGTTGTGGTTGTCCCAGCTTTCACCGGACTGGGGAGCCCGTGGTGGGATCCGTATGCTCGCGGCGCAATTCTTGGCATCACGCGTGGAACGTCAAGTGCCCACATTGCGCGTGCTGTTGTCGAATCAATTGCGTTCCAGACACGCGATGTCGTTGAAGCAATGACCAGCGCTGCAGGTGTTTCTGTCACCGATATGCGGGTCGATGGTGGCGCGGCAGTGATGGACATTCTGCTGCAACTGCAAGCCAATCAACTTGGAGTAAACGTACTGCGACCACGCGAACTGGAAACCACGGCAATGGGTGCTGCGTACCTTGCAGGCCTTGCTGAAGGAGTGTGGCCGTCTCTGCAGTCAGTCACCAATGCATGGCAACTTGATCAGCAATTTGTACCAGCGCTTTCTGGAACTGAATCACATGATTACGAGCTGTGGAAGCGTGCTGTTAAGCGTTCGTTGCAATGGGCTCACGACTAACGCGATTCACCCAGCGCCTCGCACAGCATTTCACTCACCCGATTAGCAACCATCACTACAGGTAAATGCGTATTTGCCCGCGGCAAGGTCGGCAAAATTGATGCGTCGCACAACCACAAATTTTGGTAACCAATCACTTCTGCTCGCTCGTTAACAACAGCCATCTCGTTGCGACTGCTACCCATCGCACACGAGCAGGCGGCATGCGAATAAGCGCCAAGTTGCTGTAACGACCATTCATCAATTTCATCATCTGTGGCATCGTTTATCCACTGAGCAGATGTTCCATTGGCATCGCTCAACAACGAACTCGCAACGTGGCTTATTGATTGCGAACTTGCCATCTCGTATGCAAACCGCACAGCATCGCGCATGGCCGCCCTATCCCGCTCATCGCCGAGATGGTTAAACGTCGCAATCCCATCACGGGTCACCGAATCAAACTTCACTTCGCCACGAGAATGCACCCGCATCACACCAGCAATCAATGCACCGAACATTCCCGACTCGTCGGTTTCATTCAGTGACAGCACATGAATATCCGCATTCCCCATCTGCGACGACGATCGAACATTGGCGCCAATTTGTATCGCCGAATGTTGTTGCTGCCGTAATGCCAGCGTGATTGCAATTGATGGGTGGTCTTGAAGACCAACACCAATACCTGGTCGATCAATGCCGCTGCGACGCAGCATTACCGGTGTCGCTAGTGCACCAGCACACACCACAACACCTCGTGCTTCGATGTATTCCCCACCAGCAAGACGCACGCCAATAGCACGCGTTTCCTCTATGACTACAGACTCAACAACCGCATTCACACGCACTGCCAAGTTTGTTCGAATTCCAAGCGGCAAAAAATATGTCTCCAACACACTGTGGCGCACACCATTGCTCATGGTGAGCGAACAGAATCCAGCACCCCGATTGCCCTGAGAATCGCGTGCCAGTTCTTTCACTCGCGGAATACCTGCCGCAACCGCAGCTTCAACTAGCGCAAGGTCAACTTGGCCCGCTTCGGCTGGCTGAACCGTGTGCAAAACATCCGGCATCGCAGCAAACGATTTACGCGCGGCTTCCCCGTTCCAACCTGAACACCCAAAGTCGCGCTCCCATTCGTAATCATCTTGCATTCCCGTCATGCCAACCATGTAGTTGCGCAATGACGTTCCTCCAAGCTCGCTATGTGATTCCAGCAACAACACAGAGATTGATGGGTCTGCGGCCAGCCGGGATGCCACCACCAATCCAGCCGATCCTGCACCTACCACCACAATCGGTAGTTGGTTACGTGCCAACATCGCGCTTATGAGTTGTTGGTTGCCAAAGGCAAACCATGCAAGTGCGCATGGTCGTTATACCGAACAAGTGCAAAATGTCCTGCACGAACCTCGACAAGTTCGGTGATTGAACAATTCTTTGTATGCATTTCAAATGCGCCAGTTGCTGGCGTTTGCATGGTGAGCCTCAGCACTGCATCAACTACTCCACCATGACATGCAATCAGTACCGACTTGCCCGGATATTTGCGCAATACGTTTGACAACGCACCCGATACTCGCGAATGAAATTGAGCAATGGTTTCTCCACCTGGGAAAAACTCTGCATGCGGGTCTGCGCTCCAGTCGGGCGGGCCATGACGACGAACAAATTCGTCAAAGGTCAATCCGTCACATTCTGGACCTGGGTCATGCTCTCCGAAGCCCGTATCAACATTGATGGGCAAACTAGAAAGCGCTGGAGCAATGATTTCTGCTGTCTCGCGTGCACGTGGGAAACCACTCGACATCAACACATCAACAGAAAGTTCTTGCGTGTGCGCCAACCGATCGCGCAAGCGTGCTGCTTGAAGTTTTCCTAATTCAGAAAGTCCATTGCAAGTTCGTGGTCCACCAAGAATTCGATTGACCGTCACGTTCGACTCGCCGTGCCGCACCAGCACGATGCGGGTTTTGCTCATACCAATTTTTCGACGAAGCCTTCGAGCTGACGAAGATTGCGGCACTCGTACACACCATCGGTGAAACTGCCGTACTCACCCACCACCGAGTCGCCGGTGTTCCAGTAACTCTTTGGTTCAGGATTCAGCCAATACACGTGGCGGCCGCGCTTCTGCATTTCTTTCACTACCCACGAACCAGTTGCGTGGTAATTGTTTCGCGCATCACCCAACAACAAAATGGTGGTCTTCGAGTTGATGTCTTTGCCGTAACGCTCCCAGAACACCTCAAATGCGTGGCCGTAGTCGGAGTGCCCGTCAACCCACACCACATCAGCTTCGGTGTTTACGCGATGAATTGCGTCGGAAATGTCTTCAGTATTTTTGAAGTAGCTGGTCACTTCGTCAATGCCGTCAATGAATACGAATGAACGCACCTTCGAGAACTGCCCCTGAATGGCGTACACCAACATGAGAGTGAAGCGTGCAAACGCAGCAACGCTTCCCGAAATGTCTGCCACCACCATCAGTTCGGGTTTTGCGGGACGCGGGTACTTAAACTTCGGATCTGCTGGCACTCCGCCATAGCTCAGTGAGTGGCGAACCGTGTTGCGGAAGTCGAGTGGACCCTTGCGTCCATGGCGACGCTTGCGAGCGAGACGAGCCGCGAGCTTGCGCGTCAGCGGTTGTAACGCCTTCTTTAGGCTTTGCATTTCATCGCGACTCGCGTGCATGAACTCCACGTCTTCAGGCAATGGCTTACGTAGTGTTTTTGCCATTGCTTCTGCGCCTCTGTCGGCAACAAGCTTGCGGCGAATTTCTGCTTCTACTTCCTGCTTGAACTGTTCAATGCGGCTTTCAAACTCATCTTTTTCCAGTCGCTGTTCAAAATTGGTTAATTCTTCGGCAGCCTGCTGCTTATTGGCTTCCATCAACTTGTCAAGCATGTTGTCGAGATCAAGGTTGCGCAGTGTGCGGTACAAGTAATAGGTGCCGCCCACTGGACGACCAGGCTCCATGCCGGCAAAACGCTGCACCGATTGCTTGGCCAACGCTTTCATCATGGCTTGGTCGCCGTTCATCAGCGCATTCATCAACATTTCAGCAATTTCTTCAGGCGTAAGACCGTCCATACTTCCGCCGCTTTGGCCCTTACCTTCGCCTTGCATCTGCAAGTCCTGCTGCTCACGCCACAACTCATCGTTTTCCTTGCCGTCCTGCATGATGCTGTATTCAGGACCGCGCAACGAGAAGTACACCTCAAAAATGGTTTCAAACGCACGCCAATGGCTTTGGCTCTTCACCAGCGTTGCGGCGAGCGCGTATTTAAATGCGTCACGATCTTCAAGCGGGATTTCTTTGACCGCCTCCATCGCATCCAGGTTTTCGGTGAGGCTCACTGGCAAACCCGCATTGCGAAGTTCGACAATAAAGCCCGACATCAAGTCGAGAACTGGCATCTCATCAACTCACTTGTCGACCGACAGTTCCTTCGCCGCTTTGGCAATGTCCGTCTGGTACTTGAGAAGAATGTGCAATGTGTCTTTTGCTTCTTGAGCATCGATGTGATCGATACCGAGCAAGATCAAGGTGCGTGCCCAGTCGAGTGTTTCGCTCACTGAAGGTGCTTTCTTCAAATCGAGCTGACGGATGCTGCGAACGATGCGAGCGATCTGGTCTGCAAGGTTCTCGGTAATACCTTCAACCTTGGTGAGCACGATCTCTTTTTCGCGATCCATGTCTGGGTAGTCGATGTGCAAGAACAAACAACGGCGCTTCAACGCTTCAGACAATTCACGCGTGTTGTTCGAGGTGAGGAACACCATCGGAATCTGCTTTGCCGTAATGGTTCCAAGTTCTGGAATTGATACTTGGTACTCAGACAAGATTTCG
>JACCDJ010831563.1_pt1 | contig 35475 bp, 28 predicted proteins | sample 7444481 | NCBI WGS metagenome assembly JACCDJ01 (sample SAMN15323435, study PRJNA562643) | freshwater metagenome | isolation source: river surface water | place: USA:Blue River Watershed | collected 2017-08-15
GTACCAAGTTCCTTACTGATCTGAAACAACAAATTCATGATTTCATCTGTAGTTTCCGGATCAAGATTACCTGTTGGCTCATCAGCTAAAATCAATCTAGGCGAATTCAACAATGCTCTTGCTATGTCTACGCGCTGTTGTTCACCACCTGATAATTCGTAAGGAAACTTAAACCCTTTGGTTTTCAAGCCCACTTTTCCAAGCACCTCATCAATTTTATCTTCGATTTCTTTTTCATTTTGCCAACCTGTAGCCTTAAGTACAAACTTCAGGTTATCATGAACATTTCTATCGGTCAATAATTGAAAGTCCTGAAACACAATTCCAATATTTCTTCTAAGAAAAGGGACTGTTTTCCAAGTCAAGTCTTTTAGATCAAACCCAGCTACAATCGCTTTACCATTTTTCAAAGGCAACTCTCCATATAAAGTTTTAAGCAAACTGGATTTTCCTGAACCAGTTTTACCAACTAGGTACACAAACTCACTTCTTGAAACTTGAATATTGACATCCGTCAAAATCAATGAATCACCTTGGTAAATATTGGCATTACTGATTTCCAAAACAACCTCACTCATAGAAAAAATTTGTTACTCAAAGATATGTTTATCTGCACCAACTTGTATTTCCAGACATTTCTTTTCTGAAGCTACTACCCTACCAATCACTTTAGCTTCTACTCCATATTTGTTGGAAATAGCTATCATCTCTTCTGCATGATTTTCATCTGTATAAATTTCCATTCTGCAACCCATGTTGAACACTTGCATCATTTCACGATCGTCAGCTCCACTTGCTGATTTAATCAATTGAAAGACTGGAGGTACTTCAAACAAATTATCCTTAACCACTTTCATTGGTCCGGGTAAATATTTCAAGCATTTTGTTTGTCCACCTCCACTACAATGAATTAAACCATGAACAGCATCAAAATGATGCTCCAAAACTTCTTTTAAAATAGGAGCATAAGTACGGGTTGGACTCAGCACCAATTTACCAGCATTGATGTTACCAAAACCAGGAACATCAACATGATCAGTCAGTTTATGCTTACCAATATAAACCACTTCTTTTGGCAAGGCAGGGTCATGTGACTCTGGATAGGTAGAAGAATAATAATTTGAAAACATATCGTGCCTAGCACTTGTCAATCCATTACTGCCAATACCGCTATTATATTCATTTTCGTAACTGGACTTCCCAGAACTAGATAAACCTACTATTACTGAACCTGCTTTTATTTTTTCATTTGTCACCAACCTGTTCTTTGGCCATCTGGCAGTCATGGTGCCATTCACAGCAACCGTTCTCACCACATCTCCCACATCAGCTGTTTCGCCACCGAGGTAACGAACATTCACCCCAATCTCAGACAATGCTGCAAACAATTCACTAGTACCATCAATGATGGCTTTCAACACCTCACCTGGGATAAGGTGTTTATTTCGATCGATAGTGGAATTAAAGATGATATTATCATACACACCAATACAAAGCAAATCATCCAAATTCATGACCACAGCATCTTGAGCAATACCTTTCCAAACGGATAAATCGCCAGTTTCCTTCCAGTAGAGATAAGCAAGTATACTTTTGGTACCTGCTCCATCTGCATGCATAACATTGATAAAACTATCATCACCAGAAAGATAATCAGGGTAAACCTTACAAAAAGCATTAGGAAAAAGTCCTTGATCAAGACCTTTTATCGCATCATGCACTTCTTCTTTTTGGGCTGAAACTCCTCTTTTATTGTATAAACTCATGGTTTGTATTGGTAGCAGCAAAACTACTTCAGACGGATGAATTGACAAGTTTTTAGAATCATTCTTATTCACAGCGTGTTGATTCTTGGTTTTCAATTATTTTTGCATCCCTTATGCAGGTACACTTCCAATTAGAAAATTTACCCAATTTCATAAACCCGGTGCTGACTATCGGCACATTTGATGGTGTACATAGTGGTCATTTGGCCATTTTAAAGGAACTCAAGCAGCATGCTAAGGAACTTGCAGGTGAAACAATTGTAATTACTTTTCACCCCCATCCAAGAAGAATTTTGAACAATGCGGACGCTCCCTCTTTACTAACGAGCCTAGATGAGCGAATTGAACGCTTTCAAGCCTTTGGCATCGATCACCTTGTTGTAGTGCCTTTTGATCCAGCCTTTGCTGAACTAAGGGCATCTGACTATATAGAACAATTTTTAGTAGCCTATTTTCATCCCAAATTAATCATCATTGGAAATGATCACCGCTTTGGTAAAGAACGCAGTGGTGATTTTGAATTATTGAGCAACAAGGGGCCTCAATTTGGTTATCGGGTACTGGAAATACCAGAACAGGTCTTAAATAAATCAAGGATAAGTTCTACCAATATTAGACACGCGTTGTTAAATGGAGAAATTGGACTAGCCAACCAATTGCTTACTTACAATTATCAACTGACTGGCAAAGTTGTTGTAGGCGATAAACTGGGCAGAACCTTAGGTTACCCTACAGCCAATCTCGCAATCATTGATAGCGATAAATTGATTCCAGCATCAGGTGTTTATGCTGTTGCAGTCCAATTGTTGAAAAATGGCGAAATGCGAGATTACCATGGCATGATGAATATTGGCTACAGACCAACGGTCAATGGTAAAGAAAGAAGAATTGAAGTCCATATTTTTTCTTTTGATGAAGACATTTACAATGAAATCCTTCGCGTAAGCCTTATCGCTTACACCAGAAAAGAAATGAAATTCTCAGGTCTTGATGCCTTAAAACAACAATTGCACAAAGACAAAGTAGAGATTAGCGCTATGTTTTAATCAAGCGTCTTTTGCAATAATTTTGGTAACCATTTCTTTCATCAAAGCAGCATCATCTGCATTTACCCTACCAATACCAACACTGAGTAAGTTATAATGTGATAACAATAAAAGCACTTTCTCTATATCAGTAAAGCTATAGCGCTGAAGCGCCTGAATGTATTGCTTTACAAAAAACCCTTTCACTCCCAACAATGCTGATAAACTATATTCATCGCGGGTGGGACTTGAAGCAGCGATGTAGAGTTTGCTAAAGAACGAATAAAAAGTGGGCAAGATCAGCTGAATTGGAGCAGCTTTTGGATTTGACGCAAAATAATTAATGATGTTTAAGGCTGAAGGCAGATCGCGGTTGATGAGGGCCGACTGCAATTCAAAAATATTGAACTCTTTACTTACCCCAATGTACTGCTCAATATCATCTTCGGTAATTTGAGTTCTACCATTTAAATTAACAGACAACTTCTCAATCTCATTTTCAATACGCTGCAAGTCATTACCAATATGCCCTACTAACATGTGTAATGCCTTCGACTGAATAGACAAGCCTCTTGCAGCTATCATTGTTGATGCCCATTCAGGCAGTTCATTATCGTATAATTTTTTGGTAGAAATGAGCTCAGCTTTACCTTTTAAAATTTTAGCCAATTTACTTCTCCCATCTACTTTCTTCTCCTTATGCGCAACTATCAAAACAGTTGAGCCTAGTGGCTGATTGATATAGGATTCAAGTTTATCTAGATCTTTAAGCTGCTGTGCTTCTTTTACGATGACTACCTGTATGTCGTGAAACATTGGATATCGTCGGCAAGCATTGATTACTTCTTCAACCTTGCTATCCTTGCCATAAAAAACCGAGAGATTAAAGGCTACTTGGTCTTCAGGCAGTATGGTTTCTTCTGCAAACTTTGTGAGCTTGTCGATATAATAGGGCTCCTCTCCTTCTAACCAATATACAGGCTTGAAGTGTTTCTTTTTCCAATCACTTATAATCTGTTCAGCACTCATAGTAATATCAACAATAGAATGATAATTCGCACAAATACACTCATTTTAACATTTACATAGGAGTGTTTGGAATGAATTTCATTTCCTTTGTAGTGTCAAATTTATTGATAACCGGTCAATATTGATCATCAATTCCTAAATCATGAGTACAACTAACAAAGACAACAAGTCGAACATCATCATCTTATTGGCAATTTTGCTTGTTGCATCTTGGGGCTATTTCTTTTATGCCAAAAGTGAATCTAACGCTGTAATTGCTGAAAAAAATGCAGATTATGCAAATCTTGACTCAGCTAAAAATGCAGTACAAACAGAATACAATGCTGCGATGATGAGATTAGACGAGCTCACTGCTTCAAATGCTGGATTGGATAGTATTGTGAAAAAGCGCAATACAGAGATGGATATACTCAAAGGAAAGTTCAAATCGCTTGTTGGAAAACAAAACGCAACAGCTGCTGATCTTGCCGAAGCTAAAAATCTTGTTGCTGAGTTGAATGGTAAAATTGATGGCTATGTCAAGGAAATTGAGCGTCTTCAAACTGAGAACAAACAGTTGACTGTAGACAAAGAAAATTTGACCAGTGAAAATAAAAACTTGAATACTACCCTAGCTTCTACTGAAGCAGCAAAAAAAGATGCTGAAAATAAAGTAGATGTTGGATCTACACTTCATGCTTCTGCTTTTAGCATTACCCCTATTAATGAAAAAAGCTCTGGTAAAGAAAAATCTACCACTTCTGCAAAAAGAGCAGATAAGCTTAGGGTTTCTTTCAATCTTGATGAAAATAGGATTGCCACTTCTGGTCCTAAACAACTTTTCATAATTGCTAAAGATCCTAGTGGAAAAGTAATCAAAGAAGAAGCACTCGCATCTGGTTCCATCAACACAAGACAAGATGGTCAAGTTGATTTTACCACAAAAATTGATGTAGAATACAAGCAAGGTGAAGCCAAGAATATTAGCTTCGACCTAAGACAGACTGAAAAATACATGAAAGGAAATTATGCAGTAGTTGTTTATCAAAACGGTTTCAAAATCGGTGAAGGCATTGCTACTTTGAAATAATTTAAAAATATTCTAGAACAAAAAAGCCGCTTTGTAAAAGGCGGCTTTTTTTATAAGATAGCACGCAATTGAGCCCTACCTAAATTCACAATTCCCGAAGAACCAGCTTTTCTTCCTTCATATTGGAAGCTCATCTCAATAAACGAGTTCAATCGTTTTGTAAAATCCAGTTGCCAAACAAAATTTTTATTGGGTTGAAGTCCTTCCATCATGATATACCCCAAGGTAGATGAGGGAATTCCATTAAACGAGATGTCTGACATGGTAAAGCGCCCCGACAAAGAAGTATTTGCAACTATATTGTATTTGCTTTCCATCTGCAACGATTTAATCTTTGCACGCTCTGGACCAGCATTTCTTTTTTCCTGATAGTTATAACTAACTTGAGCCCTAAAGGTGGTACCTTTTGTATAACTCACTCTTGGTTCAATTGAGTATGCATCAATATTAAAATTTCTGTTATTAAAGCTTGGTGTCAAAAGTTTATTGTTATTCTTTTTACCAATTAAATCAACTGTATACTTCCTGGCCCAATTCGATCTTATTCTAAGGGAAACTTCATTGTTTCTCCTAGTTTCTTCACCAAAGGACAAAAATGCTCTATTGGTATTTTGTAAGTAGTTGAGGTCTACACCCCAAACCTGACTGAACTTATTAAAAGAAAGTGAGTGTGTTTGCAATTGATCAAAACTAATTAAACTGGTATCTGCAATCATCGTTGCAAATGGATTCAAACTACGATCGCCTAGTGCCCTTTGTTTTTGACTGGTTTGTAAAGAGGACTGAAAATACAACCTGCGAATAAACTTGTTCATTATTCCTTCTGCATTTTCAGCAATTGCCATTGATGGATTAAAGACAACATTGTAGTTGAATTGAAGAAAATCTGTCTTCACAAAATCATTTGTGGGCGTGTAAATTCTTAAATATTTAGCCTGATCACGAAACTTTGCAATTTCAAATTCATTTAATTGCTGCACACCATCACTGTTATAATCAATCCAAGTATATTCTCCTTGTCCAGCTGGCACCTCAAAATAGGTGAAGTCGCGCCGAGGCTCCTGACCACTTCCAATTTCATACAAGAAATTACCTGTTATGGCATTTTTCCAAACATCCGTAAAATACTCAATTCTTCCAAGCACACGTTCATCAGCCTTTATATTGAATCTTGTATCTGTAACATTTAACTTTCGATATGTAGCATTTAACCTGATTTGATGATGCTCGTTAGACATCCATTCTCCATTTATATTATAATTGTGGCTCCTATCTGTTCTATTCAATTTATTATCTATGGGTAATGCATCAGCACGTGTAAAATACTTGAATCCCCATTTGTTCATCTTTGATGGGTCGGATTGTGTTGCGAATTGAAAAGTAGAAAAAGAGAAACTGTTTCCACTGATGGTTTCAGTTTGCTTGAGCTGAGTAAAGTTTCGCTCTACGGTATATTTGAGACTGAACTCCCTATTGTTAAGCTGTTTAATTTGTTTAGCCATATCAACTGACGGACGAAGAAAATAACCAGATTTTACAGCATCATTAAACTGAGTGATGGCAAAAACATTATTCATTCTCCAACCTTTGTTCAAATATTTATGTTCGATAGAATTTCTAAGTGCATTGAAATCCCTATCTCTATTATAGGTTTCTACTTTATATGACAATACATGATGTAAGCGTTGTTTCAATTGCATCTGTGCGTGAAACAATTTCTCATCAGCTGGTTGTACTACTAGATCCAAACCCCAATCCCTAGCAAACTCGACAGTCCTCAATCGCTCTACTGGCTTGAATGTTGCATTTGCAAATTCCCCGCCAACATTGGCTTGTAAACTCAAGCCTTTGGATGAATCAATAGTAAGCTCATTTGTGTAGCCTATTTTTCCTGCAAAACCATTTTGATCCTGTGATGATTTATTGGAAAAAAGATTAAAATCATATTTACTATAGGCCCAGTCTGCTGTTAGCCTTGATTTTTTTGAAATTTCCCAATCTGCAGCAATTGTCATCACCTGCTGTTTTCTAGGTGCCACCAACAACACAACAGGAGCAAACCGTCCATTCTTCTCTCCTGTTTGCAAATTAGGTGCTATCCATTTGTAGACCTTACCATTTGCTGCAATAGAATTGTCCAACACATAATCACCCGCTCCTTGTCCCACATCCGTAAATGAAACACTGTATAAATTAGCAGTATTATTTTTTTCATAGACGTAAATTGTATCACGAATATTCGGTGCAATAAGGGTATCTATCTTTCTGTACAATATGTTAGCGGTTGAGAAAGTATCAGCGACTGCTGATGGATATAAAGCATTCTTTACATCATTACCAATACCGCCTAAAAATTGCTTTTGATCAGGTGTCAACGTTTGGTTAATCGGTGAATTTTTAGCATCGTTGTTTCCAAAAAACCCAACAGTCAGTTTTAGTCGATCATTTATCGCAATTCGGTTATTTACAAAAAACTGGGCATTGAGATAATTCCTATCGGCATATTCAAATTCAATTTGGATACGCTTATCCTTCGTAATCATTTGTCGAGGCATGAATGTGACCTCTGCAGTATTGTAGTTGATGATATAGTCCTGGTCCTCCCCCCTTTGCATCAACTCCCCATCTATAAACACACGTTCAGTTCCCGCCAAAACAATAAAAAACAATTCCTGATTGGCACCACTTAAACGATAAGGCCCCTGATTGCCTTCAATACCCTGGAAAACGTTACGGGTGAACTTTCCTTTGGCAACAGCTCCACTGGCCATTAATCTGTTACTAACTTGCTTTGAAAAATTATTTTCAGTCTGAAATGACACCCCTTGAAGTCGCTTGTAAAAATTCAAGAAATAGAGATCATTCTGTCTCACATCCAAATCACCTAGGGCCAACTTCCATTTTTCCTTGGAGAATTGAATAAAGACCTGATCAAATTCATTCAGGTTCTGCGTATTTCCATCTGGCTGAATTGGGATATTGTTATCAGAAATTGCAGCATTAAGCAAAATACTGTCTCCTATATATCCACTTAGCTGCAAATTGAGACTTGAATTAAAAACAGCATCCTGGCGATTACCAAAAGCAAGTGACCTTCCAATACTTCCATTAGAGTTGATCTTGCCAAAATCAAAAGGACGAGTATCTTTTTTGGTTCCAGAAAGCCTGGCTCCTTCAATACCCGATCGGTAAAAAATTGAATCAAATGATAGCCTTTGGGCAGAAACAGCTAAGTTGAATGGAAGCACCCTGTAGCTGATCTCATATTTCAATTTGGGTGGAGGTTTCAGCCAAATTAAGGTAGCATTTGCATAATCTATTCGATAATAATCTGCGCCTAATTCATTAATTATAAAACTATTAGGAGCGATACTTAAAGTGTCAATTTTTAATGGAGTCGAACCAACTGTTATTGTTTTTTTCCTGCTGGTGGATAGGTCCTGTGCATGGGATATACCAGTAAAGGCTATAAAAATGAATACAGTAAATAAAACCTTTACATATGCCACTTGGGGGTATTTGAGCAGTTTCGATGCTTGTTAAAGTTAAAACTTTGGCGACTTGCATGCAAAAAAATGCGCCCAAAATATGGGCGCATCAAAGTATTTAAATCAGGGTGAAACAAGATTAACTACCTGATAGACTTGCATTGAGGTACTCCTTGTTCAATCTTGCGATGTTTAGCACGGAGATTTCCTTAGGACATTCCGCCTCACACGCATAAGTATTTGTACAACTTCCAAACCCTTCTTTGTCCATTTGCGCTATCATACTCACCACACGCTGTTTACGCTCAGGCTCACCTTGAGGCAACAAGGCCAAGTGAGAAACCTTAGCTGAAACAAAGAGCATGGCAGAAGCATTTTTACAAGCAGCAACACAAGCACCACAGCCGATACATGCAGCTGCAGCAAATGAATCATCAGCCTTATCTTTTTCAATTGGAATTGCATTACCATCAACAGCATTACCAGTATTGACAGAAACATATCCACCAGCTTGGATGATGCGATCAAATGCAGATCTGTTCACCATCAAGTCTTTGATAACAGGGAATGAATTTGCTCTAAAAGGTTCGATTGTGATAACATCACCGTCCTTGAAAGCACGCATGTGCAATTGACAGGTTGTAGTACCCTGCCATGGTCCGTGTGGACGACCATCAATAACCATTGAGCACATACCACAAATACCTTCACGGCAGTCGTGGTCAAAAGCGATTGAATCAGCACCTTCAGCAATCAATCTTTCATTAAGCACATCAATCATTTCAAGAAACGACATCTCAGAAGAAATATCATTTACTTGATAGGTCTCAAAAGCACCTTGAGCATTCGTGTTCTTTTGGCGCCATACCTTGAGAGTGAGATTCATTGTATAATGTTGCATAAAATCAGGTTTCTTTTTAATTGAATTATTTATAGCTACGCTGACTTGGTTTAACTATTTCGTAATTGAGTGGTTCTTTGTGTAACTCCCAAGCAGTCCCTTTGTTCTCCCAAGCTGCTACATACATATAGTTTTCATCATCACGTAAAGCCTCACCGTCAGGTGTCTGGAACTCTTCACGGAAGTGACCACCACAACTTTCATTACGCTCAAGAGCATCAATACACATCAACTCACCTAGCTCAATGAAATCTGCTACACGACCTGCTTTGTCCAATTCAGGGTTCATGCTATTGATTTCACCCGGGATTCTAACATCTGACCAAAACTCTTCTTTTAATGCTCTTACTTCCTGAATGGCTTGTTTCAAACCTTCTGTGCTTCTTGCCATTCCACATTTATCCCAAATAATTTTACCCAAACGCTTATGGAAGCTTTCCACTGTTTGTTTTCCTTTGATAGACATCAACTTATTGATTCTATCTGAAGCTTTTGTTTCGGCTTCAACAAACGCAGGATGGTCAGTTGGAATAGATGAAGTTCTGATGTCATCAGCTAGGTAATTACCCAAAGTATAAGGGATAACAAAGTAACCATCAGCAAGACCCTGCATCAATGCAGATGCACCTAATCTGTTTGCACCATGATCACTAAAGTTTGCTTCACCTAGTGCGTATAGCCCATCAATGGTTGTTTTTAATTCATAATCTACCCACAAACCACCCATAGTATAGTGCACAGCAGGATAAATCCTCATTGGCACTTCATATGGATCTTCGCCTGTAATTTTCTCATACATCGCGAATAGGTTACCATATTTCTCTTTTACTACTTCCTTACCAAGTGCTGTAACTACATCTGCAGCCACATTACCAAGGTTCTTCTTGCTCACTTCCGCTTTTCCGTAACGCTGTATAGCAGCTGCATAATCAAGATATACAGCTTGCTTAGAAGAACCTACTCCATAACCTGCATCACATCTTTCCTTAGCAGCCCTTGATGCCACGTCTCTTGGAACCAGGTTACCAAATGCAGGATATCTTCTCTCTAGATAATAATCACGCTCGTTTTCTGGAATTTCGTTTGGCTTTCTATTGTCACCTTTTTGTGAAGGCACCCAAATGCGACCATCATTTCTGAGAGATTCAGACATGAGGGTTAACTTAGATTGATGATCTCCAGAAACAGGGATACATGTTGGGTGAATCTGCGTAAAACATGGGTTTGCAAAGTATGCACCACTCTTGTGTGCTTTCCAAGCAGCTGTTACATTTGAACCCATTGCATTGGTAGAAAGATAGAATACGTTACCGTAACCACCTGTACACAATAGAACAGCGTGACCGAAATGTCTCTCTAATTCACCAGTCACCAAATTTCTGGCGATGATGCCTCTTGCTTTTCCATCGATGATAACCAGTTCCACCATTTCATGGCGTGCAAACATTTCAACAGTTCCTAGTGCTACCTGACGCTCAAGGGCTTGATAGGCACCAATCAACAATTGTTGTCCGGTTTGACCAGCTGCATAGAACGTACGCTGTACTTGTGTTCCACCAAATGATCTGTTACTTAATAATCCACCATATTCCCTTGCAAAAGGAACACCTTGTGCAACACACTGATCAATAATATTGGTACTAACTTCAGCAAGACGGTGAACGTTAGCTTCTCTTGCTCTATAGTCACCACCTTTGATGGTATCATAAAACAATCTGTATACAGAATCACCATCATTCTGGTAATTCTTCGCAGCATTAATTCCACCCTGAGCAGCAATAGAGTGCGCACGTCTTGGTGAATCTTGAAAACAGAAAGCTTTCACTTTATAACCCATCTCACCTAAACTGGCTGCAGCTGAAGAGCCGGCTAGACCAGTACCTACAACAATAATCTCAAGCTTTCTTTTATTAGCAGGATTGACAAGCTTTACAGAACCTTTGTATTTAGTCCATTTTTCATTTAAGGGTCCTGCAGGAATTTTTGAATCAAGCATAGCTGTTGATTTATAAAAAAAGTTAGAATAACAAGGTTAATGCGCCAGTATTAAGCTCCCATCCGAAATACATGAATATTGGCATCAAAGCAAATATCAATGGGATGAGTACTGAAAAGACAATACCAATTTTCTTAATGGTTGGGAAATAGTTTTTGCTTGTCCAACCCAATGTCTGCGCTGCACTTTGAACACCATGCAACAGATGCCATGAAAGTGAGAAACATCCCAAAACATATACAAGCACTACAATTGGCTCAGCAAAAATATTTTTCATCTCCAAGTAGAGGTTGTGATAAACCACTCCATCATACTCAACTTCACTCAAACCACCGAATCTGGAAGGAACCCAAAAATGTGCAAGGTGAATAATCAAGAACAATAGAATCAAAGTACCAAGAATTGCCATGGATCTAGAATACCATTTTGACGTCTTGTTGCCTGCAGTTACCGCATACCTAGATTTTCTTTTTGCTCTATTTTGCAATTCAAGTTTGTATCCTTGAACAATGTGCAAAATGAAACCAGCAAAAAGACCAACCTCGGTAATACGGATCAAAAGATTGGTTCCCATGAAATGAGCAGCTCTGTTGAAATTTTCTTCAGCATTCGAAAAAAACACGTTGGCATTCACATAACAATGGACTACCAAAAAGACAACCAGAAAAATTCCAGTAAGGGCCATTACTATCTTTTTCCCGATAGATGAGTTAAACAATTGACTCCAGTTCATAATTGAAATTTTCTCAAATTAGAATTCGTGCAAAGTTACATCAGAAAGCTGTAATTCAATAAAATATAAAGTCAAAAAAGCTTAGTATTTGTTCAATCTTTTTAGCTGAGAATTGTCGATTTTAGTGAACAAATTTATGGGGGTGTAGGGTCGCCAATCTGGAAAGTCGATTAATTGGATATAACGATCAATCCCAGCCCTTATAAAATCATATTTCGACTGTTGTGCAAGACTCAACATAACTACCCATCCACCCTCTTCGCTTACGTCTTCATACCACTCTTCATAGTAACAATCGTCACTGCTGTGAAAATTCATCACATTCTCACCAATTAGAATAAACTTATAGATACCATGTGCAATCATTTGATCAACAACATCTCTTTTTAGTGTCATTATATCATTTTCGATTGCATCATTCCATTCTCCAATCATTTCAATTATAGCGAAACCGATTTCGTAATCAACATATAGAATCTTAATATACAAAGTTGAAGAACCGAAATCATCCCATTGTGGATGGATATAAAAATTATAGACCGTCTGTGTGAACTCAAATTCAGAGTAGGTCCTGCCAGAGAAAGGGGACTTTACATCTTCATCAGCTATATAAAGATGCCTCCAATTAAAATATGGTTCTATTTCGTGCAATTATCCTCTTATTTAAGCTGTTCCAAAGCCAATTTAACTGAACCGTATTTTAACAACAAGACTTTTGCCTCATCATAAATCAGTTTTGGATTTTTTTGTATAATCATTTTCACACCTCTGTCGAGTAGCTTTTCATTGGTGAGTTGCATATTGACCATTTTATTGTCTTCTACCCTACCCAACTGTATCATGACTGCTGTGGAGATCATATTTAATACCAGTTTTTGTGCCGTCCCACTTTTCATCCTAGTACTCCCTGTTACGAATTCCGGTCCAACTACTACTTCAATAGCATGATCGGATGCATCTGATAAAGGAGCATTGGGATTACAACAAATAGATCCCGTAACAATACCGTTTTCTCTACATGCTTTTAAACCACCAATAACATAGGGGGTTGTTCCACTTGCGGCGATGCCAATTACAACATCTTTGCTTGAAATGCCATGCTTACTCAAATCCTTCCATGCTTGATCTGTATCATCTTCTGCGAATTCTACAGCATGAAACATTGCTTCATTTCCACCAGCAATGATCCCCACAACAAGCCCTTCCGGAACACCGTAAGTGGGAGGACATTCGGAAGCATCAACTACTGCAAGTCGACCGCTGGTTCCTGCACCAATATAAAAAAGCCTTCCACCTACTAAAAGTTTATCTACGATTGCTTCTACTAAAAGGCAAATTGATGGAATGACATTTGAAATTGCTTCATGCACTTTAGCGTCTTCTTGGTTAATATTGGTCAAGATTTCGTTGACCGACATCTTTTCGAGATGGCGATAGTTTGAACTTGATTCTGTTATTTTCTGGAATGACGACATAAACTATTTACTATGGTAATGTACAATGCCTTTCATAGGCTGTTGCATGATTTTACCTAGACTTAAACCATAATCACGACAAAGTTCAGCAATTTTATCCCTAAAATGGTAAGCCACCCCTCCAACAAAATGAAATGTATAAGAAGAATGTTTGGGGTATTGAAGTAAATGTTGATCGAAAAAATCCCTCAGCCCATCCTCTATTATGTTTTCAATCATGAAATGCCCTCGATGCAAAGACAAAAACTTTGCAAATCCTGCTAGATACCTGTTGGCAAAAGGCTCTTTATATACCTTATGTAAAATTTCTTGGTTAGATGTTTGAAATATCTTTAGAAAAGAAGCTTTAAGCTCTTCATCAAAAATCCCATATAAAAAATGTTGAACCACTTTCTTTCCCAAATAAGCTCCACTTCCTTCATCTCCGAGAATGTAGCCTAGTCCGGGTGAATTATTCACCATCTTCTTACCATTGTATACACAAGAATTTGATCCAGTTCCCAGAATACAAACTATACCTGATTGATTTCCACAAGTAGCAATTGCAGCTCCCATTAAATCATGGGTCACCTGGACTTTCGCTTTGGGGAAAAGTGCAGATAACGCTTTAGCAACTAGATTAGCTTTTTCCTTCGTTTTACATCCTGTTCCATAATAAAAGATCTCTCCAACTTGTTTTTTCAATATACTAGCAGGGAATTCCTTTAATAAAAGTTGCTCTATTTCAGTTTTTGAGAGGTAATAGGGACTGATACCAGTGGTAAAAAATGATTTTTTAGTGGAGCCATCTATGAGCCTCCACTCTGTTTTTGTTCCTCCTCCATCAGCAATAAGTTTTATCCTTCCCATATATCAGCTTTATTCAGCAACTTTGCAAGAGCTTATTTACTTTTAAATATGAACAATAACAAATCGACTACTGCCATCCCACTTCTTTTTTCAATAGCTGTTGTAATAGGTATGTTCATTGGATACAAATTACGCAGCAATATGCCTAATGCTGGCAGCATCACCTCTACATCAAGACCTAATTCACTTCAAGAAGTTTTGCAGCTTGTTCAACAAAGATACGTGGATAAAATTGACATTGACTCTACTTCAACCGAGGCAATTAATGACCTTCTCAATACACTTGATCCGCACTCAATATATATTCCTATATCTGAATTAATGGAAGTAAATGAAGACCTAGAAGGACAATTCTTTGGAGTGGGAATTGAATTTAATATTTTCAATGATACAGTTCATGTATTGTCGGTTGTTAAAGATGGTCCGGCTGAAATAGCAGGTGTACAAGTAGGAGATAAAATCATCAAGGTCAACGATAGTAGTGCAACCGGTAGTAAAATAACAAGCGACCTTTTTAAAAAATGGGTAAAAGGTCCAAGAGGCTCAAACGTTAGCATCAATTTGATAAGAGACAATAAACTTCTTGTTAAAAACTTAACTAGAAGTAGTATCCCCATAACCTCTGTTGATGCTGCTTACCTTGCCAACAACAAGGTTGGCTATTTAAGATTAAATCGTTTTTCAGGTAATACCTATCGAGAGTTTATGGAAGCCATGCAAATGCTCAAAGATAAAGGCATGGAATCGCTTGTTTTGGATCTTAGAGACAACGGAGGTGGAATTCTTGAAGAGGCGGTTGACATAGTTGATGAATTTGTTGGCGGAGATCAATTGCTTGTATATACCATGGGGAACAACCATCCCAAAAAAGAGTACAAGGCCAAGCGAAGAGGTATATTTGAAACTGGAAAAATAACTGTCCTTATTAATGAAGGCTCAGCTTCAGCCAGTGAAATAATTGCAGGCGCATTACAGGACCTCGACAGAGCAACGATAATTGGAAGAAGAAGTTTTGGAAAAGGCCTCGTACAAGAACAATATACCCTTTCTGATGGGTCAGCACTCAGGCTAACAACAGCTAGATACTATACCCCATTGGGAAGAAGTATTCAAAAGCCTTACGACAAAGATCATTTTAAATACCAAATGGAGATTGTCAATCGTTTACATGGCAATAAACGCCAAGATACTTCAGAAACAAAACTCCAGCAGTTCACTACGCTCAAAGGGAAAAAACTTTTTGGCGGCGGTGGTATAACACCTGATTTATATGTACCAATTGACTCTACACTTTTTGATAGCAGCTTAAACCAACTTTATGAAAAAAATGCAATTGGCAACTTTTCATACCGCTATTTCATTGCACATAAAGAAGCTTTACTAAAGTACAAGTCGGTGTCTGAATTTAACCAAGGCTTTTCATTAGATAATACAATCATAAAAGAGCTACAAACTTTTGCAGCTTCCAATAACATTTCAATAAACCTAAAAAGTCAATCAGCCATAGAATTTGCGAAAATCAGGATCAAAGCTTTGATAGCAAGAATAGCTTATGGCGAGAGTGGATATTTCTATATTCTCAACAACAATGAAACTATTTATAAAACAGCCTTGAAGGAATTAATGTGATGCTTTATTTTGAAATCACATAAATCAGTGAACTGCATTTTTCAACCTTAAAAAGAGCAACAAGATTGGAAATTATCCCAACAAAAAGGGCTTTGAAATAATTGATTTTCCCTGTTTTGTATTTCTCACTGAGCATTGAAACGTAGAAGGCGTCAAACCACATTCCCTTTTTAGCAATTATTTTTAATCCATGTTGCTCCATCAAATGCTTCATCGCATAAGGTGAAAAGTGATGCAAATGACGAGGGACATCGTAAGCTGCCCAAAGAGAACCATAATAATGCGCATCATATGAATCATGGTTGGGAACAGCAACGAATAATTTACCATTGGTCGTAAGCACTCTTTTTATTTCTCGTATGGTTCCATGCAAATCATGAACATGTTCTAAAACATGCCACATGGTTACAACATCACAGGAGGCATCAGTTAATTTGTTTAAATCATCAGGTACACCAATTGCAGTCCCAATTAATTGTTCAGCCTTGGCTCTAGCACCATCATCAGGCTCTATCCCATGAGTAGCCCACCCATTCTCTTTCATTTCATATAAAAATGCCCCGGTACCACATCCATAGTCAAGTATAGCTCCATTTTTACTACCCGTGAATGAAGTAATTAGCTTTCTTTTACCTGCAATTGTTCGCTTACGAACCAATTGGTACAACTGTTCAATTAACCCTTTTTTACCATCGGTATGAGAGATATATACGTCAGATGCATAATATCTTCCAATAGCATTTAGATCTGGTACAGGTGTAGTAAATAAATAACTACAAGAAATACATTTTTGTAAAACAAAATCTTCTTGTGAAATAGAGTGATCCTTTACAGAAAAGGCAATGGAAGTATTAATGTTTCCACAAAGGGGACAAACTTGTGTATCTGCCATCTTGTTTATTAAATGACCTTATAAGTACTTTGAACTGATTTAAATTGAAGCTTATTAAAACGGCCATCTAGTAAGGAAAAACTTCCCTTGCTGTATCGCGCAAATAAGGCAATTAAAAGAACCCCAACTAAAATTAGAGCGCCTTGTTTCCATTTGTTTTTACCCACAGCATTTCTTTGTTCTTCAAAGAAATTTTCCATTTCAAGGGTAGATTTTTGCTCTTCACCTACCCTCATTTCATAAACTGCATCCTCACGTATAACATGTTGATAATGGAGTGGCTTATGTAATTCAACATGATTAGTCTTTGCTTGAAATTGAATTGAACCATTCTCATCAACAAAAAAAGATCCAACACCCATCCACTCTAATTTTTTTTCATGGTGTAAGCGTTGATGCAACTCCTCCCCCAACAAAACAAGCGCATCTTTGACTTGGTCTTCAGGATTACCCGTGCGGTTTACCAAATACTGAAATTGCTTTTCATTTAACTGTTGATCTCCATTCTTAAAATCAAGCGTAGCATGACCAGGTTTCAATTCCCTTAGTGCAAATTCATTAACAGAATTTGAGTTCGTATAAACAAGCTGACCTATACTGGGAATTGTAACTTCGCCTGTCTGGGCAAAATACCGGTATAACAATGTTGGAAGTTGGTTGGACTGCATGGATTTATTGTGCCAATTGGGTGAAGTTAAATTTTACACCAAGTAAAAAGTTGAATCCAAACGAAGTATATCCGTTCCATCTTTGGTACTTGGCATTGGCAATATTATTTAAATCAATCCACAAAGCCCATTTTTTGTTCAATTTATAATCCACAGCAAAGCCTAAATCAAGTATTCCCTTGGTCCTAAAGGGCAAGCTTCCTGCCTCCATTGCCATATTACCACCGAAAATTTGACCATTTAATTTCAATCCCAATGGCTCAATTGGTCGCCACTTGAAATCCAGGTTCAAATCAATTGGCAAAATACCATAAGGGTCGTCATAAGTGAGCTGCGATTGAAACGAATATGCCTTTAAAGCAGCATTAAATGAAAGTTTATCACTAAAAATATAACCCAGGTTACTTTCAACAAAGAAAGCAGTCGCACTTTCTTCATTCATTACTGCAAAATCCTTCCCACTAGGTATTTGTAAATTATTACTGCTATTCGTAAAAAGAGGAAGATTTTTGAATTTTACAAACCCCATTTTAGCCTGCAGTTGAAGACCCTTTGTATTTAGCCAGTCGAATCCAACATAATAGTTGGTCTGCTGAAAAACAGTTAATTCAGCAGGAGTCAACAGAAATGGATTGATTTCATACAATTTTTTCAGCGAGTTGATATTAAATGTATTTGAAATACCACCTAATAAGCGAACTGCTGCTCCATCTTTAAATGTGTATACCAATTTTGCATCAGGGGCAAGTACTAATTTGTTGTTTTTCAAAACAGGAATGATTCCTCCACTTGCATACAAGCCATCAATGATATAATCAACCTTGATTGGTAATTGTAGTAGGAACAATGAATTATTGATGAAAGGATTTTCCTTTAAATTGACATAATCAATATTCAATGCTGCACTTAATTTGATATCATCACCTACAACATAATCGACAGGTATTGCGAGTTGCAAATTCATTTCTTTTGCATCCCTCCTTGTTGTCAAATAGTCCAACTTCAATCTTGGCTTGATAAATAAATTTGCATCCGCCCCAGCAACCAAATCATATCCAGCACCGAAAGAAAACAAATTGAATTTTTGCTTCAATTCATCTTCACTAAAGCTAAATTTAGCGGTATCATAACCATAATTGCGATAAGCATCTCCATGATAGCCCAAATTCAAAGTAAACGATTGATTATCGGCAACCTGTCTAGAAAATCTTCCAGTTAATGCAGTATTGGCATATTGCTGATTGGGCATTCGTCCTTTTGAGGAAATATGATCTGCACCAAAAGAAAGCAAATTTTTATCAATTCTTGTTTGGTATGCTGCAGAGACAAAGGGTGTATTTAAATTACCACCACCCAATTTTAAGTAAAGATTGTTCACATCAATTGGTGAAGGAGGTACCTGATAGGCCAAAGGCTTGAGTGAAAAGGCTGATAATGGCGTTTTAAAATTCACTGGATCAAAAGCATAATTGAACCTATATGAATGTGTGTCTTTTGTTGGAATTTCCGGAAAGAACTCCAACTTACCTGTTTTAACAATACTAGGTTTGAAACTGGATGTAATGTTGATTTCTTCTGACTTGGCTCTTTTCTGCTGTGCAATACTTTCATTGAGTGCTGACAGAAAAATGGATAAGCACAAAATACCCTTTATGTATGTTCTAGCGATATGTCTACTCAATATACCCATTCCTATCATTTACTTTCGGTTTTTTCAGCAGACTCTACAGTTAACAGTAACTGTTCTGCTTCCAATTTGAATTCCTGAATCGTACTGTTTTCTATTACACTCTTGAGTGTTGCCTTTGCATTGAAAAAATCTTTTTGTTGAAAAAATATTTTCCCAAGTAGAATGTACGCCTTTGTAATCCAGTACTCATTTGAACCCGATAAATCAATCGCTTTTGTTGCCAAATTTTCTGCTTCGGTTAGATTACCTTGTTCAACAGCATTAACTGCCAGCTGATAACGAGCTTCAGCAGCTAGAGCAGATTGATTCCCCTCTACAACATGCTGGAAATGAGAGGATGACTTTGAAAATTCTTTGTTCGATTGTGCAAAATATCCCAAAATTATTTCAGCAAAAGATACATCATCCTGATTTGCCTTATCATTAGATAAAATTTGCTCAGCTGCTCTACCACCTGCCATCCATTGTTTTAAATAGTACCTCGAACGAACTTCACCTCTTAATGCCTCAAGCATCACATCTGGCTTTAAAGTACTGCCAGTAAGCTGTTGGAATAAATTAGCAGCCTTTTCATAATCCTTAAGTTCAAAAAAATAAAGTTTTGCAGCTTGGCGCAACGATTTTTCCTGATAACGGCTTGCCCCTCTTTCTGCTAAGTTGGCATAAGTACGAGCTGCATTTCCCCAATCTTTTTCATCTACATAAAGCTCAGCCAAAAGATGTTGTACCTCGATTGCAAATAACCCACTGGGGAACTCAGCAAGGTATTGATTCATCGACTGCTTAGCCAATGGCAGATCAGCTGAGGAGACAGCTGTTTGTACCACCTGATAGCGCAAAGAATCTTTTTGAAGACTATTAAGTGATTTACCACTGTTTTTTAAGAAGCTTTCATACCCTTCAATATTCCCCTTTTCTACAAACAAAGTTTTTGCACTTTCTAATGCTTCTGCAGATTGTTGCGTGCTTGGATAGGTAGATATTAATTCACGAAACTTTTCAACAGCTAGTTGGGTTTGATCTAAATTATAATGCGCAATACCCAGCTTCAACATAGCATCTGGAATCATTTCATCTCCTTTATCCACCAATTGGGGAATACGTTGCAAATACGGGATTGCAGCTTCATACTGCTCTTCAGATAAATAGGTATCTGCCAATTCCATGAAAATAAGAGGTCTATAATCTGATGTTGGGAACTTTTTCTCTGCCTCCCTCAACAAATTAATTTTACCAGAAGGCGACTTAATTCCTTCAATCAACGACAACTGGAATAAAGCATAATCAGCACCATCGCCTCCATCTTTATAAACACTCGCATATATTGATTTAGCCTTTTCTGTATTTTTTTGCATGAAATAACAATCAGCCAATAATAAACTGACTTCTCTCTTTATATCCTTATTAAGATCGTTAGCAGTAAATTTTATTTTTTCAAAAAAGGTGAGTGCTTTTTTATAATCTTCTTTTTCAAAATGCGCATAACCTAAGCTGTATAGGGCATTTGACTCATTAGCTTCCCCCAATGGCAATGCTGATGAATTTAAATAGTTGTTGAAATAACCAATAGCAACATCATATTTTTCTGCTCTGTAGGCTAATTCGCCTCTCCAAAAAACTGCAGGTCCATAATATACTCGATCCCTTAGTTGTGCAGCATTTGCCATCATGACATCTGCTTGAGCATAGTCTAAATCGTTAATCAATTCCATCCCTCTTCCAAAATAAACTCTGGCTTTCATTGAAGGATCACTGATAGTAGTTTGTGTGTTAGATTGAAGAAAATCTATAGCTTTTTTAAAATTATTGGTCTTGGCGTAGTAGGTAAACATGATGTCATTCGCCTCGCCCAAAAAACCAGAGGAGGGATAACTTTCAATGAATCCCGCCAAACCATTGATCGCCTGGTCTTGAAAACCAAGTTCAAAGGACAATTTAGAAAAGTAAAAAATAGACAATTCACGTTTCGGTTCTGCAATTTTGCCAGCAATACAATATCCAAAAGAACTTCTGGCATTGGCTTTCTGGTTAACACCAAGATAACTTTGAGCCAAAACATACATGGCATTGAGTGCAATTGAATCTGTTTGCGCAGACAGTGCATTCAACTGCAGTATAGCCTTGTTGTATTTTGTTTGAAGAAAATAACCAGTGCCGAGCTCAAACTTCTGCACTTTTGTCAAAACAGTTCCCTTAGCCAACAATTGCTCATAAATATCAACTGTCTTGTTGGTATTGCCATTGTTAAAATACAAAGAGCCCAATAACTGAAGCATTTCAGTCTGATGTACAGGATCACCTCCTTTTAAGTATGCCTCTCCAAATTTTATCGAAGTATTTGCATCCCCTAGTTCATGATAAATAAAAGATAAATAAAAAGGAACGATGTTCTTGTACTCCTCAACTTCACTTATGGATCCAAATTGTGTTAGTGCATCTTTGTATTTCTTTTCAGCAAATGATATAAACCCTAGATAGTAAGCAACATCATTACGATAAATGCTGTTTTTTAATTGAAATAAACTTTTAAAATACGGACTTGCGTTATCAAACTTTTTTTGAGAAAAATAGGACACCCCTTTCTCGAATTGTACACGCTCAGCTTGTTCGTTATTAAGAAATAATGCATCCGTCTTCTCCAGATAAATTAATGCCTCCTCATATCTAGCCAACTCAAAATAATAATGAGACAGATAGTAGGCTATTTTAGCGGAAAGTGATTTTGACTCGGTTTTTTTTAAAAAACTGACTGCCTCTTGTACTGCGGAAAAACTACCCTGAGACAAACCACAAACAGCTTGCATATACTGCAAGTTCTCAATATCGCGATCTGATAAAATACCATTTATTTGAGGAGTGCTGAGCAAAGACTCAATCTCATTTTTGGCTTGCTCATAATGTCTGGCATCAAAAAGTTCTTGTACTTTTTGAACATTCAAGTTCCGTTTAGAAACAGCAAGTGTTACTTGACTATTTCCATCTAGAACAAATAAGAGAAAAAATACAAATGAAAACAAATATGCTACAATCGGCCTACCGGTCATTTCAGCAAAATTTAACAATCAAAAATAACTCCTAATTCAGCAGAATGATACAATATTGTACCTTTGAGAAGTAACATTTAACTAACATTTAGAATATAGCTCAACAAGCACAACAATGAAGAAACTTTTAAGCATCCATTACAATGCATTTGCATTCAACGCTTCGATGTTACTGCTGAGGGTTTCTCTTGGCTTGCTGATGATGTCTCATGGCTACGACAAGCTTGTTCATTTTAATGAAAGAAAAGCTGCTTTTTACAATCTAGCTGGTATTGGATCTACATCCTCTCTCATCTTATCCATTTTTGCAGAATTCTTTTGTGCCTTGTTTATAACCATAGGTCTTTTCACCAGACTTGTTGCTATACCCTTAATCATCAACATGTCCATTGCGCTATTTAGTGTTCATAACATGGACTTTTTTGATACAGGTGAAAAAGCAACATTATTTTTAGCTGGATTTTTTACGCTTCTGTTATGTGGACCAGGAAGAGTAAGTGTGGATGGTATTGCAAGCAAATAAATTATAACCATGTTTTCATTTGATACTCAAGTTCGTGTCAGGTACGCAGATACTGACCAAATGCAAGTTGTTTACCATGCCAAGTACATCGAATACTTTGAAGTGGGAAGAACTGATGCAATGCGATCGCTAGGCATAACGTATAAAGATGTTGAACAAGCTGGAATCATTATGCCAGTAGTTGGAGTAGATTGTAAATTTATCAAACCAGCACTGTATGACGATTTACTAACCATCCGTACTTCTCTTTTGCATCTCCCAAAAGATCATAAAATAGAGTTTCACCAGGAAGTCTATAACGAGAAAAACCATTTGCTCTGCAAAGGCAAGGTTGTATTGTATTTCATGGAAAAAATTACTTTTCAAAAAACTGGGATGCCTTCTATGCTAACCGTTAAACTTGAACCTTTTTTTAATCAGCAGATATGAGTAATAAAGTCCCTAAAACTGTTTCTATCATCACCATTGGAGACGAATTACTCATTGGCCAAACCATTGACACCAACAGTGCTTGGATGGCACAAGCCCTCAACAAAGCAGGATTTTCAATCAACAGAAGAGTTGCTATAGGAGATCAATGGGAGCATATCTGGAATGCCCTACAAGAGGAAGAAGAAAAAAATGACATTATACTCATTACTGGTGGCTTAGGCCCTACTTCAGATGATATAACCAAACCTTTACTCTGTTCTTATTTTGGTGGAAAACTCATTATTGATGAAAAAGCAAAAGAAAATGTGATTGAGATATTCACCAAAAAACTAAATCGTCCACTATTAGACAGAAACCTCAAACAAGCTGAAGTGCCTGATGTTTGTACAGTTATCCAAAATCAAAGAGGTACTGCACCAGGAATGTGGTTTGAAAAAGCTGGTAAAATATTTGTTAGCATGCCAGGGGTGCCATTTGAGATGAAGGGCATGATGGAAGACTATGTAATACCTGAACTTCTTAAGAGATTTGACATTAGTCCGATAGAACACCGCACTTTACTTACAGCTGGAATAGGCGAATCATTTCTTGCCGAGTTACTCAATGATTTTGAATCATCACTTTCAAAAGGCATCAAACTAGCTTATTTACCCAACTATGGTATGGTTAGATTAAGGCTAAGCGCAATTGAAATATTTGAGGATAACCAACAATTGGATAACAGCTTCAATGAACTCAAAAATATTGTCAAAGAGTATTTGGTTGTCGACAAAGACATTAGTCTACAAGAAGCAATTGCTGAACAACTGAAATCATCCAATAAAACACTTGCATTGGCAGAGAGTTGCACTGGTGGGTATATTTCACATCTGATCACCTTAATTCCAGGAAGCAGTGCATTTTATCTAGGAGGTGTAGTAAGTTATTCAAATGATTTAAAAGCAGGACTATTAGGTGTATCTGAAGAAACCTTATCAGAATTTGGAGCCGTTAGTCTAGAAACAGTAAGGGAAATGGCTGAGGGAGTTAGGAAAAAAACGGGGGCAGATTATGGGCTTGCAGTATCAGGAATTATGGGCCCAACCGGCGATACACCAAATAAACCAATAGGTTTTGTTTGTGTAGGTTTCAGCAGTTCCGATACCACAGAATCAACCAGTTTCCATTTCAGGTTTGACAGGAAAAGAAATATTGAACTGACCGCTGTTTACGCGCTCAACTTTTTGAGGAAAAGTATTGGATAAGTTATTCCTTCGCTAGGCTAAATTCAGGGGGAATTGGGCTAATTTTACGTCCGGATTTGGAAACTTAATTGGTAAAATGGCGCTTGTCAATATATTAATGCCCAAGCTCGGCGAGAGCATCATGGAAGCTACTGTTTTGCGTTGGCATAAACAGGTGGGTGAATTCGTTAAACTTGATGAGACCTTATTGGATATCGCTACTGACAAAGTAGACAGTGAAGTACCTTCTACTGCTGAGGGAATTTTAGAACAGGTACTTTGCAAAGAAAATGATATCATCCCTATTGGTTCCGTAATTGCTGTTATCAGAACCAATGAGCCAGAACAACAATCCATCCAAAATCCACCAACTCAAGTAGTTAGTGCACAACCAACAGCATCAGTTAATAACGATGATGCTGATGTAATGATTCCCTACCAGCCATCAAATTATACCACACCAGAAAAAGGTGAAAATGGCAGATTCTTCTCTCCTTTAGTCATGAATATTGCAGCTAGAGAAGGAATTCCATTTCAGGAACTAGAAAAAATCCAAGGATCAGGAAATGAAGGGAGAGTCACTAAAAAAGACGTCCTTTTGTATTTGGAGAACCGTCAGTTTAACAAAACCGCTGCCCCAATTGAAAGAGCAGCAGAAACGCCCGTTCTTAAAGCCAATCCTGAACCCATTCATCAACCAATTCAAGCAGAACCACCGGTTGCGCCTGTTTATCAGCATACGCCTCAACCCATGCCTTCACAACCTCAACCTCCTATAAACATTTCAGGTAATGTTGAGATCATTGAGATGGATAGAATGAGGAAGTTGATCTCTGATCACATGACCAGAAGCAAGGCAACCAGTGCCCATGTTACTAGTTTTTCTGAAGCTGATGTAACCAATCTGGTTGTTTGGAGAAACAAAGTCAAGCATGAATTTGAGAAGAGAGAAGGTGAAAAAATAACCCTCACTCCCATCTTCATTGAAGCCATCACCAAATGCCTTAAGAAATTCCCACTGCTTAATGCAAGCGTTGTTGGTGATACTATTGTAGTCAAAAAAGACATCAACATTGGTATGGCTACTGCATTGCCTAATGGCAACTTGATTGTGCCTGTTATAAAAGGTGCTGATCAATTCAGCATAACTGGACTAGCAAAACAAGTTAACAGATTAGCAAACAATGCCAGAAATGCTAAACTTCAACCTTCCGATACACAAGAGGGAACCTTTACGTTTACCAATGTAGGTACATTTGGAAGCTTGATGGGTACACCCATTATCAACCAGCCACAGGTTGCTATTCTAGCTACTGGTGCTATCAAAAAGAAACCAGTCGTAATTGAATCAGAAAAAGGAGACAGCATCGCAATCAGACACATGATGTTCGTATCAATGTCATACGACCACAGAATTATTGATGGTGGTTTAGGTGCAAGCTTCTTAACTGAATTCGTAAAACAGCTAGAAAGCTTCGACGGATCTAAAGTATTTTAATTCAACTTTACAGTAGAAAAAAAACTTCACTCAGTCGAGTGAAGTTTCTAATCCCCAAGTTTTTCCTTTTTCAGTAGCAGGAACTCCTGATTTCAACCAAACAGCCGGTTTCTCTCCTTTAAGCAACCAATCAAAAAACTGCTGTTCCCTGATTTGAATATCTTTCCTGTTCTTTCTTTCTACCAAATTATGTGCCTCACCATTGTAGTTCAACATCCATACTTTTTTATTCAATCTTCTCATTGCTGTAAACATCTCAATACCTTGGTACCAAGGCACTGCACCATCATTGTCATTGGCCATGACCACCAAAGGAGTTGTTACTTTTTTCAAATGAAACAAGGGAGAATTTTCAATATACAATGATGGCTTTTCCCACAAGGTTGCGCCAATTCTACTCTGACTTTTTTCATACTGAAACTGTCGATTCATTCCACTCTCCCATCTGATTCCACCATATGCACTGGTCATGTTGGCAACTGGAGCACCAGCCCATGCAGCAGCAAACAGATTAGTCCTGGTAATGATATGCGCAACTTGGTATCCTCCCCAACTCTGACCTTGAATTCCCATTTTGGTGCTATCAACCCAGCCTTTCTTGGCCAAAGCCCTTGCCCCACTTACAACATAATCGAAACCGCCTTTACCTGGATACCCATTTACATAATGAATATCTGGAGCCAAAACTATATAGCCACGGCTTACAAAAAACGGAATGTTCAAGCGACTAGGTGTTGGTGCAGGAGGTAAATAATTATATAACCCATCTGATAATGTCTCATAGAAATAAGCAATCATCGGATATTTCTTCTTTGGATCATAATTCTCTGGCTTATACACAATACCTGTTGCTGTTTTACCATCATAAGCCTTCCATGTAAACAATTCAGCTGTCATCCAATTGTAGTCCTTTTGCTGTGGGTTGATACTACTTAACTGTCGCGACTGCTTCAGATCAGTAGAGAAATTGATATTGGGAGATTGACTATATGTTTCTTTGGTATAAACATAAGCATCTGCATTTTTTGCTTTTATCAGGTTCCCAAGGGCATATTGACCAATCTGATAAAGTCTTGGTTCTTTATCAACCCCTAATTGTAAATGCGCAAACCCAGCTTGTTTATTTTTTTCATTAAAAACTCTCAATGTCAGCTTTTGATCTGCAAGAATATTTCTCTCTTCAGGATCAAGACTCAAGTATCTAAATGAAGTATGGTTTTTTCTACCCCATCCACCAGTTACCATTTTAGGTAAAGCCTTACCATTTGGATCAAGTTTCCAGATATCAAAACGATCATAGACATATAAAGCAGCATCGTTCTTTTCCCAACGCATTAATCCGTAGGGCGTTGGATCAGATGGCATATCATATTCCTCGTCATAAAGTCGTGTTGGAATTGACTTTGAAACGTTAACAACAACACCTTGTTGATAAGTGAAATAATGCTTTTTGGCCATATCATACCAATAGATGTATTTTCCTTCTGGAGAAGCTTGTGCCATTCCTGCCAAATCTTTTACAATTAAAGATCTAGATCCATTCAAAGGATTAACAGCATAGATATCTCTTTTTGTTCCACCCTCCCATTGCATAGAAATGCGCTTTCCAACATCAGACATTCCAACAAATACCTCTCCATCACCTTCATTGCTAATCATAACCTGTGGTAAGTCAAGGTCTGCTAATTGTACAAAAGATTTACCCTCTAGGTTGATGATCCCCAAATAAGACCGCCTATTTTCTTGTTCTACATTCTTTAATTGATAAGGCTGTAGATAGTCGTCATTATAATGCCATACATCCAGCTTAACCAAGTCCATCTCAACCAAACTAGTATCTCTAATTGATTTAACAGGGGCAGTTCCAATAAATAATCGCTTACCCAAATTGCTAAAATTCGGTGTATAATTTTCGTTGATTGTCCAGTTGACTTTCATGCCAACAGTAAACCTATCCGCGATCATACTAGCTGATGAATCCCCGTTTTTCCAGTACCAGAGCTTATAAAATTTCTGTGGCGACTTAAAAGCAGAATCTCGCTCTGCTAAGAAAGCAATTTGATACCCATCATCATCTATTGTAAATCCTTTGAAATCATTACCACCTAATAACAAAGTATCCATCCTATTTTCAAGTGTCCTCCAAATGGAAACAAGCGGTTTGCGTTGTTTATTATTTTTACTGGCAGAGGACTCCATCAATAAAATCTTTCCATTGTCGCTCCAATAGTATTCACTCGTAAATGGAAAGACAATTTGCTTGTTGCTAGAGAAATTCATGAGCACTAAATCTGAACCTTCTTGAATACTTTGAGCACTAGGCTCATCTCCTTCTGCATCTAGCATTTCATCATCTAGAATTGAGAAATCATCTTGTTCACCCTTTGCACTTAGTTTTCTTTTTTGTTTTTTATCAGGTTGGTGTTCAATGATTATTGGTGGTTGAACCTTTGCGGAATCAGTCTTTATTTTTACTGAATCTTTAGGCTGAACTTTTACAAGAGAATCGACTGATTTTTTGGTTTTCAAAAAAGCCAAGAAACCAGCTGCATCTTTAGGTAATTTGTAAGAGGCGATATCTGCAATTTTATCTACGCTTTTAGCAGCAAGATTGAAAATCGCCAATGAATCTTTGGGTTGGTCCTCTGGCTTTTTTTTCTTGATTTTAGCATTTCGTGTATCGAGGTATGTAGGCTTGATTTTGAAAACCAAGTACAAATTATCTTCTGTAAAGGAGAGATTATACCCTCTTGAAAAGACTTGTGTATAAGACGAATCAGTTCTTTGTACTACCAACATACCATCACCTTCCTGTACATCTATTGTGTATGCCACCCATTGACCGTCTGCAGAAATCCTTCTTTCTCCAATCGACTGCCAACCGTCATATACAGTATGATCTAGCACTTTCTTTTGTGCAAATGTGAAAAGTGCTACAAAAAGAACAGAGAATAGCAATAAGATCCGCTTCATGAAAATGATTTTGATGAAAATAATAAATTGTAACTGATTTCTGTCTTAATGTAAAGAATCAATTTCCCCTTGTTTTCCATACCCGGGCACTTTGCAGAACAACGGTTAAAAAGATGATAAATAACCCAACGTAAAAAGAAAGTCCCAGTTCCATGTGCTCCTTGTAAATAACAAAAGCCAGAACAATACCATAAACAGGCTCTAGGTTATAACTTAGGTTGACAGTAAAGGGTGATATTTTTTTTAGTGCCCGAATGGAAAGATTAAAAGCTAATACAGTACACAATAAACTCAAGACCATTAACCAAACAAAGTCTGATAAGTCAGGAATAAAACTAGAAAATGAAATAAATTGAAAATAAAAAGGTAAAATAAAATTGAGTGATAACCAACCTCCCCCTAATTCATAAAAAGTAATGACTTGCGCATCATGTTTATCTACATATTTTTTGTTGATAATAGTAAAGGTTGCTGCCAGAATAGAAGAAATGATTCCATATAAAATTCCCAATCGGTAACCCTGATCAAAATGAAAAATTAGATAAACCCCTAGCATAACCATCAGACCCAGAAGCACCTCTATCAAATCCATTTTCCTTTTTGAAATCCAGGGATCTAGAAATGACGAAAAGAATCCCATTGTAGAAAAACAAACCAAGGACACTGATACATTAGCATACTTTACACTTCCATAAAAAAACACCCAATGCAAGGCCACAATGGCACCAACGCCTATCAGTGGTAGCGCTTGTCGCCATGGAAGGAATTTTATTTTTTTTGTAAACAGCGATAATGCCAATAAAAAAACTGCTGAAAAAAACATTCTGTACCACACAAGTAAGCCTTCGTTCATTGTAATTAAACGGCCTAAAACACCTGTAAAGCCAGCTAAGAATATTGCTATGTGCAATTGAAGGAAGGCTTTTTTCATATCCTTAAGGAGTTTAGTTGTTCTTTACTCGCTTTAGATATTTACCCAAGAGGAATTGCTTTTGTAAAGTTAAAACCCCCCGTATGCCTTCTTTGATTATCCCTTTTGTCATTTTAGAAGCACCAAATGCCCTGTCTTTAAAAACAATAGGCACTTCTGTTATTTTGAATCCCAGTTTCCACGCAGCGAATTTCATTTCAATTTGAAAGGCATAACCAATCGACTTGATTTCAGACAATTTCATGGCTGCCAATACTTCTTTCTTATAGCACACAAAACCCGCAGTAGGATCTTGAACAGGAATCCAAGTAATTACTCTGCTGTACAAGGCTCCTCCCATTGAAATAATCTTTCTCGACAAAGGCCAGTTTTCTAGTTCACCACCCTTTACATACCTAGATCCTACAGCTACATCTGCCCCGTCCTTAAAACAGGCATCAAATAGTCTATTTAGATCATGAGGATCATGGGAGAAATCAGCGTCCATTTCAAAGATAAAATCATATTGATGGTCAAGTGCCCATTGAAATCCAGTTATGTAAGCAGTTCCTAAACCAAGTTTACCTGGACGCTGAATCAAAAATAGACGGTCTTGATTTTGAACTTGAATTTGTTTTACGATATCTGCGGTACCATCTGGAGAATTATCATCAATGATCAAGACGTGAAAACCTTGATGAAGATCAAATATGGCTTTGAGAATATGCTCAGCATTTTCTCTCTCCTTGTAGGTTGGTATGATGACTAATTTTTTCAACTACTAAACTGACCGAATGGGTTTTATTTCTTGTTTTTAAGCATGGTTCGGTTGAAAATCTCGGTCAGCTTTAATTTGGTATGCAAAGCAAACTCACTCTTCATTACCCAGTCGTAATAGGTTGGCTCGGACTTCAAAACATCTTCAACAGCCTTACCCTTGTGTTTTCCGAAATTAAATATTTCTCTGCCATTTTCCATAGACATCCTTCTGGCAAAATCAACAATTTCTTCTACGCCAATGTACTTTACAACAGTATCAAGGGTATTGCCCAACTGAGGATAACGAGCAACTTGGGCAGAAAAGACCTCCCATGTGGCATTGATATCAGCTTCTGCACTATGAGCATTTGAAAGGTCTTTATCACAATAGAATTTATAGGCGGCTGAAAGTGTTCTAGGCTCAAGTAAATGGTAAATTTTTTGGACATCTACCAATTTTTTACCCTGAATATCAAAATCGAGGCCCGCTCTTAAAAACTCTTCTGCAATCAAAGGCCAATCAAACTTATTGGAATTGTATCCACCCAAATCTGCACCATCCAAAAATTGTCTGATTTCATTGGCTATTTCACGGAATTTAGGTGCGTCTTTTACCATTTCATTGGTAATACCGTGTATTTCAGCAACCTCAGCAGGTATGGTCATCTCTGGATTGACCAGCTTTCTTTTCATTTGTCTGGTACCATCAGGCTGGATCTTTAACATGGCTATTTCCACCACACGATCAGTAACAAGGTTCAAGCCGGTTGTCTCTAAATCTAAAAAAACAATGGGTCTTTGGAGCTGAATATTCATAATTGCTATTCTCAAGGCACAAGATAAGCTGAAAATGAATAAATTCTGGCCGTTTTTTATGCTTCGAATGGTTGTTTTAAAATGTGAGCAATGCGTTAAAAAACGCATTAGCAGAAAAAAAGGCAGTTTCTGATGGTAAAAACCAATTATTTCAGTTTTATATTTGATAATCAAACCAAACCAATGAAAAAGAAGATCTATTTAATTCTCTTTTTAGCTGTAGTAGCATTTGCAAGTTCCTGCACAACTAGTCGCGGTACCGCTGGCGGAGGTTGTTCAATGAATAGAAATTTAGTGGGTTATAATTAATCGGAATAGATTCAACAGAAAAGGGGCATTGCCCCTTTTTTTATTTATTTGCAAGAGTATTTATCAAAAGTGAAATCTCAAATCATTTTGTATGAAAAGTATAGCAAAGCTTTCAAACTTTAAATTCAATTTAGTTAGAAACTTCCTCCAATTCACATTTGCAACTTTGGTTTTATTGACGGCTACTTCTTATAGAGTAGCTGATGATAACCCAGATGCATTAATAGGTGTATGGAAAACTGGAGAAGGAAATGCTTTAGTCCGTATTTACAAGAACGGCGACAACTATCAGGGTAAAGTCGTTTGGCTAAAAGAACCAATTGATCCTGAAACAGGAAAGCCTAAGGTAGATAAAAATCATCCTGAAGAGGCTTCTCGTACCAGGCCTCTTTTGGGTCTAATCAATATTTGGGGGTTTAAATATGTTGAGAAAAACAAATGGGACGAAGGGAATATTTATGACCCAAAAAATGGAAACACTTACTCTTGCACCATTAAAATGATCAATCAAAATACATTAGAAGTAAGAGGTTATATTGGCGTTTCGTTGATTGGTAGAACGGATACCTGGACTAGACAAGTAGCAAAATAATATTGATCTATTTCAATAAAAAAGCCTCCCTTTTACAGTGAGGCTTTTTTATTGAAACTATTTTATCAATTAAGGCGATACCAAGTTTAAACTAATATTGAAATACATTGGATTAGAAAGATTGCTTGTAAAATAACGTTGATTATTTTTTCTGCCATTGTATTCGTTCATTACATCAAACCTCCAATTCGATCTAACTCCCACTTGTGCATTCAACCAAATGAAGCCAGCAATTTTCTTATCCCACATGATTCTTGGCTTCAACTCACCTCTTTGAATATAGATAGGAGGAGCCGCACTTGACATTGAACCCGGAGAAGAATTCATCCAAAACTGGTTTCCTTCAAGTTCAAAACCAAACTGTAGCATATTGGATGTTGAAAAATTATAGCGCACATGCCCGCGTGCAGGAAGTAACAACTCCATCCCCCACTTGTCATTGAATGTTTTATTCCAGAATAGAACTGGCACATGAATGAGTTGTCCAGCACGATAAGTTCGCGCGATACCAGTTCCAATCATATTTTTTTCAGAAGTCTTCCAACCATAAATGGCTGTCCAGCTATATGTGAGCGCTTTACCACTTACATCACTCAACTTTTCAAATACTCCATTAACATCTGCACTTGCTTGAAGAATTAAAAAGTTCTTCTCGTTTAAAGGCTTGAATATTGTTGTATTAATTCCAGCTGTTGTCATGTAATTATCATTCAATCCTCGTGCAAATGGATTATTACTTGGTTCTTCTATATTAAACTTACTCCCCCAGTAATTAACTCCCATTTGCCATATAATCTTGTTTGTTGAAATTACAGGTAGATTTACTTGTGCTCTAAATGCTGAAACATTTCTAACGTTGAAGGACTGCATAGCAGGAAGAAACATGCCAAGTGGCACATCAGGCATTGAAAACTTTCCTTGGTATTCAAAACCCAGGCTGACAATTTTCTGAGGTGTTTGATTCAATACTTTTTGTGTGCAATAACGCTTTGCTCCTTCAGCATCACCAAACTGACTATAATCAAAAACTTCAGTGGTGTCTTCTTGGGCTATTGCTGATGACACAATAAATAATAAGCTAAATAAAAATGAAGAACGCATAAGTATTTGTATTATTCAAATACAAATATACTTCCCAAGCTTTCATTTTATTAATCTAACACAAATAAAAAAAAGGGTCTAACAACCCTTTTTTCTAACTAAACTTCTTGATGAATTATTTATCAAATACCTTATCAAATGCTTGAACAAAATCAGCCTTTATGTCATCAATATGTTCAAGCCCCACACTAATTCTAATAAGATTAGGTAATGCACCTGCTTGAATTTGCTCACTTTCAGTTAACTGCTCATGTGTTGTAGAAGCTGGGTGAATGGCCAAAGTTTTTGCATCACCCACATTTGCCAAATGACTAATCAATTGAATTGAATTAATAAACTTCTTACCATTTTCAACTCCGCCCTTAATTCCAAATTGCAATACACCTCCAAAACCATTTTGGAGATATTTTTTTGCCAAGGTGTGATATGGACTACTAGCAAGACCTGGATACCACACAAACTCAACTAATGGATGTGATTCGAGCCATTCTGCCAATGCCAAAGCGTTTTGTGCATGTCTTTCTACCCTTAATGAAAGTGTTTCTAACCCCTGAAGAAGTAAAAAGGCATTAAAGGGACTTTGAGAAGCACCAAAATCTCTAAGTCCTTCTACCCTCGCTCTAATGCTAAAAGCAACATTAGGAAGTCCTAGTGGATTCCCTTCGCCAAAAACATCCCAAAACTTCAATCCATGATATCCTTCTGAAGGTTCTGAAAATTGAGGAAACTTCCCATTACCCCAATTGTAGTTACCTCCATCAACAATAACACCTCCGATACTTGTACCGTGACCACCAATCCATTTTGTTGCAGATTCAACAACAATGTTTGCTCCATGCTTCAAAGGCTGTGCCAAATAACCACCAGCACCAAATGTATTGTCGACTACCAAAGGCAAATCGTATTTCTTAGCCAAAGCAGCAAATTGCTCAAAATCAGGAATGTTCAATCTAGGATTGCCAATCGTCTCCAAATAGATTGCTTTTGTATTTTGGTCAATTAATTTTTCAAAATTTGCCGCATCATCTCCCTCTGCAAATCTTGCTTCAATTCCTAATCTTTTGAAGGCAACTTTAAATTGATTGTAAGTACCTCCATAGATAAATGAACTTGTAATAAAGTTATCCCCCGCTTGAAGAATATTATTCAACGCTAGAAATTGTGCTGCTTGTCCGGATGAAGTAGCCAATGCAGCCACACCTCCTTCCAACGCTGCAATTCTCTTTTCAAATACATCAGTGGTAGGATTCATTATTCTGCTGTAGATATTACCAAACTCTTTCAAGCCAAATAAATTGGCTGCGTGATCGGCATTCTTAAATACGTAGGATGTGGTTTGATGAATTGGCACTGCCCTCGATCCTGTTACTGGATCTGGTTCTTGTCCCGCATGTAATTGTAAAGTCTCAAAACGATGTTGGTTGCTCATGTCATTTAATTTAGTCTACAAATTTAGTAGACTTTTATATTATGACAAAAAAAATTACATGAGTGTGTCATGTAATTAATCCATTTGTGAAAAAATAGTGAAGTGGAGCTGGTGGGATTCGAACCCACGTCCAAACATATTCGCCGAAAGCCTTCTACATGCTTATTTTGGAATTAATTGTCGAGAAACTGCAGGAACCAAACAAACCAACCGTTTCCGTAGCTGAATAGTCTTAGTCAACCGGCACAGCCTATGGTTGAAGCATCCTTGTTTTTTTTGATTCAGCGGGTTGACTTGGCAAAGGAAGGCCCGTCAAGCGGCTATAATGGATGCGCTAATCACTGATTAGGCAGCCATGGCGTAAGTATTCTCGCCATTTATTGGTTTCGAATTCAGATTAAAGTGCAACATTCGCAACGCACTGCATGCTTACTTTCAAAGATCTACGCTGTCAATACCGGTCAGCCCCGTTAGAAATACAAAATTACCGAATTCTCCGCTCTCCAATTTATTTTTAACAAAGATGTTTGAGATTAGCGATAGTTGAACTATTTTTGCAGCCCGAGCCCAGATGGCGGAACTGGTAGACGCGCTAGACTCAAAATCTTGTTATCGAAAGGTAGTGCAGGTTCGATTCCTGTTCTGGGCACAAAAAA
>JACCDJ010201689.1_pt1 | contig 35456 bp, 26 predicted proteins | sample 7444481 | NCBI WGS metagenome assembly JACCDJ01 (sample SAMN15323435, study PRJNA562643) | freshwater metagenome | isolation source: river surface water | place: USA:Blue River Watershed | collected 2017-08-15
CAACTCATCTTTTGTTGCGGGCCATGGGGCATCCTCTAGGTAAGAGGCTAATTCAAGTGTCCAGTACATAGTAAGTGTTTTTAAAGGGTTAAACTTTATGAAACTTGCTGCGAAAGTAAAATTTTCGCTTGAAATTACAAGTAAAACATCAAAAAAGGGGATTTATTTTTTTTCAGGAATCCAGAAAACCGGCTGTAATCCTTGTTCTTGAAGCACAAATCGGGATAGTACAAAATAATAATCTGAAAGTCGATTCAGGAATTGTGGAATTTCAACCTGTACCGGTTCCTCCTCATGCAATGCCCATACAGCGCGTTCCGCTCTGCGACAAACACATCGGATAATATGCGCTTGAGCCGCCTCCCAGGAACCGCCTGGCAAAATAAAATGTTGAATAGGGCTCATGGCGCCCTCCATTTGATCCATCATTTTCTCCAACCAAGCAATATCCTCCTGCGTGATTTTAGGAAGACTAATTTTATCCTCCATCCCTGGCTCTGTTGCCAACCAACTGCCAACTATGAATAAACGATCTTGCACCCACTGATGGTATTCCGATCCCAATTTGGTATTGAGCATACCTATTTGCGAATTCAACTCATCCACATTACCATACGCTTCAATCCTTAAATCATGCTTTTTTAGCCGTTTGGATCCCAAGATTCCAGTGGTGCCTTGATCCCCAGTTTTTGTATAAACCTTCATGCCTCAAATACCTTAAATTTTTCTCACGCGAATATAGCTTGCGCGCCCTATTTTTGTGAAGATAGGCAAAAAGACAATGACACCTGAGAAACAAGAAAGATATGATCGCGCTTACTTGAAAATGGCGATTGAATGGGCTAAACTTTCCCATTGTAATCGAAAGCAAGTAGGGGCACTCATCGTGAAAGATGGAATGCTCATTTCCGATGGTTACAATGGAACACCAAGTGGTTTTCCAAATACATGTGAAAATGACCAAGGGGAGACGCATTGGTACGTGCTTCATGCCGAAGCCAACGCCATTACCAAAGTGGCCAAATCTACCAACAACGCCAAAGATTCAACACTGTATATCACGCTATCCCCTTGCAAAGATTGCTGTAAGCTCATTTTACAAGCAGGAATAAAAAGATTGGTTTACAAAGAAGAATACAAAGACAATACGGCAATCGCATTTTTGAAAAACGCAGGCATAGAAGTCGTGCAAATAGCCCAGCCCTAAAGATGAGTGAAATGGAACAACTACCTGAAAATAATATCCCACAACAAACAGCTCCTCCACTGAGTCGCAAGAGAATCAAGCCGTCTAGTGCGCAACCACTTTATTTTGGAATGGTATTAATTGTTGGAATTTTAATCGGTACATATCTGGCCGATTCCAATTTATTGACCATTAAAACTGGAGCAGAAGAAAATCCAAACAAGCTAGTCAGCTTAATCGATTTCATTGAAGAAAACTATGTGGATAGCGTAGATAAAAGATTGCTTATCGATGGAGCAATTCAATCCATATTGTCTCACTTGGATCCACACAGCTATTACATCTCTCCTGAAGAAATTGCTCAAGCCAATGAGAAAATTCAAGGAGAATACCAAGGCATTGGAATGGAGTTCATGATTTACAAGGACACACTCCGTGTGGTGAAAACGATGAAAGATGGTCCAGCCGAAAAAGCTGGATTATTGACCGGAGATAAAATTTTAAAAGTTGATAACAAGCCTTTAACGCAAAAGGAATTGGCTAATAACCAAGTGCAAAAATTAATCAAAGGCAAAGCAGGAACAACCGTTACGCTTCATGTTCTTCGCGGAAAAGAAAACAAAGAAATTAAAATCAAAAGAGGCAGCATTCCACTTGAAAGTGTAACCGCTGATTTTGTAATCGCCCCAGAAGTAGGTTACGTGAAAGTTGAATCTTTTGGTCAAAATACATTTTCAGAATTTGAAATTGCAGTACGCAAACTTCGAGCGCAAGCGTGTAAAACAGTAATCGTAGATTTACGTGGCAATGGCGGTGGACTTTTAGATCAAAGTTTCTTGATGGCTGAATCCTTCCTTCCCAAGGATAAGTTGGTATTGTATACTGAGGGAATGCACGTTGGAAAGAAACAATACATCACTCAGAAAGATGGCGAGTTTAAAGACATGAAGGTGGTAGTGTTAGTTGATCAAAATTCTGCCTCTGCAAGTGAAATTTTTGCCGGTGCATTGCAAGACTGGGATAAGAGTACAACTGTCGGAAGACGGACCTTTGGAAAAGGTCTTGTTCAACATGAAATAGAGCTTCCAGACAGAAGTGCTTTCCGACTCACCATCGCAAGATATTACACACCAACTGGTCGTTGTATTCAAAAGCCATACGGTGATAGCACACAATATTCTGATGATTTCACAACTCGCTATTTACATGGAGAGCTATTCAATTCCGATAGTATTCAAAAAATTGACACTTTAAAATTCATTACCCCAGGAGGAAAGGTAGTTTATGGTTCAGGTGGAATCACTCCTGAGATATTTGTTCCGCTTGATACCTCCAATGTTTTTGTGATCAATCAATTGATCATGTCTGGAATTCTGAGAGATTTTTGTTTTGAGTATTTTACGAATAATCAAAAGTACCTGAAGAATTTCAGTAATGAGCATGATTACATCGATGGTTTTAAGGTTAGCGAGGTCATGTTATCAACCATTCAAACCAGAATGAAAAAAGAATGGCCTACCATGAAAACCAAGGATTGGAACAAAGCTAAATCTGATATCAAAGCACGCATCAAGGGGACTATCGGCAGATACTTGTTTGATGATAACACCCTTGAAAAGGTCATGTATAAGAATGACAAAGAATTGCTTCGTGCTATTGAAGTTGCCGTTGGACAATCACCTGAGACTAAAAAAGTGAAGAAAAGAAAATGAGTTTTACACTTGGCAAAGAAGAACGCATAAAAAGCAGAAAGAGCATCGAGATTTTATTTCGAGAAGCCAAAGCCGTGCGATCTCCTGCCCTACTCGTTTTGTATCATGTGCCCACCATCAATGGTGATCAACGATTGCAAGCAATGTTTACAGTGAGTAAGAAAAATTTCAAGAGAGCACATGACCGCAATGCCATCAAAAGGTATCTGAGAGAGTGCTATCGCCTGCAAAAAGATATTTTACATGATGCGCCAGTGCATCTGCACTTGTGCTTCACCTTTACAGGTAAACAACTCCCCGAATACGATTACGTCTACAAAAAAGTTGGTGCCGCTTTGGCCGAAATTGATAGAATATTAAAATCACCCGTTACGGATGAAATCACTCCTGAAAAAAAATAGTACGCGCATTGCCTTGGCTTTGCTATTGGCCATTGTATCCACAGCGGCTCAAGTCAAGGACACTTTGTTCGAGATTACCAAAAACATCGAAATTTTTACGGATGTTTATCGAACCTTGCAAGAGAGCTATGTCGATGAACCCGAGCCTGGTTTTTTGATGAAGAAAGCCATTGATGCGATGCTTGCCTCTTTGGATCCATACACCGTATACTACCCTGAGTCGCGAATTGAAGAAGCCACTTTTATGCAAACGGGACAATATGGTGGAATTGGCATCAATACCAAACGTCGAGATGGAAAAATATTGGTTACAGATGTGTATGCAGGATTTGGCGCAGACAAGGCAGGGATAAAAATTGGAGACATAATCACCCATATCGAAGGCAAGGACATTTCCAAATTAACAGACGACGAGAGTGGCAATATGATCAAGGGTCAACCAGGGACTATGGTCAAATTAACTATCATCAAAGGAGATACAAAGGAAAATATTGTCGTAGAAGTCAAAAGAGAGAATATCAAAAATAAGGATGTTCCTTTTTTCGGACTAATTCCAAATACGCAAACAGGATATATCAAATTAGACGGATTTACCCAAACAGCCAGTACTGAGGTAAAAGATGCCTTTTTAAATCTTCAAAAGCAGAATATAGATGGACTCATTCTGGATCTAAGAGGCAACGGCGGTGGACTGCTCAGAGAAGCCGTTAGCATTGTAAATTTATTTGTACCCAAAGGATCTCCAATTGTTGAAACTCGCGGACGAATTGCTGAATGGAAACAACAATACGGCGCACAATTAGATCCAATTGATACAGAAATACCCCTGATTGTTTTAATAGATGAATTCAGCGCATCAGCTTCCGAAATTGTAGCAGGAAGTTTACAAGATTTAGATCGTGCAGTAATTATCGGTAAAGAATCCTTTGGTAAAGGTCTCGTACAACAAACTGTAGATCTTGCCTACAACACCAAAATGAAACTAACCGTAGCCAAATACTACACGCCTAGCGGACGTTGCGTGCAGCGATTGGACTATAGTCATAGAGATCCAACCAACGGAAAAGTTTCCGCCATCGATGAAAATGCGATTCAAACTTTTTCTACCAAACGAGGAAGAAAAGTTGTTGATGGTAGGGGTATACAGCCCGATGTCAAAGTTGATACCGAGAACAACAACGATTGGATCAAAGAAATTCAGGGTCAATTAATCATTTTTGATTTTGTTACGCAACAGATTCAAAAGTATCCTCAAATTGATACCTCTGGCAATTTCTCTTTGCCCAACAATACTATCTCTAGTTTTACCCAATACTTGGAAGAGGTGAACTTTAAACCGCATACAGATAACTGGAAAAAGTTGAACGAATTCAAAGAAAAAAACAATATAGAATCTGAGGATATTGATGTGCATATTCAGGCCATTGAAAAAATCATTCTACCCGATAATGGAAAACAATCAAAACTTCATCAAGAATATTTGACCCATCTCATAGAGACAGAAATAGTGAGAAGAACTAAAAATGAAAGAGCTTATAGCAGACAATCCATTAGAAAAGATCCTGCGGTTCAGCAAGCCTTAACGACACTGAAAACAGATTATAAAAAAATCCTGCTCGTTCCATGAACAAACTTTTAGAGAAAGCAGAACCATTGGTTCAATTTTGGTTCGTACTCATCGTATGCGGATTAGCGCTTTCTCCCGTTATGATGTCCATTGGAACTATTGGCTTAACTATTCAATGGCTTCTTGACGTTAGTTTCAAAAGAATTAAACCTTGGATATTTATCACCTTTAGCGCTACCCGAAATTGGACGATGCTCTATGTCCTTTTTTTGGTGGGAATGTTGTGGTCAGAAAATTGGAGTTATGGTTGGCATGATTTGAAAATCAAACTCCCTTTACTACTGCTGCCCATGGCCATGCCTGCATACTTGATTGAGTTAAAGAAAAATCAACGGCATCGCATCGAATGGTTATTTATCGTTTCTGTTTTTATAAGTGCATTGGTATCTTTCCTTCTGGTTCATAATTGGATGCCCTTTGCTGAATTGCTTACCAATAAAAAACTACATCTTGCTAAAATAAGAGAGTACAGTGTTTTCACTTCCCATGTAAGAATGGGATTGTTCGTATCCCTGGCATTGGCATTAATCTGGGCAAAGAACAAAACCTCCATCGGGCTCAAAATAACGAGCTGGTGTTTGTCTGGATTTTTACTTTACTATCTCATACTTATTGAATCTGCAACTGGACTAGCACTTTCCATTTTGACAGGAACATTTTTCATCCTTCGTTACTTTAGACTTCGCTTCCCCGTAAAAATCAGATGGTTGGTTGCTCTGGGCATTGGCGCATTGGTCGTCCTTTCTTTGATATATATCCACACGCAGTATCAGCGTTATATTTCAGCTCAACCCCATCAAGAAATCAAATCCGAAAAAACTCCATGGGGTAATCTTTATGAGCACAATGAGAGCATCCTTCAGTTAGAAAATGGATACTATGTTCATCGCTATATCTGTTGGCATGAATTACAAGATGAATGGTCGCGCAGAAGCAAACTTGAATTCAATGGAAAAGACTATTCAGGAGGGGAATTGAAATATACGCTCATTCGCTATTTATCGTCTAAAGGAATGCGCAAAGACGGAAACTCACTTGCTACTTTAAATGAAAAAGAGATACAAGAAATAGAAAATGGGTTGCCCAATTGCCGGTATTCAAGTATGAACGGATTAAGCAGGCGTCTGGACAGATTGTATTTCGAATATCACATGCTAAGTTTGGGATTTTCACCTAACGGTCATTCTCTTTTCCAAAGATTAATTTATTGGAATAATGCTTCACAAATTATACAGAAACATTGGTTTTTAGGGGTCGGTACGGGAGATATAGAAGATGCCATCAACCATGAATACCAAACCCAAAATCACGGCCTTTCCAAAGAGTTTCAGCTTAGAACACATAACCAATATCTAACGATATGGATGTCCGTGGGACTCTTCGGAATTCTGTTCTGTATTCTACTATCCATTCAAATGATCAAATCAGCAAGAAGATATTCCCTGGTCGCGCTGATCTACACCATGATTGTTTTGATTTCTTTTCTTACAGAAGACACACTTGAAACGCAAGCAGGGGTAACTTTTGTTGGTTTCTTTACAGCGTGGTGGTTGGGCGCACCATTATGGACTTCAGAAAAGTGGCGACCAACTTCGGTGTAGTCAATATGTGTGTTTGATTAACATCATTCTCCTTAACGACATGCACATGCTTTCCCAAGGGCGACCATCTTCCTGGATGTATCGGTCTGCGATTGACATATAAACCCACAGCATGAGTTCCTTGAGCCGCAGCCAAATGCAATGGCCCTGTGCTGCAAGCTATGAGCGCTCTGCTCTCACCGATATAAGTGATGAATTCTGATAAGGTTAATTCACCACAAACAGATGGCAGCTGAGCCAATGGGGTTCCCCGTCTTTTAATCAATTCCTCCGCATCTTTCTTAGTCCCAGAAACCACCATTTCAAAATTTGTATCTTCAAGCAAAGTCACCAATTCATCATACTGATCCAATGTCCAATTCAGCGCGCTTCCTTGTGAAAAAGGATGGATAATCAATCTATTCTTTTTTGACGCTGGCACTTGACCAAGCAAATCAATTTGGCCAATGGCATTTAAACTTGGATTGACTTCAATACCTAGAGGTTGAAGCAATTTCAAATTCAACTGAGCCTCATGCAAATTGGATTTTTTTCGACTAAAAAACATCCTATCCGTAGCCCATTTCCAGCTACTCCATCGGTGTCCCGTTGCAATTCTCACTGGCACATTAGCCAAGGATGCAATCCTCATCCAGTGCGGGGTGGGCAAGGCAAATACAACTGCATTCAAGTGATAATTTTTAAATTCATCCACCTGTTTTGAATCATCCCACTTCAACAAATCATCTGCATTAATAAAGACATCAACCCATGGGCATTTTTCTATGATTGCTTGCGTGTATGACTTGCCTAAAAAGTAAACTTCAGCTTCGGCTAATTCTTGCTTGATATAATAAGCCATAGGCAATGTCAGCATTACATCTCCTATACTGTCCGTTCTTGAAATTAATATCCGCTGCTTCATTTGGATTGTTGAAACTCAAACCACAATTTGTACTTCATGTATGCCGCCCATCCCGAGCGATAACAAACCAACCAACCTGCTCTACCGTCCCATATCCCACCTTTCAGTATATACATTTGAAATACTTTGAAAAAGGCGGAGAAATAGCGCATCAAATAATTCGTTCTTTTTCCAATATCCACCTTTTCACGTGCCATAATGGTTACAAACTTAAGCGCTTGCTTGTAGTGATCCTCCGAGGTATAATAGCTGTAATGCAGGCAGTCACCTTCTAACAACTTCACTTCTGACTCTGTGCTATTAACTAATCTCTCATGAATCAATCCTTCCCAACATGTTGTTGTTCTATTAAACAATCTAAATTTGATATCTGGATACCATCCGCAATGCTTAATCCAACTTCCACAATAATTGGTTAGTCTTTTAAAGCTTGCAGGAACCGGAGGGTTGTTTTTCCATTCTAAAATACTCTTTTCAAGTTTTTCGTCCAGAGCTTCATCGGCATCCAATGACAAGATCCAATCATTCTCAGCCTGTGCATTGGCCTTATTCTTTGAAATCGAATAACCCTCCCAGGTATGCTGAAAAAATCGAACCGGATACTCCGCACAAATGAAAGGCGTCAGATCAGAAGAGTAGGAATCCCAAACAACAACATCATTGCTCACGCGCAATGCAGATTCTATGGCCCGCCTTATATTCCGCGCCTCATTAAAGGTGATGATAACAACCGATAAATCCGTCATTTGAAAACTATTCTGCTATTTCAAAAATAATTTGACGTTCCAACAAATCTCCACTTTTCACCTTGACGAGAACATCATCTCCCAAATGAATTTCTTCACCCTTTTGGTTGATTAAAATATAAGACTGTTTGTCAAACTCGAATCCAAATCCGAGGTCCTGCAAGGGAATCATTCCTTCGCATTTATTTTCGTTTAACTCAACAAAAATTCCCCAATTGTTCAATCCACTTACTTTGCCTTCAAACACAACATCCTTGTGCATCAACAAAAACTCTACTTGCTTGTACTTGATTGACGCTCTTTCAGCTTCTGATGCACGCTTTTCCATCATTGAATCGTGCTTACAATGCAAATCCAAAGTACTCTCAGATGCAGGTGCACCACCATCTAAATAATGTTGAATGAGACGATGTACCAATACATCTGGATATCTTCTAATTGGGCTGGTGAAATGCGTATAGTAGGGGAATGCCAATCCATAGTGTCCAATATTCTTTGTGCTGTATTCTGCTTTAGCCATGGATCTAATAGCCATAATTTGCACCATGCTCTCTTCTGCCTGTCCTTCAACTTTGGCCAGTAATTCCTTGATGACATTACCACCGACACTGTCCGTTGCTCGAGGTAATTTATATCCCAAATGTTTGAGGAAGGTTCGCAATTGCTGAATCTTTTCTGGACTTGGTAAATCATGAACACGATAGACAAAATTCTTAGGCGCTCCAGTTTTTGGCTTTCCTGCAAACATGGCTACGTATTTATTGGCCAACAACATAAATTCCTCAATCAACTGATTGGAGTCTTTCATCACCTTGACATATACTCCAGTTGGTACTCCTTTTTCATCCAACTTAAACTTTACCTCCTCACTATTAAAGTCGATACTTCCTGAATTGAATCTAGCTTTGCGTAGCACTTTAGCTAGTCTATCCAAAACAACAACCTCATCTTTGTAATCACCCTTCTCACCCTCTAACATCACTTGTACTTCCTCGTATGTAAATCTTCGGATAGATCTTATAATTGTTCTACCTATCCAATGATCGACGATATCACCTTTGTCTGTCATCTCAAAAACTGCCGAGAATGTCATTTTATCTTCATCAGGACGTAGTGAGCATAGCTCATTGGACAATCTTTCAGGAAGCATGGGGATGGTTCTATCCACCAGATAGACACTGGTTGCTCTGAGTTGAGCCTCTTTGTCTACAACTGAATTTGGTGTTACATAAAATGACACATCGGCAATGTGAACACCAATTTCCCAATTGCCATTGGCCAATTTCTGAATAGATAACGCATCATCAAAATCCTTGGCATCAAAGGGATCTATGGTAAACGTTGTAATGCCCCTGAAGTCTCGTCTCTTGGCAATTTCCTCCGGAGTAAATCCATCTGAAATATCATGTGCGGCCGCCAAAACTTCTTCAGGAAACTCATACGGCAAATCGAATTCAGCTAATATGGCATGCATCTCGACATCGTGCACCCCTTGTTGTCCATATACTTTGGTTACTTTGGCCATAGGGTTTCTGCGAGCATCTGTCCATTGCGTAATGGCAACGCTAACTTTATCACCCTCCTTTGCACCATTCCTATCGTCTGCTTTGACTACAAATACAAAATCCAATTGCTTATTTACTGGCTTTACTTCGCCAAAACCACCTTTGTCGTGAAACACACCCACATGCTGTTCGCGCGCTCTTTTCACGATGCGAACAAACTTCACTCTCGGGCGCTTGGCAGATCCGCTCCATTCCAACTCAATGGTATCGCCTGGCAAAGCCGTTCCATACTTCCCTCTCTCCAACATCACATCATCTTCAACTCCAGGAATGGAAACATACCCTTTCCCAAAGCGGCTGATGTCTAGGATTCCTTGAACCAAACTTTTCTGAACGATTGCCGGCAAAAACTTGCCGCGATCACGCTCCTTCACTGCACCCTCTGCGGTTAATTCCGCCAATACCTCCATCAACAACACCCGGGTTCCCGAATCTTGAATACCCAACGCTGCGCCAATTTGCTTGTAATTGATGGGCGAATTGGGGGATGCCTGCAAAACTTCCAAAACCTGCGCGCGCAGTGTGTTTTTGAACTTGCCGAAAGTTGCTCTCTTTTTTCCTTTTTTCATCTACCGACGAAGGTACTTCTAATCTCTGAGATGTTCCCACAATTCTTGCCGGTTTTCTTCCAAACAAAAGCCAACTTGCTTACATTTGGGCCAACATTAAATTTACACTATGAAAAAAATTTTATTCTCTGTTTTTGCTGTTAGCGCAGCAATGAGCGTTTCTGCTCAGTTCACTGATGCAAGCTTTGAAGCAGGTCCTGGAGCAGGAACTTGGGTTGAAGCCTCCACAAACTTTGGTTCTCCCTTGTGTGATGTTAACTCTTGCGGTTATGACCTAGCTTTAGATGGTGCTTGGTATTTCTGGGGCGGTGGCTTGGCCGCTGGCACTTTGGAAGAAGCATCTTTGGGTCAAACTATTGTTATTCCTCAAGGAACAACTGCTGAAATCGGTTTTGGTTTTGGTAATGCAGGTGGTGACGGTTCTACTGATGATATTATCACGCTAACTTTAGATGGCAATATCGTTTGGTCTGCAACAGGTGCAGATACTGCAATGTATCCATTGTATACACCTGTAACTGTAGACGTCTCTGCTTACGCTGACGGAAATAGCCACGAATTGTTGTTATCTACTTACCAAGATGGCGCTACCAATTTCATCGCTGATTTATTTGTATTGGCTGTTGACGGAAACTTGGTTTCTATCGCTAACGAGCAATTGAACCATGAAGAAAAAGTTACTGTATATCCAAATCCAGCTACTGAGCAAATCAACATGCAATTCAACCATTTGGTAAACGGAAAAGCTACTGTTAAGATTTTTGATGCAATGGGTGCTTTGGTTAGCGCTGAGAACATCAACGAAATCAACAACAAACTTTTCACTTTGGATGTAACTTCAATGAGCAACGGTTTCTATTTCATCGAAATCGAAAACAACGGTTCTGTTACAAAAAAGAAATTTGTAGTATCTCACTAATTGCTCTTGCAAAGAAGAAAAAGAGCCTTCGGGCTCTTTTTTTTTGACCAATACTTCCGAAATTTGCAACATGTCACAAAAGGTTATGTTGGGGTTAAAACTTCCCACCGATCCACGTTGGGTGAATATCGTCGAAAAAAATATCGAAGAGATTCTCACTGATCATGCATACTGCGAGCAAAAAGCGGCCAGCAACGCCATTAGCTGTATCATTCGTTTTCCTGAATATCCTGATTTGGTAGACGAAATGGTTCGCATTAGCAGAGAGGAAATGGAACATTTTGGGATGGTGCACCAAGAGCTCCAAAAGCGTGGCCTCAAACTAGGACGCGAGCGCAAAGATGAATATGTTCACGACCTTTCAGGATTTATCAAACAAGGTGGTAGCAAGGAACAATATTTTGTAGACCGTATGCTCTTTGCAGCAATGATTGAAGCCCGAAGCTGTGAAAGATTTAAACTCCTATCTCAAGAAGTGGCTGACGAAGACCTCAAGAAATTTTATTTCGATTTAATGGCATCCGAAGCTGAGCATTACACCACCTTTATTGGATTTGCCAGAAAATACAACCACGGCATCGATATCGATCAAAGATGGGCGGAATGCCTGGAGTTTGAAGCAAGCCTTATGTTGAAATACGGAAAAAAAGAAACCATCCATGGCTGAAGTAAGAGAAGCAACCCAACAAGACATTACCGAAATTCATCGCCTTGCTCATATCATTTGGCCATTGGTATATGATTACATGATTTCTCCTGAGCAAATTAAATTTATGCTTGACAAGATGTACTCTGTAACTTCTTTGGAAAATCAATGGGCTAATGGTCACAAGTTCTTTTTACTTGAACATGAAAATCAAATTCATGGATTTGCTTCGTGCAGTAAAATGCCCGACACCCCAAGTATGAGGTTGCACAAACTATATCTTCATCCCAGCGCTCAAGGGAATGGATGGGGCAAACTTTTGATGCAAAAGATATTTGAAATTGCCAATTCCAATCATTGCACTCAAGTTGAACTCAATGTCAACAGAAAAAACAAATCTATTGGTTTCTATCAATCCATTGGATTTACAATTGAAAAATCTGAGGACATTGAAATTGGCGGAGGCTACTTCATGAATGACTATATCATGATTGCACCGCTGAAGGCTTTAATTCAATCCTAAAAGTTGTTCCCTTGCCCAACTCAGAATGAATCACTTGAATTTGTCCCTTGTGGTATTCTTCTACAATTCGTTTAACCAAAGATAATCCCAATCCCCATCCTCTGGCCTTTGTTGTGTAGCCAGGTTTGAAAACGGTCTTCCACTTGTTCTTGGGAATACCTTTTCCTGAATCTTCCAGAGTAATAACTACTTTACCTTGTTCATTGATGAGCTTCACATCTATTCGCCCTGACTCCTCCATTGCATCCGCCGCATTCCTGACTAAATTCTCAATCACCCAGCCAAACAGAGCTTCATTCAACTCCACCCAAATCGGAAGTTTTGGGAAATCTTCATTGATCGTGATTTTGGATGAAATACGCTTTTGAACATAGAGCAATGCTTCATCTATGGTTTGTCTGATGTCAACTCTTTTTAATTCTGCAGCAGAACCAATTTTAGAAAATCGTTCGGTAATCACTTGTAAACGCTGCACATCTTTGTTGAGTTCTTGAATAAAAGATTCATCAACACCTTGTGTCTCTAACAATGCACCCCATCCCATCAAAGAACTCAATGGAGTGCCTAATTGATGGGCGGTTTCCTTGGCCATTCCTACCCAAACCTGATTCTGCTCCGCCTTTCTGTAGGTAGAGAAAATAACATAACTGATGATCAAAAACACCGCTACCAAAACCAACTGACCCACGGGAAAATATCTGATCTGCTGCAAAACCAAAGAATCCTCGTAATAAATACTGATGGGAACTCCATCGGGTCTGGTAACTCTAATTGGGGGATTCTCAGATTTCATTGCCAGCATCCGTTGCTCATTCAATAAATCTTTTTCCTGTATACGTGCAGATTGAATCACCTTTTGGGTTCGATCATCAACAACAATAATAGGAACTGATGTAGAAGCTACTACTTCATCATTGATAAAAGATTGATTGATTTCATTCAGTCGTCTTGCAACCTCTTTATACAAGGGACTATCATCGAAATACAAACGCATGCTCAACTCTGGAATCAAAATCGGCTTGTATTTTTTTACAATTTCCTCACGAAGTGAATCAGCATATACCGCATCTTTCTCCCTACCCTTAGGTAGGTTTCTACCTTGTTGAAATTTATTATTTCGATCGTATAATAGAATTGGGATCGTATTGTTCTGTTTCAGATATTCCGTGGGAAACGTGTAATCCAACATTGGATCCCCATTTGATATTGCAGAAAGGGCCTTGCCAATCATAATTCCTTTGGCCTCCTCTTCCGAACGCAGAACATTCAACAAAGAGTCGATATACTGGGTTGTTGAGGCATTTCGGGTAATGGTTTGCGCCCAAATTTCAACTTTACGCTTCTCATCTTCTTTGATTCGATCCACGATTACTTGGGTATAGCCCAATGTAAATAAAACCAACAAGAGCGCAAGCAATACCAGCACCCATTTCCATTGTTGTTTTTTAGTGTAAATATTCATCTTGATTGCTGAAGCAATTTACAACAATACGAGAAGACTAGAAGATTATTTTGAGGTTAGGGACGTTTGTACAAAGGCACTGTCGAGCAGGGCTCTCCAAACATCAAGGATTTTACCCAAGGCAATAACTTGGCAACAAGCTGCATTTGAATTTCCGCACTCACTCGTTCATCTGTGCAGCCTTTGATTACAACGCGTTGATCTATATACTCCGATTCTTTCATTGCTTGGATCCAATGGCGCAAGAACTCCTGCTGCGCATTTTGTAAGGGTCCCTTAACAACAAAAAAATCAGAAGATGATATTTTAGATTGAATAAAAAGATGAGTCCATTGCGGTACGATGACATCCTCTGGAAGATCAATCCAAACTACACCTTGGCTGAATTGAGAAGCATCCCAACTTTGTAAGAACTCCTTCAAATCTTTTTCTCTCAAGGCTAGGCCCTGCCATAAAATGGGTCGCAAATCCAATTGTGTGAAAACCGTTTCTTCAATCACGGCTTGCAAGTCTATTGTAATCAAACCACTATTGGCAACACGATTCACTATCGTATCCATTTACCTATGCTGTATGCGATTTCACTTGTTTTTGAGTCATCGTCAGGGCTGCATTTACCATCGAATTCACATCAAACCCGCACTCAACATACAACTCATCTTGAGTTCCATGCTCAATATATTTATCAGGAATACCAAGTCTCTTGATATTGACGGCATATCCATTATCTCCCATAAATTCAAGCACTGCAGAACCCATTCCTCCTTGTAGACAACCATCCTCAATGGTAATGATATGTTTGAATTTGCCCATGACCTCATGCAACATAAGCTCGTCTATCGGTTTAGCAAAACGCATATCATAATGTGCCGCATTCACACCATGATTAGCCAGTTCTTCTATGGCCTTGGTAACATAATTTCCAATTGGTCCTAGGGACAAAAACGCTACATCCTCTCCGGACTTAATTTTTCGCCCTGTTCCAATTTTAACTTCTTCAAATGGTGTTTTCCAATCGGTCATAACCCCGTTACCTCTGGGATAACGAATGCTAAATGGACCTTGATTAGGCAATTGTGCAGTGTACATCAAGTTGCGCAATTCACTTTCGTTCATTGGACTAGAAACAATCATGTTAGGTATGCACCTCATGTAGGCGATATCATAAGCCCCGTGATGGGTTGGACCATCCGCTCCAACCAAACCTCCTCTGTCTAAGCAAAAAACAACATTCAATTTCTGTATGGCCACGTCATGCAAAACTTGGTCAAAAGCACGTTGCATGAAAGAACTGTATATATTACAAAAAGGAACCAAATCTTGTGTAGCAAGTCCTGCACTAAATGTCACTGCATGTTGCTCAGCAATACCTACGTCAAATGCACGATCTGGCATGGCCTCCATCATAAACTTCAAAGAACTTCCAGAAGGCATTGCAGGAGTTACGCCCATTACCTTGTCGTTCTTCTCAGCCAACTCTATAATGCTATATCCAAATACATCCTGATACAACGGGGGTTGAGGAACCTTGGGAACAACTTTAACTATTTCACCTGTTTCCTTGTTGAATAAACCTGGCGCATGCCATGTGGTAGGCGAGCCTTTTTCAGCAGGGGCATATCCCTTTCCTTTCTTGGTTACGCAGTGCAAAATTTTAGGTCCAGGAATATCTTTCAAATCCTTCATCACCTTCACCAAATGCTCAACATCATGACCATCAATGGGACCAAAATATCTCCACTTCAATGACTCAAACAAATTGCTTTCCTTGATGAGAGAACCTTTCAATGACTCTGACAATTTGTGCGCTATGGCTTGAGCATTGGGACCAAACTTACTCACCTTGCCCAACAGCTGCCATACATCATCTTTTACTTTGTTGTAGGTATGACTAGTAGTGATGTCTGTAAGATACTCTTTCAAGGCGCCTACATTGGGATCAATGCTCATGCAATTGTCATTGAGAATAACCAAAACATTAGAATCGGTAATTCCACCATGATTCAACCCTTCAAACGCCATACCTGCCGTCATGGCTCCATCACCAATCACAGCCACTACATTTCTATCCTTTTCCTTTTTGTATTTAGATGCAACAGCCATTCCTACGGCTGCGCTCACTGAAGTTGAACTATGACCAACGCCAAAGGTGTCGTACTCGCTCTCACTTCTTTTTGGAAAACCACTAATGCCTTTGTATTTGCGGTTAGTGTGAAAAACGTCTCTTCTACCTGTTAGAATTTTATGCCCATAGGCCTGATGACCGACATCCCAAATCAATTGATCGTATGGTGTGTTGTACACGTAATGCATCGCCACCGTCATTTCTACCACACCCAAACTCGCTCCAAAATGACCACCTTTCTCGGAAACAATATCCACGATGTATTGTCGCAATTCGTCACAGACTTGCTTGAGTTCGCTCTCTTTGATCTTGCTTCTTAAATCAGAAGGAACTTGAATTTGAGAGAGTAAAGGGCCTGCAGAATATTGACTCATTGTGTATCGTTTAATATAGATAACACAAATTTAATCGGAATGTTCGTTTGAGGGCGAAAAACTTAGGCGATTTGCCAGGATAACTGAAGGAAATAAACGCAGTGGGAAGTTACAATTGCAAATTCATCTTGCTCAATGGCATCACTGGCTGTAAAATCAGCTTCATCAATGACGTTACCACCTGGATCCTTCAACTTGAAATGATACGTTTTTCCAATATTAAAAACTACACCTGGACTCCAGTCAAAAACAACATCCGTTTGAGATCTAACGTCAATATTCATACTCATTAGTGTACCGTCTTGATCGTAGATTTCTAAAACAGCGCCAATTACCGATTGTAAATTAGGATCTGGAGTAGACATCCAAATAAAATTCAATTGGGCCTGGTTAGGAGTTGGGTCTGGTTCATCCACATTGGTTGTATCGTCAACAGGTGGGTCATCTCCGTTGTTCTTATCTCCACAAGACACCAAGGTCAGTGTGGTCAATGACCACAAGACCAAAAAGAATGAGATATGTAGTTTACTCTTTAACAATGTTGTGTCGCTCTATGCGTCCGTTATTTTGCATGCGAAGCGAATATACGCCCGATGCCCAATTTTGAATATTCAATGTGATATCTGTCAATAAAAGTCCTTGGTACACACATTTCCCTTCTGCACTGTATACGAACAACTCCGTATTAGGTTCCCATCCCTTGGCATTTATTTTTAATACGTCATGGGCAGGGTTGGGATAAACATTCCAATTGCTTTGTTCCACTTCATCTACGCTAGTTCCACAAGGGTCAACATATATTGGGCGAACCGCTCTGTTGGTGCATCCTTGAGGGTCTACATAATTGTATGTGATCATGTGAACACCATTACCAGCAATGCTTGGATAGAATTGATTTCCGGAAACACCTATTCCAGTGTAAAATCCACCTGTAGGAAGTCCCGTAAGCATCACCACTGTTTCAAAAACACAAACCGAATCGTCAGCAACAAACAATTCAACCGGTGCATACAATACCTCAATAAATTCTGGAGCAGTTTCAATCAAACATTCTGAATCGGTATCATAATATGAGTAGTACACAAAATGTTGCCCACCGCCAGCGGCGGCTGGATTAAATTGAGATCCTTCAATACCCGTTCCGTTGGTGTTGATGAACTCTCCGCCCACTGGCAAACCAACCATATTTAATGGAGATGCACTGATGCAGATAGAGTCCGTTGCCAATGCCATCAAAACATCTGGAACATCTGCATACTCAACATTCACTGATGCGCTCTCTTCACAACCATTGATTGCGGTCACATCAATCGAATACGTATCCTCAGCCTCGACAAATTGAATGTCGCTTTGTGTTCCATCATTCCATTCCCAATAAGCTACCAAAGAATCTGGTGAGATGGAAGGATAAAGCTCCAATAATATTTCTCCGCTACAAATGGTTGTTGGTCCTGAAGCAATAATTTCGACATCTGGAACTGGTTTAGAAATCACTTCAATCGGTAGTGAAATGCCTTGGCAACCATCTAACAAGCCGCGTACGAAATATATTCCAGACTCTTCAATAGTTAGAAACGCTGAAGTATCACCTGTATTCCAAACATAAGAATCCGCACCACCAGCAGCCATCATTACTGATTCACCTTCACAAAACTCAATCTCACCATCAAGTGCAATGGTTACATATGGATTTGGGCAGTCTTCTATTCGACCAAACCATCCATCTTGTCCGCCATTCAAACTGGCTTGCCATCCATTATTTGAAAGAAAAGCAGATGCAGCAGATCCAGCGAATAATATTTTTTGCGATTGATCTACACTCAAATAGGCCAATTCTTCGTTACCGGCGCCTCCGTAATAGGTAATCCATTGCGGAGCACCCTCCACCGTAAACTTTGCAAAATAAGCATCTGTTCCTCCTGACAACGCAGCTTGAAAAGGATTGTTGAGTGATAGGCCTGTTGACGCTGTTTGACCACCAAAATAAATATTTCCAATTTCATCGGCTACCATCGCAGAGCCCTCATCAGCCGCACTTCCACCAAAATAACTTCTCCAAATCATCTGTCCCTGCTCGTTGTATTGAGCCATAAACGCATCTGACACACCTCCGCCGTAATTCAATTGATATGAACCTGGAGTAGCCATTCCTGATGAAGCCGTTGTTCCAACCAAGTAAATATTGCCATATATGTCTGAACTACAATCCACCACTTCATCCAATGCAATTCCACCGCAGTATGTAGACCATTGCACGGCACCTAATTGGTCAAAAGTGGCCACAAGACCATCCTTGGTGCCTCCACTAAAATTGGGTTGTTGCGCAACACCGTAAGCGATGCCTGTTACGGAAGATGTAGATCCCGTGATATACACGTGATCACTCACCACATCATAACCTATTCCACCAGCGTATTCCGCGCCTTCTCCTCCCCAGTATGAGCTCCAGTACAAGGAACCCACTCCGTTGATACAGGTGACAAATAAATCTCCCTGACCTCCATAAATGTTGTCTCCATTACCAAAAGCAGGGAAATCGTTAGAAGTAGTTTCTCCTAATAAAATCAAGCGATCCTCATTATCGATAGCCATACCTAAAACACCTTCAGAAGCGGAACCTCCAATGTAACTGCCCCAAACACGTTGACCATTGGTATTAAATTTAACCATGTAACCATCGCGAATACCGCTCAATGTTGTTTGGAAACCAAAAGAGGAAATGGCATAATTAGAGGTTGTAGTTCCAGCCATATACACAAATCCAAAACGATCCACAGCAATTGTGTTTCCTTCATCTTGACCTTCACCACCGTAATAGGTAGCCCACAATCTTTGTCCATCATCATTGAACTTGGCAACAAAGGCATCACGCGTGCCATTGATGTTGGCTTGATGCATTACACCAGTAGCACTTATTCCTGAGATACTAGATGTTGAAGTGGTAGTACCTGTGATAAACACGTTGTTATTCAAATCAGAACTAATCCCATTTACCTCGTCAAATGCCTCACCGCCGTAGTAAGAAGACCAAATTACCTCGGGATCAATGGTCAAATCACTTAAACCATTCCACCCTTGAACCTCAAAACCAACTTTGTTTTTTCTAACAACAAAAGATGATTTCAATGTCTTTCCATTGGAGAAAGAAAACGGAGCATCCTCTTGCAATTGACCACTATTGGTTGAGATTTCCAATCCGCCATTTTTGGCAATCTCCAGCTTTTTGACACCATCCCAAACCATCTGAATATCACTAACATCAGCGCCCTCATGTAAAATCCAATCGTACTTCATTCCCTGAGCAGTAGTGTAAATTTTCCAATCAATGTTGGGATATACTTCCCGAATAACTACACTTTCAAAACTTGCTGTGGCGTATTCACCTTGTGGCTGATAGTAGTACACTGGACTAATCAAACCCTTTCTTTCAAAAGAGTTAACATTCCCCCCTATTGGACGCAACACGATGCGCTCCAATTGGATTTTACTCCCATTTTGCTTCACCCACTCGTATTCCAAACCGTCACTGGTAATGCGGCATGCTATATTTTTATCTGTGTTTTCAAAAAACACAGTGCGCCCTGAAGCTGACCATTGGCCTTTGTTCTCCACAAAACCTTGACGCATATCCCAAGCCCAACCACTGATGGTTAGAAGAACGCCAACTAAAAGAAAGTAGATTTTTTTCATCATGGTACTGTAATTATCCATTTTTATACGAGGGTCTTGGTTTGTATGTTGCATAATTAAAGAAAAAAAAGCCTTCCCAAGCACAATGTTATCTCGAATTATTATCTTGGGCATGTTGAATTCTTTATTTTACATGAAAAACTTAACTACCACAATTGCAATTTTACTTTTTTTCTTGATACCGAGTTCGCTTGTTTTGGCCCAAGAATATCCAGTTCTAGGACAACTATTTGATGGCAAAGACAAGTCGGTAGTTCCTTATTCAATGGTGAAATCAGGCAATTTCGGATGCCTTTCTGATGAGAATGGAAATTTTAAATTCATGTTACCCAAAGGGAAGCATACTTTGATTTTTAGTGCCATGGATTATCAAAGTTTTGAGAAGGTGATTGATGTCAATTCCTCTGGAGTTGATTTAGGGCAATTGTTTTTCACGAGGCAGGAGCATGAAGTAGGACCTGTTTTGGTATTCTCCGCATCCAAATTCCAACAAAAAATTGAAGAAGTTACTGTCAGTATGGAAGTAATTCAGCCTAAACTTTTTCAACAAAAAAATATCACTTCTTTGGAAGACGGCCTGCAACAAGCGCCTGGAGTTGCCATAGTGGACGATGAACCCCAAATCAGAAGTGGCAGTGGCTACAGCTTTGGTGCGGGCTCCCGTGTTCAGGTTTTGATAGATGACATTCCCATCCTCAGTGGAGATGCAGGAAAAGCCTCTTGGGCATTTTTACCGCTTGAAAATATTTCTCAGCTAGAAATAATCAAAGGAGCTAGCTCCGTTCTCTACGGGAGCTCAGCGCTCAGCGGTGTGATACATTTTAGAACAGCCTATGCCACAGGACAAGACAAAACCATTTTTCAAACTTGGATGGGTGGTTATCAAAATCCAAAAGGCTCCCAAAAATATTGGAAAGGATTTGGCAAGAAAACTGGTTCCTACTTCACCCACTCCGAAAAAAGAGGTAATTGGTCTTGGCTACTTGCTACCACTATGCAAGGTGATGATGGTCACATGGGACCGCAAAAAGATTCGTTGGGCCGCGCAGCTGGATATGACCAAAATCCATTTACAGTAGATCGATACGACGCTGAAAATAGGAGTAGAATCAATTTTCAATCACGTTATTCTTTCAAAAAAATTCCCGGTCTTCATGCGGGGCTCAATGTCATATTGGCGCACAGTGAGAGTAATTCAACTATGATTTGGGAAAATACAGGCGCCGGACTTTATGGTGCTTATGATGGCTCTACCACGTTTTCTCATCAAATACTTTCGGCTATTGATCCGTATATCGAATACAACAACAAAAGAGGAGGAAGACACTCTTTAAAAAATAGATGGCAATCATTGGACAACAACAATGACAATGGTCAAGGGAATTTTAGCGATGTGTATTATTCCGAATATCAGTACCAGCAAGATTGGGAGAATTGGGGATTGGCTAACATTAAAACTACTTTGGGATTGGTCAATAACATCACTGAAGGCCGAGGTCAATTATTTACAGGCGGCAATGCCAACGGTGTTAACCACGCAAGAAATCATGCTGCATATCTACAATTGGATGGGAAATGGAGAAAGAAATTGTTTTACTCTCTAGGCTGTCGGTATGAGCAATTTCAAATCAACGACAAAAGTGAAGGGAAACCCGTTTTTAGAATGGGCATAAATTACAACTTAGGCAGAGCAACTTATATTAGAGGGTCTTTTGGTCAAGGTTATCGTTTTCCGAGTATTGCAGAGAAATTTGTAGTCACCTCTTTGGGAGCGATCAAAATTTTTGCAAATCCGGATATTCAATCAGAAACCAGTGATAACATGGAAATTGGTATCAAGCAAGGATTTAAAATAAATACATTCGCTGGATTTATAGATGTCGCGGTGTTCCAACAAAGATTCAATAATTTCATTGAATTCACTTTTGGGCAATGGGATCCACAACCAGGATTGAATAATATGCTCGGCATTGGATTTAAAAGTTTAAACACAGGGAAAGCACAAGTTAGGGGAGCGGAATTTAGCGTAATGGGTACCGGTAAGATTAACGACAAAACTACCATCGATGTTTTGGGTGGATACACCTACACGCAGCCTATCACGAAAACGCCCGATTATCAATATGCCAAGGCTGATAGTGTCAATGTATTTTACAATGCCAACTTGGCCACACCCAGCTATCAATCTACAAGTTCCAATAGCACCAATCAAATTTTGAAATATCGAATGCAGCATTTGGTCAGAATGGATGTTTCCATCAAAAGAGGCTCTTGGACATTGGGGAACAGCTGGAGATACAATAGCCACATGCAAAATATTGATGTGGCTTTTGAGCAACTTGAATCTCAATTTCCCAACCTTTTCAATCCGGGTATTATTCCATGGAGAGCCTCACATACGCATGGGGATTACATCTGTGATTTACGTTTGGGTTATGAATGGAAAAAACACAGACTTAGTTTGGTCATGAATAACGTTTTCAATCGGGTATATTCCATGCGCCCACTGGCTATTGAGGAGCCGAGAAGTGTATTCATCCAATACTCTATTCAATTGTAACATGTCAGCAAATCATTTTTTAGGAGTAATTCCAGCGCGTTTCGGAAGTTCCAGATTTCCAGGTAAGCCTTTGGTTGATATTCATGGTAAGCCCATGATACAGCATGTTTGGGAGAGAGTAACGCAATCTACAGTAGTTCGGAATTGGGTTGTCGCTACGGATGATCAACGAATTTTGGATGCCGTTCAAAAATTTGGAGGACAGGCAATCATGACCTCCAATGAATTGGCTAGCGGAACAGATCGCTGCAAGGCCGTGCTTCAAGCACAAACTGATCGGTTTGATTGGATCATCAACGTTCAAGGAGATGAGCCATTTGTTCAAGTAGATCAAATTAATCACTTGGCTCAAGCCATGATGGAACATCAACCAGACGTCGGAACCCTCATCAAATGGAATTCAGATTGGAACGATTTTCAAAATCCCAACAGAGTCAAATGCGTCCGTGATCATCAGGGGAATGCGCTTTATTTTTCAAGAAGTCCGATTCCATTTTGTGCCGAGGAGCAAAATTTCATTGGATTTTGGAAGCATATGGGGATGTACGCTTACAGCGCCAATTTTTTAAATAACCTTCAAAATCTTACCGCATCTGCTCTAGAAAAGCAAGAATCTTTGGAACAATTGCGTTGGCTAGAAAACGGAAAAAAGATTTTAACCCTTGAAACTCAGGTCGAAACGCCTTGTGTAGACACTCCGGAGGATTTGGCGGTGATTTTAAAGATGGACTTTTAAACAAAAAACCTTATTTTTGAAGCATGAACATGGAGGCAATCATAAGTGAATTACTTCAATCACATGAATGTGTGATGGTGCCTGAGTTAGGTGGATTTGTTGCGCAATACAAAAGTGCACATGTTCATCCCATCACTCACACGATCTCCCCCCCTTCTTTTCAAATTGGTTTTAACCGACATTTGAACAACTTTGATGGTTTGCTTTCTTCTGCAGTGAGTAAGAAATGGAGTATAACGTTGATGGAGGCCAATTATGAAGTTTCACAATGGGTGAAATCGATACAAACGCATTTGGCTCAGGGACATAAAGCATTGCTACCTGGATTAGGCGTTTTGTGGATTGATCACCAAAGTCAAACACAGTTCATCCCCTCAGATGATATCAAACAAAGCGCACAACACTTTGGTCTAAAGCCTGTGACGCTTTCCTACATCAATAAATCCGCTACTCGCACAGAAACTGCTATCACCTCTCGCCCGACCCGTGATTTGAAAAAATGGGTTGCTATTGGTGCGGCTGCGGTGACGTTAGGAATCGGATTTTTTGCATATTCCACTCAACATCCTCAAATGGACTTTGCTGGAATTGGAAATTGGGGAAAAGCACCCGTGGTATCGCAATACATTCCTCAAGCCACTCAGCTTGTAGACTTACAGCCTGAGGTTGCTTCCAATACAGAAACAGAAATTCAAAAGCTTTGGAACGCAACGGTAATTACCCATGATGAACCCATTGCCCAAACGATCAAACCAGAAAAAAAATCAGGTCAAAATATCTGGGGTAAATCTTGGGTTGTTGGTGGTGTATTTAAGACCAAAGAAAATGCGGAAACCCTTTTGCAATCAATGAAGCAAAAAGGATTTAAAAACGCAATCATTATTCCTTTTCAAGACTTTTATTACACTTGCTACGGAACAGCGTCAAGTGAAAAAGATGAAGCCATTTTACGCGCTCAAGTTCAACGTGTCGATCCTCACGCATGGACCAAAAGGTAATGCCTATTCGGAATATCATTTTTGATTTTGGTGGTGTTCTCTTTGCTATAGATTACAATGCTCCAGCTCGAGAGTTTTCCAAATTGAGATGGGATGGATTCACCAGTGAATATGCCCAGGCTGCACAAAGTGATGTATATGATCGATTAGAAATCGGTGCTATTTCCGCTGATGATTTCTGGAATTACTTGTATCAAAAAATGCCCAATGTCCCTCAGCAAGCGGTTCGCGACGCATGGAACAGTATTTTACTTCACCCTATTGCAGAGCGCATTGCTGCTGTTCCCCAAATAAAAAAAGCTGGCTATCGCACTTTTCTGCTGAGCAATACCAATGCTACTCATGTTCCAGAATTTGAACAAATGATGAAGGATTCAGGTGACTTTGAAAATTTCAAAACTGGATTTGAGGCCATTCATTACAGCCAAGAATTGGGACTTAGAAAACCGCATCCAGAAACATTTCTTCATCTCTGCAATATTCATCAAATCCATCCTTCAGATACTTTATTCATTGACGATTCCTTTCAGCATGTTGAGGGCGCAAAAAAAGCAGGTCTTCAGACTTTGCATTTGACGCCTGAAAAAGACCTGCTTCTTGAGCTTAAATCCTTAGGTGTTTTGTATTAATCTACAATCCCTACCAAATCCATCATAAAGGCATACTCCAACGCCACCTCTTTCAAGGCCTCAAATCTTCCAGATTTTCCCCCATGGCCTGCATCCATATTGCACCAGAATAATAGTCGATTATCATCAGTCTTCATATCTCTCAATTTGGCAACATACTTGGCCGGTTCCCAGTATTGAACCTGTGAATCCCAGTATCCCGTAGTGACCAAAATATTAGGATAATCTTTCTTTTCGATGTTATCAATAGGAGAGTACGACTTCATGTAATGATAAAATTCCTCGTGATTGGGATTTCCCCATTCATCATATTCAAAAGTGGTCAGAGGAATGGACTCATCCAGCATTGTCGTCACTACATCAACAAAAGGCACTGCTGATATAATACCTTTAAAAAGTTGAGGAGCCATATTGGCCACAGCGCCCATCAATAAACCTCCGGCGCTTCCGCCCATAGCAAACAACCGGTCAGAGTCCGTGTATTTCTCATTCACCAAGTACTGAGCACAATCTACAAAATCCGTGAATGTATTTTTCTTTTGCAACAACTTTCCATTGTCATACCAAGATCTACCCATTTCTTGACCACCTCTGATGTGGGCAATGGCATAAGCAAAACCTCTGTTTAACAAGGATAAGCGTGCCGAACCAAAACCTGCATCCAAGCTATGCCCATAGCTACCATAGGCATATAGCAATAATGGAGACTTTGCATTGCGCTCAAATCCCTTTTTATAAACCAATGATACTGGTACCAAAGTGCCATCCGAAACAGGCACCATCAATCGCTCACAATGATAGTCCGATGAGTTGTATCCGCCTACAATTTCCTGTTGCTTCAACAATGTCTTTTCTCCCGTTACCATATTGAAATCAAACGTACTCATAGGAGTAACCATTGAGGTATAGCCGTAACGCAAAATATCCGTATTGAAGTCAGGATTGGCTCCAACTCCTGCGGAATAGGCAGCATCTTCAAATGGCAAATAATATTCTTGGGTACCATCCCAACGCTTGATTCGCAATTGAGTTAGGCCATTTTTTCTTTCATCGATTACCATAAAATCACGGAACATTTCCACCCCTTCAAGCAAGACATCTTCCCGGTGTGGAATTACTTCTTCCCAATGCTCCATAGTAGTTTGATTTAATGATGTACGCATCAGTTTGTAATTCTTGGCATTCCAATTCGTCGTCACGTAAAAACAATCTCCATAATGATCGATGGCATATTCTAATTCTCTTTGACGCGTCTGAAAAATTCTGAATTCACCATTGGGTTGATCAGCCTCTAAAACGCGGTATTCCGTTGTCAATGTTTGCGAAGAACCAATAACCAGATATTTTTCACTTTTGGTTTTAAATACAAAACAACTGAAGGTCTCATCTTTCTCTTCAAACACCAAAACATCCTGGTCTTGTGGAGTTCCCAAAATGTGCTTCCAAATTTGAAATTCGCGCAAGGTTTGAGGATCGCGTTTGGAATAAAACAACGTCCTATTATCGGCAGACCAAGTTGCCCTGCCCGTAGTTCCCTCTAAGATATCTTCTGACACTTTTCCTGTGGCCAATTCTTTAAAAAAAACACGGTATACCCTTCTGCTTACTTCATCCACACCATAGGCCACCCATTCATTGTTTGGACTAACTGTCATTCCTCCCAAAGCCCAATAACTCTTGCCTTCAGCCAAAGCCGGACCATCAATCATTACCTGCTCTTCATTATCTAAACTATCTTTCTTTCTGCAATAAAAAGCGTAGTCCTTTCCCTCTTCAAATCGAGTGTAGTACCAATAACCATTGTCTTTTACTGGCACACTCTGATCAGTCTCTTTGATCCTTCCCTTCATCTCCTGAAACAAGCGCTCCTGAAAATTTTCAGTATGCTTCATCACCAACTTGGTGTAATCATTCTCTTGATTTAAATAAGTCAACACCTCCTGAGTTTGCTCATCCTTCTCTTCTGCTTCTTTCTGCTCATCTGACAATCGCATCCAATAATAATTGTCGACACGAATATCACCGTGTTTCTCAATATGATGAGGGCGCTTGTTGGCAACTGGCCAATTGATTTCCTTTTCCTTCATGTTCTTTCTTCTATTTAGACTTTCTCTTATTAATTATCGCCGATACTACTTCCAAATCCCACGATTGTGTGATTTTCAAATTTTCAGGTAAACCCAACTCATAATGAAGAGCACCTGGATGAGCAAGCTCCACCACTGAAGCATCATCTGTAAAAATTGGCGCGTATTCTTGGTTGTATGCATCGTGAATCAAGCTCCATTGGAAACATTGCGGAGTTTGAATACTTCTTACCAAATTTCTATCTATAATTTTCCACTCTCCATTTTGTTCCATTCTGAGACTATCCGCAATTGGCCAATAGGGAATAGCCGATTGGTTCTTCTCTGCTGCATCCCACATTCGGTTGACAAAATCAACATCAATAGCGGGTCGCGCGGCATCATGAATCGCAACAAGCCTAGATGATTCAGGAATATGCTTGATTGCATTTTTCACAGAATCATATCTTTCCTTTCCTCCAATCACTATCTGATGACTTGGTACTTTATAACGCTCGCATTGCTCCTCCCAAAAACTTATCATGTCATCACTTAAAACAACAATCACATGCGCTCCGGTTTTGTTAAATACGTCAATACTGTAAGCTAGAATAGGCTTGTCATTTAGTATTAAGAACTGCTTGGGCAATTGCCCTCCAAATCTCTTCCCACTGCCCGCTGCGACTATAATAGCTACTTTCATGAATCTGCTTATGAGCCAACAAAGTAAGTCCAAATTGCCAAATTTTGAAACCTCTTATACTTTTTTCCGTAAATTCGGACCTCAATCAAAAAATCATGATGCGAAATATCATTTGTTCTTTGGGTTTTCTAATGATTTGCTTACCTCATATTGCATGGACCCAAATCAGCGACAACTTTGAGAGCACCATTGGAAATTGGACATCTTTCAATGGGTCCGAATGGAATTTATCAACTTCAGGAGCTTTATCTGGAACGCAATCCTTGCGACAGAACGGAAGTGGCACATTAACCACAACCTATCGTTCCACTGTTTCCAAAGTTGTTCCCTCAGAGATGACCAACCTAAATGGTGTATCCACTACTTGGGAATTCAAAATTTCTACTTTTGGAAAAACGCTTAATTCATCATCCAAGTTCTGGGTGATTTTAGCGAGTAACCAAGCAGATACCAAAATTGCTACAGGGAGTAATCAATATGAAGGGGTTACAGGAAGCAAGTACCAAGGATATGCCATTGGTGTAAATCCCAATACCGCTGCTGCAAGCACCTCTGCAGAACCTTTCAATCTTAATCCTACCAAAAGATTTTTAAAACTGATGAAAGTAACCAGTGGATCTACATCCATGGTTTCTGATTTGGTGGAAATTCCCTCTACCACTGGTTTGTACAGCGGTGAATATGGCTTGGGTCCCAACAGCATTTCCACTGTCGTTGGCATCAAAGTAACCCGATCTCCCAATGGGGTTTGGACTGTCTTTGCTGACTATGACAACAACGGAGTGTATGAAGTTACTTCATCAACCGCAACGGACAATACGTACACCTCAATGAACTATATCGGCGCATCTGTGCGATGGCCCAATGGAACTGCAACGCCGTCTGCGCACATCAACGGTAACTTTTCAATCGATGATTTCACAGTTTCCCAAGCTTCATCTGCTGCTACATATTATAGTATTGCCGCAGGTAGCATGTCAGGGGCTAATGTCTGGTCGTTGACCAACGGCGGAAGCGCTGTAACACCAACAATCAATAGTGGTACGAACTTATTTATCCAACACGCCATTCAAATGGATGGCAATTACAATGTCAACAATGTAACCTTTGAAACAGGAGGCAGCTTATCAGCCAATGGCGCCAGTCAGTCACTGACACTTGCCGGCAACTGGACCAACAACAGTTCTGAAAGTGCTTTCAATGGACTTTTCGGTTCGAGTTGTTGTACATCGGGATGCCGCGTTACCATGGCCGGTGCATCTGCTCAAACCATTGGGGGAACTTTTGGAACCCAATTCATGGAATTGCAAATCAACAATTCCAACGGCGTTACTTTAAATGCTCCGGTTTATGTTACTGCCGCTGTTCTTCCAACTTCAGGAACATTGACCACCAATGGAACGGGTGGAAGTTTAAATTTAATGAGCACCGCGACTTGCTCGGGATCTATTCAATCCATTGGCGTTGGTGCCGATGTTTCTGGCCCTGTTCTGTTGCAGCGCTATCTGCCTTCAAACCCCGCGAGCAACTGGATGTTCTTGTCTTGTCCGCTTTACGCAACAAGCACCAACACTATGATGTCACCCAATACAGCTTGGGGATCGCGTGTTGTAAAGAGTGTAAGCTATCCAGCATTAACCATGACTTCTACGAGTATCAAATTTTACAATGAAGCCTTGGTTGGTGTGTCCAATGTTGGATTCACAGCCATCAGCCCATCAACAGGCACATTGAATCCGCTTTTGGGTTACAACGTTTATGCAACATCAACAGCTAAAACAATCAACCCCGTAGGATTTCCAATCAAGGGAAGCATCACCCGTTCTTTGAGCTACACCGCATCAGGTCCTGCTGAATCGTGGGGCAGAAATTTGGTTGGTAATCCTTATCCAGCAGAAATTGATTGGATGACTGTCGAGGCTTCTAGTTCCAACGTTGGTGCATACTATATTTACGATTACCAATCTTCCAATTATTTGTACTTTAACGCAAACAACGGCACATTCAATACCTCAACTGCTTATCCCGATGGAATTGGCAGATACATCCCTCACAGCCAAAGCTTTTTCGTAGTTGCAACAGCCGCGAGCCAAAGTCTAAATTTCAGTGAAAGTGCAAAGGTGAACCGATGCAGCCCCAAGGGATTTGAAAGAAACTTCATTCAAGACAATCAATTGATGGTTCGCCTGTATGACGCTTACAACAAGGCTTCCGACGTATCAACAATTGTGTTGGAACACGGCAGCTCTGAAAAAATGGATCAAGGATACGATGTATTTGATTTATTTGATGCATCTATCAACAATGCCAATTTGGCGTTGTTGTCTGAAGAAAATTATCCATTGATGTCTGCTTCTATCGATGGAGAGAACATGCAAACAGTTCCTGTTGTGCTCGACTTGAAAGGAAACGGTGTTTCACAATCCAAATTGGTTTTCGAAAATCTGCCTTCTTCCACTTCATGGTATTTCGAAGTGAATACGCTAGGTGTACAAGTATCCAATGATGGAATTGCGTGGAGCAATTTGAATCAAAATGAGTGGGTATTGATTCAACCTAATATGAGCCTATGTCTTACTTTCAATGATGCGTTCAAGGGTCAAGCAGGAAAAATCATTTCTTGTCCAAGCGGACAGTGTGCTCCTGAACAATCGTTCACCAATCTTTCAGAGCGACTTCAAATCTTGAACGGTTGGAACGAAATAACCATTCGCAACAATAATGCATTGATTGAAAAGGTTGTGGTTCGTGACGCAATGGGCAAAATAATAACTTCTCTGTCCGGTAGTCAAACGCAATGGATGATTGATACCCAGAGCTGGTCTGCTGGTGTATACATCATTGAAACTCAGAATGAGTTCGGAAAAACTTGCACAGAAAAAGTGATAGTTCAATAAAAGCTTGGAAACTTTCCATTTTAAAGGGCGGTGATTACCGCCCTTTTTTATTTTTACAAAATGAAATTTCTCATCGTTGGTTTAGGCAATATTGGTCACGAGTACAACAACACCCGACACAACATCGGATTTGACGTTGTCAATTTCCTAGCTGCCAAACACGGCGGAACATGGCGCACAGCGCGGTACGCGGATGTGGCCGAAATTAAAGTAAAAGGGAAAATACTCATCTTGGTTAAGCCTTCTACCTACATGAATCTGAGCGGCAATGCTGTTCGATATTGGATGCAAGAAGAGAAGATATCCGCTACAAATACAATGATTATTACGGATGACTTGGCACTTCCATTTGGGAAATTGCGCATGCGCCCCAAGGGAAGTGATGGTGGACACAATGGATTAAAACACATTCAAAGTATCCTCGGTAATGATCAATATCCTCGACTTCGATTTGGCGTTGGGAGTGAATTCTCCAAAGGTAAACAAGTGGATTACGTACTAGGCGTTTGGAACGAAGAGGAATTGAAGACACTTGAGACCCGCATTGAAAAAGCTGGTGAAGGTTGTCTTCTCTTTACCCAAATTGGACTAGAGCGCGCCATGAATGTCGTGAATGCCTCCTAGAGAACTTACTATTAAATCTTCCAAGTAAACTGAACACTCAAATTCCGCGGAGCATCAGCTTTAGCGGGTCGTGTAGAATAAAAGGCGTTAAAAACATTTTGCACTTGAAGACTACAAGAAAGTTGATCGGAAACGTGATAGAAAACACGCATATCACAAATGTGGGTGCCATGATTCTGGGTAGAACGATAATGTGCTAATCCTGGAATAAACCACTCCAATACAGGGTCAACTTTTTGCATAAAGCTATAATACCTCCATCCCACACCCGCTCCCCATCGGGCTTTTGAAACATCCAAATTAAATTTGGCCATATGCTTAAATCGATATCGCAACACATAAGAGGCTGTATCCATTCTAGCATATTCCGAAATCAATGATTGACCATAATCTGCCAAATTCTTTCCACCTGGGTACTGACTCAAATCGACTGGAAGCAAGTAAGTATATCCGCCCAATCCATGCCATTCCCAACCTCTGTATTTTCCATTGACGTTAAAGGAAGTTTCCCAACCACCAATCTGGGCATCCGCCACATTCACACTCTTGTAACCAAGACCAAATAAGGTGTCCGTAATAGCACCCCATCTACCAAAAGTAAATTCAATCAAATTGCGGTAGCGTGTCAAGAATAAGGCATTGTCCCAAGTCACCTGCAACTCCTCTTTTTCCCAAATGGCTTTGTGCCCAATCTCCGCATTCCAACCCTGCTCTGGAACGACATCGATGTTGGGATAAATATTGATTTGATCAATCGTATAACGAACAAATCGTTCCGCGGGAGAAGGGAATCGATAGCCTTGAACATAAGAAGCGCGCAGTGTATGGTGGTTATTGATTGAATATGTCAATCCAAATCTTCCAACAGGCATAGCTTGGGGATGAACACCCTCAAGCGCATATTGCTCTATGCGCAGTCCCGATGAAACAAGCCATTTGCGCCAACCCCAATCTCCTTGCGTGAACAAACCGGCCATCGCACCTTGATGCTCTCCGCCAAAGGCCGCGTCCTTGAAAGAAAATCCCGTTGCATTGCCTCCCACCAACCATTCCAATCCCCATGGTGTATGGTGAATCCAACGATACGTTAACTGGTTCAATTGCACACCCTGAGAAAACGAATTTCCATCGGGAAAAAAAGAACTATAATAACGGGCTTTCAAAGAATGTAAATTGCCTTTTCTGTCAACGTGCTCCAACCATGGATCGATATTCATCCACAAGTCATTGTATGTAGCCATTGCATTACCAGAAACAAATGCGCCAGTGCTATCATTCTGCCAAAAAAGTGATGAACTCATTCGCTGACGCATCACCAAACCATTCACTCCCCATTGGGTATTTTTCCATTTGGGCAATTTCCATTTTGTCTTAAATGACCAACGTTGCCTTCTCTCATCTTCACCCTTCACCCATCCGTTTGCCGCATGCACCGCTCCACCAATCATCCATTTGCAATTGCCCGTTTGCTGTCCGTAGCGAAATAAATAACCCGTTTGATAAGGCAATTTTCCGCTTTGGGAAGTATCCGCATCTCCCCACCATTTGGCACCATCCACCTTGGGTGAGTCAAAACCTGTGTAATAATATTGTATCATTCCTGAAGGCGCTGATGTTGGAACCAACGTTCTCACATTGACAACACCATTCAATGCTGAGGAACCATACTGCACAGACGAAGCTCCTTTGACCACTTCCATCGCATCCATCAACTCAATGGGGATATAATTCCACTTGATATCATTTCTATCTGCCGTCAACAAAGGCACATCATCCAAAACCAACAATACCCTACTACCCGCTCCGTATGAATAACCACTGCCTCCTCTGAAACTAGCTTGACCATCAACGATTGTCACACCAGGTACCCGCTCCAATGCACTAGACAAATCCGTAGTTCTTTTGCGCATCACGTCACGACCATCAATGCGTTCAATACTTTGGGAGTTTTCTCTAATTGATCTACCATACAATGATGAACTCACAACAAGGGTGGATGATTCATTGGCAATAGGAAGTAATTCAATCTGCAAATGATATGTTCCGTCATCATGAATTTTCAACTTCGACGTCCATTCTTCCTTTTGCCAAAACACTTCTTGATAACCCAACATTTTTACACGAATGGTACTCATGCTCTTAAGCACCGCAACAGATTCACCTTTCCAATTGGTCATTTGATGTTCATCACTGTTGAAGACGATCAATGCTCCGGGAATTGCTTCCTCTTTGTCCTTTTCTACAATTCGAAAATGTATCTCCTGAGCCACAACATGACTACTCAACAATATCCCAAATAATAAAATGAAAATCCTTCCCAACATGGCGGGCAAGATACTATTTTTTTCCTCTTTTTGTTTTCTCCGCTGCCCTTAGATCAGAATAACGCGGATCTTCTTTGTAAGCCAATTTTCGCATTTCGCTTACTTCGATATTCATCACACCCATTTCTTCTATAACTCGTCCCCTCAAGTAATAAACGCCTTGACCTTGCCATCTCATATTTTGCAATTGCATATTGGGGAAATGTGCAGTGTCCAAAAAGTTACCCTCTTCATCAATGAAATTTCCAAAATACATGCGTTCGCCTTTGGATGTCCTCGTTGACTTGGCAGTGATGTAGTAGCCATACGCCACCACCTCTTTGCCCAAATGAGCAGGCAATTCTCGGGATAGAACATGCGGCACTTTTTGCTCGGCAATCCAATCAAAAGGACTGCTCAATGGAAAGCCAAGCAATTCCATTTGGTCATACACCTCCTCCAAGGGATGATGTTCCAAATCAGGTATCTCAAAAGTCTTTCGCTCAACACCAAACAAAGTGGATTGTGCATCATCTACTTTTTGATTGAAATATATCTGGGCCTTCCAAAGCAATTTTTTCTTGGGCTCTCCTGTAAATCGCATTGCCCCAGATCGAATAAGCAACACACATTGCTCCAATCCTACATGAACGCGATCAATGAAATCATCAAAACCCAAGAAAGGTCCCTTGGCTTGGGCTTGCAAAATCCGCTCAATAACAGGATGCTCCAAATCTTTGATCATGCCCAATCCCAGATAGATTGTTCGGTCTCGAATCAATGAAACCGCACTGCTGCGCTGCACACAAGGGGCCTCGACTATCCCTCCCTTTCTTCTGGCTTCGTGGACATAAAATTCAACAGAATAAAATCCACCGCCGTTGTTCAAAGTGGCTACCATGTATTCCAAAGGAAAGTAGGCCTTTAAAAACAAACTCTGAAAACTCTCCACGGCATACGATGCGCTATGACCTTTGGCAAATGCGTATCCCGCAAAACTTTCGATTTGTCTCCATATCTCAATGATCTCCTCCAACGGATGTCCTTTCTGCAAAGCGTTCTGAACAAACTGATCTCGGGCCTTTTCAAACTCTTCTCTGCCTCTAAATTTCCCACTCATTCCTCTGCGCAATGCATCGGCCTCACCCAATGTCAATCCCCCATAGTAATGCGCCACCTTGATGACATCCTCCTGATAAACCATGATGCCGTAGGTCTCTGGCATCAAATCCAACAATACGGGATGCCCTTGCTTCCGTCTCTCCGGAATGCGCTGGCGCATGATAAACTCGCGCATCATTCCACTTTTAGAAACGCCAGGGCGAATCACAGAACTAGCAGCAACCAAGCCCAAATAATCATCTACTTGCAATTTGCCTAACAACATGCGCATGGCCGGCGACTCTACATAAAAACAACCAATGGCATCAGCGGAACGAATCAAACTGCGCACTTGCTCATCTTGCTTAAATCGTCGAATATCATGAATGTCAAAATCCATTTTATCCGGTTGATTGTAGGCAATGATTTCCACACATTCTTTGATCTTTCCTAATCCGCGTTGTGATAAAATATCAAACTTATAAATACCGATATCTTCTGCTACCACCATATCAAAATGGGTGGTTGGAAATCCTTTGGGTGGTAAAAATGTCGCCGTGTAATGATGTATCGGCTTTTGTGTAATCAATATACCCGCAGCATGAATAGCAAGGGCATTCGGAAAATCTTGGATGTATTGCGCATAGCGCAATGTCAGGCGTTGCAGTTCATCCAATTCATCCACACGAAATTTGCCATCCGACAACAAGTCAATATCCTCTTTGGGCAATCCAAAAACTTTTCCCAATTCGCGAACAGCCGCTCTGTATTGAAAGGTATTGTAGGCAC
>JACCDJ010733821.1_pt1 | contig 35385 bp, 28 predicted proteins | sample 7444481 | NCBI WGS metagenome assembly JACCDJ01 (sample SAMN15323435, study PRJNA562643) | freshwater metagenome | isolation source: river surface water | place: USA:Blue River Watershed | collected 2017-08-15
GAGTGGTCGGCTTCCAGCGAAGTGGCGGAGTCGGTCCTCGGGGCGGTGATGCTGGGGAAGGTCGGACGAGCGGGGCTGCGGGAGACCGTCTGTGCGGCCCTGCCAGCGGATTCAGCGGCGGCGGGTTCTGCCTGGATGTTCTGGGCCAGCTGCCCCTTGGGGCCGGCAGTCAGATCGAACGTGACGCGGGCGCCTTGCTTGAGCGTCTTGAAGCCATCCATGGAGATGGCGGAGAAATGGGCGAAGACATCGGCGCCGCCGCCATCAGGCTCGATGAAGCCGAAACCTTTTGCATCATTGAACCATTTGACAGTGCCAGTCGCCATGTTGCGTCTCTCGACAATCACGTTTGCAAGGCGAGGCAGTGTCCCGGATGGCCCCTGCAGGTGTCAATGATTTTGAAAACCAAAGTTCTTTTTTTTCAGTCTTGGGTCAGCCTTGCAAAGTTATCGGTCACGCGACGTATCCGCGCGATGCCCTCCCGACATGCTGTTGCTGGCCGGTGCTGACCGTTCGGCCTTCGACCTGCCTAAAGGCCAGGGCAGGTCGGGTCGATAAAATCAGTGGCATGGCCAGCAAATCGCCCCTTCCCCCGCCGGTGGTCCCCACGCAACGGCCCAAGGATGACGACGGCGGCTCAGTCGTGCTCGAGCGGCGCACGCAAAGAACGCAGCCTCCCCAGATGTACCAGGTCGTCATGCTCAACGACGACTTCACCCCAATGGAGTTCGTGGTGGTGGTGATCCAGGAGTACTTCAACAAGGACCGGGAGACCGCCACGCAGATCATGCTCAAGATCCACCTGGATGGAAAAGGCATCTGCGGCGTCTACTCCCGGGATGTGGCGGCCACGAAGGTCGAGCAGGTCCAGGCGGCAGCCCGCCAGGCGGGGCATCCCCTGCAATGTGTGAGTGAACCGGTCGAGTAAGAGAAAGTGGAACGGATCAGGATTACAGTGGCTCTAAGCCAAGATCTTTTTTTGAGTGGGTCAGCTCGCAAGGCAAAGGAATTTTCATGATTGCCCAGGAATTGGAAGTCAGCCTCCACATGGCGTTTGTCGAGGCCCGACAGCAGCGCCACGAATTCATCACCGTCGAGCACCTGCTGCTGGCCCTGCTGGACAACCCCAGCGCGGCCGAAGTGCTGCGGGCCTGCTCGGCCAATATCGACGACCTGCGCAAGTCGCTGTCCAACTTCATCAAGGACAACACCCCTCAGGTGGCGGGCACCGATGACGTGGACACCCAGCCGACGCTGGGGTTTCAGCGCGTGATCCAGCGCGCGATCATGCATGTGCAGTCCACCGGCAACGGCAAGAAGGAAGTCACCGGCGCCAACGTGCTGGTGGCCATCTTCGGCGAGAAGGACTCGCACGCGGTGTATTACCTGCACCAGCAGGGGGTCACCCGGCTGGACGTGGTCAACTTCATCGCCCATGGCATCAAGAAGAGCGACCCGCCCGAGCCAGTCAAGGGCAATGAAGCCCCCGGCGGCGCCGAGGGCGAGGAGGGCGCCGAGAAGAACGAGAAGGCCTCGGCCCTTGAGCAGTTCACGCTCAACCTGAACCAGGCGGCCAAGGACGGCAAGATCGATCCGCTGATCGGCCGCGAGTACGAGGTCGAGCGCGTCATCCAGATTCTGTGCCGCCGCCGCAAGAACAATCCGCTGCTGGTGGGTGAGGCCGGCGTCGGCAAGACGGCCATTGCCGAGGGCCTGGCCTGGCGCATCGTGCAAAAGGACGTGCCCGAGATCCTGGCCGAGTCGCAGGTCTACTCGCTGGACATGGGCGCGCTGCTGGCGGGCACCAAGTACCGCGGCGATTTCGAGCAGCGCCTGAAGGGCGTGCTCAAGTCGCTCAAGGACAAGCCCAATGCCGTGCTGTTCATCGACGAGATCCATACCCTGATCGGTGCGGGCGCTGCTTCGGGGGGCACGCTGGACGCATCCAACCTGCTCAAGCCGGCGCTGTCCAGCGGACAGCTCAAATGCATCGGCGCGACCACCTTCACCGAGTACCGCGGCATCTTCGAAAAGGACGCGGCGCTGTCGCGGCGCTTCCAGAAGGTCGATGTGGTGGAGCCCACCATCGAGCAGACGGTCGAGATCCTCAAGGGCCTGAAGTCGCGCTTCGAAGAACACCACAGCGTGAAGTACGCCGCCAACGCCCTGCAGGCTGCGGCCGAGCTCAGCGCCAAGTACATCAACGACCGCCATCTGCCAGACAAGGCGATCGACGTGATCGACGAGGCCGGTGCCGCGCAGCGCATCCTGCCGGTGAGCAAGCGCAAGAAGACGATTTCCAAGACCGAGGTCGAGGAGATCGTGGCCAAGATCGCTCGCATTCCGCCGGCCAACGTCTCCAACGACGACCGCGGCAAGTTGCAGAGCCTGGAGCGCGACCTCAAGAGCGTGGTCTTCGGCCAGGACAAGGCCCTGGAGGTGCTGGCTGCGTCCGTCAAGATGGCGCGCTCGGGCCTGGGCAAGGGCGACAAGCCCATCGGCGCGTTCCTATTCAGTGGTCCGACCGGCGTGGGCAAGACCGAAGCCGCCAAGCAGCTGGCCTACATCATGGGCATCGAGCTGATGCGCTTTGACATGTCCGAATACATGGAGCGGCATGCAGTGTCCCGCCTGATCGGCGCGCCGCCTGGCTACGTGGGCTTTGACCAGGGCGGTCTGCTGACCGAGGCCGTCACCAAGAAGCCGCACGCGGTACTGCTGCTCGACGAAATCGAGAAAGCACACCCTGACATCTTCAACGTGCTGCTGCAGGTGATGGACCACGGCACGCTGACCGATAACAACGGGCGCAAGGCCGACTTCCGCAACGTGATCATCATCATGACCACCAATGCGGGCGCCGAGACCATGAACAAGGCCACCATCGGTTTCACCAACCCGCGCGCGGCGGGCGACGAGATGGCCGATATCAAGCGTCTGTTCACGCCAGAGTTCCGCAACCGCCTCGATGCCATCGTGAGCTTCAAGGCGCTGGACGAGCAGGTCATCATGCGGGTGGTCGACAAATTCCTGCTGGTGCTCGAGCAGCAGCTGCAGGAGAAGAAGGTCGACGTCACCTTCACCGACAAGCTGCGCAAGCACCTGGCCAAGAAGGGCTTCGATCCGCTCATGGGCGCACGCCCCATGCAACGCCTGATTCAGGACACCATCCGTCGTGCGCTGGCCGACGAGCTGCTGTTCGGCCGCCTGACCGATGGCGGTCGCCTGACCGTGGATCTGGATGACAAGGACGAAGTCCTGCTGGACATCCAGCCGCTACCCAAGAAGGAAGGGCGCTCCAAGCCCGAGCCGGAGGAAGTCTCGTCCAGCGACGGTTCCTGACCTCACCGGGTCATGGCCAAAGCCGCCAAGCCGCCTTCGGGCGGCTTTGTCGTTTGGGGGGCGGATTGGTCTGGCAGGACCCCGACGCAGGCACCTGCCAAGGGTGCGGGGGCGAAAAGTAGAATGCGGGTTTTCCCGTGCAGCCCCGCACCGGCGCGGCGCACCCAGAACTGACAAGGACGACACCCGTGGCTGGACACAGTAAATGGGCCAATATTCAGCACCGCAAGGGGCGCCAGGATGAAAAGCGGGGCAAGGTCTGGACCCGCGTGATCCGCGAGATCATGGTCGCGGCCCGACAGGGCGGTGGCGATCTCAACGCCAACCCCCGTCTGCGCCTGGCCGTGGATAAGGCCAAGGCCGCCAACATGCCGGCTGACACCATCAAGCGCAATATCGACAAGGCCACTGGCAACCTCGAAGGTGTCCATTACGAAGAGATTCGCTACGAGGGCTATGGCATCGGCGGCGCGGCCATCATCGTCGACACCATGACCGACAACAAGGTGCGCACGGTGGCCGAGGTGCGGCACATCTTCAGCAAGTACGGCGGCAACATGGGCACCGAAGGCTCGGTGGCCTTCCAGTTCAAGCACTGCGGCCAGTTGATCCTGGCGCCTGGTACGAGCGAAGACCAGGTCATGGAGGTCGCCCTGGAAGCGGGCGCGGATGACGTCATCACCGATGACGAAGGCGCGATCGAGGTGCTCACCGCGCCGGGCACCTTCGAAGCGGTCAAAAACGCCTTGGACGCTCAAGGCCTCAAGCCCGAGATGGCCGAGGTCACCTGGCGGCCCGAGAACACCATCGAGCTTGCCGGCGATGAAGCCGCTCGCATGCAAAAGCTGCTGGACATGCTCGAGGACCTGGACGACGTGCAGGACGTTTTCCACAACGCAGACATCCCCGCATGAAAGTCCTTGTCATCGGTAGCGGCGGCCGCGAGCACGCCCTGGCCTGGAAGCTGGCCCAGTCGCCCAAGGTGCAGGCGGTCTACGTCGCTCCCGGCAACGGCGGCACGGCGCTGGACCCGCGCCTGGAGAACATCTCCATCACCGACATCGCCGGGCTGCGCCAGTGGGCGCTGGACGAGAAGATCGCCCTGACGGTGGTGGGCCCCGAGGCGCCGCTGGCGGCCGGGGTGGTCGATGCCTTTCGCGCTGCAGGTCTGCGCATCTTCGGGCCCACGCAGGCGGCGGCCCAGCTTGAAAGCTCCAAGGCCTTTTCCAAGGCCTTCATGAAGCGCCACGGCATTCCCACCGCGGCCTACGAAACCTTCACCGATGCCCTGCAGGCTCATGCCTACGTGGACCAGCAGGGAGCGCCCATCGTCATCAAGGCCGACGGCCTGGCGGCGGGCAAGGGCGTGGTGGTGGCCATGACCCTGGCCGAGGCCCATGAGGCCATCGACTTCATGCTCCTGGACAACAAGCTCGGCGTCTCCCACAACCAGGGCGGCGCACGCGTGGTGATCGAGGAGTTCCTGGTCGGCGAGGAGGCCAGCTTCATCGTGCTGTGCGACGGCCGTCACGTCACCGCGCTGGCCACCAGCCAGGACCACAAGCGCCTGCAGGACAACGACCAGGGTCCCAACACCGGCGGTATGGGCGCGTACTCGCCCGCGCCGGTGGTGACGCCCGAGATCCACGCCCGCGCCATGCGCGAAGTGATCCTGCCGACCCTCCGCGGCATGGAAAAAGACGGCATCCCGTACACCGGATTTCTGTACGCGGGTCTCATGATCGACGCGCAGGGCCAGGTCAAGACGCTCGAATTCAATTGCCGCATGGGTGACCCCGAGACCCAGCCGATCATGATGCGCCTGAAGTCCGACCTGGTCGAGGTGATGCTGGCTGCCACCTCTGGCGGGCTCGACGCCCTCGAACTGCAATGGGACCGCCGCACCGCCCTCGGCGTGGTGATGGCCGCAGGGGGCTACCCCATGAATCCGCGCAAGGGCGATGTGCTCCATGGCCTGCCGCAGGAGGCGCCCGACGCCATGGTGTTCCATGCCGGCACGGTGCGCCAGAGCGACCAGACCGTGACCAGCGGCGGGCGCGTGCTGTGCGTGACCGCACTGGCCGATACGGTCAAGGCGGCCCAGGTGCGCGCCTACGAAGTCCTGCGGGGCATTTCCTTTGACGGCGCCCAGTGGCGCACCGACATCGGCCATCGGGCCGTGAAGGGCTGATTCCATGAACCCGATTACCAGCGTGCGCGATTACCTGCTGGGACTGCAAAAGCGCATCACCGACGGCATTGCCGAGGCTGATGGCCATGGCTTTCTATCCGACGCCTGGGCCAAGCCCTCGGGCGAACCCCTGCAAGGCAACGGCATCACCATGATCCTGGAAAACGGCCAGGTCTTCGAGCGCGCCGGCTGCGGTTTCTCGCATGTCACGGGCCCGAAGCTGCCGCCCTCGGCCACACAGCATCGGCCCGAGCTGGCCGGCGCGCCCTTTGAAGCCATGGGCGTGTCGCTGGTGTTCCATCCGCGCAACCCCTACGCGCCCACCGTCCACCTGAACGTGCGCATGATCGCCGCCACCCCTGCGGGCGGCGAGCCGGTGTGCTGGTTTGGTGGCGGCATGGACCTCACGCCCTATTACGGCTTCGAAGAGGACGCGGTGCACTTTCACCGCACTTGTCGCGACGCGCTGGCGCCCTTCGGCGACGACAAGTACCCACGCTTTAAGACCTGGTGCGACGAATACTTCACCCTCAAGCACCGTGGCGAGCAGCGTGGCGTGGGGGGCGTGTTCTTCGACGACTTCTCCGAGCTCGGGCCCGAGCGCAGCTTCGCCATGATGCGTGCGGTCGGCGATGCCTTCAACGAGGCCTACCTGCCCATCGTGCGTCGGCGCAAGGACATGCCCTATGGCGAGCGCGAGCGCAATTTCCAGCTATATCGCCGGGGCCGCTATGTCGAGTTCAACCTGGTGTGGGACCGTGGCACGCACTTCGGCCTGCAATCGGGCGGCCGCACCGAGTCCATCTTGATGTCCATGCCGCCGATGGCCAGCTGGGCCTACCAGGTCCAGCCCGAGCCCGGCACGCCCGAGGACGACCTGTACCGCAAGTTCATCGTTCCCCGGGAGTGGGTGTGAGCACAGGGCGCCGCCTGGGCCTGTTTGGCGGCGCCTTCGACCCTCCGCACAGTGCCCACGTGGCGCTGGCGAGGGCGGCTCTGACCCAACTGCAACTGGACGAATTGAGGGTCCTGCCCACAGGCAGCGCCTGGCACAAGGCGCGAGCGCTCAGCGCCAGCGGCCACCGTCTGGCGATGACGCGTTTGGCCTTCGCCGACATGCCGGGCGTGGTGGTCGATGACCGCGAGTTGCGACGCGACGGCCCGACCTACACCGTGGACACGCTGCGCGAACTGCAACGCGAACACCCGCAGGACACCCTGGTGCTGGTGATCGGCGCCGACCAGGCCGATACCTTCGACCAATGGCGCGAAAGCGCCGAGATTGGCCGCCTCGCTATAATTTGTGTCGCTGTCCGGCCCCGCGCCGACGCGCCTGCGGGCGCCGTGGACCCCTCCCGGTTGCCCGGCCGGCAGTGGGTACCGATCACCCTGCCGCCCTTGCCAGTCAGTGCCACCGACATCCGTACCCGCCGCGCCAGCGGCCTCGGGATCGACCACCTGGTTCCCCCGGCGGTCGCGCGCTATATTGACCAACACCACCTTTACCTGCCTGCCTGATGACCCAAGAATCCACCGCGAAGAAAGACACCCAGCGCCTGCAGCGCGCCATCGTGGAGGGTCTGGAGGACGTCAAGGCGCAGGACATCCAGGTGTTCAACACCGAGCACCTCTCGCCCTTGTTCGAGCGAGTGATCGTGGCCTCGGGCACCTCCAATCGCCAGACCAAAGCCCTGGCTGCCAGCGTGCGCGACGCGGTACGTGACGCCGGCTTCTCCAAGCCGCGCATCGAGGGCGAAGAGAACGGCGAATGGATCATCGTGGACTGCGGGGCGGCTGTCGCCCACATCATGCAGCCCGCGATCCGCACCTACTACCACCTCGAAGATATCTGGGGCGAGAAGCCGGTGCGCCTGAAGCTGGGCGCACCCAAGCCCGCGGCGCCGGCCCCGTCGGTGAAGCCGGCAGCCGCAAAGGCTGCGCCCACGTCCCTGCGCCGCAGCAGTGCGGCCAAGACCGCCTCCAAGGCCGCAGATGACGCGGCGCGCTCGCCCGCTGCCAAGAAGAAGGCCGAGGCCAAGAAGGCAGCGCGCCGGGCTGCGGCGGCCAAGGTGGCTGGCAAGACCCCCGCGAGGGCCCCTGCCAAGGCCGCCGTCAAAAGCCCCGTGAAGACCGCGGCCAAGACGGCGCCCAAGTCTGGCGCCAAGGCACCTGCAAAGCCTGGTGCCAAGTCCCCCGCTCGCAAGACCTCCGCCGGGACGGCCACCCGCAAGGCATGAAGCTGTGCGTCGTGGCGGTAGGCCTGCGCGTCCCGGACTGGGCGCAGACGGCCTGGGACGATTACGCCAAGCGCTTTCCCCCTGAACTGAAGATCGAGCTGCGTGCGGTCAAGACCGAGCCGCGAGCCTCGCGCACCGTGCCCGCGCTGCTCGCCGCCGAGCGTGAGCGCATCGAGGCGCAGATTCCGCGCGGCGCGCGTGTCGTGGCCCTGGACGAGCGCGGCACCGCGCTGACCACCCAGGCCCTGGCCGCCAAGCTCCAGTCCTGGCAACTCGAGGGCGATGATGTCGCTCTGGTGATCGGTGGGCCCGACGGGCTCGAGCCCACCTTTCGGCAGGCTGCGCACGAACGCATCCGACTGTCCGATCTGACCCTGCCGCACGCCATGGTGCGGGTGCTGCTGGTCGAACAGCTGTATCGAGCCTGGTCCCTGAACGCCGGGCATCCCTACCACCGCGAATGACCGCCCCCTTCATCTACCTCGCCTCTCAGAGCCCGCGCCGGCGCCAGCTGCTCGAGCAATTGGGTGTGGCGCACGAGCTCCTGCTGCCCGACCCCGCGGAGGATGCCGAGGCGATCGAGGCGGCACGACCTGGCGAGGCGCCTGTGCGTTATGTGCAGCGTGTGACCGCGCTCAAGCTGGACGCCGCCCTGGCCCGCCTGAAGCGGCGCGGGCTGCCGCCGGCGCCCGTGCTGTGCTCCGACACCACGGTGGCTCGGGGCCGCCGCCTCTACGGCAAGCCGCAGGACGCGGCGGATGCGGTGCGCATGCTGTCCGAACTGGCCGGTGCCACCCATCGGGTGCTCACTGCCGTAGCCGTTGGGACGCCAGGCCGGCGGCTGCAGGCGCTGAGCGCTTCGCGCGTGACCTTCGAGGCTCTCACGCAGGCCCGCATCCAGGCCTATGTGGCCACCGGCGAGCCCCTGGGCAAGGCCGGTGCCTATGCGATCCAGGGCCGAGCGGCAATGCACGTCACGCGGATCGACGGTAGCTACTCTGGCATCATGGGCCTGCCGATGCACGAGACGGCGGGCCTGCTGCGCGCCTTCGGCATCCTCACGTAGTTCCGCGTTACCCGGGCCGCGTCCCCTCAGCCACCGAAGTTCCATGGGCATGCAGCAAGACATCCTGATCAACTGGTCTCCGCAGGAGACCCGGGTGGCCATCGTCGAGAACGGTGCCGTGCAGGAGCTGCACGCCGAACGCACCCTCGAACGCGGCCTGGTGGGCAACATCTACCTGGGCAAGGTGGCCCGTGTACTCCCGGGCATGCAGTCGGCCTTCATCGACATCGGGCTGGAGCGCGCAGCCTTCCTGCACGTGGCCGATGTGTGGCAGCCCACCCCCGAGGGGGAGAGCCTGAGCGCCGGACGCCAGTCCCAGCCGGTCATCCCCATCGAGAAGCAGGTGTTCGAGGGCCAGCCCCTGATGGTGCAGGTGATCAAGGACCCTATCGGCACCAAGGGGGCACGCCTGTCCACGCAGGTCAGCATCGCCGGGCGCCTGCTGGTGCACCTGCCCCAGGACGACCACGTGGGCGTGTCCCAGAAGATCCCGCTGGCCCAGCGCGATGCGCTGCGTACCCGCCTGCAGGCGCTGGCTGGCACGCCCGTCCAGGGCGGCGGGGGCGGTTTCATCCTGCGTACGAATGCCGAGGATGCCTCGGATGCGGAGCTGGCCGACGACATTGCCTACCTGCGCAAGACCTGGGCTCGTATCCGCCAGGCCGGCACGGCCCTGCCGCCCGGCTCGCTCCTGCACCAGGACCTGAGCCTGCTGCAGCGCGTGCTGCGGGACCTCGTGAGTGAAGACACTCAGACGATCCGGATCGACTCGCGCGAACAATTCGCGAATCTGCAGGCCTTCGGGCAGGAGTTCATGCCGGCAGCGGCGGGGCGGCTGCAGTTGTACAAGGGCGAGCGACCGATCTTTGACCTGTACGCCATCGACGACGAGATCAACCGCGCGCTCGGGCGCCGGGTCGACCTGAAGTCGGGTGGCTACCTGGTTGTGGACCAGACCGAGGCGCTCACCACCGTGGACGTGAACACCGGCGGCTTCGTGGGCGCGCGTAATTTCGACGAGACCATCTTCAAGACCAACCTGGAGGCAGCGCAGGCCATCGCGCGCCAGATGCGGCTTCGCAATCTGGGCGGCATCATCATCGTGGACTTCATCGACATGCAGCGCGCCGACCACCGTGAGGCGGTGCTCGCGGAGCTGCACAAGCACCTGGCGCGCGACCGGGTCAAGACCATGGCGGGTGGTTTCTCCCAGCTGGGGCTGGTGGAGATGACCCGCAAGCGCACCCGCGAATCACTGGCCCACGTGCTGTGCGAACCCTGTCCTGCCTGCCAGGGCACGGGCCAGGTGCGCACGGCGCGCAGCGCCTGCTACGACATCCTGCGCGAGATCCTGCGCGAGGCGCGCCAGTTCGACCCGCGTGAGTACCGTATCGTGGCCTCGCCCAAGGTGGTGGAGCTGTTCCTGGACGAGGAGAGTCAGCACCTGGCGGGCCTCTCGGACTTCATCGGCAAGCCCATCTCGCTGCAAAGCGATGCGGCCATGGGCCAGGACCAGTACGACATCGTGCTGCTGTAGCCGGCGTACGCCGGACACGGGCTTCTTCAGGCGGTGAGGGTCTGCTGGCGCCGCTCCCACTGCCAGGCGTGCGAGAGGATGCTGTCCAGGTCGGGGTACAGCGGCGTCCATCCCAGTTCTCGGCGCGCACGGGTGGCGTCGGCTACCAGGATCGGCGGGTCACCCGCGCGCGCAGGTTCGTCGTGTACGGTAATGGGCCGACCGGTGACGCGCCGGGCTGCGGCGATCACCTCGTTGACCGAGTGCCCCAAGCCGTTGCCCAGGTTGTAGGTGTCACTGGCACCACCGGCCACCAGCCGCTTCAAGGCCAGCAGGTGGGCAGCGCACAGGTCCTGCACGTGGATGTAATCGCGGATGCACGAGCCATCGGGCGTGGCGTGCTGGCTGCCAAAGCGCGCGATCCGTGCACGCCTGCCGCTGGCGGCCTGCAGCACCAGCGGGATCAGGTGGGTTTCGGGGTCGTGACGTTCACCCAGTGATCCGTCCGGGTGTGCCCCTGCGGCGTTGAAATAGCGCAGGGCGATCGCGCGCAGTCCATGGGCCTGCGCATAGTCCTGCAGCAGGAATTCCACCGCGAGCTTGCTGTGGCCATAGGGATTGATCGGCCGGCACGGGTGGGTTTCGGGGATGGGTGTTTCGTGCGGGTTGCCGAACACCGCAGCGGTCGACGAGAAGATGAAAGGCGGCAGCCCGTTATCCACCAGGGCGTCCAGCAGGGTCAGGGTCTGTGCGAGGTTGTTGCGCCAGTACTTGGACGGGTTGCGGGTGGATTCGCCCACCAGGCTGGCCGCCGCGAAGTGCATCACGCAGACGGGCCGCACCTCGCGCAGGACCGCCTGCACAAAGGGTCGGTCGCCGATGTCGCCCTGACGCAGTTCGCCGGCCTGCACTGCATCGGCATGACCGGTGGACAGATTGTCGATGACGACGGGGCGCAGGCCCTGGTCACGCAGCATGCGAACCATGTGCGAGCCGATGTAACCGCAGCCACCGGCGACCAGTACCGCGCGAGGATCGGGTTCGTGGGTGGGCATGGTGCGTCGCCTCCAGAGTCGGCAGACCATGATAGGGAGCACCGTCCTGCCTGAGGGCGCGACTCTGTAAAAAATGCAAGAGCGACGGCCACCCACCATCGCCTGCGGCGACCGGGCTACCGCGCACAAAGCGTCGCGCTCAGGCCTGAGCGGAGGGGGAGGGCGCCTCGTGTGCCGGCTGCGGGTCGCTCTGGTGCAGGCGGCTGTACAGGCCGCCCTTTTCGAGCAGTTGGGCGTGTGTGCCCTGTTCGGCGATACGACCGCGATCGAGGACCACGATGCGGTCGGCGCGCTCGATGGTGGACAGGCGGTGGGCGATGATCAGGGTGGTGCGGCCCGCCACCAGGCGGGCCAGGGCCTGTTGAACCAGACGTTCCGATTCGTTGTCGAGGGCCGAGGTGGCTTCGTCCAAGATCAGGACGGGCGCGTCCTTGTACAGGGCGCGCGCAATGGCCAGGCGCTGGCGCTGTCCCCCCGAGAGGTCGGAAGCGTTGTGACCGAGCAGGGTGTCCATGCCCCCGGGCAGGCTGGCCACGTGCGCCCCCAGGTTGGCCGCCTCCAGGCAGGCCTGCACCTGTGCGCGGTCCACGGCCTGGCCCAGGGCCACGTTGTCGGCCACCGACTGGTTCAACATCACGATGTCCTGGCTGACCATCGCGATCTGCCGGCGCAGGGCCCCGATTTGCAGGCTGGCCAGGTCATGGCCGTCCAATCGGATGCTGCCGGCTTGTGGTTCGACGAAGCGTGGCAGCAGGTTGGCCAGCGTGGTCTTGCCGCCGCCCGAGGGGCCGACCAGGGCCACCACCTCGCCCGGCGCGATGTCCAGGCTCAGGGCGTCCAGCACCGGCGGGCCGTCAGCGGCATAGCGCACCGTGACCTGGTCGAAGACCACATGGCCCTGCGCCCGCGCCAGAGGCGTCGTCCCGCTGGGTTCGTGGTGCAGGCCGTCAATGAAGTCCAGCGCGCGGTCGACGGCCGCCATGCCGCGGGTGATGGGGTTGGCCACGTCCGCCAGGCCCTTGAGCGGCGTGATCAGCATCAGCATGCCGGTAATGAAGGAGACGAAACTGCCCACCGTCTCGGTTGAAGTCCGGGTCTGCCAGAGGGCCAGGGCGATCACGGCCGACAGGGTGGCGGCGGCCAGCATCTGCGTCAGGGGCGTGATGGCCGAGGCGGCGGTCGCGGCCTTCATGTTCAATTGGCGCAGGTGGTTGGACAGGCCGTCAAAACGTTCGCGCTGGCGCGCCTGCGCGCCGTGCAGGCGGATCATGCGGTCGGCCAGCACGTTTTCCTCGATCACATAGGCCAGCTTGTCGGTGGTTTCCTGGGTCTGGTGGGTGACGCGGTACATGCGCTTGGTGAAGGCGCGCAGGACCCAGCCCACCGCCGGAAACAGCACCAGCACCAGCAGCGACAGCTGCCAGTTCAGGAGCAGGAGATAGGACAGCAGGGCCAGCAGGGTGAGGCTGTCCTTGACCAGCGTGAGCAGGCCGCCCACGAGCTGGCCCATGCCGGCCTGAACCTCGTAGACCAGGGTGTTGGACAGCTCGCTGGAGGAATAGGGCGTGAGGTCGGCCAGGGCCGCACCCTGCAGGCGCTCGAACAGCACGCGCCGCAGCTTCATCACGCCGTCGTTGGCGATCTTGGCCAGCGCCATCTTGGCGGTGTAAAGCGCCAGGCCCCGGACCGCAAACAGGCCGATCAGGACGACGGGCACGGACCACAGGGGAATGCCGCTCTGGCTGAATCCCTTGTCCAGGAGCGGCCCCATGAGAGCCGGCACGATAGGTTCGGTGGAGGCGGCGAGGGCGGTAGCCAGGGCCGCCAGGGCCCAGACCCAGGGCTGGTGGCCGAAGTACGGGCGCATCCGGCGCCAGGACCCGGGGCGAAACAGGAAATGGCGCAAGGCGGTCTCCGGTCAGACGGACGCCCGCGGGGTGCAGGCCGCTGCGTCCAGTTGATAATGACCAGGGGCCCAGGCACCGCCGCAGGAGCGGCATCGCCCTGGGGCGTGGGAAAGGACCTCAGTGACCTGCATACAAAGCCGAGAGTGTAATTTGAATCGCCTATCCTTCCAGGCTGCGGGTGCGCCGCACCTTCGCGCGCGCCGCAGCGGCCCCTGCGGCACCCAGTACCATTCGAGGCACCCATGAATCGAGTGACCCCACCGTCTACCCTGCGCCGTCGGCTGGTCTTGGCCCCCATGGGGCTGATGCTGTCCGCCCCGGCGCTCTCCCAGTTTCGCGTTGAAGTGGCCGGTGTGGGCCTCACGCAACTGCCTGTCGTCGTGCCCGAATTCCGGGGCGAGGGCGCAGCGCCCCAGAAGATCGCCGCCATCGTGCTGGCCGACCTGGAGCGCAGCGGCCAGTTCCGTGCCGTCGACGCAGCGGGCCTGTCGATCGACGAGGTCGCCCGCCCTGACGTGGCGCCCCTGCGCCAGCGCGGCGCCGATGCCCTGTGTGCCGGCAGCATCACCCGTCTGGCCGACGGTCGCTGGGACGTGCGTTTTCGTCTTTGGGACATCGTTCGGCTGCAGGATCTGGGCGGCCAGAGCTATGCGGTGGTGGCAGGCGACCTGCGGCTGGCGGCGCACCGCATCGCCGACTTCATCTATGAAAAGCTCACGGGCGAACGCGGTGTTTTTTCGACCCGCATCGCTTATGTGACCAAGGCTGCCGAGCGCTTCAACCTGTGGGTGGCCGACGCCGACGGCGAGAACGCGCAGTCGGCCCTGGCCAGTCCCGAGCCGATCATCTCGCCGGCCTGGTCGGCCAATGGAACGCAACTGGCCTATGTCTCCTTTGAATCGCGCAAGCCCGTGGTGTACGTGCACGACGTCGCCAGCGGCCGGCGGCGTCTGGTGGCCAATTTCCGCGGCTCCAACAGTGCGCCGGCCTGGGCGCCCGACGGGCGCACACTGGCCGTCACCCTCAGTCGCGAGGGCGGTTCGCAGATCTACACCCTCGACGCCAACGGCGGCGAACCCCGCCGCCTGCTCGAGTCCGGCAGCATCGATACCGAACCCGTCTACGCTCCCGACGGGCGCAGCCTCTATTTCGTGAGTGACCGCGGGGGTGCACCTCAGGTCTATCGGGTGGCCGCCACGGGTGGCAGCCCAGAGCGGGTCACGTTCACTGGGAGTTACAACATCTCGCCCGCCCTCAGTCCGGACGGTCGGTGGCTGGCCTACATTTCGCGCGTCGGCGGGGCCTTCAAGCTGCACGTCATGGAACTGGCCTCCGGCACCGTGACCGGCATCACCGATACCACCGCCGACGAGAGCCCCAGCTTCGCCCCGAACAGCCGCCTGATCATGTACGCCACGCGCCAGGGGGGCCGCGAGGCGCTCATGACCAGTACCGTCGATGGCCGGATCAAGGCCAGGCTGGCCGGGCAGGGCGGTGACATCCGCGAACCGGACTGGGGTCCGTTCCCCCGCTGAGGCGGCGCTGCATATCATTTTTAGAGGAGTCTTTCGAATGAACAAGAAGATCTGGTGGACCCTGGCCCTGGCAGCGACCCTGGCCGGTTGCAGCAGCGTGAGCCTCAACGATGGCCAAGTGCCGGTGGAGGACCGCACTGCTGGACCTGCAGGCGTGCAGGCTGATCCGCGTGCCGCTGCCGCGGTGGATCCGCGTGCCGGCGCACAAAGCCGTGTGGCGTCGGTGTCTGCCGACAACACCGCGGGCCAGGTGGCCGGTCCGGCGGGCGTGGCCCGCCTGGTTTATTTCGACTACGACAGCGTCGCGATCAAGGCCGAGTTCCAGGGGCTGATCGAGGGCCATGCCCGTTTCCTGCGGGCCAATCCCGCGCGGCGCATCGCCATCGAGGGCCACACCGACGAACGCGGCGGCCGCGAGTACAACCTGGCCCTGGGCCAGCGACGTGCCGAAGCCGTGCGCCGCGCTCTGAGCCTCCTGGGTGTGGCGGACAACCAGGTTGAAGCCGTGAGCTTTGGCAAGGAAAAACCTGCCGAGACCGGCTCTGACGCCAGCGCCTGGGCCAAGAACCGCCGCGCCGAGATCACCTACCGCTGATGAAACACCGCCTATCCATTTGGACGGCTGCCGCCCTCGCCGCGATGGCCCTGGTCGCGCCGCTGGGTGCCTCGGCCAGCCTGTTCTCCGACGACGAGGCGCGCCTGGCGATTCGCGATCTGCGCCAACGGGTCGAGGCCCTGCGTGTACAGACCGAGTCCCTGCGTGTACAGACCGAGTCCCAGCGCCAGGTGATCGAGAAGCAGGCCGAGGAGCTCAAACGCGCCCTGGACGAAGGCGATCTGGCCCGCCGCAGCGCGCTGGAGCTGCAGACCCAGATCGATACCCTGCGTGCCGAGCTCGCGCGCATGCGCGGGCAGGACGAACAGTTCGCCCGTGACCTGTCCGAAGTGCAGCGCCGCCAAAAGGACGTGGCCCAGGGCGTGGAAGAACGCCTGCGTCGTTTCGATCCGGTCAAGGTGACCCTCGATGGGCGCGAGTTCACGGCCGAGCCCGCCGAGCAGCGCGAGTACGACGCGGCCCTCGCGATGTTCCGCAAGGGCGAATTCCAGCCGGCCCAGACCGCCTTCGCCGATTTCCTGCGTCGCTACCCGCAGTCGGGGTACACCAACGCGGCGTTGTTCTGGCAGGCCAACGCTCAATATGGCGTACGTGACTACAAGGGGGCCATCGCCAACTTCCGTGCGCTGCTGGCCCGCGCGCCCGAGGACACGCGGGCGCCCGAGTCGGCTCTGGCCATTGCCAACTGCCAGATCGAGTTGAAGGACACGGCCGGCGCACGCAAGACGCTGGGCGACCTGATCAAGGCCTATCCGCAGTCCGAAGCGGCGGTCGCCGCGCGCGAACGGCTCGCGCGGCTGCGCTGATCGCCGTGAACGGCCTGGACGCGCCGGTCGACCTGCAGCGGCGATTCGGCGGGCTGGAGCGCCTCTACGGCGTGGCCGGTGCCGCAGCGATCCGCGCGGCCCATGTGGCGGTGGTGGGCATCGGCGGCGTCGGGTCCTGGGCTGTCGAGGCCCTGGCGCGCAGCGGGGTCGGCGAGATCACGCTGATCGACCTGGACCATGTGGCTGAATCCAATATCAACCGGCAGGTTCATGCGCTGACCGCCACCGTGGGGCAGGCCAAGGTGCAGGCCATGCGCGATCGCATCGCGCAAATCCATCCGCACTGCACGGTGCACGGTATCGAAGAATTCGTGGACGCCGACAACTGGCCGAGCCTGCTGCCCGGTGGCGTGGATGCGGTCATCGACGCCTGCGACGCGGTGCGCGCCAAGGAGGCCATGGCCGCCTGGGCTCTGCGCACGCGCAGCCGCTTCATCAGCGTGGGCGCTGCAGGCGGCAAGCGGCTGGCACACGCGGTCGACATCGACGACCTGTCTCGCACCACGCACGATCCCTTGCTGGCCCAGCTGCGGTACCGCCTGCGCAAGTTCCACGGCGCGGCGCGTGAGGGCAAGACCATCGGCGTGCCCTGTGTGTTCAGCCGTGAGGCGGTCGCCCCGCCCGACGCTTCCTGCGATCTCGAGGGCGCAGGGGATGGATCCCTCAATTGCCACGGCTATGGCTCGGTGGTGAGCGTGACCGCCACGTTCGGCCAGTGCGTGGCGGGCTGGGTGCTGGATCGAGTGGCTCGCGAAAGCGGCCGAAAATAGGCTATACTCTTGGGCTGTCCTGCAGTGGAAACGCAGCGGAGACAGTGAAAAAGCCCTTGTGGCGAAGGTGCCCTCAAAAAGCATCCGTGGGACGTTAGCTCAGTTGGTAGAGCAGCGGACTTTTAATCCGTTGGTCGCAGGTTCGAATCCCGCACGTCCTACCAGAACCCCTCAAAACAGCAGCCTGACCGGCTGCTGTTTTTTTTCGTCTGCCGCATGCTGTTCCCTCCAGCCTTGGCCTTGCCCGTCTGCCTACTTTTTGGGCATCCTGTGGAGAGCCAGTCCTGGCGAGGCTTGCGACAGTTGTCCTGCGATCTGTCCACAGCCTAGACCACAGGCGCGCTGGACAACTCCATCAGCAGGGGGCTGTGCCGAGGGCTTCAATCTGCGTGGACAGGTCCAGCCAGGTTTCCTCGAGCCGGGCCAGCTCCTCGCCTACGGTCTTGAGGCGGCGGCCGGCCTCGGCGATCTGCGCCGGGGTGGGCTGCAAGGAGAGCTGCGCCTCCAGTGCGGCTTGTTCCTGCTGCAGAGCCGCCATGTGCTGCTCGGTCTTTTCCAGGTCCCGTTGCAAGGGGCGCAGCTGCGACGACGCGACGGGACGCCGTGTGGCGGCGGGTACCGGTGCGGGTGCAAGCGCTGGTGCGGACGTGGCCGCCTGGGAGATGGCGCGCGCCTGTTCGCGCAGCCGGCGCGATTCGTCCAGCAGGTACTGCTGGTAGTCGTCGAGGTCGCCGTCGAAGGGGCTGACCTCGCCTCGGCCCACCATCCAGAACTCGTCGCACACCGCTCGCAGCAGGGCGCGGTCGTGGCTCACCAGCATGACGGTACCCTCGAATTCGTTCAGGGCCATGGACAGGGCCTCGCGCGTGGCCAGGTCCAGGTGGTTGGTGGGTTCGTCCAGCAGCAGCAGGTTGGGACGTTGCCAGACCATCATGGCCAGGACCAGGCGAGCTTTCTCGCCGCCGCTCATGGTGCCCACTGCCTGCGACACCATGTCGCCAGAGAAGTTGAAGGTGCCCAGGAAGTTGCGCAGCTCTTGCTCGCGGGCCTGCGGACCGACGTCGCGCGCCAGGCGGATCATGTGCTCCAGCGGATTCGAGTCCGGCTGCAGCACGTCCAGTTCCTGCTGCGCGAAATAGCCGATGTTCAGGCCCTTGCCTTCGGTGAGGGTGCCGCCCAGCGCGGGCAGGTCGTGCGCGATGGTCTTGACCAGGGTGGACTTGCCCTGGCCGTTGGCGCCCAGGATGCCGATACGCTGGCCCGCCAACACCGATCGGTTCACACCGCGCAGGATGGTGCGGGCACTGCCGTCCTCCTGGCGGTAGCCGAATTCGCCGGCGCTGATTGCCAGCATCGGGTTGGGCAGGTTGGCCGGCTCCTTGAATTCGAAAGTGAAGTCGGCCTCGGCCAGCACCGGCGCGACCTTCTCCATGCGCTCCAGTGCCTTGACCCGGCTCTGGGCCTGTTTGGCCTTGCTGGCCTTGGCCTTGAAGCGGTCGATGAATTTTTGCAGGTGGGCGATCTTTTCCTGCTGGCGCGAGAAGGCCGATTGCTGCTGCTCCAGCTGCAGCACGCGCATGGACTCGAAGGCGCTGTAATTGCCGCCGTAGCGCGTGAGGCGCTGGTTCTCGATGTGGAGGGTGACGTTGGTGACCGCGTCGAGGAATTCGCGGTCGTGGCTGATCACGATCAGCGTGCCCGCATAGCGTTGCAGCCAGGCTTCCAGCCAGACCAGGGCGTCCAGGTCCAGGTGGTTGGTCGGTTCGTCCAGCAGCAGCAGGTCGGAGGGGCACATGAGGGCGCGTGCCAGTTGCAGGCGCATGCGCCAGCCGCCAGAGAAGCTGTTGACAGGGCGATCGAGTTCGTCGGTGCGAAAACCCAGGCCCAGGATCAGCGCCTGGGCGCGGGGTACGGCGTCGTGCTCGCCTGCGTCGTGCAGGTCGGCATGGGCCTGGGCGATGGCCATGCCGGCGTCCACGTCGTCGGGGTCAGCCTCCAGGGCCGCTTCGGCTTGCGCCAGTTGCGTGCGCACCCCCATCAAGCGGGTGTCACCGGCGAGCACGAAGTCGGTGGCGGGCTCCTCGGTCTCGGGCATGTGCTGGGCGACCTGGGCCATCTGCCAGTGCGCGGGGATGGAGAAGTCGCCACCGTCCTCATGCAAGCTGCCGTTGAACAGAGCGAAGAGGGTGGACTTGCCGGCGCCGTTGCGCCCGACCAGACCGACCTTCTCGCCGGGGTTGAGGGTGACCGAGACCTTGTCCAGGAGCACCTTGGCGCCGCGGCGCAGGATGACGTCGCGCAGCTGGATCATGCAATGTTCCTTCCGCGAACCAGCGCCTCGCGCGTGAGCAGCAGCACCGGGTCGTCGCCGGCGCTGGTGTCCAGCCACACGGCTTCCAGGTGGGGAAATGCCGCCTCGAAGTGCGCGCGTTCGTTACCGATTTCCAGCACCAGGACCGCATGCTCGGTCATGCGCGAGGGGGCCTCACGCAGGAGCGGTCGTATGAAGTCCATGCCGTCCGTGCCGCCGGCCAGGGCCAGCTCGGGTTCGGCGCGGTACTCGGCGGACAGGGCGGCCATGCTGGCGGCGTTGACATAGGGCGGGTTGCACAGGATCAGGTCATAGGGCCCAGCGCAGGCCGACAGGCCGTCCGACACCTGCAGGCGCACGCGCGTTTGCAGCTGGTGACGCTCGATGTTGATGCGGGCCACCTCCAGCGCCTCGGGCGAAAGGTCGGCTCCCTCCACCTGCACCTCGGGCCAGGCCAGGGCGGCGAGCACCGCGAGGCTGCCGTTGCCGGTGCACAGGTCCAGCACGCGATGCGTGTGCGTTCCCAGCCAGGGGTCGATGCTGCCGTCGGCAAGCAATTCGGCGATGAAGGAACGCGGCACGATGGCGCGCTCGTCGATGTAGAACGGCACGCCTTGCAGCCAGGCTTCCTGCGTGAGGTAGGCGGCCGGCTTGCGGGTCGCAATGCGCTGCGCGATCAGGTCCTGCACCGCGCGGGCCTGTTCGGGGGTGACCTCGCGTGCGGCGACGCCCTCCAGATCGTCCAGCGGCAGGCCCAGGCGCCAGAGCACCAGCCAGGTGGCCTCGTCATGGGCGTTGGTGGTGCCGTGGCCGAACGCCACGCCGGCGTCGGTGAGCTTGCGCGCGCCCGACGCGATCAGGTCCAGGAGGGTCATGGTCACCCCAGGGCGTTGAGCCGTTCGAGGGTGCGGCGGTAGATGTTCTTCAGCGGCTCGATGTCGGCCACCGTCACATGCTCGTCGATCTTGTGGATGCTGGCGTTGAGAGGGCCGAACTCGATCACCTGCTGGCAGATGCGCGAGATGAAGCGACCGTCGCTGGTGCCGCCGGTGGTGGACAGCTCGGTCTGCACGCCGGTCTCGTCCACGATGGCCTGTCGGATCGCCTCCACCAGCTCCCCCGGCGGAGTGATGAAAGGCTGCCCGCCCACCGTCCAGGTGAGGTGGTACTCCAGCTCGAAACGAGCCAGGATGTCAGCCACCTGCTGCTGCAGGCTCTCGGCGCTGCGCTCGGTGGAAAACCGGAAGTTGAAGTCGATCACCACCTCGCCCGGGATCACGTTGCCCGCGCCGGTGCCGCCATGGATGTTGCTGATTTGAAAGCTCGTGGGCTGGAAGTAGGCGTTGCCCTGGTCCCATTCGGTGGCCACCAGCCGCTCCAGGGCGGGCAGGGCTTCGTGGATCGGGTTGCGCGCCAGTTGCGGGTAGGCAATATGCCCCTGCACGCCCTTGACCGTGAGTTTGCCGGTGAGGCTGCCACGGCGGCCGTTCTTGATCATGTCGCCCAGACGGTCCACCGAGGTGGGCTCGCCCACGATGCACCAGTCCAGGCGCTCGCCGCGGGCCTTGAGCGCTTCGCAGACCACCACGGTACCGTCCACGCTGGGCCCTTCTTCATCGCTCGTGATCAGCATCGCGATGGAGATGGCCGGCTGCGGTGTGGCGGCCAGGAATTCCTCGACGGCCACGGTGAAGGCGGCGATGGAGGTCTTCATGTCGGCTGCGCCACGGCCATAGAGCTTGCCCTGGTGGTGGTGCGGCACGAAGGGGTTGCTGTGCCACTGGTCCACTGGGCCGGTGGGGACCACGTCGGTGTGGCCGGCAAAGACCACGGTGCGCGCCCCGGTGCCCGCACGCTTGGCCCAGAGGTTGGTCACAAGAAAGGACTCGGGGCCGCTGGCCAGGGTTTCGCAGGCGAAGCCCAGGGGCGCCAGCCGTCCGGCCAGTACCTGCTGGCAACCGGCGTCATCGGGCGTGATCGAACGGCGCGCGATCAGCTGCTCGACGAGAAGGACGGTGGGGTTCATGCGGTCCCGGGTGACAGTGCGCTCAATCGCGCAGGAGGTCGTTCAGGCTGGTCTTGGCACGCGTCTGCGCGTCCACCCGCTTGACGATGATGGCGGCGTATAGGCTGTACTTGCCGCCGTCCTTGGGCAGGCTGCCGGAGATCACCACCGAACCGGCAGGGATGCGTCCGTAGCTCACCTGGCCGGTGGCACGGTCGTAGATGGGAGTGCTCTGGCCGATGTACACGCCCATGGAGATGACCGAGTTCTCTTCGACGATCACGCCTTCGACCACTTCGGAGCGGGCGCCGATGAAGCAGTTGTCTTCGATGATGGTGGGGTTGGCCTGCAGGGGTTCGAGCACGCCGCCCAAGCCCACGCCGCCAGACAGGTGCACGTTCTTGCCGACCTGCGCGCAGGAACCCACGGTGGCCCAGGTGTCGACCATGGTGCCTTCATCGACATAGGCGCCGATGTTCACGTAGGAGGGCATCAGGATCGCGCCCTTGGCGATGAAGCTGCCGCGACGGGCCACGGCCGGCGGCACCACGCGCACGCCGGTGGCGGCCATCTCCTCGGGGGAGAGGTGGGCGAATTTGGTGGGGACCTTGTCGTAGAAGCCCAGGTCGCCGGCCTTCATGATCTCGTTGTCTTTCAGGCGGAAGGACAGCAGCACCGCCTTCTTGATCCACTGGTGCACGGTCCACTGGCCCACGCCTTCGCGTGTGGCCACGCGCAGCGCGCCCTTGTTCAACTGGGCGATGACGTGATCGACGGCCTCGGTGACTTCCTTGGGAGCGGCCTTGGGCGAGAGGCTGGCGCGGTTTTCCCACGCGGCATCGATGATCTGCTGGAGCTGTTGGGTCATGAGGTGCTTTTTCTGGATTGAACGAATTGGACGATGCGCTGGGCGGCCTCGAGGCATTCGGCGGTGTCGGCCACAAGAGCCATGCGGATGCGCCCGGCGCCGGGGTTGGCGCCCTGGCTTTCGCGGGCGAGGTAGCTGCCCGGAAGAACCGTGACATTGTATTGAGCGAGCAAATCCCGTGCGAAGGACTCGTCGCTGCCTTTGACGCCCGCCCAGAGGTAAAAGCTGGCGTCCGGCAGGCGCACGTCCAGCACCTGGGCCAGCAAGGGCGTGACCTGGGCGAACTTCTGGCGGTACATCGCACGGTTGTCGACCACGTGGGCCTCGTCGTTCCAGGCGGCGACGCTGGCCGCCTGCACCACCGGGCTCATGGCGCTGCCGTGGTACGTGCGATACAGCAGGAACTGCTTGAGGATGGACGCGTCGCCTGCGACGAAACCCGAGCGCAGGCCGGGGACGTTGCTGCGCTTGGACAGGCTGGTGAAGGCCACCAGGCGCTCAAAGCCCGTACGGCCCAGGCGGGCCGCGGCTTCCAGGCCGCCCAGGGGCGGCTCGTCACGGAAATAGATTTCGCTGTAGCACTCGTCCGAGGCGATGGTGAAGCCGTAGCGGTCCGACAGGGCGAAGATCTTTTCCCACTCCGCCAGCGGCATCACAGCGCCGGTCGGATTGCCCGGTGAGCAGACGAAAACCAGCTGTGTCCGCGCCCAGACTTCAGGCGGGACGCTGTCCCAGTCGACCGCGAAGTTGCGGGCCGGGTCGCTCGGGACATACCAGGGCGTGGCGCCCGAGAGCAGGGCGGCGCCCTCGTAGATTTGGTAGAACGGGTTGGGACACACCACCACCGCCTGGCCGCTCGAATCCCGTGACGGGTCGATCACGACCTGAGTGAAGGCGAACAGGGCCTCACGCGAGCCATTCACCGGCAGCACCTGGGTGGCGGGGTCCAGGGCCAGGCCGTAGCGTCGCTGCAGCCAGCCGGCGCAGGCCTCGCGCAGGCGCGGCTCGCCTCCGGTGGCGGGGTAGACCGACAGGCCGGACAGGGCGCCCATCATCGATTCCTGAATGAAGGGCGGGGTGGGGTGGCGGGGTTCGCCGATGCCCAGGCTGATCGGGCGATAGACCGGGTTGGGCGTGACGCCGGCAAACAGGGACCGCAGCCGCTCGAAGGGATAGGGTTGCAGCGTGGCCAGGAGAGGATTCATGCCCTCGATTATCGGGGGCGGGTCAAGCCCTCCCGGAGTGGCCCTCATGCGAGGGGGCTCCAAGGACAGGCCGGCCGCGGGCTGCGGACAACCGCCCGGGTAGTTCCTTAGAACTAGTCTCGGTTCCCTCCTTCGGTGATGGCCGTGGCGGATGGCCCCCTTGGGGCGCACGTTATCATCCGCGCTTCTCTCCAGAGCCAGCTTCACGGGCAGCGATCGTGCGTCTTACTTCCATCAAGCTTTCCGGTTTCAAGTCGTTCGCCGAGCCCACCACCTTCATGCTGCCCGGCCAGCTGGTCGGCGTGGTCGGTCCCAATGGCTGCGGCAAGTCCAACATCATGGACGCTGTGCGCTGGGTGCTGGGTGAGTCGCGCGCTTCCGAGCTGCGTGGCGAGTCCATGCAGGACGTGATCTTCAACGGCACGACCACCCGCAAGGCCGCCTCGCGTTCCTCCGTCGAACTGGTTTTTGACAACGCCGACCACCGTGCCGGTGGCCAGTGGGCGCAGTTCACCGAGATCGCGGTCAAGCGCGTACTCACGCGCGATGGCACCAGCAGCTACTACATCAACAACCAGCCGGTGCGCCGGCGTGACGTCCAGGACGTGTTCCTGGGCACGGGCCTGGGCCCACGTGCCTACGCCATCATCGGCCAGGGCACGATCAGCCGCATCATCGAATCCAAACCCGAGGAGCTGCGTCTGTTCCTCGAGGAGGCCGCAGGTGTCTCCAAGTACAAAGAGCGCCGGCGCGAGACCGAAAACCGCCTGTCCGACACCCGCGAGAACCTGACCCGCGTCGAGGACATCCTGCGCGAGCTCAACGCCAACCTCGAGAAGCTCGAGAAACAGGCCGAGGTCGCCGCCCGCTACAACACCCTGCAGGCTGACGCCACACTCAAGCAGCACCAGCTGTGGTTCCTCAAGCGCGCCGAGAGCGAGACCGACCAGGTGCGCCTGAAGCAGGACGCCGACAAGGCGGTCAACGACCTGGAGTCGCGCGTGGCCGACCTGCGCCATGTCGAGAGCGAGCTCGAGACCATCCGCCAGGCCCACTACGCCGCCGGCGACCAGGTGAACCAGGCCCAGGGCGCGCTCTATGAAGCCAGCGCCGAGGTTGGCCGCCTGGAAGCCGAGATCCGCTTCGTGGTCGAAGGCCGCCAGCGTGTGGAGCAGCGTCTGGGTCAGCTCAAGGAGCAGCTCGCCCAGTGGGCGGCCCGCCGCGACGATGCGGCCGCCGAGATCGAGACCCTGGCCGGACAGGGCGTTGAGGCCGAGGAGCAGGCCGTTCTGCTGGCCGCCCAGGTCGAGGAACAGGCCACCCGCCTGCCCGAGCTGGAAGAGGCCCTGCGCCAGGCGCAGGCCCGCGCGGGCGAGCAACGGGGCAGCGTGGCCCAGGTGCAGCAACAGATCCAGGTGCTGGCCGCCGACCAACGCAACATCGAAGAACAATCTGGCCAGTTGACCCTGCGCCGCGAGCGCCTGGTGGCCGACCGCAACGCCCTGGCCGCACCCGACGAGGTGCGCCTGACCCACCTGCAGCAGCAGCTGGCCACCGCGCAGGAAGCCGCCACCACGGCCGATGCCCAGTTGCAGGAATTGCAGGAGCAGGTACCGCAGCTCGACGAGGACCGCAAGGCCAAGCAGCAGGCGGTGAACGACCAGTCCGCGCGCCAGGCCGACCTCTCGGCCCGCCTGGAGGCGCTCAAGGCCCTTCAGGAAAAGGTGCGTACCGACGGCAAGCTGAGCCCCTGGCTCGCCAAGCACGGCCTGGACGGCCTGCAAGGGCTGTGGAGCCGTATCCACATTGAAACCGGCTGGGAGAACGCCCTGGAAGCCGCGTTGCGCGAGCGTCTGGCGTCGCTGGAAGTGTCGCGCCTGGAGATGGTGCGTGCCTTCGCCGCTGACGCGCCGCCCGCCAAGCTGTCCTTCTACAGTCCGCCCGCGGCCGGTGCGCCCGAGGGCACCAGCGCGCTGCCGCGCCTGTCCGAGTTGCTGCGCCTGAACGACGCCGGCCAGAAGGCCCTGTTGTCCAACTGGCTGCACGGCTGCCTGACCGCTTCCACCTTCGAGGACGCCCTGGCCGCACGCGACAAGCTCAAGGCCGGCGAGGTGATCTACACCCCGCAGGGCCACGCCGTTTCGGCGCACAGCGTGAGCTTTTACGCGCAGGACTCTGAACAGGCCGGCCTGCTGGCGCGCCAACAGGAGATCGAGAACCTGGAAAAGCAGCTGCGCGCCCAGGCTCTGATTGCCGAAGAGGCCCGCTCCGCGCTCGTCAGGGCCGAGGCTGCCTATACCGACGCCTCGCAGCGCCTGATGTCTGTGCGCCGCGAAGCCACCGAAACCCAGGCCCGCGCCCACGAGCTGCAGGTCGAGACCCTGCGCCTCACCCAGCTGGCCGAACAGACCCGCGCCCGCAGCGAGCAGATCGCCGGCGACCTGGCCGAGGTCGACGCTCTGCTCGAGGAGTTGCAAGAGCGCCGCGTCACCGCCGAGGCGCGCTTCGAAGAACTGGACATGCAGTTGGCCGATACGCAGGAGCGTCACGCCCAGCTCGATGAACGCGTCCTCGAAGCCGAGCGCAAGCTGGCCGAGTCGCGCGAGCAGCAACGCACCCTGGAGCGCCAGGCGCAGGAAGCACAATTTGCCCAGCGCGCGCTCGATGCGCGACGCGGCGAGTTGCAACGCGCCATCGAAACCGCGGGTCAGCAGACCACCTCGCTGGTGGACGAAGAGGCGCGCGCCCGCGAGGAGCTGGGTCGACTGAGCGACGCTGCAGCCCAGGCTGGCCTGCAGGACGCCTTGGCGCTCAAGACCGAACGCGAGCAGGCCCTGGGCGCCAAGCGCAGCGAGTACGACGACCTCACCAACAAGCTGCGCGCCAGCGACGAACGCCGCCTGGCTTTTGAGCGCGAGCTCGAACCTCTGCGCCAGCGCATCACCGACCTGCAGCTGAAGGAACAGGCCTCGCGCCTGGGCCTGGAGCAGTACAGCCAGCTGCTGGCCGACGCCCAGGCCGATCTGGAAGTCGTGGCCCGCAGCATCGAAGAGGGCCACGTGCGCCTGACCGGCCTGCAAGGCGAAATCGACCGCCTGCACCGCGAGATCAACGCGCTGGGCGCGGTCAACCTGGCGGCCCTGGATGAACTGGCCTCCGCCCGTGAGCGCAAGCAGTTCCTGGACGCTCAGTCGGCCGACCTCAACGAGGCGATCACCACCCTGGAAGACGCGATCCGCAAGATCGACGGCGAGACCCGCGAGCTCCTGGGCGGCACCTTCAAGGCGGTCAACGAGCACTTCGGCCGCATGTTCCCCGAGCTGTTCGGGGGCGGCAACGCCAAGCTGGTCATGACCGGCGAGGAAATTCTGGACGCTGGCGTGCAGGTCATGGCCCAGCCTCCGGGCAAGAAGAACCAGACCATCCACCTGCTCTCGGGTGGCGAGAAGGCCCTGACCGCGATCGCGCTGGTCTTTGCCATCTTCCAGCTCAATCCCGCGCCTTTCTGCCTGCTGGACGAGGTGGACGCGCCGCTGGACGACGCCAACACCGAGCGCTATGCCAAGCTGGTGACGGCCATGAGCCGCGGCACGCAGTTCCTGTTCATCTCTCACAACAAGATTGCGATGGAAATGGCCGAACAGCTGATTGGCGTCACCATGCAGGAGCAGGGCGTCTCGCGCATCGTGGCGGTGGACATGGAGTCCGCCGTGTCGATGGCGGAAGCCTGAGCCCCGACGGTCCGCCATGAGTAGTCTGACCGTCGGCCTGGCGATCCTGGGCGGTACGACCTTGGCCGCCCTGGTGGCCTGGAACGCCTGGACGAATCGGCGCCACACCCCACGCCAACCCGAGCAGGCCCCGCCCGTGGAGGACTCCGAGTCGCCCGAGCCTGTCTTGCGCGATGACACGGAGCCTGAGGGTGCGGACGGTCCGTCGCCGCCGGTGGAGGCAGTTGAGCCAGTCCTGCAGGACGCGCCGCTGGGCCCGGTGCCCGTGCCCGAACGCAAGCCGCCGCTGGACGCCCTGATCGATTCGATCGCCTCGATCGCGCTGGACGGCTCCCCGATCTCCGGAGACGCGGCGCTGGCCGCCCTGCCGCCCACGCGGCGCGTGGGTAGCAAGCCCTTCGCCGTCGAAGGCCTGAACGACGCCACCGGCCTCTGGGAGATGCCCCAGGCGGGCCAGCGCTATGGCGCCTTCCAGGCGGGCGTGCAGCTGGCCAACCGTTCCGGTGCCCTCAACGAGATCGAGTTCTCCGAGTTCGTGGTCAAGGCCCAGGCCTTTGCCGATGCGGTGGGTGGCACCGCGGATTTCCCCGACATGCGCGATGAGGTGGCACGTGCCCGCGAGCTGGATCAGTTCGCCAGCGCACGCGACGCGCAATTGAGCCTGACCCTGCGTGCCCGTCTGGTGGCCTGGAGTCCCGGCTACCTGCACCAGCACGCATCGCGCCTGGGCTTCGTGGCGGGTGCGCTGCCCGGGCGTCTGGTGCTGTCGGCCAGCACGCCAGGCGCCTTGCCGATCATGAGCCTGTCCTTCGACACCCAGGCGGCCCTGGCCGACGACCCCACGCAGGCGGCGCTGCTGGAGTTCACTCTGACCATCGACGTGCCCCAAGTGCCCCGCGAGGAGCGGCCCTTCGAGCGCCTGCGCGAGGCTTCCACGGTGCTGTCGCAGTCCATGGACGGCATCATCAGCGACGACCGTGGCCAGCCGATCCGCGACGAGGTGCTTGACGCCATCGGCGCGGAACTCACCGCCCGCTACGACAGCCTCGATGCGCGCGAACTGTCGGCGGGATCGCCGCTCGCGCGCCGGCTTTTCAGCTGAGCGTGGCCACGCCACGTCTTCCCGCATGACCGTGCCACCGACCCTGCGCGAGAGGGCTGAGGCCCTGCACGAACTGCTGCACCACCATGCGCACCGGTACTACGTGCTGGACGCGCCGGAGATCCCCGACGCCGAGTACGACCGCCTGTTCCAGGAGCTTCAGGCCCTGGAGGCGCAGCATCCCGAGCTGCTCACGCCCGATTCGCCCACCCAGCGCGTGGGTGGCAAGCTGCTCGAGGGTTTCGCCAAGGTGCGCCATACGGTGCCGATGCTGTCCATCCGCACCGAGACCGACATCGAGGCCAGTGGCGCGCGCAACTTCGACGCCCGCGTGCGCCGTGAGCTCGATCTGGATGCACAAGCGCCGGCCATCGAGTACGTGGCTGAACTCAAGTTCGACGGCCTGGCCATCAACCTGCGCTACGAGAACGGATGCCTGGTCCAAGCCGCCACCCGTGGCGACGGCGAGGTCGGCGAGGACGTTACCCAGAACATCCGCACCATAGGCCAGATCCCGCTGCGCCTGCCGGCCGATGCCCCGCCCGTGCTCGAGGTGCGTGGCGAGGTCTACATGCGGCGGGACGACTTCGAGCGCCTGAACGAATCCCAGCGTGAGCGCATCGCGCGGGGCGAGAAGAACGAGAAGACCTTCGTCAACCCGCGCAATGCGGCAGCCGGCGCGGTGCGCCAGCTCGACCCCGCCATCGCACGCCAGCGGCCGCTGTCCTTCTATGCCTATGGCTGGGGCGACATCCAGGGCGGACCGGCCTTCGCGACCCATCATGACGTGCTTCAGGCCCTCAAGGCCTGGGGCTTCCCGGTCTCAGAGCGCGTGCAGCTGGCGCGCGGCGCCGAAGATCTGGTGGCCTACCACCAGGCTGTGGGCCGCGAGCGGGATCAGCTTCCCTTTGACATCGATGGCGTCGTCTACAAGGTCAACACGCTCACCCTGCAGCGGCAACTGGGCTTCGTCACCCGCGAGCCGCGCTGGGCGGTGGCCCACAAGTTTCCGGCCCAGGAGCAGGTCACCACGGTGGAGGCCATCGACGTCTTCGTCGGACGCACCGGCAAGCTCACCCCGGTGGCGCGCCTGAAGCCGGTGTTCGTGGGCGGCGTGACCGTCACCAACGCCACGCTGCATAACGAGGACGAAGCCCGGCGCAAGGACGTGCGCGTGGGCGACCAGGTGATCGTGCGCCGCGCCGGCGACGTGATTCCGGAGGTGGTGGCCGTCGTGCCCGACACGCGCACCCACCTGGCCCTGGCTTTCACCATGCCCCGCTGCTGCCCGGTATGCGGAAGCGAAGCAGTGCGCGAGGAGGGCGAGGCCGACTACCGCTGCAGCGGCGGTCTGTTCTGCGCCGCCCAGCGCAAGCAATCGTTGCTGCACTTCGCGCAGCGCCGCGCCATGGACATCGAGGGCCTGGGCGAGAAGCTGGTCGATCAAGTGGTGGATGCCGGCATCATCCGCACGCTCCCCGATCTGTATCGCCTGGGTTTGTCGCACCTCGTCACCCTGGACCGCATGGGCGAGAAGTCGGCGCAGAACCTGCTGGCGGGCCTGGAGCAGTCCAAGGGCACGACCCTGCCGCGCTTTCTCTTCGCTCTGGGCGTGCGCCATGTTGGCGAGGCCACAGCCCGTGACCTCGCCCGCCATTTCGGCACGCTCGACGCGGTGATGAACGCCAACGTCGACCAGCTGCTGCAGGTTCCGGACGTGGGGCCCGTGGTGGCCGAGAGCGTGCACACCTTCTTCCAGCAGGCCCACAACCGTGAGGTGGTCGAGCAGCTTCGGGCCTGCGGCGTGCACTGGCCCGAAGGCCCGCCCGCGCCCGTCGTCTCGCTGCCCCTGGCGGGCAAGACCGTGGTCCTCACGGGCACCTTGCCCACGCTGAGCCGAGACGAGGCCAAGGCCCTGCTCGAAGCCGCCGGTGCCAAGGTGGCTGGCTCGGTGAGCAAGAAGACGCACTACGTCGTTGCGGGTGCGGAAGCCGGTAGCAAGCTGGACAAGGCCAATGAGCTGGGCGTTGCGGTGCTGGACGAGGCGGGATTGAGGTCCTTGCTAGAGGGAGCGGCGCCTTTGTAGGACAGCATCCATTTTTGTTTCAAAGTCCCCCGCGCGGTTGGATGACTCTTCAGAATTCGAGCCTCATCCATGTCCAACCACACCATCAGGGAGAAACAAAATGGACCAAACGACCCCCATCAAGCCGATCGTCTCGGGTACGAAGGCGCAAGCCTCTCACCCGGTCGGTGCCGAAGCTGCGAATGCGGCGGCCATCGCGGCGGCTGATGCCTTGATCGCCCCGCCCACCCGGGCCAAGCGCGGTTTCGCAGTGCTCAGCCCTGAGAAAAAGCGGGAAATCGCCAGCATGGGGGGCAAGGCCGCCCACGAACACGGGCGCGCGCACCGCTTCACCAGCGAAGAAGCTCGCGCAGCGGGCAAGAAGCGTCATCAGCTGCGGATGCTGGCCGCAGCCCAGGCGGCGGCGGCCCAGGCGGCCAGTGGCCAGAGCAACAGTTCTAACTGACCCGCACGCTGTAGACGCCCCGCGATGCCCGCCCCCGGGCATGCGGGGCGTTTTCATTGGGCTCGCCAGGCTCCAGGCTTCGCGCGGGGATCAGGCAGCCAGCGACTGCGCCAGGCGCGTGTACAGAGGAATGCCCACCAGCAGGTTGAATGGAAAAGTGATGGCCAGGGCTGCGGTGATGGCCAGCGCGCTGTCGGCATCGGCCACCGCGATGCGCATGGCCGTCGGGGCGGCGATGTAGCTTGCACTGGCTGCCAGGGTGGCCATCACGGCAACGCCGCCGACGGACAGATCCAGGGCCAGGCCCATCCCAGCGCCCAGCAGAGATAGGCCCAGAGGTGCTAGCAGCGCGAACCCGACCAAGCGCAGGCCGTAGCGCCGGATGCCAGGCAGGCGGTCACCCACCACGAGTCCTAACTCCAGCAGAAACAGCGCCAGGATGCCCTTGAAGGGGTCCACAAACACCGCCTGCATCGCATTCACGCCGTCTTCGCCGATCACAGCGCCGATGATCAGACCGCCCACCAGTAAGAGCACCGATTTGCCCAGGAATACGTCATGCCCGAGCTGGCCCCAAGGTGTGCGCTCACCGGCCTGGCGCGGCCAGCGTGCCAGAAAAATGGCCGTGACCAAGCCTGGAGCCTCCAGCAGTGCCACCCAGAGAGCCGCATGCGGCTCGATGGCCAGGCCCTGCTTTTCCACATAGGCCATGGCTACCGCGAAGGTCACGACGCTCACCGATCCGTAGTGACCGGCAATCGAGGCGCTATCCGCACGTCGAAATCCGAGTGCGCGCAAGAGCGGGACCAGCACAAAGGGTATGGCCAGTCCTAGCGCAATGCAGGCCGCCACCTGAGGCGCGAGGTCGGCCATGGGTTGGCGACTGAGCTCGACGCCACCCTTGAGGCCGATCGCCAGCAGGAGGTAGAAGGCCAGAATGTCGTACAGGCCGTCGGGCAAGCGCAAATCGCTACGCACCAAGCGGGCAAACACACCAAGAAGGAAAAACAAGACGATGGGGTCTCCCACGGGGGCTCCAGGCGAGGCGGCGCACGCAGGCCGCAGATCATCAAAAGACGCAAAACTCTAGCAGAGGCATCCCCGTGCACAGGGCTGGGGCTCGCCCTCACGGCAGGACGCGAGTGCCGGCCCACCCCGCCGCCAGGGTGGGTTTTGAGGCAACTTTAGAATGCGGGGTGCGTCCATTGGCGCCGCCACCTCCATGAACGCCCCCCTCGACGTCTCCCAGTTTGCCCGCGCCGCCAAACCGATCACCAGTTACCGCAAGTACTGGGCCTCGCGTTTTGGCACGGCGTCTTTCCTGCCCATGTCCCGGGCCGAGATGGACAAGCTCGGGTGGGACAGCTGCGACATCATCATCGTCACCGGCGACGCCTACGTCGACCACCCCAGCTTCGGCATGGCCGTGATCGGCCGTGCGCTGGAGGCGCAGGGCTTTCGGGTGGGCATCATTGCCCAGCCCGACTGGCAGAGCGCCGAGCCGTTCAAGGCCCTGGGCAAGCCCAATCTCTTTTTCGGGGTGACGGCCGGCAACATGGACTCCATGATCAACCGGTACACCGCCGACCGCAAGATCCGAAGCGACGACGCCTACACCCCGGGTGACGTCGGTGGCAAGCGCCCCGACCGCGCCTCGCTGGTGTACTCGCAGCGGTGCCGCGAGGCCTGGAACGACGTGCCGATCATCATGGGCGGCATTGAAGGCAGCCTGCGCCGCATTGCCCATTACGACTACTGGTCGGACAAGGTGCGCCGCTCCATCCTGGTCGACGCCAAGTGCGACCTGCTGCTGTACGGCAATGCCGAGCGCGCCATCATCGAAATCGCGCACCGCCTGGCGGCGCGCGAACCGGTGTCGCAGATCACCGACGTGCGTGGCACCGCCTTCATTCGCCGCGAGACGCCCGAGGGTTGGTTCGAGATCGACTCCACCGAGGTGGATCAGCCCGGGCGCGTGGACGATCACATCAACCCCTACCTCACCATCGCCGACCAGGCCAAGGCCCAGGGCCAGTCCTGCGCGAAGGAGGAGGGCGAAGCCGACCCGGCCGCCGCAGCCATTGACCCCCAGGGGGCCAAGGTGCAGCCGCTGACGTTCATGCCCAATCACGGTCTTGCGGCCAAGCGGCGCCTGCCACCGCGTGACCTGACCGTGATCCGACTGCCGTCTTACGAACAGGTCAAGGCTGATCCGATCCTGTATGCCCACGCCAACCGCGTGCTGCATCTGGAAACCAACCCGGGCAACGCCCGCGCGCTGGTGCAGGCGCATGGCGACCGCGATGTCTGGGTCACCCCGCCGCCGATCCCGCTCACCACCTCGGAGATGGACCATGTGTTCGGGTTGCCCTATGCGCGCAGCCCGCACCCGCAGTACGCCGACGAACACGGTGGCCATGACGGTGCGACCAAGATTCCGGCCTGGGAGATGATCCGCTTCTCGGTGAACATCATGCGCGGGTGCTTCGGTGGCTGCACCTTCTGCTCGATTACCGAGCATGAGGGCCGCATCATCCAGAGCCGCTCGGAAGACTCCGTCATTCAGGAGATCGAGGACATCCGCGACAAGGTCACCGGCTTCACCGGCATCATCTCCGACTTGGGTGGCCCCACCGCCAACATGTACCGCATCGGCTGCAAGTCGCCCGAAATCGAGGCCGCCTGCCGCAAGCCTTCGTGCGTGTATCCGGGCATCTGTCCCAACCTGAACACCGACCACAGCGCCCTGATCCGGATGTACCGACGTGCGCGTGGTCTCAAGGGTATCAAGAAGATCCTGATCGGATCGGGCCTGCGCTACGACCTGGCGGTGCAGTCACCCGAGTATGTGAAGGAGCTCGTGCAGCACCACGTGGGGGGCTACCTCAAGATCGCGCCGGAGCATACCGAGCAGGGGCCGCTGTCCAAGATGATGAAGCCGGGGATCGGCAGCTACGACCGCTTCAAGCAGATGTTCGAGAAGTTCTCGGCCGAGGCGGGCAAGAAGCAGTACCTCATTCCCTACTTCATTGCCGCCCACCCCGGCACGCGCGATGAAGACATGATGAACCTCGCCCTGTGGCTCAAGAAGAATGGCTTTCGCGCCGACCAGGTGCAGACCTTCTACCCCAGCCCCATGGCCACGGCCACCGCGATGTACCACAGCGGTCGCAACACCCTGCGCAAGATCCGCCGTGCGCTGCACGAGGACGATGCGGTGGACATCGTGCGCGGCGAGAAGCGCCGCCGGCTGCACAAGGCCTTCCTGCGCTATCACGACCCGAACAATTGGCCACTGCTGCGCGAAGCCCTCAAGGTCATGGGCCGCGCTGACCTCATCGGCAACGGCAAGCACCATCTCATCCCCACCTACCAGCCGGTGACGGACGGCAGCTACCAGAGTGCGCGGCGCAAGAACTCCACGCCGGGCGGACAGCCGCAAAGGGGGCGGGTGTTGACCCAGCACACCGGGTTGCCCCCGCGTGTCACCGGCAGCGAGCCCAAGGCGCGCCCGGCGACGCGTCCCGCTCCGCGCAAACCACGCAGCTGACCGCGCGGCGCAGGTAACGCCCCGCTGAAAGCCCAGTCGCCGCCCGCCGTTCAGTCAGCGGTCCGTTAGCCCGCTCGATTCCCCCACGCCTAGCATCGTCGCCTTTCGCGCAAGGAAGGATGACGCTCGTGGCCTGGACCGTGTTGCCGCTCATGTTCCTGGGGTGGACCGGGGTCAGCGTGTGGGTCGCGCATCGCACGGGTGCCACCTGGCTGCAGTGCGGTGTGCCCGACCGCGCAGTGGTCCCGCATTGGTTGGTGCAGGCCTTGATGCTGGGGGTGGTGCTGCCCCTACCCGTGCTGGACGAGCTGGTAGCCCAGTCGCAGTGGGCGTCGCTGTGCCGCGACAGCCTCGCGGTGCAGGTCCAGGTGGGTGCGCCTGCGCAGGTCGTACATCACCGCATCGTGCCGCCTGCGCCAGTGCTCGGTCTCATGGTGCCCGTGCAGCGCTACGAACACCGCTACACCGACGCGGCCACGCGGCAGGTCCTGGTGAGCTTCTTCACCTACCAAGCCCAGGGTGGCAAGCTCGCGCGGATGGTGGGCCGACCGGACGCTCCCCTCACATTTCCAGGCCGGTGCGGACCTGAGGATCCGAAGGCGCTGCTAGCCCGAGCCGGCGTTCGCCTCGAGGTGGCGCCCGCAGGTTTCGGTCCCGCTTCAAGCCCTTGAGCGCCGCAGGTCAGGCTAAGAGGCGGCGTGCCAATTCATCCATCGCAGCGGGCGAGCGGCCTTCTGCGTGCACCGGCTGAGCCTGACCCCATTGCTTGAAGTTGCGCTGGATCGAGGCCGCATACATCGGGTCGTAGTGATGCACGAGCAGCTCGCGCACGACCTCGGGTGTGTGACCGGCGCGCACGCGCTCTTGCCAGCCTTGCACCACCTCTTTGCCGCGCAGCTCGGTCAGTGCCGCCAGGCGCTCGCAGAAAAACTCGGGCTGATGGACGAACCAGTCGTAGTCCTCCAGCAGCAGCGCCACCCGTTCCTCGTCATCGAGCTGCAGGTTCAGGCAAGGGCTGGC
>JACCDJ010449816.1_pt1 | contig 35342 bp, 32 predicted proteins | sample 7444481 | NCBI WGS metagenome assembly JACCDJ01 (sample SAMN15323435, study PRJNA562643) | freshwater metagenome | isolation source: river surface water | place: USA:Blue River Watershed | collected 2017-08-15
GCGAACCATTGGGCAAATTTGCGTTATACCTTGCAGTATGCGACACTTTTTGATGACAATCCTTGCGCTGGCTGCCGGAGTGGCTGGTGCTCAGAAGCTTCCGGCCACGATTGAGCTGGGAGCGAGCCTGCCCATGCCGCAGCTGGAGCTGGCCGACGCCACCCGCGACGACGACGCGGCAATGACCTTGGCCTCGGCGGCAACCGAACGCGGTCTGGTGGTTATTTTCACGAGCAATACCTGCCCCTTTGTGGTGGGCAACGGGCCGAAGTCCGAGGGGTGGGAGGGCCGCTACCGCGACCTGACGGCCTTTGCGAAAAGGTGCAACGTGGGCATCGTGTACGTGAACTCCAATGAGGCCAAGCGGTCCGAAGGCGAGTCCATGGAGGCCATGCGCCAGCGGGCCAAAAAATACAAGTACCAGGCTCCCTACCTTTTTGACGAAGGCCATAAACTGGCTGACGCCTTTGGTGCGCGGACCACACCCCATGTGTTTTTGTTTGATGCGACCCAAACGCTGGTTTACCTCGGAGCCATCGACGACAACGTCGATTCCGCCAAAAAGGTGAAAAAAGCCTGGCTCAAGGATGCGCTCACGGCCATGTCGGGAAATCAAGCGATCAAGGTGCCCCAGACCAAAAACCTGGGTTGCAGCATCAAACGCGTGCAGTAAGCGGTGCAGGCCGAGGTACTTGCGATCGGAACCGAGCTGCTGCTGGGCCAAACCGTCGACACGAATTCGGCCTGGATTGGCGAGCGCTTGGCGGAACTTGGGGTGACGCTGCGCCGCAAGACGGTGGTGGCCGACCGACCCGAGGACGTGCGTGCCGCGCTGGACGCCGTGCTTCCCGATACGCGCTGGGTGCTCATTACCGGCGGATTGGGTCCGACCAAGGACGACCTCACCAAAAATGTGCTGAACGAATACTTTGGCGGAAAATTGGTGTTTCGCCCGGAGATCTATGCACACATCGAGGCGCTCTTTGCCCGAATGGGGCGGGTTCCGGGACCACTCAACCGCGGTCAAGCGGAACTCCCCGACGTGTGCGAGCCGCTGCCCAACGCCAAAGGAACGGCTCCCGGGATGCTTTTTTCCCGGGGCGAGGTGCGCTTCGCAAGCATGCCCGGCGTGCCCTATGAGATGAAGCACCTGATGGAGGCCCACGTGCTGCCGCGCATCAAGGCCGAATCGGATGCCCACATTGAACACCGCTTTTTTATGGTGCAGGGCATTCCCGAGTCGGAGCTCGCAGCCCGCATTGCCGATTGGGAGTCGAGTTTGGCGGACGGGCTCAGTTTGGCCTACCTGCCCTCGCCGGGCGTGGTCAAGCTCCGGCTGACGGCGCGCACGCGGGACCCTCGTGAGGCCGCAGCCCTCTTGGAGCCGGCTTCATCGGGCCTTCGCGGCGTTTTGGGCCGCGACATTTTCGCCGAAGACTGGAAGACCCTCGAGGAAGTGGTGGGCGAGCGCCTGGTGGCGGCCGGCCAAAGCCTGGCGGTTGCCGAGAGCTGCACCGGTGGCGCTATTTCGGCTTTGGTTACGCGGGTTCCCGGTTCGTCGCGCTACCTGCTCGGCGGGGTAGTGGCGTATGCGAACGAGGTCAAGGTGCGCATGCTGGGCGTGAACGAGGCGGATTTACTTATGCACGGTGCCGTAAGCGAACCGGTGGTGCGGGCCATGGCCCGCGGAGTACGAAAGCGTTTTGGGTCGGACTGGGGTCTGGCGAGCAGCGGCGTGGCCGGGCCCGACGGGGGTACCCCGGAGAAACCCGTAGGAACGGTATGGTTGGCGGTAAGCGGTCCCGGTGTGGAATGGGCGGCTCGCTTTCAGATGGGCGACCACCGCGAGCGCACGGTTCGCAAATCCGTTTTGGAGGTTTTGAATCGCTTGCGCGGATTTTTGCCCCAAGAACCTGCGAAAGATTAAGAAATTCGCTGTACATTTGCACTCCCGTTGCGAAACGGATAAAGATTAACACCGCGCGATTATGTCACGAGTTTGCGAGATTACCGGTAAGAAAGCCATGGTGGGCAACCATGTGTCGTTCTCAAACAAGAAAAACAAGCGCACGTTTGACGTGAACTTGATGCGTAAAAAGTTTTACGTTGCTGCTGAAGATAAGTGGGTTACCCTGCGCATCTCGGCTGCGGCGTTGAAGACGATTAACAAGAAGGGCATTGAGGCTGTGTTGGCCGAAGCCCGCGCCAGCGGCAACGTAGCGCTTTAATTTTTTAGGAATCATGGCAAAAAAAGGCAATCGCGTACAGGTGATCCTCGAGTGCACCGAGCACAAAGAGAGTGGCATGGCCGGAACGTCGCGCTACATCACGACCAAGAATAAGAAGAACACGCCGGACCGCATGGAGATTAAGAAGTTTAATCCCGTGCTCAAGCGTATGACTGTTCACAAAGAAATTAAGTAACCATGGCAAAGAAAGTAGTTGCAACCCTGAAAAAAGCCGGTGGCGTTACCTACGCCAAGGCCATTAAAATGGTTAAAACCGAGCGCGGTGGATACGCCTTCGAAGAGAAGGTGATGGTTAAGGACGACGTAGCCAACTTTTTTAAGTCCTAAGTCGCGCCAACGCACGCTAAATGAAACCGCTCCCCGAGCGGTTTTTTTATACCTTAATCCTTCGTAATGGCATTGTTTGGTCTCGGAAAAACTAAGGAGGTTCTCTTCGGCGGACTCAGTAAGCTCTTTGGCGGCAAGTCCACGGTGGATTCGTCGACCCTGGATGCCCTGGAGGAGGCCCTCATTTCGGCCGACGTGGGCGTGGAAACCGCCGTGCGCTTGGTCGAAGCGGTGGAAGAGCGCGTGGCCCGAGACAAGTACCTGACCGAAGACGAGCTCAAGGCGTTGATTCGCGACGAGCTTGCCGACCAATTTGCCGCCTGGGCCGATGTGGCACCCGCAGCGGTTCCGGCCGGGCAGCCCCGGGTGATTTTGGTGGTTGGGGTCAATGGAGTGGGCAAGACGACTTCGGTAGGTAAGCTCGCCAAGAAGTTCCGCCTTGAGGGCCAGCAGGTCGTGCTGGGCGCCGCCGATACGTTCCGAGCGGCTGCCGTAGACCAGCTGCGCATTTGGGCCGAGCGCTCCGGAGCGACCTTCATCGAAAAGGGAATGAATACCGATCCGGCCGCGGTGGCCTATGCGGCGGCCGAAGCGGGTGCCCGAAACGCCGGGGGTGTAGTGCTGGTCGATACCGCAGGCCGCCTGCACAACAAGGTGAACCTGATGAACGAGCTGGGCAAAATCCGCCGGGTTATGGACAAGATCGTGGTCGGTGCGCCCCACGAAACCTGGTTGGTGCTCGATGCGTCAACGGGTCAGAACGCCGTGAACCAGGCCGTCGAGTTTTCGAAGGTTACGCCGCTTACGGGATTGATATTGACCAAGATGGACGGGACCGCTCGAGGCGGCGTGGTCCTGGCAATCGCCGAAAAGCTCCGCGTGCCGGTGCGCTACATTGGCGTAGGTGAGGGGGTTGATGACCTTCAGGAATTCGACGCCAAGGCGTTCTTAAACGCCTTACTTAGTTAGGTTATGAAGACGAAGGAGGAGATCACGGCCAACTGGCTTCCGCGCTATACCGGCGTGAAGGTTGGGGAAATGTCGGAGTACATTTTACTGACCAACTTCAACGAATACCTCCACCGCTTTGTGGCGATGACGGGCGGGCATATTGTGGATCCGCACCGGAGCATGCCCACAGCCCACGGTCAGGGAATTACCATGATTAACTTCGGCATGGGCAGCCCCAACGCAGCCACCGTGAGCGACTTGCTGAGCATCGTGCAGCCCAAGGCCATCCTCTTTCTCGGTAAGTGCGGCGGCCTGAAGCAGCGAACCAAGGTGGGCGACTTCATTCTGCCCATCGGTGCGATTCGGGGCGAGGGCGCTTCGGATTCCTATTTTCCGCCGGAAGTGCCGTCGCTGCCGGCCTTCATGCTGCAGCGCGCCACGTCGCACATCATCCGCAACCGAAATCTCGACTACTGGACGGGTACCGTGTACACGACCAACCGCCGCGTTTGGGAACACGACGACCGCTTCAAGGAATACCTGCGCATGACCCGTGCGCTGGCTATTGATATGGAAACGGCCACCCTATTTTCGGCCGGATTCCACAACCGCCTGCATTTGGGTGCCTTGCTTTTGGTTTCGGACCAGCCCATGACCCCCGAGGGCGTGAAGACGAGCGAAAGCGACGCCAAGGTTTCGAGCGACTTCGTTGGGACCCACATTAGCATTGGTATTGAAACCTTAGAAGAAATTAAGAATCAAGGACTTTCTGTTCACCACCTCAAGTTTTAAGTTAAGCATATGCGCACCAAGTCCGCGGCCAAGAACCGCATCAACGTCGTTACCCTGGGCTGTTCCAAAAACGTGTACGACAGCGAAGTACTGATGGGCCAGCTCAAGGCCGCCGGCAAAGACGTGGTGCACGAGCAGGAAGGCCGTATCGTGGTCATCAACACCTGTGGATTCATTGAAAACGCCAAAGAGGAGTCCATCAACACCATCCTCGAAGCCGTTGAAGCCAAGGAGGCCGGCCTGCTCGATAAGGTCTTTGTTACGGGCTGCCTCAGCGAGCGCTACAAGCCGGAACTCGAAAAGGAGATTCCCAACGTGGACCAGTACTTCGGAACCCGCGATTTACCGTTGCTGCTCAAGGCCTTGGGAGCGGACTACCGAAAGGAGCTGGTGGGCGAGCGCCTGACCACCACGCCCCAGCACTTTGCCTACCTGAAAATTTCGGAAGGGTGCGATCGACCCTGCTCGTTTTGTGCGATTCCCCTGATGCGCGGCAAGCACCGATCGACGCCCATCGAAGACCTGGTCACCGAAGCCGAAAAACTCGCCGCCAAGGGCGTGGTCGAACTTATTCTGATCGCCCAAGATTTAACCTACTACGGTCTGGACCTCTACGGCGAGCGCCGGCTGGCCGAGCTGGTGACGGCCCTGAGTGCGGTGAACGGCATTCAGTGGATTCGCTTGCACTACCTGTTCCCGACGGGCTTCCCCGAAGACGTACTGGACGTGATTCGCGAGAATCCCAAGGTGTGCCGCTACATCGACATTCCGCTGCAGCACATTGCCGACAACGTGCTCAAAAGCATGCGGCGCGGAACCACGCACGCCAAAACCGACAAGCTCCTGGCGGCCATGCGCGAAAAAGTTCCCGGCATCGCGGTGCGCACGACCTTGATCGTGGGCTATCCCGGCGAAACCGAGGCGGATTTTGACGAGTTGCTCGATTGGGTGCGCGCGCAACGTTTCGAGCGCCTTGGCGTGTTCACCTACAGCCACGAAGAAAATACCCATGCCTACGGCCTGGAGGATGACGTTCCGGCCGACGTGAAGGCCGCGCGCCAACAGGCGGTAATGGAGGTTCAGCGCGAAATTTCGCTGGAGCGCAACGAGTCCATGATCGGCGAAACGCTTTCGGTGATCATTGACCGAAGCGAGGGCGATGCCTACATTGGCCGCACCGAGTTTGATTCGCCCGACGTGGACAACGAGGTGCGCATCGAGGCTCCCGGCTTGCACCTCAAGCGCGGAACCTTTGTAACGGCGCGCATTATCGGCGCTACGGAATACGACCTCGAGGCAGAACTCGTTACCCGTTTCTAGCAACCGGTTTTTGTGGATAAATCACCTTAGCCGTTTGTACATGGCTTCGGGCGGTGGGTTAACTTTAGGATTCCGCCATGTACCTCGTATTTGACACTGAAACCACCGGATTGCCAAGGGATTGGAACGCGCCCCTGAGCGATCTGGACAACTGGCCTCGGGTCGTTCAGGTAGCTTGGCAACTCCACGCGGCCGACGGCTCCTTGGTCGAAGCCTGCGATTTTTTGGTTCAGCCCGACGGATTTAACATTCCCTTTGGGGCAGAGGACATTCACGGGATCAGCACGGAGCTTGCTCGGACCGAGGGATTGCCTGCGGCCGAGGTTATGGCGAAGCTGCGCGACGCACTGGCCCGGGCCGAGTTCATGGTGGGCCACAACCTGAAGTTTGACCTGAACGCCCTGGGTGCCGAGTTCCTTCGCTTGGGATGGGATGAGTCATGGATCACGAAGCCGGTGCTCGATACGATGACACCCCAAACGGCGGCCTTGGTTGGGATTCCCGGTCGCGGAGGATTTAAGCCCGCCAAGTTGGGTGAGCTGCACGCCAAGCTCTTTGGTCAAGCCTTCGCAGAGGCCCACAACGCCACAGCCGACGTCGAAGCCACGGCCCGTTGTTTTTGGGAACTGGTTCGGATTCGGCATTGGCAGCCCGCGCAGCTCGGGGTGCAGCCCGACCAACTCGAGGCCTTTATCGCATCCCACCCCAACATGGTTTCGCCCGTCGGGCTGAAGCACCGAAACCTCAAGCAGGCGAGCGCCGCACTGCGGGCGGCGGCTTCGGCCGCTCCGGCGACCCCCGACTTGCCCGAAACCCCCAGCGCGGTCCAGGGTCTCGATTCCGACGTGCCGTTTTTTCACCTGCACGTTCACAGCCAGTTTAGTGTGCTTCAGGCTACCACCAAGGTTCCGGACCTCATTAAGCGGGCGGCCGCCGACGGACAGCCTGCGGTAGCCTTGACCGACCTCGGGAACATGATGGGCGCTTTTCAGTTTGTCCAGGGGGTGCAGACCTACAACAAAAATCGTCCGGAGGGAACCCCGGAACTGAAAGCCATCGTGGGCATGGACGCCTACCTGTGCCGTAACCACCTGGACCGTAGCCAAAAAGACGACGGGTTCCAGATTCCGCTCCTGGCCAAAAACAAAACCGGCTACCACAACCTGGCGAAGCTCAGTTCCATCGCCTACATCGATGGGTTTTACTACGTTCCGCGCATCGACCGCGACCTGCTGCTCGCCCACAAAGAGGGGGTCATGGTGACCACCGGCGGCATAATGGGTGAAGTGCCGCAGCTCATTCTCAACGTAGGCGAAAAGCAGGCCGAGGAAGCGTTTTTGTGGTGGAAGGCCCAGTTTGGCGCAGATTTTTACGCCGAAATCAACCGCCACGGTCTGCCCGAAGAAGATGCGGTAAACGTCGTGCTCCAGCGCTTCTGCGCCGCCCACGGTGTGAAGGCGGTGGCGGCCAACAATTCGTTTTACCTCGACGAGGCCCAGGCCGAAGCCCACGACATTTTGCTTTGCGTCAAGGAATCCGAGAAAAAATCGACGCCGATTGGCCGCGGCCGCGGATTCCGGTATGGCTTCCCGAACAGCAAGTTCTACCTCACTACCCAGGCGGAAATGCGTAAGCGCTTCGCGGACTGGCCGGAGGCGCTCGCGAATTTGGCTGAAATCCTGGAGAAAGTCGAGAACTTTGGCTTGGCCCGCGACGTGCTTTTGCCGGCGTTTGAAATACCGTCGGAATTTGTGCACCCCGACGACGCGGTCGACGGAGGAAAGCGGGGTGAAAACGCGTACTTACGGCACTTGACCTACGTAGGGGCCGCGAAGCGCTGGGGCGATCCAGTACCGGCTGAAATCGTTGAACGGATTGATTTTGAGCTGGAAACCATTGAGCGCACCGGCTACCCGGGCTACTTCTTGATCGTTCAAGACTTTTGCCAAGCCGCCCGCGATATGGGCGTAAGCGTCGGGCCGGGCCGCGGGTCTGCGGCAGGTTCGGCCGTTGCCTACGCCACGGGCATCACGAACGTCGATCCCATTACCTACGACTTGCTGTTCGAGCGCTTCCTGAATCCGGACCGCGTGAGCCTGCCCGATATCGATATTGACTTTGACGACCGGGGCCGCGACAAGGTCATTCAGTACGTCATCGACAAGTACGGCGCCAACCAGGTTGCTCAGATCATTACCTACGGATCCATGGCGGCCAAGTCGGCGATTAAGGACGCGGGTCGCGCTCTGGACTTGCCGTTTGACGAGGCCGACCGACTCACGAAGTCGGTGCCCGACAACTCGAGCCTTCCGGTCCTTCTGGATTCCGACGATGCCGCGATTCGCGAAAAATTCCGCAACGAGGACTACGACAAGGCGGTCGCCCTTCGCGAAATGGCGAAAGGCACCGACCTCAAAGCGGCCACGCTGCAGCAGGCTAAAGTGCTCGAAGGCTCGCTGCGCAACACGGGCATTCACGCCTGTGGCGTGATCATCACGCCCAGCGACATTCGCGAGCTGATTCCGGTTGCTACAGCCAAAGACAGCGCGATGTGGACCACGCAGTTCGACAACGCCGTGGTTGAGTCGGCAGGGCTGCTGAAGATGGACTTCTTGGGGCTCAAGACGCTTACGCTCATCAAGGACAGCCTGGAGTTGGTCCGCAAGCGCCACGGCGTCGAAATAGACATCGAACACATTCCGCTCGACGACACGGCTACGTACGAGCTTTTTCAGCGCGGAGACACGGTCGGCATCTTCCAGTACGAATCGCCTGGCATGCAAAAGCACCTCAAGGACCTCAAGCCCACGGTCTTTGGCGACTTGATTGCCATGAACGCGCTGTACCGTCCGGGTCCGCTTGAATACATACCGAGCTTCATTCGCCGCAAGCACGGGGTGGAACCGATTTCGTACGACCTCGCCGACATGGAGGAATACCTGCGCGAAACCTACGGCATCACGGTCTACCAAGAACAGGTCATGCTGCTGTCTCAAAAGCTTGCTGGATTCAGCAAGGGCCAGGCAGACATGCTTCGCAAGGCCATGGGCAAGAAGATCAAGGCGGTGCTGGACCAAATGAAGCCCCAATTTGTTCAGGGCGGCATCGAACGGGGCCATGCGGAACCGACCCTTGAGAAGATCTGGAAGGACTGGGAGGCGTTTGCGTCCTACGCGTTCAACAAGTCGCACTCCACCTGCTACGCGTGGATTGCCTACCAGACGGCCTACCTCAAGGCGCACTACCCGGCCGAGTACATGGCTGCGGTGCTGTCCAACAACATGAACGACATCAAGCAGGTGACGTTTTTCATGGAGGAGTGCCGCCGCATGAAGCTTCCGGTTCTGGGGCCCGACATCAACGAGTCCGAGGGGCCGTTCACCGTCAACCGCGAGGGGGCGATTCGCTTCGGTCTCCTTGGAATGAAGGGGGTAGGAGCCGCGGCCGTCGACTTTTTGCTTGCAGACCGCGCCGACAATGGGCCCTATACCAGCGTGTTTGACGCGGCGCGCCGCCTCGACTTGCGGGTGGTCAACAAGGGCACTTGGGAGTCGCTGGCGCTCGGCGGAGCCTTTGATCGCTTCGAGGGCGTGCACCGCGCCATGTTTTTTGCCGAAGAAGCCGACGGTCGCCCGTTCGTGGAGCGCCTGCGTCGCTACGGTCAAGCCTATCAAGATCAGCTGAATTCCGCCCAAGTTAGCCTGTTTGGCGAAGACAGCGGCGTCGACACGCCCGAGCCCGCGCTGCCGCAGGTTCCGACTTGGAACAACCTCGAGTTGCTCAAACGCGAAAAAGAAGTGATCGGCATTTACGTCAGTTCGCACCCGCTCGATGCCTACCGCTTTGAGCTGCGCACCTTCCGAAAGCAGTCGGTCGGTGAACTGGCTTCGCTCGAAACCTTTGTTCAGGGCAAGGGCTCCCGTGATTTTGTGGTGGCCGGCATTGTGACCAACGCCCAGGTGCGCACAACCCGTACCGGCCGCGAAATGGGCAGTTTTGTGCTCGAAGACGAAGAAGGCGCGACGGAATTTGTGCTTTTTGGCCAGCAGTTTCTTGATCAGCGCAGCTTTTTTGTCAACGACCTCATGGTCCTGGTGCGGGGACGGGTGCAGCGTCCCGCCTGGGCTCGCGACGACAACCAGGCCAAGCTGGTGGCCGACATCCACAAAATCCAGCTGCTGAGTGAGGTATTCGATCGCGAAGCCCGCGGCCTCACGCTCTTTGCCGCGGTTCAGGACATTACGCCCGAAACATGGGGCGAGTTGGCGCAGATTTTGCGCGCCAGTCCCGGTACGCAGCGCCTGCAGTTCCATATTGGGGATGCCGCAAGCCAAACCCAGCTCCGCTTGCCCAGCCGAGCGGGTGGGGTGCAGATTACCCGGGAATTGCTCGCGAACCTCGATGAACTCAAACACTTTCACGCGGCCGTGCGCCTGGATTGACATGAAGCATATCGAAATGGCTTTTGGTTTGTGGCTCCTGACCGTGGGTCTGGTTGCCCAAAACGCGTTCGACGCTCAAGGAAGGCGAACGGGATCCTGGTCCGCCAAGCACCCCAACGGCCAGCCGCGCTACGAGGGGCAGTTTGAGGCGGGCGTGCCCGTTGGCCGCTTCACCTACTACCACGAAAACGGGTTTCGAAGCGCGCAGATGGACTACCGCGGGCGCAGCGGCGTCTGCATGTCGGAACAGTACGACGAAAAGGGCAAGCTGATGGCCCGGGGAAAGTACACCGCCTCGCGGCAGCGCGACAGCATTTGGGTCACCTTTGCTTTTGATGGCAGCATGCTGGAGCACGCGCCCTACCGGACCGACACGCTCCACGGGGCCTACACCATGTTTTATCCCGACGGCAAGGTGATGGAGCGCGGAACCTACGTCAACGGACGAAAGCAGGGGGCGTGGACGCGGTTCTCCGATGCCGGTACTAAGGAGCGCACCTCAAACTTTGTCGACGGCCGCCTTCAGGGTTCTTGGGCGGAATTTGATGCCGACGGTCGAGTGGCCGTCTCGGGCAGCTACGTCAACGACCTCCGCCAGGGTAAGTGGACTTATTTTGACCGCGGAACCGTGGTTCGCACCGAAGTGTACCGCCGCGGAGTGCTTCAAAAACCCAAATCCTAGTGGCCCGAGTCGTCGTCGGCCTCTCGGGGGGCGTTGATTCGTCGGTAGCCGCGTTGCTCATGCAGCAAGCTGGCCACGAGGTCATTGGCATCTTCATGCGCAACTGGAACGACGCGTCGCCCACGCTCGAGGACGAGTGCCCCTGGATCGAGGATTCGAACGACGCCCTGCTCGTGGCGGAGCGGCTCGGCATTCCGTTTCAGGTGCTGGACCTTTCGGTCGAGTACAAAGAGCGCATTGTCGACTACATGTTTGCCGAATACGAGGCCGGCCGAACGCCCAATCCCGACGTGCTGTGCAACCGCGAAATCAAATTCGACCTGTTTTTGAACGCAGCCCGCCGGCTAGGGGCGGATTTTGTCGCCACCGGCCACTACGCCCGGGTGGAGCGGGACGCCGAGGGCCGCATGCACCTGCGTGCTGGGCTGGACGCCGGTAAGGATCAATCCTATTTTCTGTGCCAGCTCACCCAAGAGCAGCTGCGCCACGCACGCTTCCCCATTGGCGGACTTCAGAAGTCGGAAGTTCGCCGCCTTGCTGCCGAGGCCGGCTTGATTACCGCTGCCAAGAAGGATTCTCAGGGTCTGTGCTTCATTGGCCACGTGCGGCTGCCCGACTTCCTGCAGCAGCAGCTCAAGCCCAAGACGGGGCGGATTATTGAAATTCCGCGCGACGCGCCGGTGCTGGAGCGGGCGAAGCCGGGCGCGCCTTGGGGTTTTGTTCCCGAAGACGGCGTCGAGGTGGGTAGCCACCACGGCGCGCACTACTTCACCGTGGGGCAGCGCAAAGGCCTCCTGGTTGGCGGAAAGCCCCTGCCGCTCTTTGTGTTGGCTACCGACGTGGTCCAAAACACCGTCTACGTGGGCCAAGGCGAGGACCATCCGGGGCTTTACCGCAGTGCCCTGTGGATTGATTCCGCCGACGTGCATTGGGTGCAGCCTTGGCGTGCCCTTACCGCGGGGGATTCGGCCGATTTTCTTGTTCGGATTCGCTACCGTCAAGCCCTGGTGCCCGCGCGCTTGCGCGCCGACGAGGGAGGCCTCTGGGTGGAATTCAGCAAGCCCATGAAGGCCGTGGCCCCCGGTCAGTTTGCCGCATGGTACGACGGAGATGATTTAGTAGGTTCTGGAGTTATTAAGAATTGATTATGAAAAAGATACTTGCATTAAGTTCATTTTTTGCGTTAAGTTCAATTTGGGCCCAAGATGCCCCGCGCAAGCACTGGGTTTTCTTGAGCGAGACGCAGGTTCAATTCACGCAGCCCATGCTGGGTACGGACGCGTTGGCGCGCCGCGCCGCCCAGGGAATTGGTCTACGCCGCACCGACTTTGCTCTTCAGCCCGAAGCGGTAGGTTCGGTGGCTCAGGTGGTGCCGGTGGTAGGGCGCAGCCGCTGGCTCCGTGCGCTCGTGGTCGAAGCCGATGCGGCCCAACTTGAGGCTCTGGGCGCCCTCCCTTGGGTGCGCGCCACCCAGCCGGTGGCCTTGATGAAGCGAAGCCTCACGGAGGTGGCGCCGGGTCCGTCGGTCGCGCTCGCCGAATGCGAGGAAGGCGTTCAGGGCTACCAATACGGGGCCTCGGCCCAGCAAGTCAACCAAATTCAGGTCCATGCGCTGCACGACGCGGGCTTCGACGGCGCGGGCGTCAAGGTGGCCCTGATGGACGGTGGCTACAGCGGCGCAGATACCTATTCCGCGTTTCAAGGGGCCTGGCAGCAGGGCCGTGTGCTCGGAACCTGGGACTACATCGACGGGGATACCAACGTGTTTCACCTCGGCAGCCACGGGATGAGCGTATGGAGCACGATTTGCTCGGACCTCGACGCAACGTTTGTCGGTACCGCCCCCAAAGCGTCGTTTTACCTTTTTAAAACCGAAAACCAGCTGACCGAAACCATTGCCGAAGAATACCATTGGGTCATGGCCGCGGAGCGGGCGGATTCCCTCGGGGTGGACGTCATCAACACCTCGCTCGGCTACACCACCTTCGACAACGGTATCGGCGACCACAGCTACGCAGACATGGACGGGCGAACCACGCCGATTTCTCAAGCGGCGGTTGCGGCAGCCCGCACCGGCATGATTCTCTGCGTTTCGGCCGGCAACGAAGGCGCCGCCGCATGGAAGTACATTTCGGCCCCTGCCGACGCCGATTCCATTCTCGCCGTGGGTGCGGTCGACGAATTCGGTATTCGGGCCAGCTTCAGCAGCCAAGGACCCTCGGCCGACGGACGGATCAAACCGGACGTCGCGGCGCGCGGCTTGGGCGCCACGGTCATGAACTCCTCCGGAAACGTAGCTACCTCTTCGGGCACAAGCTTTTCGTCGCCCATTATGGCCGGAGCCATGGCCAGCTTGGTGCAGGCTGCGAAGACGCTCCCCAACGGCTACACCGCCAACGACCTGATTCACCGGGTGCGCATGTCGGCCAACCGGTCCTTTGCGCCCGATTCCTTCACCGGCTACGGCATTCCCAACTTTGCGACGGTGTTGAACGGACTGGGCATCCAGCCGGACGAAACCCCGCGCAACTGGACCCTGCATGCGCTCAATAATCAAGGCGGATGGTTGCTGCGGCGCAGCGAAGCCGGGCTGGCGGACGAGCTTGACGTCGTAGCCATCGATGGGCGCTTGATCGACCGCGTTGCGGTACCCGCGGGCCAGAGCGAGGTTCGCCTTGATCCGCGTTCGTACTGGTTCACGGTGCGCAGTCGAAATCAGGTGCTCACGGTACCAGCTCAATAGGCCAGGCGGCGATGAAGACGCGACTTACCGAACTGCTCGGCATTGCGCACCCCGTCATCCAGGGGGGGATGATTTGGTGCTCGGGCTGGGAATTGGCTGCGGCCGTTTCCAACGCGGGCGGATTGGGAACCCTCGGCTCCGGGAGCATGTACCCCGATGAGCTGCGTGCCGAGCTGCGGGCTCTGCGGGCCGCAACGGACAAGCCCTTCGCCGTGAACATTCCGATGCTGTATCCGAACATTGCCGAGCACCTGCAGTCCTGCATCGATTTTGATGTTCCGGTGGTGATTACTTCGGCCGGCAACCCCAAGCTTCACACGGCCTGGCTCAAGGAGCGCGGACGCACGGTGCTTCACGTGGTCGCTTCGAGCGCATTCGCGGTCAAGGCCGAGGCCGCCGGGGTGGATGCCGTTATCGCCGAAGGCTTCGAGGCCGGCGGACACAACGGCCGCGACGAGACAACCACCATGGTTCTGGTCCCTTCGGTGGTGGACGCGGTGTCCATTCCCGTCGTAGCCGCCGGCGGCATTTCGGACGGCCGAAGCATGGCCGCCGCCTTGATGCTTGGAGCCGAAGGGGTCCAAATGGGTTCGCGCTTTGTAGCGACCCCGGAGGCCAGTGCCCACCGCGCGTTCAAGGATGAAGTGCTGCGGGCGACCGAAGGATCAACGCTGCTCACGCTCAAGGAATTGGCGCCGGTACGCTTGATTAAGAATGCGTTTTACGATCGCGTAGCGGCGGCGTACGCGCGCGGAGCGAGCCCCGAAGAACTCGAGTCCCTACTCGGTCGCGGACGGGCTAAAAAAGGCATGCGCGAAGGCGACCTCGTTGAGGGCGAGCTCGAAATTGGGCAAGTAGCCGCGCGAATCAGCGAGCTTCAGCCCGCGGGGGATGTGGTCCGTAAGGTGGTTCGCGACTGCGAGGTGCTGCTTCAGCGCGGCTGCTAATCGCGCGCCTGGCGCTTGACGAATTTGGTCAAAATGACAATTTCTTGGCCCTCGACGCGTCCCTCAAGGTACTCGGCGTTGCTTCGGTCCAGTCGGATGTTGCGCACTACGGTGCCCTTTTTTGCCGTGAAGTTGGTCCCCTTGACGTCGAGGTGCTCGGTGAGTACCACGGTGTCGCCGTGCTGGAGCAGGACCCCATAGGCGTCTTTGTGGACGACCGAGGCCGGCGCGGACTCCGCCCAGTCAAGGGTTGACTCGTCAAGATACATGCTGTCTTTGAGGTCGTTAGCCCATTCGGTGCCTACGGCAGCCAGCAAACGGTAGACGCTGACCTGCACCGCGGGAACCGGGCTCCACATGCTGTCGCTGAGGCAGCGCCAGTGGTCGGTATGTGCCGACGCGTTGGCCGCCGCCGCCGTGCAGGTCGCACAAACCGCAATGCACTCATCGGCATTTTGGCCTTTTTTCGGTGCCACGGCCTGTTCGGTCAACGCCGATTTTGCGCCGCAGAGTTCGCAGCTTCCTTCGCTGCGGGCAGCCAATTCGGTCTTCATAAGTAGGGTTGTTAGGGTAGTTCGGCGCTCAGGAAATGCGCGCGTCGTAGGTTCCGCCCATGCTGGGCGCATCGCCCATCAACCGGGCCATGCAGGCTTTTTTGACCATGTTAAACACGGCCATGTGAACGTCTTCGGCAACCTCCATGTCCATGGCGACCGAATGGATGCTGAGGTCGGCCAGTTCGCGGAGTTTTCCGCCCTTGAATCCAGTCATGCCCACCAGCGTAGCGCCGTGGGCTTTGGCGAATTCCGCGGCCTTGAGCACGTTTCGCGAGTTTCCGCTGCCGCTGATGCCGATGACCACATCGCCCGGCCGCAGGTAGTTTTGGAGGGGCTCCACAAAAATGTCGTCCCAGCCGATGTCGTTGGCCACGGCCATCATGCTCGGAACGTTGTCGTTCAAGCAGATCATTTTGAAGCGCTTCTCAAGGCCGTAGGACGCGCCCTTCAGGAAGTCACCGGCCGCGTGGCTCGCGCTGGCCCCTGATCCCCCGTTGCCCATGGTAAAGATTTGGGCTCCGCGGGCGTGGGCGTCCAAAAAGACCTCCACGAGGCGGTCAACGGCAGCCAGGTCAAGCGCTTCCAGCGTTTCAATCAGTAGTTGGCGGTATTCGGTAGGCTTCATGAATGCGAAAAATTACCTGGTTAAGGTCGGAACTTCGTCGGAATAAATAATGCGCGACCCCTCGAAATCCCACTGGAATGGAACGGGGCGAAGGTCGCTTAGGGCGGCATCGAGCGCGGCGCGGTCCTCGGGGCGCACCACAAAGAGCATAAACCCGCCTCCGCCGGCCCCGAGAAGCTTGCCGCCTAAGGCGCCAGCTTCGAGTCCGCGTCGGTAGGCATCCTGAATTCCCCGGTCGCTAATTCCGCTGGCCAGGCTTTGCTTGAGCAACCAGTTTTCGTGCATCAGGCGTCCGCACTCGCGCCAGTTGCTCTGACCCAGGGCCGTGGCAAGCGGATCCACGAGGTGTACCATGTCGCGAAGGACCTCTTGCTTGCTGCGCTTGGCGCTTTCGAGGCTTTGCTCGGCCAAAATGGCGGACGCCGAACGCTGGTTGCCCAGGTAGTACAGACGCAGGTGGCTAAGCCAACCTTGGGGGTCGGGAAGCGAAACAGGGTGTATGCTAACCGATTCGTCGGGGTTGAATCTATAGATGTGGAACCCGCCAAAGGCCGCCGCGTACTGGTCTTGCTTGCCGATGGGCTCGCCGAGGTCGCCCAGTTCCACGGCACAGGCCTGCTCCGCCAACCAAGACTTGGTGGCCTCGTCGGCGCGGCCCAGGCGCGCCATAAGGTTGTGCAGGGTGCCCACGGTAAACGACGACGAAGAACCCATTCCCGTTCCCGAAGGGACGTCGGCGATGGAGCTGATTTCAAGACCCGTACCCATTTTTAAACGGGTTAAAATGGCCCGGAGCAGGGGGTGTTGCAGTTCGGCCACGCTGGATACGGTCTCCGTACTGGAATACTTGGTTCGGATTTGAGCCACCTCAAAGAAGTCGTGGCTGCTAATGTACAGGTACTTAGCTATGGTGCTCGACAGCACTGCGCCGCCGTGCTCGCGGTAGTAGGCCGGAAGGTCGGAACCTCCGCCGACGTAGGAGATGCGAAAGGGCGTGCGGCTGATGATCATGCCTGCGAAGTTCGGGACTTTTCGCGTTCCAAAATCCAGGCAACGGCCGCACTCAGGTCGTCGACCTGCACCGTGGGCGCCGCCGTGCTGGGTTTCAGTCCGTGTCCGGTGCGCACGCGCAGGGTTGCCGCGACGCCAGCGGCTTGTCCCGCTTCGATATCACGGGGCGAATCGCCCACTAAGTAGCTGCTGCTCAGGTCAATATTAAATCGATCGGCGGCGGCCAAAAGCATTCCTGGTTTGGGCTTTCGGCAGCTGCATTCGATTTTGTAGGCCGGATTTTCTTCGGGAAACCCGCCGTGAGGGTGGTGCGGGCAGTAGTAAATCGCGTCGACAAAGGCACCGGCTTCGTCGGCCAGCAGCCGTTCCATCCGAGCGTGAATGCGGTCCACGCCGGCTTCGTCGGTAAGGTTCCGCGCCACCACGCTCTGGTTGGTCACCACCACCGCAATCAAATCGCTTTGGTTGAGCGCGTGAATTGCCGCGGCCGCGCCGGGAACCAGCACCAGTTCGTCGGGGTGCTTGATCAGGTCGGAATCCACATTGATCACGCCATCTCGGTCGAGGAAGACCGCGCGCTGGCGGTTGCGCAGGTTGCGGGCTTCAACCTTGCCCTGGCGCAGCGCTGCTTCGACTTGGACGCGGCGTTCGGGCTTACCCATGTCCTTGATGTACTCCGGGGTGGAGTAGGCGTACAGACGGTGCGATGCCGCCCACTTCGGAAAGAGGTCGCGGCCAAAATCGCTGGCCACTCCGCGCGGAATTTCGCGCAGCATGGACGGCTCGAGCAGGTAAAGCGCCGCATTCACCACGTTGCGAACTTCGCGGTCCGCCGGATGGGGCTTTCCGTACACGGCGCGCACCCGACCCGTAGGTTCGGCATCGACCAAATCGCTGTCGTAGGGGTGGTCGTTGGGGTGAACCAGCAGGGTCGCATCGGCAGAATTCGCCCGGTGATGGGCTTCCATGCGCGACAGATCCACGCTGCTCAACGTATCGGCGTAAAACACCCAAAAGGGAGCAGCGCCCAGTTCGTCCTGAAGTTCAGCTAGGGCGCCGGCCGTGCCAAGGGGCTCCCGTTCTTCGAAATACTCCACCGAAACGCCCCATGCGGACCCGTCGCCAAAATGCGCGCGAAGCTGATCTCCACGGTAGCCCAGCGTAAAAATGAACCGCCGAACACCCTGCGCCGCGTAGGTGCGCACCAGATGTTCGGCGATGGGCAGGCCATCCACCGGAACCATGGGCTTTGCCAGGTCGGGGAAGGCCGAAGCGAGCCGGGTTCCCTTGCCGCCCGCAAGGACGACAGCCGTGGAAACGCCGGTCATCGGATTAAAACTGGGCTTCGATTTTACCGGCCAATACGTTTTTCGGGGCTACGCCAACTTGCTTGTCCACAACCTGACCGCCCTTGAAGACGAGCAGGGTAGGGATGTTGCGGATGCCAAACTGCATGGCGAGATCGCCTTCCGCGTCGACATTCACTTTACCCACCACGGCGCGGTCCGCAAAATCGCTTGAAAGCTCGTCCACGATGGGACCTACCACGCGGCAGGGTCCGCACCACTCCGCCCAAAAATCAACGAGGACGGGCTTGTCGGAGTTAAGTACAAGTTCTTGGAAGTTTGCGGTGGTTAATTCTAAGGCCATGGGAGTAACAATTTTAGTGGGGCAAAGATACGAAGGCTTTATTTCTGCGGTTCAGGATAAAGTCCGATTCACCGATGGTTTTCAAAATTAATGCCGCACCGAAGTGAGGCTGCAACCCAAGGGGATTTTCGTGCATCTTTGAGGTATGAAACCGACACCCTTTCTTTTGATGGCCCTTGGCCTCGGCTTTTGGGGCTGCGAAAAGCCCGTTGATCCGGCCTGCAAAGGCGAACGAAATCCTGCCTGTATTTGCCCGGCGGTCTACGATCCGGTGTGCGGGTGCGACGGCGAAACCTACGGGAATGCGTGCGAGGCAGAATGTGCCGGCGTAAAATCATGGACTCCCGGCGAGTGCAGTAACTAAGTCTGCCCAGAGCGCCCCGCCGCCACTAGGTATGGGGGGAAAACAAAAAAGCCTGCAGCATTGCAGGCTTTTTTCGTTCTGGCGGTGCGGACGGGGCTCGAACCCGCGACCCCCGGCGTGACAGGCCGGTATTCTAACCAACTGAACTACCGCACCAGAAGGGGCTGCAAATATACACTGACTAAGCAGATTTCAAAATCCCCGCAGGCTGCATTTTGCGTATCCAAATCCACGGAAGGAAGAGGGCAGGAGTAAAGCTCAGAAAGACAATTAAATAGAGCAAAATCAACCGCCCGAAATTCCAGGAAACGGGCACGTGGTGGACGTAGTAGGTTTCGGGATTTAGGGTCAAAACGCCCGTAAAATCCTGAATTGCGAGCAGGCCGATCGCGATACCAATCCCCCAGAGGGCTCCGCGAAGCAGCATGGGAACCAGCATGCCCGCCAAGGCGACCGGGGCGTGAGCCGAGGGCCAGCCAATCGCCCGAAGCAGCGCCAGCGCCCGTTGCTGCTCAAGCGATAGGATTAGCAGCGTTCCGCCCAAGTTAACGGCACCCACCAAAATAAGGACGACTGCCAAAATGGCCACGTTGGCGTCGAACAAATCGAGCCATTGGTAGAGCGCCTGCAGGTCGCTGCCCGGCAAGAAAACATCTAGGCTCACGGGCAGCTGGGCGCGAAGCCCTTCGACGTCCTTGGGCGACAGCGCGCGCGGGTCAAAGCGAACCCAGGTAGCTTGGGCGCTGTCGGGCCAGCGCTGAAGGCTTCGAATTCCCGAAAGCAAGCCCACGGCGGTCTGAGCATCCCATTCCGCCAAACCGGTCTCGTAAAGCCCCGTTACGCTCAGGTAGCGGAGGGTGGGCGCGGCCCCGGCTTCGCGGCTGGCGTAGTAGGCCATTTCGTCGCCGATGCCCAGTCCCAGACGTTGGCTTAGGGTGCGGCTAAGCACGATTTCGTAGGCGGATTCCGGCGCACGGCCCCGGTAAATGAGCTGATTCCAGCTCGCATTCCAGCGTTCCCAACCCAGCCACTGAATCCCTTCCATTCCCTCGGGTCCCGATGCCACGCCGGCCTTCCACGCCATCTGCATCCATTCCGTGGAGTCCAGTCCCAGCGCCGTGTAGTGGACCTGGGTTTCGTAGGGGCTGTGCTGGTCCAGAAGCCGTACCTGTGCGCTTCCGTAGAACAGGCCTACTTTTTGGCGAATGGCGGTTTGAAGTCCGCCGGAGAACGAAGTCGCCAGCGTCAAAATGGCAAAGGTGCTTGCCACGACTGCAGTGGCGATTATCTTGGCTCGTCGCTGACGGCGGCTGGAACGATTCCAGCGTCGGCCGAGCAGCCACGAAGTATGTATGCGTTGGAACCGAGCCATAGATCACAAAAGTACGCGGACCCTGCTCGCTGTGGCACTTTGGTCCCTGGTCCTTTTTATGGCCACGGCCCAAAACCTGCGGTACGGAGCCGAACGCGAGCGCCTCTACATTCCCGAATTGCGCGGAGCACGGGTTGCGGTGGTGGCCCATGCGGCCTCGGTTGCGGACGGAGAACACACGGTGGATCGCTTACTGCGTCGCGGCGTAGACCTGCGCTTGGTGTTTACTCCCGAGCACGGATTTCGGGGCACGGCATCGGCGGGCGAAAAGGTGGATGCCGTCCGGGACTCCGCGACGGGACTGCGCTTGGTTTCGCTCTACGGTGCGCGCCGTAAGCCCACAACGTCCGACCTCGACAGCGTGGACGTCGTCGTGTACGACCTCCAAGATTTGAGCATTCGCTTTTACACCTACGTTTCGACCCTTGCCTACGTCATGGAGGCCTGCGCGGAGCAGGGCAAAACCCTGATCGTGCTCGATCGGCCCACACCCTTTGCCGACGTAGTTGATGGGCCCATTTTGGATACGTCGGCCCACCGGAGCTTTGTCGGCCTGCACCCCGTGCCGGTTCTTTATGGCCTTACTTCGGCGGAATACGCGCTTATGGCCAAGGGAGAAGGGTGGATTCGCGGCGCGGATTCGCTGAAGCTGCGTGTTGTTCCGGTGGAGCACTACCGTCGGGAGCGCATTTATCCGCCGTCGCCGCCTTCGCCCAACCTTGCGACGCGTAACGCCATCGACTGGTATCCGTCGCTGTGCTTTTTTGAGGCCACCGACGTTTCGGTAGGCCGCGGAACGGACTTCGCCTTTGAGCAATACGGCGCGCCCTGGTGGGGCGATTCCAGCTACGCTTTTGTGCCTCGTTCGCGGGTAGGCGCCAGCAATCCGCCCCACGAGGGAGATACCTGTTTGGGCGTAGACCTACGGTCGACCCGCGCTCCCTTGGGCATCGACTGGTCCCACCTTTGGGAGGCCAAGTACCGATACGATTCGGTTAAGGTTGCCGACTCGCTCACCCAGCGTCCGCCCTTTGCGCGGAGTTTTTTGCACCGGCTTTCGGGCACCAGCACCCTAATGAAGGCGCTCGACGAGGGTTGGACCGCGGCCCAGTTTCGTACCTGGTACTTTACGGACGTGATGCGCTACAACTTCATGCGCCAGCGCTACATTTTGTACGAGTCGGCGACCGACTACCAGCCGGGGGATGCAGCGCCCGAAGTGGTCCCGATGCCGGAAGAGGCCCCGAAGCCGCGCCGCACGCGCCGACCCCGAGGCCTCTTTCGAAAAAAGCTTCCGTAGCCGGACTCAGAAGTCCACGATGATGCCGAGTCCCGGCTGGACAATGCCCAGGTTGTTTTCGAGGAACTTGGTTTGGTACTGGGTCGGGTTGTTGGGGTCCACTAACGGATTCCCGTTGGCGTCGCGAACGACGTCGATGAATGCCGGGCCCGCCAACGAGGACCCCAATGCGTTCTGCACGTCGAAGTACAGGTCGAGGTTCCATTTTTTAAGGAACCACTTCTTGTCGATCCGCAGGTTCAAACGGTCGAACTCTCCGTATCGCTGCGAATTGAGTCGGCTGTAGTCGGGAAGTCCGCGTCCAAAAACGTTCCAGTTTTGGATATTGGCGGTGCGCTCCAGGTCGAAGGGCGTGTAGGGAGCGCCGCCGAGGTGCTGGTACTGACCGCCAAACTCCCAGTTTTTCCCAAACTTCTTGCCAAAGGTGAAGGTGGCAATCATGCGGTTGTCCCAGGAAGAGGGCACGTAGGTTCCATTAAAATCGGCAAACTCACTGCGCACCAGCGTAACCGCGGCAATGCCAAACCAACCCTTAAACAACTTTTGCTGGTAGGTGAATTCGGCTCCGTAGGCGCGCCCCGTGCTGGTCGGTGTCGCCAGCTGGTTGCCGATCACCCCGAAGTCTCCGCCCAAGGTGGCGAGCGAAATGCTGTCGCGCAGCAGCAGCGGGTAGTACTGGTAGGCCTTGTAGAATCCCTCGACGCTGGCTTTGGCGTTCCACGGCAGAAAGCGCGTGCTTCCGAGTACGTAGTGGTCCGCCTGAATGTAGCGGAGCGAGGAATTGTCGCCGTCTACGCCCGTGTATCCCAAGGCGGTGAAGGGCGGAAGCTGGAAGTACCTACCCACGTTGGCGTCCAGCGTCCAATTCTCGGTTAGGTTGTAGCTCACGGCAGCGCGGGGCGACAACTGGTCCAACGGATTCTTCGTATTCTCGTTGAAGTTGCCCACGTCGGTCCGCAGTCCGAGCGACACCTTCATGCGGCCGTCGAGGAACTTGCCCACGGCGTTCGCGAATACCGAACCGCGGTAGTACACCGCGGCCGTTTCGTAGTCAAGCACGAATCCGCCCGGGAATCGCTTGTCAAACGTGTTGGTGTTGTACTTGAGTTGCTCGGCGCCAAACCCCACCAGGCCTTCCCAGTTTTTGGCCTTCCAGGGCTGCTCCACGCGCAGCTTATTGGCGATTTCTTGGCTTCCGTAGTTCAGCAGCAGGTCGCCGTTCACGTCGTTGTTGAAGTACTTCTTGGACTGGTTGTCGAGCATAAACCGGCTAAGTACCACGTTCGTGGCCCCAAAGCGCCCGAAGTGGGTGTATTTCGCGCCAATCGAATAGTTCCACTGGTTGTAGGAGGGCAGGTAGTTCAAAATGTAGCGCTGATCCTCGGTCTCGTTGCGCTCAAGGTTTAGTTCGCTCACGTCGTAGGCCCCCAGACTCAAAAACGTAATCTGGTTTTTGCGGTCAAACTTGTGCTTGATTTTGATTTGGTAGTCGTTGTACGTGGGCAAAAAGGGGAGCCCAATAAGCCCAAACAGGTACTGCAGGTAGCTTCGGCGAACGCTGGCGAGGTAGGTGGTTTTCTTCGAAAGCGGACCGTCCAGGGTTAAACCAACCTCCGAAGCGCCTACCTGAAAAATTCCGTTGACTTTTTCTTCGGAACCGTCGCGCAGGTTGAGTTCCATCACGGAACTCAGGCTTCCGCCGCGCTGCACGGGGAAGGCGCTGGTGTAGAAGTCCACGTCGCGAATGAAGTTCACGTTGATCATCCCTACGGGGCCCCCGCTGGCTCCCTGTGTGGCAAAGTGGTTGATGGCGGGAATTTCGATTCCGTCCAAAAAGAAAATATTCTCGTTGGGTCCGCCGCCGCGAATGATGAGGTCGTTTCGGAAGGCCGCACCGCCGCTGGCCACCCCGGGAAGCGATTGGATCACCTTGGAAATATCTTGGTTGGCACCCGGGTTGCGCCGTATTTCGTTGATGCCGATGCTTTGAACGCTCACCGGGGACTGATCAACCCGCTGAAACTGCGACTGGGCCGTGATTTCGACTTCCTGGAGTTGCTGGGCCGACTCCTTCAACCGAACCTGCAGTTCGGCCGGTTTGGCTCGGGTAAGCTGGACCTCAAAAGCGGTGTAGGCCTCGTAGCCAAAGGACTCTACGCGCACGTTGACCAGACCGGGAGCCAAGTTGTCGATTCGGAATTTTCCTTCGGCGTCCGATGTTCCGGTGGCTTGGCGGCCGTCGATGCGCACTACGGCGCCGGGAATCGGCTCGTTGGTGGTGTTGTCGACTACTGTGCCCCGAAGCGTCGCTTGAGCTAAGGCGTTGTATGAAAGCAAGCTGAACGCTGTAAGCACGGCAGCACGCAGGGTTTGTTTAATCTTCATACCCCGTTTAACCATTTTTCGGGGTATTGGTTCAACAAAAAAGGGTATAATTTCTGCCCGAGGCAGAAATTATACCCTTGTGCACGCGGAGAACGCCTACTTCAGTCGGCCGATCAAGGTCTTGACGTCGGCTTCGCTGCCAAAGGGCTTCGAAGATTTTTTGGCGTCGGCCAACCCAACTTCAAGTGCCTTTTGGGCGGACTTGAGTGCATCGGCCTTCTTGCCCTTGCCCTCAAGGATTTGGGCCAAAAGGTAGTGGTTGTACCAATTGTCTCCCTTCATGCTGACGGCCTTGCGCGCCCATTCTTCGGCTTCGGGCATCTTGTTTTCGACGGCGTAGCGCGCAGCGTTGCGGTACACGGTCCATTCCGCCTTGGGGTTAGCCAATGCCTTGTCGAGGTTTTCTTTAGCCAATCGTTCCGTCGGGAAGCCCACGGTGTAGCGCGCGGTGCGATCGCCCCAGGAAATCACAAGGTCCGCGCTGCTTTTTTGGATGTTGTCCCAGAAAATCAGCATGGATTCCGTGCGCATTTGGCCCACTTCGACCGGAACGTTGGCGCGAAGCACGTCGTTTTTTTCTGAATAGGACGATACGCCCCAGCCCTCGGTGTCGCGGTTCACGACCAGCGTCCATTCCGCATCGTTGGCAAAAACCGACAAGCTGTAGGTTCCGGCCGGAATCTGATTGCCGTTGATGCTGGCTTCGGTACTCAAGGTCAACAGCGTGCTGCTGTTGGCGCCAAGTCGCCAGTGCTGGCCCGACTGAACCACTTCGCTGTAGATGTCTCGGCCGCGCGCACTGGGGCGCCAGTAGGTGAGCTTCGTATCGGTTAGCCCGATGCGCTGTTCGACAACGGCTTTAGGAGAAAGCTGCGGCAGGTCCTGCGCGGTCAACGCGGTCGCGCCAAGCACCGCGGCGATAAAGATGTTTTTCATGATCCCAATTTACGAATTAAACCAAGCGTTCCAGGGAACGGTTCACAAAGGCCGTCAAACGCTCACCGGTCAGCAATCCTTGCTGAAGGAGCGCCAGGTCCTTGGCCTGTAGAACGAGCTGCTCGCGCTCGGCAGGCTCTTCGGCCTTCAGGATCTTGCCGGCCAGCGCGTGGTTGCCGTTCACCACCACGTCGTAGTGGTCCGGGAAGTCGCCCATTCCCATGAATCCGCCGCCGCCCGTGGCGCTCATTTCCTTCATGCGGCGCATGTACTCGGGCATCACGACCATCATGGGCACGTCGTCGCTCGCGAGGGCTTCGATGCGGACGCTGTAGTTTTTGTCGTTGATGGCGCCCTCCACATAGCCTTTCAGGCTTTCTTTTTCGGAATCGGTCAGCAGGTGCGCGCGTTCGCCTTCCTTAGGAATCAGCTTGTCGAGCATGTCGCTGTCGACGCGGGCAAAGCGCACTTTTTCTTTGGCGCCTTCGATCTTTTGAATCCAGTGACCGGCGATGGGCGAATCCAGCACGACCACGTCGTAGCCCTCGGCCTTGGCCTTTTGAATGTAGCTGTGCTGGGCGTCCACGTTCGAGGCGTAGAGCACCACACGGGTTCCCTCTTTGTCGGTCTGCAGGGCGCTGATCTTTTCGAGGTACTCGTCGACGGTGTAGGTCGTCTCGTCCACGGCGCTGCGCAGCAGGCTGAACTTTTGGGCGCGCTCAAAGAACTTGTCGTCGGTCACCATGCCGTACTCGATGATGACGGCGATGTCCTTGAACTTCTGCTCGAAGTCGGCGCGGTCCGCCTTGAACATTTCTTCGAGCTTGTCGGCGACCTTTTTGGTGATGTGGCCGCTGATCTTTTTGACGTTGCCGTCGGCCTGAAGGTAGCTGCGCGACACGTTGAGCGGAATGTCCTTGGAGTCAATCACCCCGTGGAGCAGCATCAAAAAGTCCGGAACGATGCCCTCGACGTTGTCGGTGACAAATACCTGCGACTGGTAGAGCTGGATTTTGTTCTTGTTCAGCTCCATGTTGGGCTTCACCTTCGGGAAGAACAGGATTCCGGTTAAGTCAAAGGGGTAGTCCACGTTCATGTGGATGTGGAATAGCGGTTCCTCAAACGTGTAGGGGTAGAGGGCCTTGTAAAACGCCTTGTAGTCCTCGTCGGTCAGCTCGCTCGGCTTTTTGGTCCACGCGGGGCTGTCGGGGTTGATGAGGTTGGGCACCTTTTTGGTTTCCCACTTGGCCTCTTCGCCTTCGGGGGCGGAATTATAGCGCTCGTCCTTCTCGCCGCACACAATGGGCACGCTCATGAATCGGGCGTACTTCTTGAGCAGTTCGTTGATTTTGAATTCCTCGAGGAATTCCTCGGACTCGCCGTCAATGTGGAGGATGATGTCGGTTCCGCGGTCCTTCTTTTTCTTGGTCTCGAGGCGGTATTCGGGCGAGCCGTCGCAGGACCAGAATGCGCCCTCGGCTTCGCCGGCCTTCCAGCTTCGGGTATGGATTTCGACCTGGCTCGATACCATGAAGCTCGAGTAGAATCCGAGTCCGAAGTGGCCGATCATCGCGCCCTTGTCGATTTTGCCCTCGTAGGCGTTGACAAATTCCGTGGCGCCCGAGAAGGCCACGTCGTTGATGTACTTGTTGACCTCGTCCGACGTCATGCCAATGCCGCGGTCGCGGATGGTGATGGTCTTTTTCTTTTTGTCGACGTCGACGTGAATCGTCAGATCGCCCAGCTCGCCGCTGAATTCACCCAAGTTACTTAGGGTCTTGAGCTTGTTGGTGGCGTCTACGGCGTTTGAAATCAGTTCGCGCAAAAAGATTTCGTGGTCGCTGTAGAGAAACTTCTTGATGACCGGAAAGATGTTGTCGGCCGATACGTTGATTTTACCCGTTGCCATAGTTTTTATTCGTTTAGTGGTGCTCCCTGCGGAACAAGGGCTGTGCCACGGGGGTTAACTTAGTGCAGTGACTGACAAAATGGCAAATCCTCCCTTTATTACCGTTCGGTTTTTGCGTTGGCAGGGCCGCAACGCCCAGTGGCGGGCCTTCGGCGCCCAGGGTTTTGCCCTTCGCCAGCCTTGGTCGGCCCCCGGATTGCGCTTTGGCAAGCAGCTTGGCAGCGGAGCCGGCGGGGGGTTCTCCATTTGGCCGGACTTCAGCACCTACGCCTGGTTCGGCGTCTGGGACACGGCCGCGGACGCAGCAGCGTTTTTTGCGACGGACGCCCGCTGGGCAGAATGGCGCGCCTCAGCCCACGAAGAATGGGGCTGGGACGCTGAGCCCGTGCGCGGCCACGGAAGCTGGGACGGTGTGCACCTGCTCGAAGGGGCCGCGCTGGCCGAGTTGGCGCCCGACGACGAGGTGGCGGTACTCACCCGAGCCCGCATTAAATGGAGTCAAGCCCTGCGCTTTTGGTGGAACGTACCCGGCGCCAGCCGGCACCTGGACCAGCTGCCGGACCTCCTGTACCGCAAAGGAGTGGGGGAGCTGCCGTTGGTGGAACAGGCCACGTTAAGTGTTTGGCGCAGCGCTGAAGCACTCGACGCCTTTGCGTACCGAAGTCGGGAGCACGCGCCCATGGTTCGAAAGACCCGGGTCTACGCCTGGTACAGCGAAGAAATGTTCCTGAGGATGAAGGTCTTGACTCGTTGGGATGCGCGCCCTATCTTGGGTGCATGACGGGACTTCGTTACCTGCTTTCGCTGCTTTTGCCGGCCTCGATTTACGCGGGCTTGCTTTCGCAGGGCTTCTGGTCTTTTGCGGCCTTGGGATTTGCGTTTGGCCTGGTGCCCGTTCTCGAGTCGGTGTTGCCTGCTTTTTCGGCGAATCTGAGCGAGGCCCAGCGGGCCGAGCGGTTAAGTCAACCTTGGTACGACCTGCTGGTTTTGGCTCAGATTCCGCTCCACCTCGGCGCCATTGGCCTCTTTCTGCGCGTCGTTCCCGAAGACCGAGCTACGGGTGACCTCCTGTCCTTGGTGGGCCACATTTCGGCCCTCGGCGTTTCGTGCGGATCGTTAGCGATAAACGTCGCCCACGAACTAGGGCACCGCCCCAACGCCACCTACCAGCGGCTGGCCCAGGGACTGCTGGTCACCACGCTCTACGGACAGTTTTTTATCGACCACAACCTCGGGCACCACAAGAACGTGGCCACTCCCGAAGATGCCTCAACCGCCCGGTACGGTGAAGTGCTGTACGCGTTTTGGCTGCGAAGCATTGCGGGCGTCTGGCGCACGGCATGGCGCTTAAAGCCCGGACTCATGGCCAGCTTATTCGCGCTCGAACTGACCTACCTGGCCGCGGTGTTCGTTTGGGCGCCGTCCGCGCTGTTGCCCTTGCTGCTGGCCGCGCTCATGGGTGTCGTGCTGCTCGAAACCGTGAACTACATCGAGCACTACGGGCTGCTGCGCCAAAAAGTCAGCGTCCACCGCTACGAAAACGCGCAGCCAGAACATTCTTGGAACTCCAACCACCCGCTCGGGAGGTTTATGCTCTTTGAGTTGACCCGGCATTCCGACCACCACGCGCATCCCTACAAGCCCTATCCGGTGCTCGACCACTTCGACGAAGCGCCCCAAATGCCGGCCGGTTACCCGGCCATGATGGTGCTGGCTGCGCTGCCGCCGCTGTGGTTCCGTGTAATGAATCCGCGGTTAAAACCAGTAACTAGCAACTAGGAGCTGGCTAGAATGGGTTCGTCGCCCAGACGCCCAGTTCGGGGATGAACCCTCGGTCGTCCATCGCCAGCGCACTCACCATGGCGTGGGCGAGTTCTTCAGGACGCAGCATGTTGTCTTTAAGCGGCTTCTCTTCGCGGCTTTCGACGTTGAATGCGGTCGGCACGGCCGAGGGATTGACGAGCATCACCCGAATGTTGAAGGGGCGAAGCTCGTCGCGCCAGCACTCGGTCATGCCGCGCACCGCAAACTTGGATGCCGCGTAGACCGTTCCGTTTTTGAAGCCGCGCACGCCCGCACTCGAGGCGATGTTGATGATGTTGCCCTTGTTCTGGGCTTTCATTCGCTTGGCGGCTTCGCGGCCGACCAAGGCCGCTCCAAATACGTTGGTGTGAAAAATGGTTTCGAAATCGGACCACGACACCTCGTCTACGGGTCCAAAAAAGCCGATTCCGGCGTTGTTGATGAGCACGTCCAGGCCGCCCCATTCGCGGTCGATCGCCGCGTACATCGCCAGGATGTCTTGCTCTTTGCTGGCGTCGTAGGGCAGGGCCCAGGCTCCGAGCTCACGGGCAACGCGCTCGAGTTTGCTGCGGTCGCGTCCGGTTATGGCAACCCGGGCACCGCGGGCAACAAGCAGTTCGGCTGTGGCTTTTCCGAGGCCAGATGAGCCTCCGGTGATCAAAACGCGGGCGTTGGGGAATTCCATGATGGGTAAATGTTTAGCAGGTTAACGTGGCGAACCGACGGCGGTTCACGCAAAGCGGTACTCAATCACCCGGCTGGGCACGTCAAAAGGGACCACCGAACTCAGTCCAAGGTAGTTGGCGCCCTCTTCCGCCGACGAGAATCCGCGAAAGGCGCGGAGCGGAGGCATGCCGATCAGCTCGGACCCCGCTGCCGCAAGTCCAAAATTCCGCGCCAGGAGGTCTACCGCATCGTATACCTCTTTGAGCGCGAGGCGCGACAGGTCGGTCACGTTGCAGCTCACCTGGCTGCAGCCAAATTCGGGCGTATCCCACCCGATCGAGCGGAGTCCCGGAAGTCCGCCGTCGGTCCGCTCCCGAATCTGGGACGCGATCGCCTTGGCGGCTTCGAGGTTTACCCCCGAAAGGTTGACGTTGTAGGCCAGCAAAAAATCCCGTGCTCCCAGCGCCATGGCGCCAAAGCGTGGGTGGTAGCGGCCAAAGTCCAGCTCATGGGCCCGAGCTTCGAGGCCTTCGTACTGGCCCTTGCGCACGTTCGCCAGCAGGCGGAACTCGGGCCGTCGGGCGTTGCGGGAATAAAACCAGCCGCCGGCCGGTAGGTCTTGGATGAGCCGGGCTACGTTTTCGGCGGCCTGGTCGGCCAGCGCGGCTTCTTCAGGGCGCAAGGCCACCAGCGGGCAAACGTCCACGGCGCCGATGCGCGGATGGGCTCCATGGTGCCCGCGCATGTCGATCCGCGCTGCGGCCGATTTGATCAAGTTGACGCATCCCGAAACCACGGCGTCTGCTGGGCCCGCAAAGGTGTAGACCGTTCGGTGGGCGTCAAACCCCACATCGCGATGCCAGAGCTCCACCCCGGGGGATGCCGTCAGGGCCTCCGCCATAGCATCCAGCACGGCGGAATCCCGGCCCTCCGACACGTTGGCTACGCACTCGAGCCATCCTGCCGGAGCGCGCACTACCAGGGCAGGTTTTGGGTTCCGCGCACGAAGTCGAGCAGCAGCATGGCTGCCGCCTTGGCCTGGCCCGGACGTTCGCCTTCGGAAGCGTAGTTCAGCGCCAGTTCGGTGAGGTGCAGGTAGGATACTTGGCCCGTTTGCCCCGCGCGGTAGGCGAGTTCGCGCGCCTGAAGCCAGGTCCAGCCGCTCGCAGTTTGGGCACTTGACGGCGCCCCGGTGATGCCGTCGACGTCGATTTCCAAACCAAACCGACCCTTCTGAACGTGGCCGAGCATTCGGTCCATGGCGGATTCCCACGAGGTTTCGCCCCGAACGGCCCAAGATTCCAGGGTTTCGTAGGTCCAGCCGGGCGTAGTGTTTAAGCGGTCCAAGCTCGCGGAGTTTACCGCGTATTCGCTGAGGCCCAGCACCGCGTAGCGATCGAGCAAGCCGTGCTCGCGGGCGTAGCTGAAGCCGTTGCCGCTGTGGCGTCCTTCAAGGGCCCGCACGTCCGGATGGGGATCCAGGTTGAGGGCATTCACGGGCGCACCGGCTGCCTCCGATGCGGCACGGAGCAGGGGGTAGGCGTTGTTGTGCCCGCCGCCCACCACCAGCGGTACTAAACCAGCCTTCATCCACGGCGCGACGGCAGCGTGAACCGCTTCGTCCACTGCCTCGACGCTGGCGGCGGAGCGCAGGTCCAAGATTCCGCCCCACGAAAGCTCGCCGCCGCGCACCCAGCCGTTGCAGGGAATGTTGAGCAGCGCACGAAACACCCCTTCAGGGCTCTCGGCGGCGCCGGGACGGCCTCCGTTGGCGCGCACGCCCAGGTCTTCGGCCGCACCGAGCAATACAAAGGGGGCTTGGCCTAAAGGGGCCAGGGCATCACCCAAGCGCTGTTCGCCGGCGCGCGGGCTGTACAGGTGGGACCAAGGTTTAGCGTCCATAAATCAAGGTTTGCGCGATGCGGTTTTCGCTGGTGAAGTAGGGGAGTTCGGCGTAGTCCGGCATGGGTTGGGTGAGGAGCACGTGGGCATCCATTCCCGGTTGGATGCGTCCCATTCGTTGGTGCGCGTTCACGGCGAAGGCCGCGTTGGCGGTCAGCGCGGCCAGCCCTTCGTCGACGCGCAATTTCATTTGGTGCGTGGCCAGGCTCCAGGCCATGCGCAGGTCGCTGGACGGCGCCGAACCGGGGTTGCAGTCGGAAGCAAGGGCCAAGGGCAATCCGGCGTCAATGATTTGGCGCCCCGGGGTGTAGGGAATGTTCAAAAACAGCGAGCAGTGCGGCAGGGCTACCGGCATCGGGCCGTACCCCGTTCCCCATGCCCCGACGAGCGCATTGAGGTCCGCGTCCGACAGTACTTCCAGGTGGTCCACGCTTCGGGCTTTGGCCGCCACGGAGGCTTGGATTCCGCCCACGCTCTGAAACTGGTTGACGTGGGATTTGAGCTCGATTCCGCGCTTCGCGGCGGCCTCGGCCAAGCGCAGCAGGTCGTCGGCGGTAAAGTAGTTGGCCTCACAAAACACGTCGACGAAGTCAACCAGACCCTCGTCGGCGAGCTGGGGTAGCCAACGGTCCACGGCGTCGGCCACAAAATCCGCGCGCGGTCGGTCTTTGGGCAGGGCGTGAAGGGCCAGGAAGGTGGCCCACAGCGGCATGGGCTGAAGGCCTCGGGCGCGTTGGATCACGCGCAGCATCTTGCGCTCGGCGTCCAGGCTGAGTCCGTAGCCGCTTTTGATCTCGGCCGCCACGGTGCCGGTGCTGCGCGCCGTTTCGAGCCGAGCGAGCAGGGCGTCGAGCAGGTCGGACTCCTCGGCTTGGGCGATGGCGGCGGCCGAATTCAAAATTCCGCCCCCCGCTGCGGCGATGTCGTGGTAGCTGGCCCCGTCCAGGCGCATGCGAAACTCGGTTACCCGCGGCGCGGCAAAGACCAGGTGCGTGTGGCTGTCGATAAACCCCGGGAGCATCCACTGGCCTTGGCAACAGCGGAGTTCCCAGCCGTCGTCGGCCAGCGGGCAGTCTGCCATCGTTCCAACCGCCGAAATTGTGCCGTCCACTACCTCGACGTAGGCGTTGCGGACTACGGGCAGAGCGGCCATTTCGGCGCCCTTCAGGGGACTCAACGGAAGGACTTCGGGGCTGCCGACGACGCCGGCTAAATGAGTAAATCGGGTGCGCACACTACGAAGGTACGCTTCGCGTATTTTTGAGGGATGGCCGGCAACACCTTCGGAAGCGTTTTTCGACTTACCACCTGGGGCGAATCCCACGGTCCCGCGGTGGGCGGCGTACTGGACGGAATGCCGGCGGGTCTTCTTCTCGACCTGGCGGCCGTTGATGCCGCATTGGCGCGCCGAAAACCCCGTGGAGCAGCCGGAACGCCCCGCCGCGAGGCCGACCGCGTAGAATGGCTTTCGGGCCTTCACCCGGACGCCGATGCGCAGGGACGCCGCAGGAGCCTCGGTACGCCGATCGCTTTTTTAATCCGCAACGAAAACACCAATCCCGGGGACTACGCCGCGTTGGCCGAAGTCTACCGCCCCGGGCATGCCGACGCCACCTACCAAGCCAAATACGGCGTCCGCGATCTTCGGGGTGGTGGACGCAGTTCGGCGCGCGAGACGGTGGCTCGGGTGGTGGCCGGCGCGCTCGCTCAGCAGCTTTTGGGCCCCGAGGTTCGCGTGCGGAGCGGCGTGGCCCGAGCGGCGGGAATTTCGGCGTCCGACCCCATGTCTTGGGACTGGTCCCAGCTCGAGCACAGTGCCGTGGGCTGCCCGGACCCGGTTGCCTCAGCGGCCATCGAAGCCGAAGTGGCCCGTCGCCGGGACGCGGGCGATTCCGCAGGAGGCGTGGTTTACCTGGAACTCCTCGGAGTGCCCGCGGGCTGGGGTGAGCCCGTTTTTGACAAGCTTCACGCGCTCCTCGGCCATGCGCTCTTGAGCATCAATGCCGTCAAGGGCGTGGAATTTGGCGACGGTTTCGCTGGAGCCGATTTGAGCGGTAGCCAACACAACGACGCCCCCGACGAAGACGGGGTGGTGCGCCAAAACCGCGAAGGAGGCATTACCGGAGGAATCAGCAACGGCCGCGTCATTACGGCCCGCATTGCCTTCAAGCCCGTTTCAAGTATTGCTCAAGAACAGCGTGCGCTGGGATCGGACGGAGCGGTACATAGCCTTCAAATTTCCGGGCGCCACGACGCCTTAGTGTTACCCCGCGCTCTGCCCATAGTCGAAGCCATGGCGGCCCTTGTGTTGGCCGACGCCATGCTCCAGCAACGAATTCAACAACACCCTTAACGCAATGAAACTTCACCACAAAATTCTTCTCGGCATGGTCCTGGGCCTGGCCTGGGCAGTTGGTTCGGCCTACCTGGGCGGTGCCCAGTTCACCAAGGATTGGATTGCCCCCTTCGGAACCTTGTTCATCAACGCCATGAAGCTCATTGCCGTTCCGCTGGTCCTGTTTAGCATCATCGACGGCGTAGGTCAAGTGGGAGATCCCCGCGCCCTGGGTCGCATTGGGGGCAAAACCCTCGGGCTCTACCTGATCACGACCCTGGCGGCCATCTTGATGGGGGTCTTTGCCGTAAACCTCGTCAAACCGGGCCTCACGGCTTCGGAGTCCCAGCGCATGGAGAACCGCCACAGTTTTGAGGCCTGGCTGCACGCCAACAACAAACCCAGTCCTGACGGAAAATGGCTCACGGATGCCACTGCCGCCGACGCACCCACCGCGAGCGATGCCGAACTCGACGCCCAAATAGCCGACGTTCGCTCCGGCAACCGCGGTCCCTTGGAGTTTTTGCACGAAATGGTTCCCAGCAACGTCTTCGAGGCCCTTACCGACGGGAGCATGCTGCAAATCATCGTGTTCGCCATCTTTTTTGGGGTCATCCTCGTCCTGATGCCGCGGGAGCAAACCGACCGCGTCCGCCCGCTGATGGGCCAGTTGTCGGCGGTATTTGTGCACATGGTGGTGGTCGTGATGAACGGTGCGCCCTTCTTTGTTTTTGCGCTGATGGCCGGAACCCTAACCCAGCTGACCGGCGACGATCCGGCACGCCTTCCCAACCTGCTTCAGACCTACGGAACCTACATGCTTACCGTGTTTGGTGGCCTGGTAGTGCTCTTGGTTACCATGTATCCAACCCTGATTTGGCTGGCAACGCGCGCATACGGTTGGTCCTGGTGGAAGAGTTTTCAATTTTTCTTTCGCGGAATGCGGCCCGCCCAATTGCTCGCCTTCAGCACGTCGTCTTCGGCCGCAACCCTTCCGGTGACGCTGGAGTGCGTGCACGACAACCTTAAAGTCGACGAGCAGGTGAGCCAATTCACCCTTCCCATCGGCGCCACCGTGAATATGGACGGAACCAGCCTCTACCAGGCTGTGGCCGTGATTTTCCTTGCCCAGTTCCACCTCGTGGATTTGTCCATTGCCCAGCAAGCGACCATTGTGGTTACGGCGGTGGCGGCCTCGGTAGGTGCGGCGGCCATTCCTTCGGCGGGACTCATCATGCTGATCATGGTGCTCGACGCCGTGGGCCTGAATCCCGCCTGGATCGCGCTCATTTTTCCGGTCGACCGCATTTTGGACATGTGCCGGACGGTGGTCAATGTTTCAAGTGATGCGGCCGTGGCACTCAATGTGGCGGCCAGTGAGGGCAAATGGCACGGAGCGGAGTCGGGTTCACCCGAATGACGCGGTGTCTGGCCGCCGTGCGGGCTTCGATGGCCTTGGTTGCGGGGGTCTTTTCCTTCGCCCTTTCGGCGCAGGTGCAGCTCGGAGACTGCGAAAAGGCGGGGCCGCCCTCGCCCCAAGTGATGAAGGCCGAAGCCGCGCTCGCCAAGGGCGATCGCCCTATGGCCCAGGTCTACCTGTCGAGTTTGCGCCGCAAGGAGCCCGAGTCCATTCACGCCTGGTACCTCGACGCGGAGCTGGCCCTTATGGTGGGCGAAGCGCGCGCCGCCCTGGCCCTGTACGAGAAAGTCTACGCGGCCTGTCCGGACTACCTCGGTGACTTGGCCTTCCGCATCGGGGCGCTCCACGCGGGCCAGGGCCGCCGCGCCGAGGCCCAGCGGTACTGGGCCTCGCCCAACGCCGGGGCGGAGGCCCGGCGTTGGCTTCGCCGATTCCAAATGGAAGACTCGCTCCGCGCGAACCCCGTGCCCTTCGCCCCCCTGCCCATACCGGGCCTGGACAGTCCTGCCGACGAATTTTTGGGCGTCCGCAGCCCCGACGGAAGCAAATGGTACTTCACCCGCCGCCGGACCGTCGTTGACCGAAGGAGCGGCCCGGCCGCCCTCACGCGGATGGAAGAAATGCTCTGCGAAGGAATACCGACCTCCACGGGCC
>JACCDJ010769059.1_pt1 | contig 35339 bp, 36 predicted proteins | sample 7444481 | NCBI WGS metagenome assembly JACCDJ01 (sample SAMN15323435, study PRJNA562643) | freshwater metagenome | isolation source: river surface water | place: USA:Blue River Watershed | collected 2017-08-15
CGAACATCGATAAGTTCGTAACCTTTGCTACGAAACTCTTCTATCTGACTCCACTGCGCTGTTTCAATCAAACCAGAAATGACATTTTCTGCCATATATCCCAACATATTTACGGGATCTTTTGCTGATCCAAATGGTGGGGCATAAGCGAGTTCAAGATCTGCTAATTCTGGTGCAGTGATACCTCCACGAATTGCTGTAGCGATTACATCGATGCGCTTATCAACGCCTTCGATGCCAACTCCTTGTGCGCCAAGAATTTCTCCGGACTTTGGTTCGAAAATTAACTTAAGAGTCATTTGCTTTGCATCTGGGTAGTACCCGGCGTGAGAATTTGGATGTGAGTGAATAGTTGTATAAGAACGTCCCGCAGCCTTTAACCGTTTCTCATTCCAACCAGTTGTTGCAATCATTAAGTCAAAGACTTTAACAATCGCAGTGCCAATAGTCTTAACAGGGCGAACAGTGCGTCCATTTATATGATCAGCAACAACTCGTCCATGGCGGTTTGCAATATTAGCTAGAGGAACAAGTGTTGATTCACCATCTAAGGCATCTGTTTTTTCGGCAACATCGCCGATTGCATAAATGTCTTTATCGCTAGTGCGATTGAATTCATCGACTTTAATTCCGTTGCGTGTTCCGGTTTCAAGTCCAGCGTTTTTTGCTAGAGAAATATCTGGGCGCACTCCGATAGCTAAAATGATTAACTCTGCTGGCAAATCTGTTCCATCAGAAAGCGTTACTGTCTTTGGATTAATTGCAGTAACACTTACTCCAAGACGGAGATCAACTTTCTGAAGGCGCATTTCTTTTGCAACCAGTGTTGCCATTTCTGGGTCCAATGGAGCAAGAACTTGATCTGATGCTTCAATGACTGAAGTTGTAATACCTTTATGAATTAGATTCTCTGCGATTTCTACACCAATAAATCCGCCACCGATTACGACAGCGTTCTGTGGCTTTGCCAGAACTTGGGCAACGATTCTTTCTACATCTTCAACAGTGCGAAGTGTGAGCGCTCGTTCAACGCCTGGAATTGGTGGAACGATGGGAGATGCACCCGGACTTAGAACTAACTTGTCATAGGCAAGTGAGTATTTGTTTCCGCTTTCCAAACTTTGAACTTTTACTTCTTTATTCGTTGGATCGATACTGAGTGCTTCAGTAAGAACTCGAACATCAAGGCGAAAGCGTGCATGCAAGCTCGCTGGTGTTTGCAGGAGTAAATCACTCTCTTCTTCTATTACCCCACCGACGTAATAAGGAAGTCCACAATTGGCATATGAAACATATCCGCTTTTTTCGAGCACGATAATTTCTGCATCAGCATCAAGTCTGCGCAATCTAGTTGCTGCAGACATTCCACCGGCAACTCCACCAATTACAACGATTCTTTTCATTGAAGTACGACCGGATAACCCTGGCTTTGCCAATCAGAGATTCCTGCATTCAAATTGAAAAGTGATGCAAAACCTGAGTCACTCATTTTTCTAACAGCAATTTCCGAGCGACGTCCACTTCGACAATACACTGCATAAGTTTTGGTTTTATCTAACTGGGCAATTCCAGTATCAAATTGTCCACCTTCGACATCAATATTTATTGCGTTTTCTAGGTGTCCTTCTGCAAATTCAGCAGCTGTACGCACATCTAGAACAACAACTCCGGGTTCGGCTACTTTTGAAGCAAATTCTCGTGTCCCAAGATTCGTTGTGGATCCACCAATTGAACAACTAGTAAGAAGTAATATGGATGCAAATAGAGTTAAAAATAATTTTTTCATATTCTTTCTATGCCAAACTCAAGAAAAGCTTTTGAAGTTGCGCGGTCACTGCCTTTGAGTTTGATTTATTTTCCACCAAGCACTCTCTGAGGCTTGTTGAAATGAGTGTAAATGCAGCAGTATTGACCGCCTTTGATACGGCTGATATTTGTGTGACCACTTCGTCACAATTACGTCCTTCTTCAAGCATGCGAGCAACAGCGCCCAATTGGCCTTGCGCTCTTTTAATGCGTTTGACTATTAAATCAATCTGCTCTTGATCATTGAGAACATGTGAAACCTTATTGGTGGCCATTGCAAACTCCCCTGTAATTCTTCATTTAGCACTTGCAACGATCTTGTTCTGCGACATTTGAAAGAGCTTCTTCAATATGCTGACCGCAGCCCGACCATGTTGGCTTCTTGCACGTTTGGCACATAACTTGAGAACACATAAGTGCTTCCTCCATTTTTAGGTATCTAATTCGTTAAGTCTATATACCCCTAGGGGTATAGTCAAGTTCTAGCGAGCTGTTATGTATGTGCCACGTGCTGAGAAAGTTCTGAAAACTACCTGTAAGAGTTGAATATTGCGTGCTCTAAATCCCGCTGCAGAACTTAAAAGATAGTAATTCCACATACGACGAAACCTCTCGTCATAGTGTGGAATCTCATTCCAGCGCTTGTTGATGTTCTTGTACCACTCCAAAAGTGTTTTATCGTAATCAGGGCCAAAATTATGGACATCTTCAATGATTACTTTTTTCTCAACCGCGCGAGATATTTGCCCCAAAGAAGGCAGGACTCCACCAGGAAATATGTAACGGTCAAAGAATTGATCTGTAACGTGTTTTGAAAGATTTGAGGCAATGGTGTGGTGCAACATCATGCCATCAGACTTTAGGAGAGAAATGCACTTATCAAAAAAAGTTTCTAGGTTTTTTGGTCCTACATGTTCCATCATTCCCACAGAAACTATTCGATCAAATGAACCTGTTAGGTCGCGATAATCTTGTTGAATATATTCAAGAGGTAACTTGCCATTTCTTTCTCTTGCAATTGCAATTTGATTATCTGCGGGACTAATTCCAACTCCAGTGACACCATAATTTTTTGCTGCGTATCGTAAGAATCCACCCCAGCCACAACCAATATCAAGTATTCGCATTCCTGGCTTAAGATGTAATTTCTGAGCAATCAAATCAAATTTATCTAGCTGGGCATCCTTTAGATTTTTTGCATCTGCCCAATAAGCGCAGCTATAGGCCATCTCTGGATCAAGCATGCGCTCATATAAATCATTTCCAATGTTGTAGTGATGTTTAGCGTTTGCTGCCGCCTTAGTCTTGGTCTGTCTATTTAGTAGCGTTGATTTAATTGCATGTGCAAGCAATGTTGCACTCGGTTTCAATTCTTTAGCCACATTCATTTCTAGTAATCGTGTGAGCATCTGGTCAATAGAGTCGCAATCCCACCAACCATCCATATATGCCTCACCTAAGCCGAGGCTTTGTTGAGAAATAATTCTGTCCCATAATTTTTCATTATGAACATGAATTGACCAAGGTTTTGAGCCATTGATCTCAATCCCAGCTTTGTCCAGAATCGAAAGGCAGATGTCTTTGCTATTCACGGCCGATATTTTGCCAAAAAATAATTTCAGTGAAAAGGGTTTTTACAATCTTCCTGCCTGATGCACACGCCTGAGGAACTCTTGAGTCTTCGGATTCTTCGGATTATGAAGTACTGCATCGGCGCTTCCACGTTCAAGAATATTTCCTGATTCTAAGAAACACACTTCATCGGCTACTTGTGTTGCAAAACCCATTTCATGAGTTGCTAAGACCATTGTCATGCCATCACCTTTGAGGTCGCGAACAATGCTGAGAACTTCATTTACCAAAACTGGATCCAGTGCAGATGTGATTTCATCGAGTAATAGCAAACGTGGGTTTACTGCGATTGATCGAATAATTGCAACGCGTTGTTGCTGTCCCCCAGATAAACGATCAGGGTATTGATCTGCTTTATCTGCTAAATCAAAACGTGAGAGAAGCGCCTTCGCTGCAATGCGTGCTTCCTCCGTACTTTTACCTTGAACCTTAATCGGTGCAAGTGTGATGTTTTCAAGAACTGTTTTGTGTGGAAATAGATTAAAAGATTGAAAGACCATGCCTAATTTACGTCGAACGTCATCGACGTTAATGAGCGGATCAGATATCTCTTTGCCATCTAAAAATATCTGCCCGTCATCTATTGTTTCTAAGAGGTTGACACATCGCAGAAGAGTGGATTTACCAGAGCCTGATGCTCCAATCAAAACTGTTGCCGTGTGCTCAGGAACAACGAGTGAAAGATCATTAAGAACAACTTCTGCGCCAAATGATTTGCGAACGTTTTTTAGCTCAAGGACATTACTCATCAGATTGCACCTTCAGCACTCTGAGCATTTGTTCGTTGTCTAATTGCTCTATCTGTATATCGGGTCATTGGAATAGTAATAAGTAAAAATAGAATTGCTGCGACTACATATGGTGTGTAATTAAATGTTCGGCTTGCATTTATTTGGGCCGCACGGACGGCATCTGTCACTCCAAGAATAGAGACAAGACCCGTGTCCTTAAGTAGAGAAACAAAGTCATTAAGAAGCGGTGGAACAACTCGTCTGATTGCTTGTGGCAACACAACAAAGCGCATCGTTTGACCTGAAGATAAACCGAGAGATCTGGCAGCTGCACGTTGGCTCGGATGAATGGAGAGAATTCCACTTCGGATAACTTCAGCCACATATGCCGAATAAGTAAGAACAACTGCAACGGTGCCTAAGAAAATTACGTTGCTAGATATTCCTTTTAGTCCAAGTGCTGGAACGCCAAAACCAACGAGTAAAATAATCAAAATAAGTGGTGCACCACGAAAAATATCAACGTATGCAGTTGCTAAGAATCTAAATGGTGTAAGCGTTGGAGATTTCGTTGTGCGCAGCAGTGCTAATCCCAGTGCAATGAGACCAATGGCTGCACCGCCAATGAATGTAAGTTGCAGGTTGATCCATAAGCCTTTAATGACTGTTGGAAATACTTCTTTTCCATATTCAACATCAAAAAATGTGGACTTAACCGTTGTCCAACCTGGAGATGTAACTAAAACAAGTGCGAGAGTTCCTAAAACGAGCAAAGAAGAAACCGCAGCAATAAGAACTTGCTTGCGGTTAATTGCTCGGCGCGATGATTGGCGCTCTATCTCACGTGAGCTTGGCGACCACGCAGAGTTATTTCTCTCTGTCATGGTCGCCAAACTACCGTGTTTACTTCTTCTTCTTGCTTATGGCTTTAATACTGGCGCGCCAGCATCAGTTGCAAGCCACTTATCAGTGATTGCAGCCAGTGTTCCATCTGCTGTGATTGCATCCACTGCTCCAGAAACACATGAAGTCAACTTGCTTCCCTTAGTTAGCAAGAGACCGAATTGGTCACCGCTTCCAGTTGATGGGAGTTGACCAACGATTAAGCCATTAGGAACTTCAACACCTGATAGGTAGAAAGCGGTTGGTAGATCTACGACCAAACCATCGATCTGCTTATTCTTTAGTGCAGATACACCTGCTGCGTTGTCATTAAATACCTGTGGCTTTGCACCAATCTGGTTTTCAATCGCATCAAGTGATGTCGTTCCAACTGCAGCTCCGAGCTTTGCGCCCTTGAGATCTGCAAGTGTTGTCTTGCCAGCAATCTTGCTGCCCTTGAAGGAAACAATTGCTTGTGGCGCTGTGTAATAAGGAGATGAGAAGTCAACTGCATTCTTGCGCTCTTCTGTTATTGAGAATTGCTGCAAGTTAAAGTCGAAGTTCTTTTCGCCTGGAGTTACGGCAGAATCAAATGTTGTACGAACCCATACAACTTCTTCATTTGTAAATCCGAGTTGATTTGCAACTGCATATGCAACTGCACCTTCGAAACCTTGGCCTGATTCTGGCTTGTCATCGATAACCCATGGATAGTAGGCAGGTTCACCAGTTGCAATTGTTAGTTTGCCCGCTGTAACTGTTGCTAGGTCAGCCTTTGCACATGATGCTGCAGATTCTGTTGTATCAGAATCAGATGATGAACATCCTGTAAGTGTTAGTGCCGCAGCAATAACAACAGCTGAAAAAATTCCAAAACGCTTATTCACAAGTTCTCCTCTGAGGTGGATTGTTATAGCGAAAGCTATTAAGGCACGTTATTAATGTCCACACGCAAGTAATATGCAAAAAGCCACTCTTTGCAGAATGGCTTTTAGTGGTGGCGGGTGAAGGATTTGAACCTTCGACGGCAGAGCCGGGGGATTTACAGTCCCCTCCCATTGGCCGCTCGGGCAACCCGCCAAGGTCGAACGTTTTACGGCGGGTGAAGATTACCTCAATTTAATCAGTAGAGGTTAATCAGTAGAGGTTAATCAGCAGAGGTAATTCGGCGCTTCCATGAGCGCCGGGCCAACTCGATTAAGAGAAGCACTCCGAAGCCAAAGATTCCTATGACGGAATTTACAAGTAGATTCGATCCAGATTCTTTTGTCTCTAGATTGTTTTTCTCACTTGTTGTGAGTGCTATTTCAGTTAAATCAAATGTGTAACTTCCATTGAGTACGTGGCCATCAGCTGATGCCACACGATATTTCACTTCAAAAGTTCCTGTTTCAGAAGTTGTATTCAAGAGCCGAATAATTTTTGCTCCCTCTGTACTTGTTTCGCCCATACCTAAATCTTCTCCACTTGGGCTCATGATTGATACTGAATTTCCAGTACCTAAATTCAATAACTCTTCATTGAATTCGAGCTCGATCTGTCCCGGTAACTCTTGAATATTGGCAGATGCACTTGGATTAGAAGAAACGAGTTCAGAGTGTGCATGAGCCGATGGGGCAACTAGGCCGAGGAAAATCACTGTGAAAACAATTATTTTTTTCATACGCTCTTCTTTGGATGGGCTAATAAATAATCAATTACAGATTTCGCAAAAGTAGCAGATAACTCTGGCGAGTGTTTGCCCTTATTGATCGTCCACAGCTCTGAATTCGCTCCAGTTTTACAACCTTTGTATCGCAAGACGGTGGTTTCTAGCCCAGAGATTTTTCTATCTAAATCTAATCTAGGTAGAACTCGGTAAGGTTTTTTGCCACACTCATTTAATTTCCCCCACAAATCAATTGTCCTTCGTGCGGATGGATAAGCACTACTAAAGAGATAACCACCGGTGTATGAAATAACTTCATCGTTACTTCCATGAATTTGTAAGACACTCACTGGTGAAGTGGGGTTACAACTCTTCGGATTTGAATATGTAGCCCCAGCCAAACTCACAATTGCAGCTATTCGATCTGATTGATTGCAGGCCATCCGATGAGCCATAAAGCCACCATTTGAATGCCCAATGATGTAAATCCGCGCGGGATCAACTGTGTGATCTTTTGAGACGGAATCAATAATGCTTAGCAAATAAGCTTCATCATCAACAGAGTTTGAATCAAAATTGCAACAAGCCGGCGTTGCATTCCAGAACAAATAACCATTGGTATCTTTACTTCCGCTTGGATACACGGTCAGAATTCCTTTTTCATCTGCAACTTTTCCTAAAGCAAAATAATTCTGTGCATATGGCGATTCAGCTGTGTAACCATGTAGCCCAATGATTAATGGCGCCGGAGTGCCTGGTTGATAATTACTTGGCAAAACTAATGTGAATGGGCGCTCACCTGGATACACAACATCAGCTGCCTGTGATTGCGAAATTGGCAGAAGGCTCAATAACAAAACTGAGAGGGTAAAACGTGCCCGAAACATGGTGAAAATCTAGTCCACTCACCGAAGAATTTCATTACTTTTCGGGTGAGAAGATAAGATGAGCAAATGGCCGACAGTAGTTTTGATATAACTTCCAAGATTGATCGTATGGAACTAGATAATGCAATTAATCAAGCTATCCGTGAAATTGATACTCGCTTTGATTTTAAGAACACAGGTTCTTCAATCGAACTCAAAGGTGAAGTCATCAATATTGAAGCTGACACAGAAGAGCGCGCAAAAGCTGCACTCGATGTTGTTAAGGACAAAATGGTCAAGCGCGGTGTATCCCTGAAGCATTTAGATGCTGGAACACCACAGCTCAGTGGAAAGATTTACAAAATTGCAGCGCCGCTGAAAGAAGGTATTTCAACGGAGAATGCCAAGAAGGTTGCAAAGTTCTTACGTGATGAAGGTCCAAAGTCTTTGAAGACCCAGATCCAAGGGGATGAACTTCGCGTTACAAGTAAGAGTCGCGATGATTTACAGACAGCCATGGCACTTGTTAAAGATGGTGCATGGGATTTTGCAGTTCAATTTACGAATTTCCGCTAATTGTCTAGATATAAAACAGGTTTACTCTTCGGAGTATCTGCATACACATTGTGGGGAGCATTCCCCTTGTATTGGCCATTATTGCAACCAGCTAATCCAATGGAGATTGTTTCGCACCGTGCAGTTTGGTCACTCTTTTTCTGTTTAATTGCACTTGGAATTAGTAAGCAACTAAAGAGTACATACGCTTTACTTAAGAATCCTCGAGTCTTTATCCGCTTATTGCTTGCTGCTGCGCTGATCTCAGTTAATTGGCTCGTTTATATCTGGGGTGTAAACAATGGGCACGTAGTTGAAACTGCACTTGGGTATTACATCAATCCGCTCATCATCATTGCCTTTGGCGTCATTATGTTGCGCGAAAAAATGCGCAAGCTTCAATGGACCGCAGTGAGTTTTGGTGCACTGGGTGTCATTGTTTTAACAATTGATTATGGGCGACTTCCGTGGATTGCATTGGCATTGGCACTGTCTTGGGGTTCGTATGGGCTTGTAAAGAAGCAACTAAATCTGGGAGCTCTTGAAGGTTTGGCCATCGAAACATTGCTTTCACTACCGTTTTACGGTGGCTATTTAATTTATATCGGACTCAATGGAACCGGCCAACTCGGTTCTTCTCTAGGTTTATCGCTTTTGCTCATTGGTGCTGGTGTTGTCACAGCTATTCCGCTCTTGTTATTTAACGGTTCTACAACGCGACTGCCCTTTACCATCATTGGTTTATTGCAATACATCACGCCAACGATTCAATTCTCAATTGGCGTCTGGGTTCGTCACGAAGATATGCCAACTGCACGTTGGATTGGATTTATGATTATTTGGGCTGCGCTAGTAACGCTAGCAATTGATTTGCTTAAATCAGGACGTACGGTCAATAACAGCGTCGCACAGGGATAGCAACGCACCTGTTGCTTCACCAACTGGCAACGGACCGAGTGCCGCGCGAGCTTGTTTAGCAATTGAAACTAATTGAGAACGGGATTCGTCTAGTGCTTTATGTTGACGTAACTCGCGTAGTACCTGTGCAACAGTTGCTTCATCTTCTATAGGTGCACTGAGCAGGTGTCGAAGTTCGTAATCAGCTGGATCATTAGATTTCATAACATTTAATGTCACCAGCGTTGGAACACCTTCACGTAGATCAGTACCTGGTGTTTTTCCTGATTCAAATGATTCACTTGAAATATCGATTACATCATCTGCTAGCTGAAATGCAACGCCCATTTTTTCACCAAATACAGTTAGTGTTTCCATGACATCACGTGGTGCGCCAGAAAGTAGTGCTCCAAATCGAGCACTTGTCGCAATTAGTGAACCAGTTTTATCAGCCACAACATTTAGATAATGTTCGAGTGCATCTATGCCAGAACTTGGACCTTGAGTCTCCATGATCTGACCAATGACTAAGCGCTCAAATGTGCGTGCTTGTAATCGAACTGCTTCTGCGCCCATATCTGCAAGCAAATCCGATACTTTTGCAAAGAGATAATCTCCGGTCAAAATTGCAACCGAGTTTGTCCACCGTGTATTTGCACTCATCACACCTCGACGCAGTGGAGCTTCATCCATAACATCATCGTGATACAGAGTTCCTAGATGCGTTAACTCGCAAACGACGGCTGCATCAATTACTTGTGTTCGACTTGGATCTCCGTAATGAGATGCAATAAGAGTCAGAAGTGGGCGAAGTCGCTTTCCACCAGCATCAACAAGGTGACGTGAAGTTTCAATAACAAGTGGATATTTTCCAACAATTTGTTCGCGTAACCGAGCTTCTACTCGTGATAAACCATCGGAGAGTTGCGCCTCAAACTCTGGCGAAATCTCAGGAATTCCGAGTGATGCCATTATCGAATAAAGATCGCGATGTTACTGATGAAATCAAGAAGTGGAGATGGAAAGACACCTAAGAAGATTGTCACGATCACAGAGAATAAAACGGTGATTCGTGTGAGTATGGATGGAATCAGCACGCTCGTTGCATCTTCTAGTGGATCTGAGAAGAACATCAAAACAATCACGCGAATATAGAAAAACGCTGCAATTGCACTTGAAAGCACTCCTGCAATAACAACTGCCTTTGAACCGCTTTCATAGGCTGCTGAGAAGATTGAAAACTTTCCAATAAATCCGCTTGTTAGCGGAATTCCAGCAAATGCTAGAAGAAATGTTGCAAAGGAAGTTGCAACCCATGGCGAACGCTTTCCAAGACCTGCCCAGCGATTGAGATCTGTAACTTCTCCAGCGCTATCTCTCACAAGAGTTACAACTGCGAATGCACCGACTGTCGCGACGCCGTATGCAAATAAATAATAGATGCTCGCATCAAGGCCAGCTTTATTAAGTGCTATTACGCCAGTGAGTAAGAAACCTGCGTGCGCAATTGAAGAATAAGCAAGCATGCGCTTGACATCGCGCTGCGCAATTGCAACAAGTGAACCAAAGACCATCGTAATAATTGCAATTCCTGTAAGTAGTGGGCGCCATGACCACTCAGCGTTAGCAATCACGGAGTAATAGATACGTAGCATTGCTCCGAATGCTGCAATCTTGGTTGCTGCCGCCATAAATGCAGTTACTGGTGTTGGTGCACCTTGATACACATCTGGTGTCCATGCATGGAATGGAACAGCACCAACTTTAAATAGAAGTCCAATTGATAAAAATGCGATTCCGATTAGTAGGAATACATCGTTTCCTATTCCACCAACTACTGCCTCGCGAATACCAGCGAATGAAACTGATCCGGAATAGCCGTAAAGATATGCCGCACCAAATAAGAAGAATGCGGATGAGAATGCTCCGAGTAAGAAGTACTTCAGTGCAGATTCTTGTGAGAGTAGGCGACGGCGTCGAGAGAGACCTGCCATCAGATACAACGGCAATGAAAGTACTTCAAGTGCAACAAAGAGGGTGATTAAATCTGAAGCTACTGGGAACAAAAGCATTCCAGCAACTGCAAAGAGGGTTAGTGGAAAAACTTCAGTAACTTGTTGACCGCGGGCAATTGATTCGCGCTCTTCTTGTGAACCAGGAATAGCAGCAGCTGCTGCCGCAAAATTCTCAGTATCTGCAATAAGAAATACTGCGATGATTGAAATTATAAGTATTGCTCCCTGCAGCAAAATGCCAGGACCATCAATAATGACGGTGCCCATTGCAGCTGATGTTGATCCTGAAGTTCTAATTCTCCACACCTGAACGAGCGCAAGAACAAGTGTTCCGATGCTGACACTTACTTGAGCGATTGGTCGAATTGCTTTAGAAGCGAATGCTTCAATCAATACACCAATAATTGCCCCGGCAAATACAACCAACATTGGAGAGAGCAGCGAGTATGAAAGAGTAGGTGAAATAAATTCACTCATTTACTTGCCTCCATGTGTAGGTGCTGGATCCGAAAAACCCATTTGTGTAACAACTTGGGCTGCGGCTGGATTAATAATGTTGAGGGCGGGTGCAGGGTAGAAACCAAGCAGAACAATTACGGCAATAACTGGTGCAATTGCAATTTTTTCGCGCAGGTTTAGATCTTTAAGGCTTTCATTACCTGGCTCTGTTGGACCATGCAACGCACGTTGTACAGGAATCAAGATATACAACGCTGCTAAAACAATTCCAAACGTGGCTATAACTGCAGCCACTGGGTATCTCGTAAATGTTCCGACTAACACTAAGAATTCGCTTACGAAACTAGAAAGACCCGGCAGAGCCAAGCTGGACATTCCAGCGATAAAGAATGACCAAGCCATAACTGGTGTTACTCGTTGCAAGCCGCCAAAGTCAGCAATTGTTGAAGAACCGCGGCGTGAAATCATCCAACCGGCAACTAGGAATAATGCAGCGGTTGAGAATCCGTGGTTAAACATATACAGAGTCGCACCACTTTGAGCTTGAGTTGTCATCGCAAAAATACCGAGTGTGATGAAACCGAAGTGAGAAATAGATGTGTAAGCAATCAGGCGCTTGATGTCTTTTGCTCCGATAGCAAGGAATGCGCCGTAGACAATTGAAATTACAGACAATGTGATGATTAAAGGAGTAAAAGTCTTTGTAGCTTCAGGAAATAGCGCCAAACAATAACGAATCATTCCGAATGTTCCGACTTTATCTAGAACACCTAAGAGAAGAACTGATGTGCCAGGAGTTGCCGACTTTGCAGCATCTGGCAACCATGTATGAAATGGAAACAATGGCGCTTTAATTGCAAAGGCAATAAAGAATCCAAGGAACAATAGATTTTGAGTAGTCGAACTCATTTCAAGTTGCGATAGCGCTGCAATGTTAAATGTATGCCCACCTTGTTCACCTGAAAGAACGTAGAGTCCGATGATGGATGCCAACATTAATAATCCACCGAATAATGAATAAAGCAAGAACTTCACCGCAGCAGCTGAACGTTCTCCGCTTCCATAGCCACCAATGAGGAAGTACACAGGCACCAACATCGCTTCGAAGAAGACGTAGAAGAGGAATACATCAGTTGCAGCAAAGACTCCAAATGACATTGTCTGTAATACCAAAATCAAGATGTAGAAAGTCTTGGTGCTCCAACGTCCGCCCTCAGATTCATTCCAACCTGCTAAAACTACAATCGGAGTGAGCAGAGCGGTCATCACAATTAGAACAAGGGCGATGCCATCGACACCTACTGCGTACTTAATTCCAAAAGCTTTGATCCAGTCATAACTCTCAACAAATTGCAGCGATGTATTCGAACGCTCAAATTTAGTTGTCATAAAAATTGTTGCGACAGCTGCAATGAGTGTTGTGCCTAATGCAAATTGCTTCGCAAGTAGAGATTTACTCTGTGGCAGCGTTGCAATAAGGGCAGCACCAAGAAGTGGAATTGCCATGATTAACGTTAAGTAGTTCATAACGTCACCGCCCAAATTGCAGCAATTAAGGCAATCGCACCGATAACAATGAGCGCTGCATAACTGCGAACGAATCCTGTTTGAGTAGAACGAAGTGCTCCGCCAGATCCAAGAGTTGCTGCTGCAACACCGCGAACAGTGCCATCGACTACGACGTCATCAGTTTTAACAAGTAAACGTGTGAGTGCTTGTCCTGGGCGCATAAATACGCTTTCGTTGAAATCATCTTGTAGCAAGTCGCGTCGTGCAATTCGAGTAAAGATTGAAACATTAGTTGGTGCGGTATCTGCAATAGGTCCTCGACCATATTTAAACCACGCAAATGCGGCACCAATAATGACAACTGCAAGCGCCATGAGTGAAATAACTACTGGTGGCAAAATTTCTTTGCCATGACCTTCGTGCGCTTCGAAGAGTGGCTCGAGCCAGTGAACAAGTGCTTCGCCTCTTGCGAGTAAGAATCCTGATGCCACCGAACCAATCGCAAGGATGCCCATTGGAAGCAACATTAAAAATGATGATTCATGTGGCGGATTGTTAATGTCATAGCGTGGTGTTCCTGCAAATGTAAGGATCATGACACGAGACATGTAGAAGGCGGTAAGTGCTGCACCAAAGAGTGCTACAGAACCAATAAGAATGCCTTTAATTCCGCCGGAGTAAAAAGCAGTTTCAATAATTTTATCTTTTGAATAAAAGCCAGCAAATGGTGGAACGCCCAAAATTGCTAAGTACCCAAGACCAAATGTTACGAAAGTAAATGGCATGAAGTGTCTAATTCCACCGAACTTGCGCATATTTACTTCATCGCCCGTGCCATGCATAACGGATCCTGCTCCAAGGAACATTCCTGCTTTAAAGAAACCGTGTGTGAGCAAGTGCATAATTGCGAATGCGTAACCAACTGGTCCGAGCCCTGTTGCTAAAACCATGTACCCGATCTGAGACATTGTGGATGCAGCAAGCGCTTTCTTAATATCATCTTTAGCGGTACCGATAATTGCACCGAATAGCAGTGTGATTGCACCAACTATTACAACAAGTAATTGAGCAGTTGGTGCAGCATCGAATATAAAATTAGAGCGAGTAATCAAATAGACGCCAGCCGTAACCATCGTTGCCGCGTGAATCAAAGCTGAAACAGGAGTTGGACCTGCCATCGCGTCACCAAGCCATGCTTGCAATGGGAACTGCGCAGACTTTCCAGTTGCTGCGAGTAAAAGCATGATTCCGATTGCAGTCAAAGCGCCTTGTGATGTTCCTTCTGCGGCTTCTTTAACACCGCTAAATGAAACGGTTCCCATAGTTGCAAAAGCAATCATGATTGCAAATGAAAGTCCCATGTCACCAACGCGGTTGGCGATAAATGCTTTCTTTGATGCAGTTGCGTACGCAGGCTTTTGATTCCAGAAACCAATAAGTAGGTATGAAGCAAGACCGACGCCTTCCCAACCGACGTACAGGTTGAGGTATGAATCGCCCATTACTAATAACAACATCGCTGCAATAAAGAGATTGAGATAAGCGAAGAATCTACGGCGATCTTTATCGTGATCCATATAGGCAATTGAATAAATATGAATCAAGGTACCGACGCCAGTGATAAGCAATACGAAGCAGATTGATAATTGATCAACTAATAAACCTGCATCTACATTGAAGGATCCGACAGAAATCCAACTAAATAATTTTTGAGTTACGGCGCGATTTTCTGGTTCGCGGCCAAGCATTTGATAGAACTGAACTGCACCCAAGATAAATGACATCGCTGAAAGAGCGGTCGCAAGCAAGTGTCCCCAGCGATCAGCGCGACGACCAGCAAGCAAAAGGAGCGCCGAACCAAAGAGTGGTAACGCAATGAGATAGACGAGACCGTTATTTACTAACACGCTTATCTCCTCAACAAACTAGCATCATCAACAGATGCTGATCTGCGAGAGCGATAAATAGTCACGATAATTGCAAGCCCCACAACAACTTCGCATGCTGCGACAACCATCGTGAAGAAAGCTACGACTTGACCATCTAGATTGCCATTCATGCGAGCAAAAGTTACGAATGAAAGATTTACAGCATTAAGCATTAATTCAATGCACATAAAGACAACGATTGCGTTACGACGAACAACAACACCGACTGCTCCAATAGTGAAAAGGAGTGCAGAAACATACAGATAGTTCATTGGATTCATTACTTCTCCTCCGCAACTTCTGTCTTGATCTGATCGAGTTGATATTGAGCAGAATCACGCATGTCACCACGAGAACGAAGAGTTTCAGAAATGGAGGCCGGTGCAGGAGTTCCATCAGGCAATAGCGCTGGAACATCAACTGCATTGTGTCGCGCAAAAACTCCAGGACCAGGAAGACCTGCAGCCGTTGCAAGTGAACCAGAACGGAAACGTTGTTCGGAAAGATCTCGTTGGGTAGAACGTGGAACTTCTCGTTGGTGATGCGCAAGAACCATTGCACCAATTGCTGCAGTGATGAGAAGCGCAGAGACAACTTCAAATGGGAAGACATATGTTGAGAAGAGTAAGTAAGCCAATCCCTGAACATTTCCAGCAGCGTTAGCTTCTTCTAGGCCAACAGATTCGCGACCAAGAGTTGCTCGACCAATGAGTGAAACCATTAATCCGCCGAAACCAATTGCGGCTGTAATTGCAATAGGACGTAATCCACGAATTGTTTCAGTGAGTGAATCTGATGCGTCAACACCTACAAGCATCAAAATAAAGAGGAAGAGCATCATTACCGCACCGGTGTAAACAACTACTTGGACAATTCCTAAGAAGAGAGCACCTTGTGCAATATAGAAAAATGCAAGAGTAATCATTACCCAAGCGAGCAAGAGAGCTGAGTGCACAGCCTTCTTAACAAGGAGCATGCCAAGAGCAGCAATAACTGCAAGTGGACCCATGATCCAAAACAGAACGGACTCTGGCATTACTTATTCACCTCTTGTGATGGATGCGCCTCTGGAACTTCACCACGGTAATACGTGTGATGATCCGCTTCTGGATACATTGGATGCGGTGGCATCAACATTCCTGAGCGAAGTGGTGCGAGTAAATCTTCCTTTTCAAAAATCAAACTTGAACGAGAGTTATCTGCGAGTTCGTATTCATTTGTCATTGTGAGTGCGCGAGTTGGGCATGCTTCGATGCACAGTCCACAGAAAACACAACGCAAATAATTGATTTGATAAACCTTGCCGTAGCGCTCTCCTGGAGACATACGGTTTTCGTCGGTGTTATCCGCACCTTCTACATAAATTGCATCTGCAGGACATGCCCACGCACAGAGTTCACAACCAATACATTTTTCTAAACCATCTGGATGACGATTAAGTTGGTGGCGACCGTGAAAACGCTCTTGAGTTGGAGCTTTTACTTCTGGGTATTCAACAACAAGTGTTTTCTTAAACATTGTTCGGAATGTGATCCAAAAACCTTTGAGCTGTGCGAGCAATGAGGATGGACCTTCATTCACAACAGGTGTGAATTCAACGTTGTTGACGTCAACATCTTTAGATGCCTTTGGCTCTAATTGATCAGACACGATCGCTCCCCTTGCTTGGTAACTCTGGAACCGCAAAATCTGGTTTAGATAATGTCGGACGTGGAGTGTTTTTCTTTTTCTGCTTAGCGTTATCAAATGCCACATTTGCAAACATGACGATTGCAACAACAATTCCTGAGAAGATCAATAAGCCGGTGCGCGAAGTTCCTTGTTGTGAAAGCAAACGAAGTGTTGCAACAACCAAAATCCAGAAGAGTGAGACTGGAATCAAAACTTTCCAACCGAATTGCATAAATTGGTCGTAACGCATACGTGGAAGCGTTCCGCGTAACCATACGAATAAGAAGAAGAAAGCTGCAACCTTTACAAAGAACCAGATAGCTGTGAACCAGCCACCGAGCCAACTCTCTGTAAATCCGAGTCCAGGTGGTGCGTGGTATCCACCAAGGAAGAGTGTGGTTGCAAGAGCTGAAACTCCGACAATGTTGACGTATTCAGCTAAAAAGAAGAGCGCAAATTTAAGTGATGAGTATTCGGTATGGAATCCGCCAACGAGTTCGCCTTCTGCTTCTGCTAAGTCAAAAGGTGCACGGTTTGTTTCGCCGACCATGGAGATTGCATAAATTACAAATGATGGGAATAAAACAACTGCGTACCACCATTTACCCTGTGCAGCGACGATTTCTGATGTGGACATCGACCCTGAATAAATAAAGACAGAAACAAGTGAAAGTCCCATTGCAACTTCATAAGAAATTACTTGCGCACTCGAACGTAGGCCACCTAGAAGTGGATATGTGGATCCTGAAGACCATCCAGCAAGAACAATTCCGTAAACACCTACGGATGCAATAGCTAGAACATAGAGAACGCCGACTGGAATATCTGTCATCTGCATAACTGTTTCGTGCCCAAAGAGCGTTACTGGACCAGTTACTGGAATTACTGCAAATGCCATAAAGCACGTTGTTGCACTAATGATTGGCGCAATAATAAAAATTACTTTGTCTGCAGCTGCAGGAATCAAATCTTCCTTGAGGGCTAACTTCACGCCATCAGATAAAGATTGAAGCAAACCAAGTGGACCGACTCGGTTTGGTCCTGGACGTTCTTGCATGCGAGCAACGATGCGACGTTCTGCCCAAATCGCTAAAAGAGTGAGAACTACGCAGGTAGCAAAAACAAGAAGGCCTTTAACCAAGATAATCCAACCTGGATCTGTTGCTATTAACTCCGCGTTACTCATGCCTTCACCACCTTTACTACTCCGCCATGAGCGTTACCGAGTTTTGCAAGAAGTTCAGATCCACGAGAGTTTCGTGGTGCCCACACTGCGTCATCGTGAATATCTTCTACAAGAACAGGTAACACGACTGAACCTTGTGAATTTGAAATTGAAATTCTGTCTCCAGTTATTACTCCAATTGCAGTTGCGCGCTTTGGAGAAATAACAGCAACGGTTTGTCGTGCTGTGCCTGCAAGATTTTCTTCACCCTTTTGCAGAGTTCCGAGATCAAGTAAACGACGCCAAGAAGTAATCAGAGCTTCATCGCTAGATAGTTGTACTGCGCTTCGAGCTGGTGTTGCATTAAATGTTGAACGTGCTCCATCCCATAGACCTAAAGATGCAATTTCGCGAGATGTTGCCGAAACAGTTCCGAGTGAGATTGTTTTACCGAGTGCATCTGCAATCATGGAAAGTATTCGAACATCGCTTCGGTTGAGTGAATCAGCCACAGCTGCATCAAATGCTCGAGCGCTTCCTGTCCAGTTAAGAAATGATCCGCTCTTTTCAGTAACTGCTGCAACTGGAAGCACAACGTCCGCACTTTGTGTAACCGCGCTAGGTGCAATTTCGAGTGAGACCACGAAAGCTTTCTTCAGAGCAGAGAGTGTCTCGTTACTGTTATCTAAATCAAGCGGATCTACTCCGCCAACAACTAGAGCTGTAACTTCGCCAGAATTAACTGCAGAAATAATTTCTTTTGTGGAACGACCAACATTTGTTGGCAAAGAATCAACAGACCAAGCACTTGCTAAATCAACACGAGCAGCAGCATCTGTTACAGGACGTCCACCTGGAAGAAGATTTCCAATTGCACCTGCTTCAAGTGCACCGCGTTCTCCGGCGCGACGTGGAATCCATGCAAACTTTGCTCCAGATTGTGCAACAAGTGATGCAACTGCTGAAAGTGCACCAGCGCTTTCAGATGCACGCTCTCCCACCAAGATAATTGATTGTGCAGTTAAAGATTGAGATGAGATTGCAGCTGCTTCTGAACCAGGAGCAACCTTTACAAAAGTCGCTCCAAGTTTTTCAACACCTATCGAAAGTTTTGTTCCGATAGATGTGACCTTGAGTCCACGCTTTTTAACTTGCTTATTAATGCGCAAGAAAACAATAGGTGACTCTTCTTCTGGTTCGAAACCAACAAGAAGTACGTGATCTGCTTTATCAATATCTTTATAAGTTGTCTGTGATCCCACAACGTGCGCTGCTAGGAAATCACGCTCTTCATCAGATGTTGCACGTGCCCGGAAATCAATGTCATTTGTTCCAAGTGCAACGCGAGCAAACTTGCTATAACCGTATGCATCTTCATATGTTGCACGTCCACCAACTAGGACCGCAGCTTTTGCACCAGATAATCCTGCAGCTGCTGCTGCAATTGCATCCGGCCATGATGCAACTTCTAGTTCGCCATCTGAATTGCGCACCATTGGTTGTGCAAGGCGATCAATTGCTGTGATGTATTTAAAGGCCCAACGACCCTTATCGCAGTTCCACTCTTCATTAATTGTTGGATCATCACCAGCGAGGCGACGAAGTGTTTTTCCACGGCGAACATCGGTGCGCATGTCGCAACCTGATGCACAGTGTTCGCATGCAGATGGTGTTGAAACTAAATCAAATGGGCGTGCACGGAAACGATATGAAGCACCGGTGAGTGCACCCACTGGACAAATTTGCACAGTGTTGCCAGAGAAATAGGATTCAAATGGTTTTTCTTCATAGATGCCTACTTGTTGTAGTGCACCGCGTTCATTAAGGGTAATGAATGGATCGCTAGCGATCTGTTCTGAGAAACGAGTGCAGCGCGCGCAAAGAACACAACGTTCGCGGTCTAGTAAAACCTGTGAAGACAAATTAATTGGTTTTTCAAAGGTGCGTTTCTTGCCTTCAAAACGTGACTCTGCTTGTCCATTTGTCATTGCTTGGTTTTGAAGTGGACACTCTCCGCCCTTGTCACAGACTGGGCAATCAAGTGGGTGATTGACGAGTAACAACTCCATGACACCGCGTTGTGCTTTTTCAGCAACATCAGAAGTCAGTTGTGTTTTTACAATCATTCCTGGTTCGACTGGGATAGTGCATGAAGCTTGTGGCTTAGGAAATGCGCGGCCATTGATTTCGATGTCAACCAAACATTGGCGACATGCGCCAACTGGATCTAGTAGTGGGTGATCACAAAAACGTGGAATTTGAATTCCAAGTTTTTCTGCTGCACGGATAACAAGTGTTCCCTTTGGAACGGTGACTTCGAACCCGTCGATGACGACAGTAATCATGTCTACGACTTCAGTTGTCTGTGATTGCGTAGTTGTCATCGTGCACCTGCACTAGAAAAGAGTGTTGAAGCAACAGGATCAAATGGGCAGCCCTTGCCAGTTACGTGTGCAATGTATTCGTCGCGGAAATACTTAATCGATGAAGTAATTGGGCTCGTTGCGCCATCACCTAGTGCGCAGAATGAGCGACCCATGATGTTGTCGCAGAGGTCAAGAAGTTTTGCAAGATCTTCTTCTGAGCCAGAACCATTTTCAAGATCACGAAGAATTTGAACAAGCCACCAAGTACCTTCGCGACAAGGTGTGCACTTTCCACATGATTCATGCTTGTAGAACTCTGTCCAGCGAAGAACAGCGCGAACAACACATGTTGTCTCATCAAATATCTGTAGTGCTTTCGTTCCAAGCATCGAACCAGCGGCTGCAACACCTTCATAATCAAGGGGTATATCTAAATGTGCATCTGTGAACAATGGTGTTGATGACCCACCAGGAGTCCAAAACTTAAGTGTGTGACCCGTGCGAACTCCACCTGCTAGATCAAGAATTTCACGAAGAGTGATTCCAAGTGGTGCTTCAAATTGTCCTGGGTTATTAACGTGACCAGAAAGAGAATAAAGAGTCATTCCTTTGCTCTTTTCAGTACCGTATTTTTGGTACCACTCTGCGCCATTTGCAACGATTGCTGGAACAGATGCAATTGATTCAACGTTATTTACAACAGTTGGACGTGCATACAAACCAGCGATTGCTGGAAATGGTGGACGCAAACGTGGTTGTCCACGGAAACCTTCGAGTGAATCAAGAAGTGCTGTTTCTTCACCACAGATGTAAGCACCTGCACCAACGTGTAGAACTAGATCAATTCCTTTACCAAGATGACCAGCTTTGTAAGCATCTTCGATTGCTTGATTAAGACGACGAACGACGTGTGTAACTTCGCCACGAATATAAATAAATGCGTGCTTTGCGCGAATAGCGTGGCAAGCAATGATGCAACCTTCAATAAGAACATGTGGATTAGCCATCATTAATGGTGTGTCTTTGCATGTGCCTGGTTCGGATTCATCTGCGTTAACAACTAAGTAGTGTTCTTTGTTATCGCCTTGTGGAATAAATCCCCATTTCATTCCAGTTGGGAATCCCGCACCACCACGACCACGTAATCCTGAATCCTTAACTAATTGAATTACTGCATCAGGATCCATGGCTAGAGCTTTTGCTGAAGCTTTGTATCCACCGTGACGTGTGTACGCATCGATTGTGAATGAATCTTTTTCATCCCAGTGTGCTGAAAGGACAGGTGTGAGCTTTGACATTGCTTATTTACCTTCCTTTGCTAACTTCAAACCAAGAAGTGTTGGTTCGCCTGCCTGCACACCTTCATTTGCGCGGCCATCATTAATTCCAGCAAGGACAGCGGAGTTTTCTTTCCATGTAGGAAGTGACTTTGGTCCACGAGTTGGTGGAGTTGGATTTCCTTGACGCATTGAATCAACTAAATCTTTTGAAGATTGAACGGTTTGGTTGTCATAGAACTCCCAGTTAGCCATAACCACTGGTGCAAAGTCGCATGCGGCGTTGCACTCGATGTGTTCGAGTGAAACTTTGCCATCTGCTGTGACACCATCATTTTCAATTCCTAAGTGCTCTTTAAGTCCAGCAAAAATTGCGTCGCCACCCATTACTGCACACAGAGTATTTGTACATACTCCTACGTGATATTCGCCCACTGGCTTGCGCTTGTATTGAGTGTAAAAAGTTGCGACTGCAGAAACTTCTGCGGTTTCGATAGTCAAAAGTTGGGCGATTAATTCGATGCCTTCATTTGTTACGTAACCAGCCTTTGATTGCACATAGTGAAGCAAAGGCATGATTGCAGAACGACTACGTGGATAGCGTTTGATAATTGAATCCATTACTTGAAGATCTTGATCTGAAAACATTAGCGATCAACACCTCCCATAACAGGATCGATAGAAGCAACTGCACCGATGATGTCGGCAACCATGCTGCCTTCACACATCGCAGAAGTTGATTGCAAGTTATTAAAAGATGGTTCACGGAAGTGCATGCGGTAAGGACGTGTTCCGCCATCAGAAACAATGTGTGCACCGAGTTCGCCGCGAGGTGACTCAACAGCTGCATAAACCTGTCCGGCAGGAACACGGAATCCTTCTGTCACTAATTTAAAGTGATGAATAAGTGATTCCATTGATGTGCCCATAATTTCGCGGATGTGATTTAGTGAGTTACCGAGTCCATCGCCACCCATTGCTAGTTGTGCGGGCCATGCAATTTTCTTATCTGCAACCATTACTGGTGCACCAGATAGTTTGTCGATCTTGTCGCATGCTTGTTCGATAATGCGAAGTGATTGCTCTAGTTCGTTCATGCGAATTAAAAAGCGTCCGTACACATCGCATGTATCTGTTGTGACAACATCGAAATCATAATTTTCATATCCACAATATGGTTGCGTCTTGCGAAGATCCCAAGGCAAACCAGTCGAGCGAAGAACTGGACCTGTGATTCCCAGCGTTGTACAACCAGCTAGATCCAAATAACCAATACCTTCGGTGCGCTTCATCCAGATTGAATTGCCGATCAAAAGTGTTGAATTGTCCTTGAATGCTTTGCGCATCTCTTTTACAGTTTCACGAATCTTTTGAGTCGCACCTGCTGGAAGATCTTGTTGAACTCCACCTGGGCGGATGTACGCCATATTCATACGCAAACCAGAGATCATTTCGAAGATATCTAGAACTCGTTCGCGTTCGCGGAATGCAAAGAACATCGGAGTAATCGCACCGAGTTCGAGCGCACCTGTTCCGAGTGCCACCATGTGTGAAGAAATTCGATTGAGTTCCATCATCAACACACGTATTGCTGATGCGCGCTCTGGAACGTCATTAGTGATTCCAAGAAGTTTTTCTGTTGCTAAACAATAAGCAGTCTCATTAAATAATGGAGACAAGTAATCCATTCGAGTCACGAATGTAACGCCTTGTGTCCAGCTGCGATATTCGATGTTCTTTTCAATACCAGTATGTAAATAACCAATTCCGCAGCGAACTTCAGTAACTGTTTCACCTTCGAGCTCGAGAACGAGACGAAGAACTCCATGTGTAGATGGGTGTTGTGGACCCATGTTTACAACGATGCGTTCCTCTTTTGTTGCACCGATTTCTGTTACGAGTTCGTTCCAATCTCCACCTGTAACTGAGAAGACTGTGCCTTCGGTCGTTTCACGTGAAGATGAATATGGATCTGTAAATGTTGTCATCGGTATGACCTGCGCTCGTCAGGTGCTGGAATCGTTGCACCTTTATATTCAACTGAAATTCCACCCAATGCATAATCTTTACGTTGTGGGTGTCCTTGCCAATCATCTGGCATCAAAATTCTTGTTAGTCCTGGATGTCCGTCAAAAATAATTCCAAACATGTCAAAAGTTTCACGTTCGTGCCAGTTGTTGCCTGCCCACACTTCTACAACTGATGGAATGTGTGGATCGCTATCTGGAACTGAAACTTCTAGACGAATACGTTGGTTATTTGTAATTGAAAGCAATGGATAGACCGCATGAAGTTCGCGACCGCTCTGCTCTGGGTAGTGAATTCCTGAAACGCCCATACACATTTCAAACTTAAGCGAGTCACGCAAAATCTTTGATACTTCAACGAGTTTCTCGCGCTTTACGTGAAGAGTAAGTTCGCCGCGATCTACAACAACGCGTTCAATGGCATCTGAAAATGCTGGATATGCGCGCTCTAAATTATCTGCAACATCATCAAAATAAGAACCATATGGTCGCTCACTAGAACCTGTTGCGGCTGGAGTGCGTACTAACCCGCCATAGCCGGATGTATCTCCCGTGCCATGTGTACCAAACATTCCGTGATCGCTCATTTAGGCAAGCAATCCCTTCATTTGGTGAGTAGGAAGAGCGTTTAGTGCTGCTTCTTCTACTGACTTAATAACTGCTTCGCGGTTTGGTCCAAGCTTTTCGTCATAAATACTTGTGTGAAGTTTAAGAATTGCATCCATCAACATTTCTGGACGCGGTGGACAGCCTGGAAGATAAATATCAACTGGAACTACGTGATCTACACCTTGAACAATTGCGTAGTTGTTAAACATTCCACCTGAGGATGCACATGCACCCATTGCAAGCACCCATTTAGGGGCTGCCATTTGATCATAAATCTGACGAAGTACTGGTGCCATTTTATTTGAAACACGACCAGCAACAATCATGAGATCAGCTTGACGTGGTGATGCACGGAAAACTTCCATACCGAAGCGTGAAATGTCGTACTTCGCAGCAGAACCAACTGCCATCATTTCAATCGCGCAACATGCAAGACCAAATGTTGCTGGCCACAAAGAGTTCTTGCGCATGTAACCTGCAAGTTTTTCAACTGTTGTGAGTACGAAACCGCTAGGTAATTTCTCTTCTAAACCCATGATTAATCCCATTCCAATCCACCGCGGCGCCATACATATGCGTATGCCACGAAGACGGTTCCGATAAAGATTGCCATTTCAACAAGCCCGAATAGACCGAGTTGATCAAATGTGACTGCCCATGGATAAAGGAAAACAATTTCAATATCAAAAATAATGAACAACATCGCGGTTAAGAAGTACTTAACTGGAAAGCGTCCGCCTTGCACAGCAGATGGTGATGGTTCGATTCCACACTCATATGCATCTCACTTCGCTCAGTTGTATCGCTTTGGTCCAGTGAGTGCGCCAGCTGCAACAGAGATCAGTGCGAAACCGAAGCCAATGGCTCCGATAACCAAAATCGGCACGTATGGGTTAGATGCGGAAGTCATGATGGCTAAATCCTAGAGTGCCTTTCAAGTACTTTTGACCGCGTCAGGAGTTGATAGCTCTGTGAACTGCGACAACTCCACCGCTCAGATTGCGCCATCCCACTTGAGACCAACCTGCTTGGCCAATTCGGGCCGCGAGCGCCGCCTGATCTGGCCATGCCCGAATGGATTCGGCGAGATAGACATAGGCCTCGGGATTAGAAGATGTCTTGGATGCGATCGCTGGGAGCGCCTTCATTAAATAATTTATATAGATGGTGCGAAATGGTTTAAATGTTGGTGATGAAAATTCTGCAACAACAAGTGAGCCACCTTTTTTTGTTACGCGCTTTGCTTCATTTAACGCCTTATCAATATCAGATGTATTTCGTAAACCAAATGAGATTGTCACTACATCAAATGTTTCATCTTCAAATGGCAAGTTAAGTGCATCTGCTTTTGTAAATTTTAAATGTGGTCGTGCACGTCGACCAGCCGCGAGCATTCCTTCAGAAAAATCTGCAGGAATAACATCAGCACCAGCTCGATGTAAAGGTTCTGAACTCGAGCCTGTTCCGGCAGCAAGATCTAGAATTTTCATTCCTGGCTTTGGTGCAATTGTGGCGGTGGTGGCTTTGCGCCATCTCTTTGTCTGACCAAGGCTCAAAATGTCATTGACCAGGTCATAACGCTTGGCAACCGCATCAAACATTGCGGCTACTTCAGCAGGATTTTTATCCATATTGGCGCGGGACATAGGCTTATTCTGCTTGAGAGTAGGCTCATCCACAACTTCAAGAAGGGGTGCACGAAATGTCTATCGCAACGACCACACTACGCACCGCGGTTTTCCCGCGAAGCACTGTTCTAACTAATACTGCCTTTGTAATTACTGGTGTTGTATTTCTTTCGTTGCTCGCACAAATTGCAATCCCGGTTCCTGGTTCACCAGTTCCTGTTACAGGACAAACTCTCGGAGTCTTGTTGCTTGCGACAAGTTATGGCGCAACTTTGGGCACAACAACTTTTTTTACTTACTTATTAGTTGGAGCACTTGGCGCACCTGTATTTGCAAATGGTGGTTCTGGAATTGAACGCATCGTTGGTGCAACTGGTGGATATTTAGTTGGAATGCTTCTTACATCTGCGCTACTAGGTTACTTAGGTGGACGCACATGGGATCAAAAATTTAGAACCGCACTTCCTGCGATGTTGTTAGGTAATGCGCTCACATTTGGTTTGGGTCTGCTGTGGCTACACCAATACACAGGTAAAGATTGGGCATGGACCATCTCGGCTGGGTTTACCCCATTTATTATTGGTGAAATTCTTAAAATTGCGATTGCCGGAACTTCGCTTCCGCTTATCTGGCAATTTGTACAAAGAAAGATTTCATAAGAAAAAACTCTATGCCTTCCCTTATTCCTGTAACTACCGTGCGCCTTGGCGAGCATCTGCCACTGTTAGAACTTTTGCCAAAGGGTGAGAATTTTTCATGGGTTCGCGGTGGCGATGGCGTAGTCGGTTGGGGAGTTCACGCCAGCACAACGGTTAAGGGTCCTAACCGTTTCAATGATGCACGTACGTGGTGGCACTCACAATTAGAGAAGTTTGCAATTACAAATAATGTTCAAGGAAGCGCAACAGGTCCAATTCTTTTCACATCATTCTCATTCTCTCCAGATGAAGAGTCTGTGCTTGTAATTCCTAAAGTCATTGTTGGTATGAATAGCGGAATTTCGTGGATTACATGGATTGGCGCCGAATCACAACCGGAGCTTCTCGATGAACCAGATACAGTCACAAATCCAACGCTCACCTGGAGTGAAGATGAGTTGGCGAGCGAGCATTGGATTACGCACGTCGCACAAGCCGTAGCAAAAATTCATAGCGGAGACATTGAAAAAGTTGTTCTCGCGCGCGACTTAACTGCGACCTCTGCAAATTCGATAGATGAACGTTTTGCACTTCGCAATTTATCTTCAGCGTATCCATCAACCTGGGTGTTTAGTGTTGCTGGATTAATTGGTGCAACTCCTGAGCTATTACTTCGCTTAAAACGCGGGATGGTTACCTCGCGCGTTCTTGCGGGCACAATTAGTAAGTCTGGAGATGATGCCCGAGATTTAGCGCTTGCAGGATCATTGGCGCGTTCGTCAAAGGATCTCGAAGAGCATGAATATGCGGTGCGTTCTGTGGCTGATGCTCTCGAACCATTTTGTTCGTCAACAAACATTCCTGAAACACCATTTGTTCTTCACTTAGCAAACGTTATGCACTTGGCAACAGATGTAACTGGTGCGCTAATTGAATCCAAGAGCAATATTGATGTCTTTACGCTTCTCAATCAATTACATCCATCTGCTGCAGTATGCGGAACACCCACAGATAAAGCTGCGAAAGTCATTAGTGAGATTGAAACAATGTCACGTGGGCGTTACGCAGGTCCTGTTGGTTGGATTGATGCACGTGGAGATGGTGAACTGGGGATTGCACTTCGTTGCGGACAAATTTCAGAGAACACAATTCGTTTATACGCTGGGTGTGGAATCGTTGCAGGTTCAGATCCAGAAAAAGAGTTAGCTGAAAGTGAAGCTAAATTTTCTGCAATGAAGAGTGCACTTGCTTAATTAGATCTGCATTGCTCTCACGATCAGGCATGTCGGCAATAACAACTCGAATTCCCTCAATTGGCGCAGAGAGTTCTTTTTGTAATTGATCTACAGAATTAACTGAACTGGTTTTAATGTTGAGAGCCTTTGCAATTGCAGCTAAGTCCAAGTTATGTGGAGTGCCGAAAATACTTTCGAACCCATCTGATCCACGGTGAGCCAAAGTTGAAAAGATTCCACCACCATTGTTATCTACAACAAGAATGAGCAGGTTGGGTTTTTCTGAATGAATCAAACCAGTTAAGTCATGTAAAAACGAGAGATCACCAAGCACAGCAATCGTTGATGTACGCGAAGTTGCAATGCCAATGGCAGTTGAAATATTTCCATCAATTCCAGCTAGTCCACGATTGGCAAAGGTTTCGATACCGGTACGCGCATTGGCAAATGCTTCGATATCTCGCACAGGTCTAGATGAAGAAACAAATAGTGTGGTTCCATTTTTAATGTGCGCAGCAACAGTGCGCGCCAATACTGGCTCTGACCATTGGGTAATTTTCTCTATTTCTTTTGAGGTTCGCTCAGAGAACTTTTGCCACTTTTCTAGCCACTCTGAATCCCCAGCATTAGATTCCAAAGTTGGAATTTGGGTGAAGCGCTTATCGGCATTTCTATCTGTATCAACTGTGGCGATTCGCGAATCGATAACAATATTTTTATCTGCTGATGCAATGAAATTATTGATTGAGCGCGACAGAGTTGTGCGCCCAATTACGATGGCTGTTTTTGGAGTTAGTTCTTTTGCAATCACAGTTGAAGCAAGAAAAAGAGCAGCGTGGGAAATGCACTTATTTAGAGACAAAGGATCTTCGCTTATAACTGGCCATCCAAGTTGCTCTGCAAATTTATTTACTTCTTCGACAGTGAATCCACCGCGGTCGTGGCCCACAATTAAGACTCCACGATCACTCTTAACTTTCAGCGTACTTGGTGCCTTTGTAGATTGAATATTGCGCGGAGCTATCTTAATTTCATCTAGCCATGTTGAATCTGAATCTGCTGCAAGCGGTTCTTCAAATTGAATATTGAGATGAACTGGACCACTGGCTAATGAATAAAGCGGTAACTCCATCGGGAAAACGGCTCCCGATATATCTGCAAAGTAACGGACAGATTTACCAAAAATACGAGCTTGCTCCGTAGTTTGGTTTGCTCCAGTTTTACGTAAACGTGCTGGCCGATCTGCTGTTAAAACTAATAAAGGCGTATTTGTGTGATGCGCTTCTAAAACCGCAGGATGGTAATTTGCAACTGCGGTACCGCTAGTGCAGACAATAGGAACGGCTCGGCCACTCGCTTTTGCTAAACCAAGTGCAAAAAAGGCTGCCGTTCTTTCATCTATACGTGTGTGAAGTTTTATAAAACCTTTTTGAGATGCAGCAAAAAATGCAAAGCTCAGTGGAGCATTTCGAGATCCAGGAGAAATTACAACATCAGTTATTCCTGCTTCGATTATTTGTCGAACTATGACGCGTGCAAGCGAGGTTGTTTCACTCACCAATGCCACCCCATCTCGCCAATAATTTCATCTGCACCCGCGCTCCAAGTATTACGAACCCGATCTTGCCACCATTGAGTTCGTTCCGCACTTGCTTCAAATTCAATCATTGATGCTTCACTTGGTGTTACATCAGCGACGCGCATTTTTCCACCTTCAATTGGAATATTGGCAATATCTGATGCAAGTAGTTGTCCAGTTGCTAATCCACATGCAAAATCTAAAGAAGGAAGCGCTCCGGCAAGTCGAATCCCATGTCCGATACCAACAGCACTTTCGAGTGCACTCGAAACAACAACTGGCAATCGATAGTGGGCAGCAAGTGCAAGAGATCTTTCAATTCCACCAAGTGGTGCGGCCTTTAAAATCAAAACATCTACTGCATCTTCTAAATCTAAATCAAATGGATCTTCTGCTTTTCTGATTACTTCATCTCCCGCAATTTTTACGGGCACCATGCATGCAGCCTTAAGTTCGCGAAGCTCTTCAATTGTTGCGCAAGGTTGTTCAATATATTGCAATAAATCTTCGTCAAATGAATCATAAAATCCATAAATAAATTCGAGAGCTTCTTCTACATTCCAGCTGCCGTTCACGTCTAATCGAAGTGATGCTTGAGGCAAAATCTCGTTTACATATTTGATTCGAGTTAAGTCTTTTTCGGCGCCAGAACCTACTTTGATCTTTACGGTTGTGGCACCTGGGTACCAAGACAAAATGTTTTCAACTTCAGCTCGTGTATCTACTGCTGGCAGAGTTGCATTGATATCTATGTATTTTCTTGTAGCTTTTGCACGAGGCTGAGTGGCGCCTTCAATTGCACTAATTAGCCACGGAATTGATTCATTTTCGTCGTACTCAACAAATGGTGAAAATTCTCCCCAACCAGCGCTTCCTTCAATGAGTGCAACTTCGCGTGTATTTATTCCACGAAAATCAGTTTTCATGGGTAGCGAAATTACTCGAAGATTGTTAAGGATTGATTCGAGCATTTAATTAACTTATGGACGCTTAGGGAATTGACCAAAATCTGGCGCGCGTTTTTCTTTATAAGCATCGCGACCTTCTTGGCCTTCTTCAGTCATGTAAAAGAGCAGAGTTGCATCGCCAGCTAGTTGTTGCACGCCTGCTAATCCATCATCGGCGGCATTCAAACTTGCTTTGAGTAAACGCAGCGCAAGTGGGGAGTTGCGTAACATTTCGCGGCACCAAGAAACTGTTTCGGCTTCTAGTTCGGCCACAGGTACAACTGTGTTTACGAGTCCCATCGCTAGTGCTTCTTTTGCATCGTAAGAACGAGTCATGAACCAAATTTCACGGGCTTTTTTCTGGCCAACATTTGCAGCAAGTAATCCAGATCCATAACCGCCATCAAATGAACCAACCATTGGACCAGTCTGACCAAAGAGAGCGTTATCTGCAGCAATTGTGAGATCGCAAACTACGTGCAAAACATGACCGCCACCAATTGCCCAACCTGCAACCATTGCAATTACTGGTTTCGGTGTTCGACGTATCTGTACTTGTAAATCTAAAACATTAAGTCGTCCGATGCCCTGTTTAGCTAATGTGTCATCTCCGAGATAACCATCATCTCCACGAACACTGATGTCTCCTCCTGAACAAAATGCTTCGCTACCTTGTCCAGTTAAAATTATTACGCCAACTTCTTGGTTATCTCGCGCTAATGAAAATGCACTCTGCAACTCAATAATTGTTTGCGGACGAAATGCATTACGTACTTCTGGGCGATTGATGGTGATTTTGGCAATGCCGTCAGCAGCTTCGTATTTAATATCTGTAAATTTTTCTCCGCCGGGTGCGACTTTCCATTTCGGAATGTCACGGCTTCCAAATTCACGCTTGATTGGCTTACTCACGAACCCTCCATCAGACATCACTACCGATACAAGCGATAGCCTACGCGGGCAATGGACACATCTTCACATCGAGAAGTGCGCAGCCTCGAGCCCACGCACACTCTGGCCGAATATGTGAGTGCGCTAGAAACAGCCCTCACAACAGATGGTGCTGCCCTCGGATGTGGCCCAATTCATTCCACCACAGTGCCATCAAATATTTCACTTCTAGTTGCAACGAGCGGAAGTACAGGTAAGCCAAAAGAGATTGCTCTTACTTCATCTGCACTTATAGCCAGTGCTCAGGCTTCAAATAAATACCTTAAAGCTGCTAAAGGAAATACATGGTCTTTATTATTGCCATTGACTCATATTGCGGGGATTAATGTTTTAGTCAGAGCATTGCAATTAGGAACTCAGCCCTTTGATCTACGTAATCATGTCGGTGTATATCCGCAGGCAGATTTCACTGCAATTGTTCCGACACAACTCTTTAGCGCGCTTAATGAAAATGCAGAATTATTAAAACATTTACAGAGTGCAACGGCAGTTCTGGTTGGCGGCGCTTCGCTATCGCAAGAACTTCGAGAACAAGGTGAAGCAGCAGGTATAAACATTGTTGCAACATATGGAATGTCTGAAACATGTGGTGGTTGTATTTATGATGGCGTTGCACTCGATGGAGTCACATTCGAGATTGCCGAAAATGGACAGATCAAAATCTCAGGTCCTGTCCTTGCGGAGGTAGAAAGAGAAAATGGCTGGTTTGTTACACAGGATTTAGGAAGAGTAGTTGATGGGAAACTTCAGGTGATTGGAAGATCTGATGACACAATTATCAGCGGTGGCGAAAATATCTCCTTGAGTGCAATCGAATCAGAAATTAATAAGAGATTTCCACATTTAAATGTAGCTGCCTTTGCAACCACTGATAGCAAGTGGGGACACGCTTTACATGTTGCCGTGGAAAGTAATGATGAAACAATCAAAGCAGCAATTTCAGATTTACTTGCTCAAACAATTGGTGCTCACACAAAACCAAAGAGTGTGATTCTTCTTGATAAACTTCCACGCATCGGCATCGGTAAAGTTGATCGTATTTCTCTAGCAAAGATGGTGAATTAATGAATAAGTGGATTGCTGGTGCACGCCCAAAAACCTTGCCTGCGGCCATTGCCCCAGTTGCTGTTGCAACAGCACTCGCAGGTGAAAATTTTGATCCCTTCTTGGCATTACTCGCTCTTCTTGTAAGTCTGTCTCTGCAAATTGGTGTGAATTATGCAAATGATTATTCAGATGGCGTAAAAGGTACAGATGACAACCGCATTGGTCCGATGCGCTTAGTTGCAAGCGGTGCAGCAACAGCTGCGCAAGTAAAGATTGCGGCTTACATTTCATTGGGATTCGGGGCTGTGTTTGGATTAATTCTCGCCCTACAAACATCTCTCTGGCTTATCGCAATTGGTGCACTCGCAATTGCTGCAGCTTGGGGTTATACAGGTGGAAAAAATCCATATGGTTACTTCGGATTTGGCGAACTCTCGGTGTTTGTCTTCTTTGGCTTAGTTGCAACGATGGGTTCGTACTTCGCACAAACGGGTGAAATCACCTTGAATTCCTTGCTCATTGCAATTCCTATGGGATGTCTGTCATGTGCTTTGTTGGCGATCAATAACTTGCGAGACCGCGCAGCAGATGAGTTAGTTGGAAAAAGAACTCTGGCCGTTCGACTTGGTGATTCCAGTGCTCGTGCCGCATTCATCGCACTCTTACTTATTGCCCACATTAGCGTTCTTCTCTTACTGCAGCCTTGGACCTTAATCACTCTTGTGCTACTCCCAATGACGTTCTCCTTGATTAAAGCTATCCGGGCAGGCGCTCAGGGAGCACAGTTAATTCCGTTATTAGGCAAAACCGGGCAGTTGCAACTGCGCTTTGCAATCCTTTTATCCCTGGGTTTGTTGCTCTCTTAGAAAAGCGTAGAATTACAACATGAGTCGCGTAATCCTCGTAGTTTTGTTTGTGGCACTTAATTTGTATGCATTCATTCACTGTGCGCAAACTGAACAAGATAATGTTCAAAAATTACCTAAGTGGGGCTGGCTACTTATCATTGCGTTGTTACAACCATTTGGCGCAATTGCATATTTAATTTGGGGCCGTCAACGCAGACAAGGTCCTGGACGCGGTGGCCCACGCAGAGTTATTGGGCCAGATGATGACCCAGATTTCTTACGTAAACTTTAAAACTTACAAACCAGAATACGTGTGCTTTCCGGTTCCCCAGACATTCACATAAACATAATTAAACAAAAACGTAGATCCTGCAAAAATACATAACCATGCTGCTCTACGTCCACGCCAACCAACTGTTACGCGTGCGTGTAAATATGCGGCGTATGCAACCCATGTAATAAATGCCCATGTCTCTTTAGGATCCCAGCCCCAATATCTTCCCCATGCACTCTCTGCCCAAATCGCACCTGCGATGACAGCAAATGTCCAGAGTGGGAAAACAAAAGCAACAAGACGATAAGAGAGCTGATCAAGTACATCTAATGATGGCAAACGCTTAGCCCACGGTGCACGTTCGCCTTTTCTCTCCATTGAATCTAAGAATAGGAATGCGCCCGCAATTACATTTGCAAGCAAGAAAACTCCACCAGAAATAATTGCTGCAGATACGTGAATAACGAGCCACGTTGACTTCAGTGCTGGAACCAGTGGTGCACTTGGAACATATAAAACAGTTACGGCCGTTCCAAGTGTGAGCAAAACAGAAATAGAGACAAATAATCCCAACCAACGAAGATCATATTTACGAAGTGCAGCCAGATATGCGCCTGAAAATGCTAGTGCTCCTGTAATCGAAAACTCATACATGTTTCCCCATGGCACTCGACCTGCAGAAATACCGCGAGCAATTACTCCAGCAAATAGGAGCAGAAAACCTAAAATCATCATTGCTGTAGCAACTCGAGCTACTTTTTCAGTACGTGTGTAATCAAAAGTTTTTGTACGTAAATTTCCCTGTGCAGAATCAGCTAAATGTGGTGCACGAACAGCGAATGCGGTTTCATATGTGTGAGCAATGAAAGCAATGGCAAAAACGCCCATTGACGAATACACCAAGTAATTTGAAATGTACGCCCATGTAGTGGACATTTATTCTGCTCTCCCTAAAGCTCGTGCAAGTTGTGCAATTTCACTTTCAAGTCCAGGTGCCGCATTTTTTGCTAAACCTGCAACTTCAATCTTCTTATTTGAAACACTTACCCAAATTCTGCGCCGACGCGTAAAGAGTGAAGCAAGTAATCCAAGTATCGCAACGATACTGCCAACCAGCGCATAACTCTTGCCGGGATCTTTCACCACTTGCAGGTTCACCCACGGAACGTAGGTTTCAAATGTGATTGAACCTTCTGCAAAATCGTATGTTTCGCCAGGTGCAAGTGACTTAAGTCCTATTTTTGTCATCGGGTCAGTATCAATTCGATATACCGATTGCGGGCGACCATTATCTAAACCGAGATCACCCGTCCACGCTGCTAAAAATAAACGTGGGTCCAGTGCTTCGGGAAAAACTGAAATACCGCCACCTTCTGAAGCTCTACCAATGGTCGGAAAGAACGAACCGACAAAGCCCAATTGCGGAGTTGCATCGGGAACTTTAATTGCACCCGTTGAACTTAAATTGGAATCTTGTGGCAAGAATGGAACTGGTCCTTGAAAGGCAACATTTCCAATTGAATCTCTTACAGTCACGATCGGCGAATAGCCATTTGCTTGCAAATAAACGCGGGTACTTCCAAATGTCAGTGGGCTATTTACTTTAACAATTTTCTTCTCTGGCGCGGACTCTGGTGAATTTTTAACAGTTACAGACAATGTGTAATCCTCAGGCGCGTTTGTTACTGGATCGTATTTTGCAACAAATTTATCAACCTGAATTGAGAATGGTGGAAGCGATTTTTCGCTAAATAACTTTCCGAATGTAAGTGAATCAAAGGTGGTTGGAGTATTAATAAATCGTTCACCTACATTGACGATTGCATCGCCACGCATTCCAAAGAGTGAACCGAAACTAACGCCTATAAGTATTAGAACAAGGGCTAAATGGAAAAATAGATTTCCGGTTTCGCGAGTGAATCCTTTTTCCGCTGAGATAGAACCTTCAAATTCGCGGACTCTAAATCTGTTTTTCTTAAACCAGGCACGCGCAACGTCAAGTTCGTTGCCTTTGCCTTTCCACTCTGTATGAAACTCCATACGTGAGAGATTCTTTGGTGTGAGCGGCGGAAGTGCGCGTGATGCTTTGTAATGTTCAAATGCTCGCGGAAGAACGCAGCCAATAAGTGAAATAAATAGCAGTATGTAA
>JACCDJ010154148.1_pt1 | contig 35300 bp, 38 predicted proteins | sample 7444481 | NCBI WGS metagenome assembly JACCDJ01 (sample SAMN15323435, study PRJNA562643) | freshwater metagenome | isolation source: river surface water | place: USA:Blue River Watershed | collected 2017-08-15
GTTAAAAAGACTGTTAAAAAGACTGTTAAAAAGACTGTTAAAAAGACTGTTAAAAAGACTGTTAAAAAGACTGTTAAAAAGACTGTTAAAAAGACTGTTAAAAAGACTGTTAAAAAACTCCAATCTTTTTCACATGCCGATTGAAAAAATGATTTTTTTTCAATTTCTTTTAAATTAGAAAACATGTCGGAAAAAAAACTGATAAAGGATAAAGACAGAGACCCAAGGGCTGAAAAAGTTATAGAAATTTTAAAGTCTAAAAAAGTTGACAATATTTACCATACACATGTGTCAATGATAAAACCAAAGGGACGTTATCAGTTCAATAGACAGGTGTTAGAGGAGTTTTGGGAAGTCTATTGTGATGCCGTATTTGAAAATTTTGACAGCTGCGAGTTTGGAATTGCTGAAAAACCTCAGGCATATCTGCCAGTTCTTGTGGACGTGGATATATGTGTGAGAGATAATGGGTTTGAACTGGTGAATAACAGCCTTTACACAGAAGAACAGTTAAAGTCGGTAGTTGCAACATACCAGTCAGTTCTAAAACAGGTGGTAGAGAATGTTTCAGATTCCGACCTAACTTGTGTAGTATTAACAAAGAAACTCTATCAGAAAAACAAAAATGACACAGTTTATCTAAAAAATGGGTTTCATCTGCACTTTCCGTATATTTTTCTATCTAAACAGAATTTGGAAATTCAAGTTATTCCAAGAGTTCAGTCTATAATAACAGAGAGTCATATCTTTGATAACCTTGGAATAGAAAATGTGGAAAATATCATCGACAAACAGTGCTGCAAGGTTCCATGGCTTCTTTATGGGTCTAAAAAGGAAAATGGAACTGCCTATAAAGCAACAAAGGTGTACGATTCTGAACTAACCGAGATATCTCTGGAAAAGGCCTTTCGAAATTACCAGATTTTTGACAAGGATGAACAGCTGATACCTATCAAGGGACGAATTGACTATTATTTACCACGAATTTTATCTATAGTTCCATATGGTAGAACTACCAAGGAATGTAAGAAAGGGTTGATATCTCCCCTAAAAGAAAAACTTAAAAAGGAAAAGAAAATTTCCGTAAATACTCACAGAAAACTGAACCATGAGGAAAGTCTGTCTCTGGCTCGAAAACTGTTGAGTATGATTGCGGATTCACGAGCGGAAGACAGAAATGATTGGATGACTGTTGGTTGGGTGTTATTTAACGAGTTTGAAGGGCATCCAGATGGGTTAGAGTTATGGTCAGACTTTTCTGCGAGGTGTGAGGATAAATATGACGAGAATACATGTATAAGTGAGTGGTCTAAAATGAACATGAACAGCCTTTCTTTTGGAACTCTGCGTAGGTTTGCGTTATTAGATAACCCAGAAGAATATAAAAAATTAAAAGCTGAGAACTCTGATAAACATATACATGCGTCATTGGAAGGTTCCCATAATGATATTGCAAAGGCTCTATATGAGGAATACGGGGATGAGTTTGTGTGCGCCTCTTTTTCTACTAAAATCTGGTACCAGTTCAAGAATCACATATGGGAAACCATAGACGAGGGAGTATTTTTGAGAGAAAAAATATCTGGAGAATTTCTGAAAAAATACGGAGCTGTTCTCAAGGAGTTATCTGAGGAAAGTATTAACTGTGGGGATGACAAGGCAAAAACCAAAATGATTCAGGAAAAAATGAAACAGGTAATGAAACTTATATCAAATCTGAAAAATTGCACATTTAAAAACTCTATCATGAAAGAATGTGCAGAAGTTTTTTATAACCCAATATTCAAGGAAAAACTTGATACAGACCCATATCTCATAGCTTTTCGGAATGGTATATATGACCTTCAGAATAACCTGTTTCGCTCTGGAAGGCCTGAGGATTATCTGTCAAAGAGCATGCCTATAAATTACATACGATTTAACGAAGATGATGAGAGAATGACAGAAGTTTATACTTTTCTCGAACAGATATTTCCAGACAAATCTGTTCGAAGATACTTTATGGACGTATCATCCGATATATTTGTGGGAGGAAATCATGAGAAAACTGTTGTGTTCTGGTTAGGCTCAGGAAATAACGGAAAAAGTATAACTCAAACTTTATTTGAAAAAATGTTAGGAAAATTATCAGTAAAGTTAGGAACAAATGTTATTACCGGAAAGAAACCGAGTGCTGGAAATGCATTTGCCGAACTTGCTCGGTTAGGTTCAGGAGTTAGACAGTGCTGTCTGGAAGAACCTGAGAATGATGAGGAAATTAACACAGGTATATTAAAAAATCTCTCAGGAAATGACACGTTTTATGCAAGAGACCTGTTCGAAAAGGGAAAAGATTCTAGAGAAATTCAACCCATGTTTAAACTGATATTTATCGCGAATAAACTACCTCGGTTAAAACATTCAGATATTGCTATTTGGAATCGTATTCGTGTTCTTCCGTTTGAAAGCAAGTTTTCTCTCGCAGACTATCCAGAAACATACGAGGAACAACTCAGAGAGAAAAAATTTCCAATGGACAAAACTCTGATACACAAGCTAACTAGAATGGCTGAGGCTTTTGCATACATATTATTACAACACCGTCTAACAATAAAGGAACGAATAGAACCAGCAAAAGTGAGAGAACATACAGAGGAGTACAAAAGGCAAAATGATATCTATGTTCAGTTCATTCACGAATGTATTGTTAAAGAAAAAGGCAAAATTCTTTCGGGTAAAGACCTGTTCATGTTATTTAGAGAATGGCACAAGACATCTTTACCAAGCCGTGCAGCACCTATTAAAAATGACGCTTTGGAAAGTTTCAGCAAGATATGGGGTCCTATGGAGATTGGAAACAAGTGGGTAGGATATCGTGCGAGAACTCTTCAGGATGACATTGACGACGGAAAAGCTATAGTGGTCAAGGAAGAAAATGAGGGGAATGATGGAAATGAGGGGAATGATGGAAATGCGGGGAATGATGGAAATGCGGGGGATAATGGAAATAATGAGGACGAAGAGGAAATTATTATAGTTGCCTAGTAATAACTAAAAATAATAATAACTAAATTTCAATTAAAAATTTAGTTTTAATCGCGAAAATACCACATCGTTATAAAATTTTTCATTAGTTGAGTATTCTTCAGGATATAACTCTTTCCATTTGTAAGAAGCGTTAGGGTTTGACGCAAAATATCTTAATTCCTGTTCATTTGGGTTCAAGTTCAGGAATTGTTTTTCTGTTATATATGGGTTAAATGCTAACTCAGTTTTTAACCGAGGATTTGATATTATTTCAGAGTCGGAAAAAAGTTTCGTTAAATTTGGGTTAATATATATTTTTTCCTCAAATACCTCCAAATGGTAAGAATCATAAGGTAATTTCTGTTCTTCCATAAATTTTCGAAACTTTTTTAACTCACTGTCGAAAAAAGTTTCATTCAGGTGTAATATCTGCTCATATCTTTTGACATTAAACAATGGGTAGTGAAGAATAAAAAATGCGCATGTCATGTTTGGATTTTTTAAAAGGGATGGTCCAAACCGATAAATATCTTTTTTTCGTAATTTTTCAAGAGCAAGGTTGGGGTTTATGGCACAATTGGAGTTTTCGTAATAATAGTCCAATTTTCTTTCAAATATTTTAGACTTGATGAATAGTTTTTTATACCAATGAGAAAAAGACATTTTTATTATTACGAGTTATATTCGAAATCATTTTATGCATTATTTAAAATGATTTTTTATTTTTTTTTATTTTTTTTGGGATGGCATATTTTTCCGATTGGTATAAAAGGTTGTTCAAAAGGAATTTATTGATAAAATTAATTGAAAAATGTTCCCAAAAATTTAAAGGAATTGCTTCCGATATTTTCTCAAGAGAGGAAATGTCTAGAAATCCAAACCTAACGATGGAAATAATTGAGAAATATCCAGAAAACCTTGTCCCGCGTAACGAAGGTTGGTTTTATGACTGGGAATGGGATTTAATTTCGGTTAATCCTAACATGACGATAGAAATAATAGAAAAATATTCCAAAAAACCTTGGAGATGGGACATGTTATGTGGAAACCCAAATATAACCATGGAAATGGTAGAAAAATATTCAGAAAAAATTTTCCTAAAATCTCTTCAAGGCGAGTTTAATTTAAGTTCCATACAGCTCTCTTCCAATCCAAATATTACAATGGAGATAATAGAGTCTTATCCATTTCATGACTGGAATTTGGAAATGTTTTGTAGAAACCCAAATTGTTCAATCGAAATATTGCAAAAAATAATTAAAAAATACAAGAAAAAGATTGATTTAGCTACTCTTTGTACCTCTTCTGCCAACATCATGGAATATCTGGAACAGCAGTATCTGGGTGGGAATATCTCCTCTCATGAGGGAATTTTAGGTTCATCTATTAAATCGAGAATTTCAACCGATTCGAGTCTGACTATAGAAATTATAGATAAATATTTCATGACAAATAGTCACTATTGGTATGCAATTTCCAAGAATCCAAACATAACCATGGATATAATAGATAACAATCCCGATAAACATTGGAAAAACAAAGGAATTTCTTCTAACCCAAACCTAACGATGGAAATGTTTGAAAAAATATTGATAAATGCCAATATATTGACTTCTGAGGTTTGTTTTAATCCAAATTTAACAATGGAAATCGTAGAAAAATGCATACAACACTTTCGAAAACAATATCCGAAAAAACTTTGGGATGACATAACATTTTTTGAAGGTTTATCTAAAAATCTGACATTTCCCATTACTTTTTCGTTTTGATTTTTTTTAGATTTTCCATATTTTAGAAATATGGAATTCTCACATTGGTATAAAAGACTTTTTAAACGGGAGTTGTTGTCAAAAATACTTGATAAATGCTTCGTTAAAAATATTATAATCAACCCACGTGCACTTTCTGAAAACCCAAACCTAACAATGGAAATAATTCAAAAATATTTCGTCAATTTCGGGGTTTTTGATTGGGATTGGAGTTTTATTTCAGCAAATCCCAATATTACAATGGAAATAATAGAGAAATATCCCGAGGAACCATGGGATTTTTTCACAATTACAAACAATCCTAATATTACAATGGAAATGATAAAAAAATTTTCTCTAAAAAGACGGATGACTCCATGTTTTAGTAATTCAAATATTACGTTTCAACATGTTCAGGAATACCTCAAACATCACGAACCAAGTTTAGAAACTAAAATATCGCTTTGGACGGGATTTTCTAGAAATGTTAATACAACAATAGAAATGATAGAAACTTTGCCAGACAACCCATGGGATTGGCAATATCTCTCAGCCAACCCAAATCTGACTATTGAAATGTTGAGAAAAAATCGAAACCGACCATGGGATTACTGGTATGTATCTTGCAATCCCATTCTAACAATGGAAATTATAGAGGAATTTTCGGCTGACTGGAATTGGTACTTTATATCTAGTAATCCCAGTATTACTATGGAGGATGTGGAAAAGTACCCAAAAAATCTTTTCTCAGATAATATACAGACGTCTTTCTTTCCACACGGAAACATTGGGATTTGGAGAGGACTTTCTAAAAATCCCAATATTACTTTGAAAATGATTGAACAGTATTTTATGGACAAAGATTGGAATGTTTTGGAGATTTCAGAAAATCCTAATATAACAGTGGAATTTATAGAAAAATATTTCGATAGAAACTGGGATTGGAGAGGTGTTTCGAAAACTTTAACATTTCCGGTTAGTTTTCCCTTTTAAAAAAGATTTATTTTTTAATAAATATGCCAGTTAAATGTAAAATATGTAATAATCCAATAATTTCCTATACATCCAAAAAAGATACACGTCTGATATCTAAACAGTATGAGATACAGCTTTCTGTAAATGCTCTGAAAACAACAAAGAAATCTGAGACAAGGCATCCACATTACGGAAATGCCACATATAAATATGGTATCTGCAAGTTCAAACATCTGACACAGTTCGAACAGATAAAGGTTGATTGGCTGTCATGTTCCATTTGTATTAACAACCGAACCAGTATTGAAAGAAAAAAGAAACATTTGATAACAAAAGCCAAAAAAAGCAAAATGGAAGTTCCCAGCTTTTTGCGTAAAGAATTAGACGTGTTTGAACACCGCATGTCAGCAAGGTTGGAACAGAAAATAGAGGAACAGATGGGAAAAGTTCTTGATATTCTCAAACGAGATGCTAACAAAAGGTCTCAAACCCCAACAATGTTTGAGTTATTAAAGAAACAGGAACAGAATAAATTTTTGAATACAGTAAACAAGGATTTCTATGATAACGTTGTAAAGGCTGATGTTATAGAATCTGCAACAAGTTCAGCAAGGAATTCCGCTCGAGACTCCGCAAGGGATTCAGACTGTGTACCAGAAACATCAATGTCAAGTAAAGAGACTGTTAAAGAATCCGCGCCAACACCAGACGTACCATTTCAGACAACTCAAAACTTACACGAATCACAAACTTTATCAGGGTCACAAACTTTGAAAACCTCCCAAGTTCTTCCAGATTTTAAATATATTGGAGTATCTGGAAATTCTGAGAGACTTTTTCTGAGACCTCTGACATTCAAGAAAAGTTGATATCCGCATGTAGGTATGATATGTCTGTCGCTTCTTCATATGTTTTCACATGAAATTCCTCACAGTGTTCCCGATATGTCAGAATTGGAATAAGTTTGGAACAGATTTTACACTCAATTTTCTGTTCGTGCTGTTCGAGATGTTGGTCAAGATATCTTCTCTCAATAAAGTAGTAGCATTTTTGGTCGGGAGTTTTATGCTGGAACGAACAAGGAACTATTGCGTTTGGACAAAAGTTGAAATGAGACAATAATTTTTTATATATCATGAATTCACCACAAAACTCACATTTTCCGTTAGTTTTTTCACATTCTGTCATGATATGCCTCTTGAGGTCTCCTATGGGAATTTTCTGTTTATTACAGGACGGACAAGAAACCAAGTTTTTCCGTATCTTGTTATACAGATTAATATCTGGAAAAGACAAACAGCTCTGTCTACAAAACGGGCATTTTTTATGTCCCGTTAGAAATGAGGACTCTATTGAGAAATTACAGGAAGCACAGAGAATATGACCGCAGCTTAGTTTAATAGGCTCAACAAATTGGTAAGGAAGTAGGTTTAAATTGCGACATATTGGACAAGGCTCTATATCCTTTATCTCTTGTGGATTTAATACTATATCTAGTGAAGCGGATGCCGTCATGAATACTCTGTCATCATCAACAAAATAATTACTTGTCATTTATTTTCGTGGTATTTTTTTTAAAAAGAAAGTTTCTGGAATCCCTGTGAAACTAACTCATTGTTAAGTCTAGATAATGTATAATTTTCAACAGATGCAACAGTCTTTTCTGGAAAGCAACAAAACTTTTTTCGTATCTTTTTAACAACTACTATACTTACCAGCGTGTGGTAATATATCTCATACGTTATATTTTTTTTCGTTCGAACAAAAATTTGCATGTTTATTCAAGATATTATTTAATTCTCTGATAACTTCACCTTTACTGATACTTTTTGGACCCAGCAGAAGGTTCAATGATAACGACTTTTTCACTCAGAAAAGGTTTGATTAAATTAACACAAAATTTAGCAATTTCCCTTTTGGTATAATACTTTTCCATATTATTTCGGTTTAATCCAGTTTCCATTTTTTTAGTTAAAATAAAATTAAAAAAAATCAGTTTTCAATAAAATGCCAATACCTCCAAATCTTGCAAATATAAATATTGACAGTAATTTTCTAATGTCTCCAGAAATGTCTATAACTTTTCAGGCTGGTCTTACAGCGGCTGACCTTTCTCCTATAGATTGGAGTTCTGGAAATAACCATCTGGGAAAAAAAATCACAGGTCCAGTTCTAGACCAACAACAATGTGGAAACTGTTGGGCAATGGCGTCAACAGCAGCTCTTCAGGATAGGTTTCGAGTAAAGGATGAAACTGTAAATCTTAACCCTCTGATAACTACTCAGTGTACTCCAGAGGCTAACGGAAATGGCTGTAATGGTGGGTCAGCTTATTATGCGAGCAAGTTTTTTGAATCGAAAGGTGCTGTTGAGAATGACGGAAAAAATGATTGGGAAAAAGTTTGTACAAAAGGTTGTACAAATTTAAACAGCTGTAATGGAATGAATATATCAAACTCAAAAAGATGGAAAATTGTTAAAAACTCAATAACTCCAAGTTTGGCGTCAATAAACGAAAAAAAGGTAGACGCTGATACTACCATTTTAAATATAAAAAAGGCTCTTTTAGACGGTCCAGTTGTAGGTCAGATGTTTTGTACCAATGATTTCTGTTTCGACGAGAATACTTGCAAGGTGTGGGAAAAGACCGGAGGTATTTTCATCAATGGTTCTTATAATACTGAATTAGACCAAATGTATGAGTCAAAAGGTCATGTTCTTGGAGCTAAATGGGAGGATATTCAGATGGAAGGTTCCTATCCGTCGTCTCATGCGGTTGAGATTGTTGGATGGAATGAGCTCAACGGAATTCCATATTGGATAGTAAAAAATAGCTGGGGTTATAATTGGAATAAAAATGGGTATTTTAACTACGCCATGTATCCTCACAATAATTTGGGATTAGATATACCTATTGACAGAGTTATTCGAAAGTCTGATAATAAACTGATATTTTCTGAACAAGCTACTGTAGGAACACTATTCGGCGGCTGTCTAACATTTGAGGTAAAAACCCATTTAGAAAATGAATCTGAGAACACGGAAAATACCAACTCTGAAGGAAAAGCTCAAGAAAACTCTGAATCCTCTGAATCTACTGATAATTCCACAAGCCTTCTGAATAGTGTCAGTCGTTTCTGGTGGTTGCTGTTAATAATTTTAATATTTCTTTTAGTATTTTTCATTTTTTTTTCAAATAAATGACAAAATTAAATATTTTACTAGACCTTGACCAAACATTAATATCGGCAGAAGCGGTTGAGGAGATAGATGTCAAGATACACAAAGGCAAGATGAAATCGTTTAAATGGCATAACATGGATAATATATATTATGTGTTTGAAAGGCCAAATTTACAGGAATTTCTGGATTATGTGTTTGAAAATTTTAACGTAAGTGTTTGGACAGCTGCGAGTAAAGACTATGCTCTGTTTATTATAGAAAATGTGATAATAAACAAAAAACCGAACAGAAAAATAGATTACTTTTTTTTCAACTATCATGTGGATATTTCTGAGAAAGTATCAAAGAAAAAATGTACCAAAGATATATCTATTCTTAAAGAGTATTTCGATGTTCCTTACTGTTTAAAAGATACATTTATTCTTGACGACTATGATAACGTGTTTAAACTACAAAAAGACAACTGTATATGGGCAAAACCGTTTGAATTCATGAAAGATAACTGTGTTTCTGATAACTTTTTTTCAAGGCTGTTGGAAAGTCTGAAAAAACTTTCCAAAAATGGAATAAAAATGGTTCCAACTATCAACACAGAACTAAAAAAATAAAAAAAAATTATCTCTTTTAATAAAAAATGTCTGAACACTCGCAATTTCAAAACGGAGCACCAGCTTGTTCTTATGGTTCTCTAGGAAATTATAATCAACCCTATTCTAACATTAACCCACCACCTCAGGGAAAGACCATCTCTGGAAGATATATAGTTCCGGCATATGAGGCTATTGGATACAATAGTCTGGAAGGTGCCGCGTCTTGCCAACAATACCCAAATATTAATCAGGCCTATGGAATGGGAGCTGCTAAATGCAACACTCAATACCGTGCGGCCAGCTGTGGTATGAAGTGAGTATTTTTAAAATGATTTTTTAAAAATATTTTTGAATTAAAAAATGGGAAAAAAGACCACAGGAATTTTTTATCCATATCAATGGATATTAGACGAAAGGGAAGAGGAATTTACAAGTATTCGTATATATGGATTAGATAGAAATAATAACAACACATGTTTGGTAGTTCAAGACTTTAAACCGTATGTCTATGTTGAAATACCAGCCGATACTTTATGGACCGACGTAAATATTATACCATTGGCAAAAAAAATAGAGGAATTATGTAAAGAAAAAAGTCCGGTAAGTTGCGACCTAAAATACATGAAAAAACTCTATTATGCCAGTAAAAAGCTGTTTCCTTTTCTTCAGTTTCGTTTTCAGAATGTGGGAGATATTCGAAATCTTGGGTATAAACTGAGAAATCCCATATGGTGCGAGGGAAGACAGATGAAACTATTTATTCATGAACAGAATGCAACACCGATACTTCAGCTAACATCTGAAAAAAACTTGTACCCTGCTGGTTGGATAACTTTCTCAGGAACCGTAAATACTGAGAAAATAACTCACTGTGTAAATGAGTACATGGTTTCAGCCAACATGTTATCTCCCTGTTTGGAATCAGTTTCACCCGCAATACCTTTGGCCATGAGTTTTGACCTTGAGGTTTATTCGGCAGTTTTCAGTTCCATGCCAAAAGCTCACAAAGAGACAGATAAAATTTTTCAGTGTTCCTGTATATTCTCAAGAGGTAAGGAGATTATAAAAAGAATTTTATTAACTCTGGGAAAACTTTCATCCATAGATAATGTTGAGATAATGGAGTTTAAAACTGAACATGAATTACTGTTAGGATTCCAAAAGCTTGTTCAAAAATATCAACCAAATGTTATTCTTGGGTATAATATCTTTGGTTTCGATATACCGTACATGATAGACCGTGCGAAATTACTGGTAATTATGGATGAATTTGACAAACTTGGAATGGATATAGACGGTCATGGCAAGGAAAAAAGTATCTCATGGTCCTCATCTGCCTTTAAAAATCAGTCATTTCAGTTTTTAGACTGTGAAGGTCGTTTGTTTATTGACATGCTTCAACTGGTTAAAAGAGACCTCAAGTTATCTAACTACAAACTAAGCACGGTTGCAAAGCATTTTCTAAAAAATGTGGAAAAAGACCCACTAACAGCCAAGGATATTTTTCGCGCCTATGAACATGGAGTCTTGGAAAAACATCGACCTTCAGAGTTATTAACCACATGTGGAATTTATTGTGTAAAAGATTCCGTTATAGTTTCAGAACTTTTCAAGGTAATGACAACATGGATAGGTTTATCAGAGTTTTCAAATGTCGTAAATGTTCCCATTTTTGCTCTCTATACACAGGGACAACAGTTAAAGGTGTTTTCACAGGTGTACAAAAAATGTACAAATGAGAACATAGTTGTTCAAAAAGACGGATACATTGCAGACGAAGATGACCACTATGTTGGAGCTCTGGTTTATACTCCAAAGGCGGGTATTTATGAAAAAGTTTTACCTTTTGACTTTGCGTCTCTTTATCCAACTACTATTATTGCCTATAATCTCTGTTGGTCTACATTGGTAAGGGATGACGACAAAATACCAGATTCAGAGTGTCATCTAATGGAATGGGAAGACCATCAAGGATGTCCACATGACCCCAAAATGATTCGTAAAGAGGAACTTGCAAGAACTATCACAAAAATGATGGAGGAAACCAAAGAACTTCGAAGACAGAGAGACCTTCGAGCAAACAAAGATTTAAAAGAGGAGTATAAACAGAAAATTGCCGAAATGCTGTTAAAAATTAAACCATTTAGAGATGAAAAGTCAAATCTGATGAAATCCAAACCAAAACATGTTATTTGTAAAAAGAGAAAATTTCGATGGTTAAAAAAACCGTTAGGAGTATTACCGTCAATTCTTAAAAACCTGTTAGATTCTCGTGCAGCTGTTAAAAAACAAATGAAAGAAATTTATGGAAAAGAGGGTATGGAAACTTTATACGATGTTTTGGACCAAAGACAGCTCGCTCTCAAGACTTCTGCGAATTCTGGATATGGTGCAACAGGAGTTGTTCGAGGGTATCTTCCTTGTATGCCTATAGCAATGTGTACAACATACAAAGGTCGTGAGTCTATAACAAAAGCCATGCATATCATTTGTTCGGAGTTCAAGGGACAACAGGTTTATTCAGATACTGACAGCTCCTATGTTAATTTTCCGTTTCTTACAACAGCTGAAGAATGTTGGAATTATGCGGGAAAAGTAGTAGAAGGTGTGAATTCCCATTTTCCACCTCCAATGAAAATTGCGTTTGAAGATAAAATTTATTGGAAATTCATGATTCTTACAAAAAAACGCTACATGAGTTTAGAATGTAAAAAAGATGGCAAGGTAAGTGATAAAATATCTAAAAAAGGGGTTGTTTTACAGAGGAGGGATAGTTCCAACTTTGTTCGTAATATCTATTCCACTGTAGTTCTAATGATTTTTGACGGAAAATCTAAAAATGCTATTCATGACTACATTTTAACAGAGATTAACAAGCTTTTCACATGTAGTTTAAAACTGGAAGATTTCATCGTTACAAAGTCTGTTGGAAGTATGGGAACTTTTGAGGATGCAAATTTTGAGGGAAAAGTTGAGTTAGAAGACACTATTAACGAAAAAGGCAAGCCTTGTTGGAAAATAGGAAACTATACTGTCAAAAAATTACCCGAAGGAGACTGTGATAAACAATTCAAGTTAAAAGGTTGTGATAACCGAACCGACTATTATCTACACAGTCTTCCTAGTCAGGCTGTGTTAGCTTATAAAATGCGCAAGAGAGGTCAGTTGGTTCAGGCTGGAAGTAGAATAGAGTATGTGGTTACAAATAACGGTGGTCATACCGCAAAAATGTACAAAAAACTGGAATCTTGTGATTATTTTCGTAACCATTCAAGGTCAATCTCTATAGATTTCTTCTATTACCTTAAACAACTGGTTATTCCTCTTGACCAAGTTCTGGATGTTATTTTTGTAAATGACACAGGATTTGTGGAAAACCAATATACCTTTCGTTGGAAAATAAGAGAGAAATGTATGAACCAGTTAAGAAACCTGTTTAAACCTAAAGTGATTTTTAAATAAATTTTAAATGTTTAAAAATTCCACACCGAATGGAAGTTTTTACAGTCGTATTACACCTAGTCTTTCACGAGAGCTAGACATGATGAATTATTTGGAATCTGTAGGAATAACTGAGATATCTAGAATCTCTGTACGCTTTGGATGAAAGAGAAAACTTGGATGATGAATAAGCTAAATTATTTTAAATTTTTTAAACTTTCAATAAATGTCAGAAAAAAAGAAACATACTGGAAATTATAATGGAACTCTACTACCAGAGGTCGGAAAACTTATAAACAAGTGCAAGGGTCAGGGAACTGAATACCGTATAGTTTCTGAGGATTTTCTGAAAACTATAAAGGGAACTGATACGGCAGATAACATGTTATTAACTATAGTCGTGGATGTTCCTACAGGGAAACTTATCCGAACTTTTCACGGAAAATATTTTTGAAAAAATAATAAATGGAAAATTTATTATTTGTAAAAAATCGTATTCAAACTTGTATAGAAAACTACGCCTTTGAGATATTTTTTGTAATGATAATAGTATCTCTGATAGTTATGTGGTTTCTTCGACCATACTTTCAAAAAAATTCTGTGGAAAAGTCTGTAGAAATTACAAAACCTTTGGAATATAACAATTCAAAACCTATAAAATCCAAAGCTTTCAATGGACCAAATAATTCAACAGTTTCGAACAGAAATTTCCAATCAAAGGGTGAGATTGAAACACGCCGAGTTCTGGAATTACTGTTTAATAAACCATTTCCCAATAAAAGACTGATTGAACTCACGAATCCAGTCACAGGGAAACCATTGGAACTTGACTGTTATAACGAGGAGTTAAAACTTGCTGTTGAATATAACGGAAAACAGCACTATGAAAATGTGAATAAATTTCACAAAACACCAGAATCTCTACACAACCAAAAATACCGAGATTATATCAAACGAAATCTCTGTGAAAAAAATGGAATACTTTTAATAGAAATTCCATATACTGTAAAAATTGAGAATATTCAAACATATCTGATAGAAAATCTCATGAACAGTCTGTCAGTTTACGAAAATATTTCTACAGAGATAGTTGATATTAACCAATATTAATTAATACTCAACAACTGCTGAATAATTTTGAACATCTTTTATAATACCCTTGTCATATAACGTATGAAATAGTAAATTTCCTCCAAAAAGTTTCAACGTTTCATACTCCAAGTCTGGAAATTCTTGAGAAGATGGGTTAAAATTACCGCGAAGTTTAACAGCAATATTTATAATCGCTTTTAACTCATCATCCGTCTTTATCTCGGCTCCTTGATGTAAAATATAATCTACCATTTGAATCGCGAGGGCAGCTGCAGCGGGAGTTCGAACGACTTCTAGAATTCTATCCAAGTATCGAAATCTTGTCGGAACTGTTCGAAAATGTGGGAATGGCATTAAATCTGGGTCTATCTGTTTAATATTTTCGATGCCGCAAATTTTTAATATCTGTTCGTATGTAAATCGCCTGTTTGGATTTAAATCCAACATTCCACATAAAAGGGTATATGTTATTTCATCTGGAACATTCTCACGACTGATGAACCTCGTGGCCAGATTCTCATTTCCTATCAATAACTCAGGAATTTTTTCAAGAGTTAAATCTGGTATTTTAACCAACTTGAACATGTATTGCCAATAATCTTGTATATCCATTGGAGACATGAAATATTTCTCCGTAACCATTTCGTAGAGAATACATCCAAGGGACCAAACATCTACCTTGTAGTTATATACAGCCATGGAACGTTTGGTAATATTTGCATACGCAATTTCTGGAGCTCTATACCATAATGTCTGAATTACTGTATTTTTTTCCATTTTCTGTTCAAAAGTTCTGTCTATCTCCAATATTCCCCAGTCAATAATAAAAGGTATCTTGTTTCCCAGTAGAACAATATTATCAGGTTTTATGTCGCAATTTATAATACCCTGTTGAGAGATATAAAAGAAACAATAACAAATCTGTTTGATAAAGGATAATGGATTTTTCATCCTCCTTTTCAAAAACTGTCGAAGACTGATACTACCTTTTTCCATTGCAAGGGTACCCTTGTTAAAACCGTATAAAGTTGGAAGACATCTCAGAGAAGCCAAAAGTCTGTAAGCAGCTACCTCTTTGATAAAATCTTTCCCAACAGAGTCTTCAGTCTTTTTTATCAGAACTTTTTCGGTTGGATAGTAAGAGACGGTTCCATAGGTTCCTTTTCCAACATGTTCCACTGGTAAATATTCTGAATCTGTTATGGGATGTAATGCGTATACATCCTTGCTCTTTCTAACAACCTTGAAAATTTTACTTTCCAAATATCTATAATGAGACTCCTCTGTAAATATCAACCGTGTTTCTGGGTTCAATGTTAAAATAAAGGTACCATTTTCAAGAAATACTGGAGGGTCAGCCACAATATATAAATTGTCTTTATATATGAGAATCTTGGAAGTATAACTCATTTATATTTTTCCATTTTTATTTTTTATTTTTTATTTTCTGATATTTTTTTAACAGAGATTCGTCCGTTATAAACCCATTTTCAACTAACCAAATAAGAGCTATCTTGGATTCTGGATTTTCTGCTAACAATGTTTCGTAATAAATTTTCAGAGGTCCGTCAGTTCCCAGTTTTTTCTGAAATTTATTTTCAAAAGTTAGTTTTGGTTTGCTGAAATAATCTTTGGCTTTTGCAAAACTATTATTGGTATTTTTCAGAAATTTGGAGTATTTTGGGTCGCTTCGAAACTCCTTGTTACGAAATAATTTACAGAGATAATACGCAGTTTTATAAGAATCCTCAGAAACGGAACTTGGATTGTTTAATATTTCTGTTGAATAATCCAAAAACATTTCCTGAACCTCATCTGTCAGTTTTCCCCAAAATTCCTTTGAGTCCTTTACTTTGTTATTTTTTAACAGTCTACAGAATTTCTCATTTTCTGTTAGTTCCTCTAGTTGTCTTTTGGTACGTTTGGTACTTTTTGTGGTCATTTTTTTTAAAAATAATTTTAAAAAAAATCATTATATTTTTCCAACCTTTCGTCCAACTGAACGAACCTTTTTGGGAATTCTTTTGATTAAAACCTTTTTCTCTTTACCCTTTTTCTCATAGATTCGTGTTTCGTACTCATCCCACTCATGTATTCTCAGATTTCCATCTTTTTTCTCAAAGAGTGTTATCAGGTGTGTGCGTTCGGCTGGTAGATTTCCAAAGAAATTTATACCTCGAAATATATACCCTTTATTGTTTGGCATGTCTGCGAGTTTGGTGGCTAAATGTTCTGGTAGTGTGTTGTAAACTGACACGAACTTTTTGTAGTGATTATCGTAATTTATATTATCCTTGTCTTTTTTATAATTTTCCGTTAAAAGTTCTCGGTTATGGATATCCTCATCCAATATGTCCTTTTTTCGTTGTTTTGATATTGTATTTTTTCGAACATACTCCTTTGTGCTTTCCTTGATTTCCTGAGCAAGAGCCAAATCAAACTCGCCCTTTTCAACTCCAGCAATTTCCGCTCTTAGATTCTCAGCTCTGTCGATATAGGAATCTATTTTAATGTTTAATTCAGTTCGTTTTTTTCCGATGTTTTCTTCAGAAAACATGTTGGGTAGTTGGATTAAAGAAAATTTCAGTCGTTCTATAGTTTTTTCCGTTAAAGTTAGTTCGTATCTTAGTTTCTCTATTCTATTCCTTCTTGCCTTTTCCGTCATTTATTCAGGAAAAACTGGATTTAAACTATTTTTTTGGAAAAATAACAATTGTATAATATTAACAATCCGAGTAAAATTACTGAACTAACCAATACCAGTATGTCAAAAACTGGTAATTTTTCACTCGGTTTTGAAATTATTTGGTATGCTGGAATATTTCTGTCGCTTTCAAGGTTTATCTCAAATTCCCGATGAAAATGGTCAAAAGGAAAAAAGTTCATGGCTCTTCTAGAAAATCCTGACATTGGGTCTATACCACCAGCAACCAAGTGTTTTCCTATCGAAAGATTAATTCGCTTTTGCCACAAGTCTGGAAACGCATGTTTAAATTCGGGGGAAATTTTCTCATAACTTATAGGATAGAAAAAGTCTGGTATAGCACCCATGACGTTTTTTTCTATATCACACATGTTATTTCCTCGCACTATTCGAAAATACCCATTTCTTCCATAATTCTCACCCCAGCTATTTCGTATCGTCCAATATTTCACACCATTTTCCGTTCCAAACCCTAAAATACAAACAGCATGACCAGAAATTACTGAGCCTTTTCCGTTCCAAGAGTAAATTCCATTTTTTGCGTCAAACTCATAAAAGTCTGGGTATATCTTGAAACCTGTAGCTACTGGGCCGTATGTTAATATCTCATTTATTATATCAGTTTCGCTGTTATTTACCCTATAAAATTCTATACAGCGAAACACACGGCTTGGAGTTCCGTGTTGAAATCCTGTGAACTTGTCAATTTCGTTATCATGACACATATCTCCGTATTGTCCAGAAACATCTAAACATAAGGGTAATTTTCCCTTTTTTGTGTAATTTGAGATAGAATCAAATTTATAGTCAGTTCCCAGAGGTGAGTCATACGGTACACAGTCTTCTGTTGGAACTCCAAAAAGAAACAGATAACGAAAAGCGTCATATAAAGTGCTTCCCGTACACCCAGCGTTATTTAACCCGAGTATATTTTCCTCAATAATACTCTCTCTTCTTGCATTTTCGTTAGTTTCTGTATTGTAATGAATATGGTCTCTATTTTCAAAATTACAGAGAATCATCTTGGCCGCTGATAGATTGACAGTATATCCAATGGTTTCTCCCTGACTTTTACTCAGAATATTAAATCTGTCAGCCAACATACTTGTCGTAGCAAAGCTATAACAAGACCCGCAACGGCCCTGATTCTTTATTGGGGAAAGGAATTCTTTCCACACAAGTTCTCCGAAAAACTCTGGAATATTCCCAATATTCGAAACTTTACGTATCGGAATTTTTGAATACGCGTTTTTTATCTCGTTACTATGGTCGCTTAAATAGGTATTTGTTGGGTGTGTTTGAGCCGATAGTATCATTTAGTTATAGATGTAAATAAAAAATTTTATTTAAACTGGTAACTAACTTTTTTTATTTAAAATCGTAACTAAATCCAAAGGACTCTCAGATTTCCATACAGAATCCAAAGAGTCCTTTATAATATCATGGGCATTAACAAGATTTGTAAAGCAACTTTTATCTATTTTTATATTTTTGATTAAACGCCCATTTGTCATGGAAAATGCTGCTACCCTGTCAAATTCTGAGTCTCCGATATTAATGATATGGGTAAATTTCGGTAAAAGTCTGTTAAATGCATGAGTTTTCCACCAAATACTAGGAACTGTTAAGGAATCACAGTATTCACTAGCAAAATGTATATTTTCTGATAATATTCCACTTTCTGGAATAAAATTTTTATCACAAAACTCCAGCCATTCTCTGGACGCGTTTGTTATTATAAAAACATTTCCAAATAATTTTGCATAAAATATAATGTCTCGAATGCTTTTGTCCAAGGCTTTCCGTTTTTCACTTGTTATAAACTCACGAATATTTCCTTGCGTTTTCACATGCGTTGTTTCAAACAGTGTATCATCAAAATCAAAAATTATTGCGGTCATTTTTTTTAAAGGTAAATATTATTTAATAAAAAAATGGATATTTTTTTATATAGCAAATACTCGGCAAATTGTATAAATTTCATGGAAATTTTAAAATCTCATGATATCTCTGTGAAATCCGTCTGTATAGATAACCGACATCTCAGAAATCAGGTTATAAACGGAAATATATATAAAATAACAAAAGTTCCGTGTATTCTTTCCATGGATACTAATGGAACTGTTGAGGTATATGAGGGAGATAACGTGTTTCTATGGTTAAAAATGAGAGTTCCACAAGAAACAGAGCCTTTAGATATACTGGATGAAACAAATCAAGAAAACCAACAAGAACAACGAGAACAACGAGAACAACAGGAAACGATGGATGATATACATGAACAGAAAACACAAGATTTGGAAAGGGATGTAATGGACCCAGATATACGTATCAAAAAAACTGCAAAAAGTATAGCCGAAGAAATGGAAAAGGAAAAGGAAATATTTGAAAGAAAATTTTCTCGTCAGCCGGAATAGACCCATTTATAACTACAGTTCGAACAGAGGTAAAAAGTGGAAGTTCCCTCATCTCCTCCACGAGTCTGTTTAGCAGTTGTCAGAATTTTTTTACACTTGCACTTTGGACATTGAGATACACCCTCTTCTATTTCTAGAGGATTTGTTAAAAACTCGTCATGCTCTGATAATTTTTCCTTTATCTCTGATAAATCCAGAGATTTTCCAGCCATATAGTTTCCCACTCTTTGATAAACCTCATTTTTTGTTTCTCCTTTTTTGTATTCGAGACCTACCTGTTCCAAAACGAGTTTTCTTGAAGATTTTTTTTCAGACATTTTGAATAATTTTAAAAATTTCTTTCAAAAATCACTTTAGGTAAATCCCATGGCAAGTCCCACATGTGTAGATTTATACAAGCCAATAGAACGTATGTTAAAATATGACATGTAGATATCTCTATAACATCTGTCGCATTGTTTTCTGGGATATCTCACAGTATTTTTACACATACAATCCGCAACAAGGAAATCTCCCTTTACAGCCAGTTTCATGGCAATATTTATATATCTCATGCAGTTTATAAAAGTTGTGTTTCTTATACAGTAAAACACCATTTCCAGAAACAGAAAATCCACGTTATATTTTTCACGATTTTTCACTATTCTAAAAATCGCTGGAAAAGTCTGATACTTTCTTAACACGGCATTATCAGTATTTGGAACAAACTGATAGGGATTTACAGATTCTACTTTAATCTCATATATAACCTCCATTTTCGAAATTTTTAAACATACTTTAAAAAAATCATTTTAACAATAAATGTCTCTAAAAATTACATACGAAGCCAAAATGTTTTGTAGGGATTACGACTGTTTCAATGATAACTGGGAACAAATATGTAAAATGTGTAAAGTAGACAGACAAAAGGTTTTACTCGTGGGAAACATGTCTTCGGAAACAATACAGGAATGTGAAAATCTCACAAAATTGGGATATTGTGTTAGAAAAGATAACGAGTTTCAGCCATGTCTATCATGTGGAAACCTGTTAATGTCAAAAATGTCGTACGATTTCGTTAAAAGCCGAAATCCAACAGCGCCAATACCTCTGCAATTTATTGATACCTGTTCGGAATGTATAAATTTTTCAGAAAATGTTTAAATTTATTTATTTTTTAATAAATGAATTTTAACGATAATTACATGAAATTTGTTGGATGGACAGAAACTCCTGCGTCGAGAGCTTTTTTTTCCGACGAAACGATATGTCATATTCAAAGAGAAATAAAGTCAAGAACTGGAATAACAGTAAATCCTGAGAATATCAAGGATAATCTGAATAACATATATGAGAACTATCGCCCACCTGTTGGAGATATGTATAGTCGAAACTGGATGCCGAGCGAATACACTGGAACTGACGCTTTTACACAGAGTATGCAACTGACAATAGATAGTTTCTGCAAGACCATTGAGGATGAAAGGGAAATCACACAGAATAACCAAAAATTATCGGCATGGGTTCAAATGTATGGAAATTTTAACGAACATGGTCTAAGAGCTCATTCGGTTATAAAAACGAGAGAAAAAAGACCGACTCCTATGCAGTTTTACATGCGATATTAAAGGTAATGGTGGTTTTCAACAGGTTTTAAGAGAGTTTTGACAGACCTGTTTGTATTGACAGATTTCAACTCACATGTTTGAAAAAAGAATAATTCGATGAGTTTTTACAACTGTTTCTTCCGTTAAATTATCCATAGGTTCGTCATTCATCATCTTGTCGCATATATATTTATTATTGTAAATTCTCGCAGATTTGGATAGTTTGAGCTTTTTTGGTAAATTCAAACCAATTATAGTTTTGTCTAGCGCTATTCTATCTAAAGAATCCAGAGTTATAACTTTTTCTGAATTTTCGAAAGCTTCCTCAAGAGTCATGTCAAATGTTATTCCCAACATTTCCAGAAACATTTCTGGATCTGTAAGCGAGATAAAATACAGCGCCACCATTTGTTCAGAAAACATAAAAGAACGACGTGTCATAAACTTATCATGACAATCAAAAGGTTCAGGCTTGTCTTTTTTGGTTGTTTCATACTCGAAAAGTTTCCCGTCTTCTAAATATATAACATTTCGGTGAGTTCCTATGTTAACTAACCACCTTTTTTGACCAAATAGGAACATTATCTGAAATAACAGGAAACTACCACCTGAACAACCCACACACCCCTTTTCTGAATAAGCAACTAGAAAATTATGGTTGTATGTTATATATGTATAATCTATCTCTTTTTTTATTTCCAAAAAAGTTTCTATAGCATTTTGGGTTCTTTTCAGACTTGATAAAATTTCCCTCTTTAACATTACCCAAGCTCTCATTAAACTATACATGTTATAGGGTTTATTCTGCTTGCATGGCATATAAATCATTGATGCAACAATAGGTCCATAGTTTTCCGTGTCAAACCATAATTTCTGAAATAATTCGAAATCACACAGGTTTTTCGGTTCTCTCATAGAAAATTCATCAAACTCTCCAGAAACCAAGGTTGCAACAGTTTTTTTCGGTTTGTAGCGATTAAGTTTTTTCAAATGATGCAACAGTCTATTTCTCTTGCTCTGCATTTCAGCTGTAAAAGAGAAAAATAAACCACTCGTGAAAAAAATCGCATCTTCCTCCAATTTTGCAGCTTGATTACTATAGTAATCAAATTCCTCTTTTGTTTCAGTTATCGAAACGAGATTCGAAAATCCAGTATATTTTTGTATAAAATTTTTCAGAAATTCACTTGGCTCTCTAGAAAAATAGTACTGCATGTGGTTAAAATTTTCGAGAAAAAATAAATTGTCTGAATTTTTAGTTATTAAAGAACAAAAGGATATGGAAGGAAAATTCTCACGAATATATTCATAAAAGGGTTCAAGCGTTCCTTCAAAAATAACAGAATCCAGAGATTTTAATCTAAAAATTTTTTCGATTTCATTTCCGAGTAATAATACACGAAAACTTGAATTTTCAGTTTCGATAAAGCAATATTCTAGTCGATCCATATACACCAAACAGCACAACAGAAAATTGAGTTGGGTTTCGGGAACAAATAACACGTCATAGTAAAGTAATATTTGGTTGCAGAGGTCTATAGAAACATTCAGTTTTAACATGTCCTTTCGAGTTTCATAAAATGCCTGTTTTTCCGTCATTCCAGATTGTATATAATTTTCTTGAGATAACTGTATATATTCTGAAATATTTTCCATTTATTGTAAAAAATAATTATTTTTTACAACTTTGAGTTAAAATATCGTACACTGGATGAGTTGGAGGACAACAAACACTGTCATTTACACAGACTCCGTTGAGAATTGGACAAACCATACCATTGGAACATACTGGTCCATTTCCAGTTTTGAGTAAAAGTGATGCTTTTGGATTACATTTTTTATTCGCAATATCACAAACAGTATTTTCTGGACAATATGAGAAATTATCCGAACAGCAGACGGCGTTTTTCATCGATGCACAACCATTCCCACATACCGTCTCGTCCACAGAGCATGTTTTTCGAACACACTTTCCAGTTCCATCCGAAGTATTTACCAAAGTATCATAGTTTCCAACACAACAGTAATTTGAGTTATTATCAAAACAAATTCCGTTAGGTAGTGGACAGAAATTGTCCCCACATTTTTTACCTTGAACGCCATGCGGAGGAATACTTGACATTTTAATCGCGTTTATGGAGTCTATTTGTCTTGTATTCAGATTTTCCGTTTCTGTCTCAATGTCTGAATAAAAATTTCTCATTTGAACAGGAACACACCGAGGAAGCCCATCCACTGTTTCTATCAGTTCATTATCAATTCCACATTCACACAGAGATGCTGTAGGTTCTTCTGAAACTTTTGTTAAATCCCAATTAAAGGTTCCTCCCTTGCATATATCTGGATTTAATTCACAAGAACTAACACAGGTATTTCCATCTTTATTTTCGTCTTTTTCGCATTTTCTTCCATTAGCCCATAGAGGATATGAACAGAGACACTCAAAAGTCATGTCCGAACCGTTTAAAACTGGTATTCCTCCATGTTTGGAATTACAATCTATTTTAGCTTTTTCAGACACGCAATATGACAGATTTTTTCCGTTCGTGTTTGTTGAATTGGTCGAATCGGTTGAATGTATTCCTAACAGTTTTCTCTGAGTTTCTGTAAGAGCATTATCCGGAAAAGACCTACAGACCATGGATTCCCCTTCAGAGGCTTCGGAACATTGAGTTTGACAGTCGAAGGTGGTTTGACACGGAACTTTCTCAGCATTACAAGGTTTCAATTTTTCACTATTGGTTAGTATAGAGAAATTTATTGGATCTAAACGAGGTTTCGTAAATAGTCCTATTAGAATCAGAAATAAGATAGGAATTATAAATAATATATAAATTCTCATTTATATAACGCATGACTTTTAAAAACTAAAATATATTTGGAAATGCCTAGTTGGAATTTTCTTTTTGTTAATGAATTACATGTTTGTTATTCTTCGTAAAGCTCTGTCATTCCTGTGAAACTCTGTCATTCCTGTGAAACTCTGTGATTTCCTGTGAAACTCTGTGATTTCCTGTGAAACTCTGTGAATTCATATAAAACTCTGTGAATTCCTGTGAAACTCTGTGATTTCCTGTGAAACTCTGTGAAACTCTGTGAATTCATATAAAACTCTGTAAAATTATGTGAATTCCTGTGAAACTCTGTGAATTTGATAATTTTCTGCCATTTCCGTGATTTTAAACTATTAACAATAAAAATCAGTGTAGAAAAGACCTTAAAATATTCTGGGACTCTATAGATGTATCAGACATATCCGAGTCATGCGAGTCATCCAAATCATCCGAGTCATGCGAACCATCCGAGCCGTCTGAGATATCCAAACCATCCGAGATATCCGAGATATCCGATATGTCATCACGAATTCCATGTTTTCCTTCAGATTCAATTTTTATCTCTCGTCCTCTGGAAACAGCAATGTAAAAATATGGATTAATTTTTCGATTACATTTAACACATGAATCTTGCAAACAATACGTGTGTACATGATGGTTGCATTTTGTCAAATATATATTATACACCAGCGACTTTGCACAAACCTCACACTTGTTGTTATTGGGAATTTCGGTCATGCATTTTTCAAACTCAACATTTCTGTGAATATGACAATATCTGATTTTTTCTAGAGAACTGGTTAATTCTTTTTCTGATTTGAATGGAAATTTTATAGGAAATGGAGCTTCGTATGTATACATGATAAACATGTAACGACGACGACTTTCCTTTTCTATAAAAATACAGTAGGGAATATTCTGTATTTTTCCGTAATGTATATACGAATTAAAAATAGCAACTTTTTCAGTCAGTTCATTATAATGAATAGTTTTTCCTTTAAAAAACCCGCTAGTTATAACTGTCATTTTGTTTTAACAAATCATAAAAAAAAATCAAAATGGAAAACTTACTACACCTAACGAGATATTTTGAGAAATATTCATCCAATCCCAAGATTTCCAGGGATACTTTTCTATAAAATTTATTGTAAGATTATAATTTCTAGAAATTTCCGACAAATCTGAAAATTTTTCTATATATTTCTCTAGAATTTCAAGACTATTATTAACATTCCAAGAAATCGAAATTAAATTCCATGGTTTGTCTGGAAATTGTAGAGAAATATCCAGAGTAATATTGGGATTTCTTGAAATTCCATCCCAATCCCATGGTTTGTCTGGATATTTTTGTATAATTTCCATTGTAATGTTATGATTTTGAGAAATATATTTCCAACCCCAAGGTTTTTCTGGGTATTTCTCTATCATTTCCATTGTCAGATTTGGATTATCAGAAATAACCCACCAATCCCAAGGTTTATTCGGATATTTCTCTATAATTTCCATTGTTATATTAGGATTTCTAGAAATACTAGAAAAAAACCAAGGTTTATTAGGATATTTCTCTATAATTTCCATTGTTATATTTGGATTTCTAGAAATCCCTCCCCAATCCCAGTTTTTATTCGGATATTTCTGTATAATTTCCATGGTAATATTGGGATTCTCAGAAATAAAATGCCAATCCCAAGGGTTATTCGGATATTTCTGTATAATTTCCATAGTAATGTTTGGATTTCTAGAAATACATCCCCAATCCCAAGGTTTATCGGGATATTTCTGTATAATTTCCATGGTAATATTGGGATTTAAAGAAATTCCTGTCCAATCTCCATAACGTGAAGGTCGTCCGTTACTTTCGACAAATTTGTCGAAATATTTCTGTAACATTTCGTTTGTCATGTTAGGATTCCAGCAAATATTTGTCCAGTCCCAAGGTTTCTTTGGATATTTATCTATAATTTCCGTTAAAGACTGTTTAAAAAACAATCTTTTGTAAAATACTGAGTGTTCCATTCGAAAAACAAAAATAAATTAAAAAAAATCAAAATGGAAAAATTACAGCCGGTGAGATATTTCTTGAAATATAACTCCAATCCCAAGGTTTTTCTGGGTATTTGTCTATAATTTCCATAGTAATATTAGAATTCATAGAAATATATCTCCAATCCCAAGGTTTATTCGGGTATTTCTCTATAATTTCCATAGTAATGTTAGGATTTTGAGAAATATAACCCCAATTCCAGTCAGCCGAAAACTGCCGTAGGAAGCACCCTTCGGGTGACGGCTGCCCGCTACGCGGAACAGGTTTTTCTGGGTATTTCTCTATAAATTCCATAGTAATATTAGAATTTTTAGAAATAAAACCCCAATCCCAAGGTTTATTCGGATATTTATCTATTATATCCATCGTGAGATTTGGATTTCTAGAAATGGCATCCCAATTCCAAGGTTTATTCGGATATTTCTCTATAATTTCCATAGTAAAACTGGGATTCAAAGAAATCCATGCCCAATTCCAGTCAGCCGAAACCTGCCGTAGGCAGCACCCTTCGGGTGACGGTTGCCCGCTACTCGGGACAGGTTTATCTGAATATTTCTCTATAAATTCCATTGTAATGTTGGGATTCTCAGAAATAAACTGCCAATCCCAAGGTTTCTCTGGATGTTTCTGAATAAATGCCATTGTAAGATTATCATTAATAGAAATACAACTCCAATTCCAAGGCTTTTCTGGGTATTTCTCTATAAATTCCATCGTAATATTAGAGTTATTAGAAATAAAACCCCAATCCCAAGGTTTATTCGGATATTTCTCTATAAATTCCATAGTAAGATTAGGATTTTCAGAAATATTATTCCATGCCCAAGGTTTTTCTGGAAATTTCTCTATAATTTCCATAGTAATGTTAGGATTCCAGGAAATTTCCCACCAATCCCAGTCAGCCGAAACCTGCCGTAGGCAGCACCCTTCGGGTGACGGTTGCCCGCTACGCTGGACAGGGTTTTCTGGGTATTTCTCTATAAATTCCATTGTAATATTAGGATTTCTAGAAATCCAACTCCAATTCCAATTCCAATTCCAGTCAGCCGAAGGCTGCCCGCTACGCGGGACAGGCTTTTCTGGGTATTTCTCTATAAATTCCATCGTAATATTAGGATTGCTAGAAATATATCCCCAATCCCAAGGTTTCTTTGGATATTTTTCTATAATTTCCATCAGAGATGTCTTTTTAAATAGTCTCTTGTAAAAAACTGAGTATTCCATTTGAAAAAACAAACAGAAATTAAAAAAATCAAAATGGGAAAATAAGAATGGACGAAATAAACTGCGAAATATATTCCCAAACCCAAGGTTTCTCGGGATGTTTATTAATAAATTCCATAGTAATATTAGGATTACGAGAGATATAACACCATTCCCAAGGTTTCTCTGGATATTTCTCTATAATTTCCAGAGTAATATTAGGATTTTGAGAAATATATTTCCAACCCCAAGGTTTTTCTGGATATTTATTAATAATATGTATGGTAACTTTAGGATTTATAGAGAAATAACTCCAATCCCAGTTTTTATTCGGATATTTCTCTATAATTTCCATAGTAATGTTAGGATTCATAGAAATCCAATTCCAATCCCAAGGTTTTTCTGGGTATTTGTCTATAATTTCCATAGTAATATTAGGATTTTTCGAAATATAACTCCAAATCCAAGGTTTCTCAGAATATTTCTCTACAAATTCAATGGTTATATTAGGATTCTGAGAAATACCTTCCCATTTCCAAGGTTTCTCTGGATATTTCTCTATAATTTCCAGAGTAATATTAGGATTTTTAGAAAATCCATACCAATCACAGTCAGCCAACTGCCGTAGGCAGCACCCTTCGGCTGATGGCTGTTCGTTACGCGGGACAGGTTTATTCGGATATTTGTCTACAAATTCAATGGTTATATTAGGATTAATAGAAATCCAACTCCAAGGTTTGTTTGTATATGTTTCTATCATTTCCATGGTAATATTAGGATTTCTAGAAATCCAATACCAATTCCAAGGTTTTTCTGGATATTTCCCTATAAATTCCATAGTTATATTAGGATTTCTAGAAATGCATTTCCAATCCCAAGGTTTCTTTGGATATTTCTCTATAATTTCCATGAGAGATGTCTTTTTAAATAGTCTCTTGTAAAAAACTGAGTATTCCATTTGAAAAAACAAACAGAAATTAAAAAAATCAAAATGGGAAAATAATATGAGGAGAGATAGTTCTAGAAATATCTCTCCAATCCCAAGGTTTGTCTGAATATTTTTCTATAAATTCCATAGTAATGTTAGGATTTTTAGAGACCCAGTCCCATCCCCAAGGTTTATTCGGATATTTCTCTATTATTTCTGTAGTAATACCAAAATTTCTAGAAATCCAATTCCATTCCCAAGGTTTATCTGGATATTTTTCAATAAATGCAATTGTAAGATTAGGATTAACAGAAATACAAGTCCAATTCCAAGGTTTGTCTGGGTGTTTTTCTATAATTTCCATTGTAATATTGGGATTCCAACAAAGCCCAAATAAATTCCAAGGTTTGTCTGGATATTTCTCTATAAATTCCAGAGTAATATTAGGGTTGCTACAAATACTTCCCCAATTCCAAGGTTTATTCGAATATTTCTCTATAATGTCCAGAGTAATATTAGGATTTTGAGAAATTCCCCTCCAATTCCAGGGTTTCTCTGGATATTTCTCTATAATTTCCATCGTCAGATTGGGATTATGAGAAATTCCTTTCCAATCCCAAGGTTTCTCTGGATATTTCTCTATAATTTCCATAGTAATATTGGGATTCATCGAAATTCCATACCATTCCCAAGGTTTATTCGGATATTTTTGTATAAATTCAATCGTAATAATAGGGTTATAAGAAAAACCTCTCCAATCCCAAGGTTTGTCTGAATATTTCTCTATAAATTCCATTGTAAGATCATGATTATTAGAAATACCTCCCAATTCCCAGGGTTTTCCTGGATGTTTCTCTGTTAGTTCCATCAGAGATTTTTTTCTGAACAATCTCTCATAAAATATTGAGTATTGCATTTGGAATCAAAAAGAAATTAAAAAAAAATCAAAATGGGAAAATATTCGGATGAGAGATAGTTCTAGAAATTTCCGACCAATCCCAAGGTTTCTCTGGATATTTCTCTATAAATTTCATCGTAATATTGGGATTTCTAGAAATCCCTCGCCAATTCCAAGGTTTCTCTGGATATTTATCTATAATTTCTGTAGTAATACCAGAATTTTCAGAAATCCAATCCCAGTTCCAGGGTTTATCTGGATATTTCTCTACAAATTCCATGGTAATATTAGAATTAATAGAAATTCCCCACCAATTCCAAGGTTTCTCATGATATTTCTTTATAATTTCCATAGTAATGTTAAGTTTTTGAGAAAGTCCAGATAAATTCCAAGGTTTGTCTGGATATTTCTCTACAAATTCCATTGTAATATTTGGATTGAGAGAAATATACATCCAATCCCAAGGTTTATCCGAATGTTTCTCTATAATTTCCATCAGCATATTAGGATTTAGAGAAATTCCCCTCCAATTCCAGGGTTTCTCAGGATATTTCTCTATAAATTCCATTGTAATATTCGGATTGTAAGAAATATATTCCCATTCCCAAGGGTTTTCTGGATATTTCTCTATTATTTCTCTTGTAATGTTAGGATTTGGGGAAATCCAAATCCAATTCCAAGGTTTATTCGGATATTTCTGTATAAATTCCATGGTTATATTAGGATTAATAGAAATTCCCCACCAATTCCAAGGTTTCTCAGGATATTTCTTTATAAATTCCATTGTAAGATCATTATTATTAGAAATACAGTTCCATTCCCAAGGTTTTCCTGGATTGTTTTCTATTAGTTCCATCAGAGATTTTTTTCTAAACAATCGTTTATAAAATACCGAGTATTTCATTTGAATACAAACAGAAATTAAAAAAAATCAAAATGGGAAAATAATCGGATGAGAGATATGTTGAGAAATTTCCGACCAATTCCAAGGTTTCTCCGGATGTTTCTGTATGAAATTCATTGTAATATTTGGGTTGTAAGAAATATACATCCAATCCCAAGGTTTCTCGGGATGTTTCTCTATAATATCCATCGTAATTCTAGAATTTTGAGAAATACCTCTCCAATCCCAAGGTTTATCGGGATATTTCTCTATAATTTCCATAGTTATATTAGGATTTCTAGAAATTTCATCCCAATCCCAAGGTTTCTCTGGATATTTCTCTATGAATTCCATAATAAGATTGGGATTAAGACAAATAGCCCACCAACTCCAAGGTTTGTCTGGATATTTCTGTATAATTTCCATGGTAATGTTAGGATTCGAAGAAATATAATCCCAATTCCAAGGTTTCTCTGGATATTTCTGTATAATTTCCATAGTTATACTAGGATTTTCAGAAATATAATCCCAATTCCAAGGTTTCTCTGGATATTTCTCTATGAATTCCATGGTTATAATGAGATTTTTCGACATGTCCCACCAATCCCAAGATTTCTCTGGATATTTCTCTACGAATTCCATGGTTATATTGAGATTTTTCGACATTTCCCACCAATCCCAAGGTTTGTCTGAATATTTCTCTATAATTTCCATAGTTATATTAGGATTTCTAGAAATACCTGCTCCCCAATCCCAATTTTTCTCTGAATATTTCTCTATAATTTCCATAGTTATATTAGGATTCCATGGCATCAAATTCCAGTTCCAAGGTTTCTCTGGATGTTTCTGTATAATTTCCAGAGTGATATCTGGATTATACGAAATACAGTTCCATTCCCAAGGTTTCTCTGGATATTTCTCTATAATATCCATTAGAGAGTTCTTTTTAAACAATCGTTTATAAAAAACTGAGTATTCCATTTGAAAAAACAAACAGAAATTAAAAAAAATCAAAATGGGAAAATTACAGGCGGTGAGGAAATCTTTATAGAAATATACTGCCGATCCCAAGGTTTATTTGGATATTTCTCTACAATTTCGATAGTAATGTTAGGATTGTAAGAAATCCAATACCATTCCCAAGGTTTATCCGGATATTTCTCGATAAATTCCATTGTTAGATTGGGATTATAGGAAATCCAATTCCAATTCCAAGGTTTATTCGGATATTTCTCTATCATTTCCATTGTTAGATTGGGATTATAGGAAATCGATTCCCAATTCCAAGGTTTCTCTGGATGTTTCTCTATCATTTCCATAGTAAAATTGGGATTTTCAGAAATATAATCCCAATTCCAAAATTTTTCTGGATATTTCTCTATAAATTCCATCGTAAGATTGGGATTTTTAGAAATATATTCCCAATCCAAATCAAAATTCCAATTCCAAGATTTTTCTGTATATTTCTCTATAATTTCCATAGTAATATTAAGATTTTCAGGAAACCTATTCCAATAATCCAAAATCGGTTGTTTGCTACGCGGAACAGGTTTCTCTGAATGTTTCTCTATAAATTCCATGGTAATATTAGGATTGTAAGAAATACTCTGCCGAACCCAAGGTTTTTCTGGATATTTCTCTATAAATTCCATCGTAAGATTGGGATTTTTAGAAATCTCTCCCCAATTCCAAGGTTTCTCTGAATATTTCTCTATAATTTCAATAGTAATATTACGATCCCAAGAAATCCAATCCCAGTTTTTATCCGGATATTTCTCTATAATTTCCATGAGAGATGTTTTTTTAAATAGTCTCGTGTAAAAAACTGAATATTCCATTTTAACAACAAATGAAATTTAAAAAAATCATTTCAGAAAAATCTGTTCAAATTTTCTCATAACTATCTCAGGACTATAGTTTTTATAGCAGTTAAAATCTCCCTTCACATTTTTGGGAAATCCTTTCAGAACTTTATATAATGACACATAGTCATTTACATACAGAGCTTTTTCTCCCAATATGGCCAAATGGGCAGTATTCCATAGGCTATTGTCTGTTGGTTTATAACAGATAATAGGCTTGTTATGAACAGAGAATTCCCCTATAGACAATCCAAAACTGTGTCCGAGAGTTCCAAGTTCTAGATGGGCATCACATGTAGATATAAACTTGTTTTTATGTTTATTGGAAATTCCCTTTGGAACATGGTGAATAAATTTCGATGAGAAATTTAACGGAGTATTCATGAACAGAAAATGAATAGTGTTATCTTTTTCATTCACAATATCCCATATAACTTGATAAGCAAAAGGTAGATTAAAAGTATCTGGACCTCCATGTCTTCCAAATACAACAGAGCTCTCAGGAATATTCAGTTCTTGCCTCCAATTTTCAGTATCGCTTGGTTCCAATCCTATCATGTGAGGAACAAACAGGGTATGTGAAAATTTAGCTGCCAATTCTCTAGATACACCAGCATATACATTTCCATGAGGTTCAGACATGTCAAATACACAGTGAATCGCATTTTTCACACCCTTTGGTAATAACCCTTCATTTTTTCCATACTTTAAATGATACAAAACTTCAATTCCTTCCATGTCCAAAATTTTTTCAAGATTTTTTAACCTCTTCTCTTTATAGTTCTCACTATTTTCTTCATCGTCGTATATTATAACACGAAATCTTTCTATAAATTTAACAGATGCCATTGCGTCATTTTTTGACAGAGAAGATCTTGGAATAATAATAATTGATACATTTCCAAGTATTTTTTCGTTATAGTTCGCATAATCATAGTTTGCAGTGCTTGTTCCTCGAATACACATCATTGATACATGGAATCCAATACGAATCATTTATGGAAAAATATTTCCTTTTAAAGAAACTTTTTTCTAAATAAAAATGTCATCAGTTATTAACATAAAAGAGCTGGACCTTGACATGCTTCAACCCAATTTAGATACAATGAATAAAAAAGACCAAGGATCGCAGAAAATTGTTATAGTCAGCCCGCCAGGTTCAGGAAAGTCGTTTCTTGTAAGAGATATATATTACAAAAAACGACACATATACCCAGTATCTGTAGTATTTTCTGGAACTGAAGATTCTAACCATTTTTATGAAAGTTTTATTCCAAAATCCTTTATATATAACGAATATGACCCAACAGCCATAGAAAAGGTCATAAAAAGACAGAAACTTGCTCTAAACCATTTAAAAAACCCTTGGGCGATTCTTACCATTGATGACTGTGCAGATGACACAAGTATTTTCACAACACCTCTTCAGAGAGGTCTGTTTAAAAACGGAAGACACTGGAAATGTCTGTATTTACTGTGTATTCAGTATGCTATGGATATTCGACCAGATATTCGTAATAATATTGACGGTGTTTTTATTTTTCGAGAACCTTCTCTGAAATACCGAAAGATTCTGTATGAAAATTATGCGAGTATTATACCAGACTTTACAACTTTTTGTGCAATCATGGACCAAATAACTGGAGATTACACAGCATTATATATTCATAAACAGACAACTACTAATAACTGGTTAGACTGTGTTTATTATTATAAAGCTGAAGAAGTTCCTTCTGATTGGAAATTTGGCAGTAAAGACTATTGGAATTTTCATAAACAGCGATATAATCATGAGTATGTTGAACCTACAGTTATGTGATTAATGATAATTAATTTATAACATTTCTGTTAGATTTATAACATTTCTGTTAGATTTATAACATTTCTGTTAGATTTATAACATTTCTGTTAGATTTATAACATTTCTGTTAGATTTATAACATTGTTATAAATTTTGATTTTTTCAATTATTTCAATTATTTTATCAAGAATACCATCGAGGATCTTCTGGGTCATATTCTACATATCCCCCAAAATCATCAGGGTTGTAAGGCGCCTCAAATGCTGATGGGTCATATGCTGGAAAATCATCTACAGGAACTACGGTTGATGATATAACATTAGAACTAGCCTTTTTCTCATCATCCGATTCCTCATCTGGCAAAGAATTACCCATGTCATCCAAATATCGTCCTTTCATAGTTTTATGGTCATGTCTGGCAAAAGGAGCGAGTCTTTCTCCCATTTTATTCAGTAAATCTACCAATTCTCTATAAAATTGTGTGTCCATATGATTTTTAACTATAAATGTAATGGCATTTGAAAGTTCTCGATGTCTCATTAACATTTCTTCTCGAGTTTTTGGATCACGAATTATAATTAATTCAAAGGTTCTCTGGTAAGACTTGAATATTTTGGCTAGCATGTCCAAAATTTCCTGTTTGTCATGGACATCTTCTTGAGCATATGCCAGTCTTTCTATTTCATCATATATTAGATAAAAATTCGGTAATATTGAGACACGATCGCCATGTAATGGGTTATGAGGTTTTTCAGCATTTGACCGAGAAGCAAGTAAATGCATTAGTTTATCAGATATTTCACGTAAAGCAACTCTATCATTGTCAGTCATTCCAAATCGTCTCAATTTTCGATTAGATTTTTTCAAAATCATTTTGTGGGCTTTTGATGAATGGTGACGTTTCGGAGATATGGAATGTTTTCTTTTTGGAGATTTATATTTCAAACTCATTTATAAAAATATTTTTAAATATTTTTTAAATAGATGGTTTTACAGGGTTATTAGGTAAATAAGAGATTATAAGGAATAACAGAGATTGACAGGAATAAAAGGAATGAGAGAGATTCACAGGAATAACAGGAATTACAGGAATAACAGGAATAACAGAGATTCACAGGAATAACAGAGATTCACAGGAATAACAGGAATAACAGAGATTCACAGGAATAACAGGAATGAGAGAGATTCACAGGAATAACAGGAATAACAGGAATAACAGAGATTCACAGGAATTACAGGGAATTATAGGATTTTACACGGTCTTACAGAGATTCACAGGAATAACAGGAATCTCAGGGAATTATAGGATTTTACATGGTCTTACAGGGAATCATATAATTTCACACGGTCTTACAGAGATTCACAGGAATAACAGAGATTCACAGGAATAACAGGGAATTATAGGATTTTACACGGTCTTACAGGGAATCATATAATTTCACACGGTCTTACAGGGAAATCACACGGTCTTACAGGGAAATAACAGTAAAATGAAAATAAAAAATTTTTTCGAAAAAATCGAAAACGAAATTTAAAATTTTTTCGAAAAAATTTTTTTACAATAGTTTCAAAATTTTTTCGAAAATGAAAAATAAAAAATTTTTTATTTTTCATTTTACTGTTATTTTGAAATCACAAGAATCCCAGAAATGTTATTTTGAAATCACAAGAATCCCAGAAATGTTATTTTGAAATAACAAGAATCCCAGAAATGTTATTTTGAAATCACAATAATCCCAGAAATGTTAATAAAAAATGTTAAATGAAAAATATTTAACATGTCAGAAAATAAAAGTTTAAAAAAGTTTGCAAACTTTTTTAAACCTTCCGTGAAAATAACTGAAAATTTAAAAAAAGTTTAAAAAAGTTCATGAATTTTTTCACAGACTTTTTAAACAGACTTTTTAAACAGACTTTTTAAACAGAAAATTCGAAACTGATAAATTTAAAAAGGCTGTGAAAAATTTACGAGTGGAATTTACAAAAAAAAACGAAAAACTTTACAAACTTTTCTTAAAAATAACAGAAAAAGTTAAAAACTTTATAAATTTTTTAACAGAAAAATAAAAATCTAAAAAATCTAAAAAATCTAAAAAAATCTAAAA